>Ga0102589_1000450_pt1 | contig 85709 bp, 81 predicted proteins | sample AraplaMF_Col_mLB_FD_76858 | JGI IMG/M metagenome (GOLD analysis project Ga0102589, IMG submission 76858) | Arabidopsis root microbial communities from the University of North Carolina, USA - plate scrape MF_Col_mLB | ecosystem: Host-associated > Plants > Roots > Endosphere | place: USA...
GTACAGATGGATCGGGCTTTAACAAATTGTTTTTGTAACGAATCAATAAACCACTCTAGTGGTTGCTTGTCTTTATAATAATTATAATTAAGAAGTATAGTTATTTCGAAGGGGTGGTAGGATGAGTGAGAACTTTATTATATTTGGAGCAAGCCAAGGATTGGGCGATGCATTTGTAAAAGGCTTACCTACCAAGGGAGATACGGTATAGGTGGTGTCACGCACACGACCCAGTAGTTTAGATATAAATGATGGTGTAAATCGTAAATGGCTCACAATTGATTTATCCAGTCAACAACAAATTCCTTCTTTAAAAGAAACGTTTAAATGCTAAAGTAGTTTTGTTTTTAAAACATATTTTTTCTTTACTATTACAACAAAAAGTATGTGAACAAATACAAATTTCTAACCATCTCTTCTCTTATTTTGGGCGAATCCGTATCCTAGATGCCACCGTATTTCAAGTACCAAATGCTTTAGAGAATGTATCTCCAGGCTCTGGAGGATGTGCCCAAACAGCCGGAATCAAAATTCAATTAGAATATGATCTGCACAGTGGGAAATTTCTTAACTTTCAAGTTGGACCTGGAAAAAATAATGACAAAACATTTGGTACGGAATGCTTAGATACCTTACGACCAGGAGATTTATGTATTCGTGATTTGGGTTATTTTTCATTGGAGGACTTAGATCAAATGGATCAACGAGGTACATACTATATTTCTCGTTTAAAATTAAATACAAATGTATATGTGAAAAATCCAACCCTAGAATACTTTAAAAATGGTGCAATTAAATATGGAAAGCTAATCGCTATTTTCCTGTGCTCCTCTACTATGTTTAAAATGCGTCCGAGACGCTGTTTAAATTTAACGGTGACAGTATGGGGAGAGAGCATTTATTCTATGCAAATGCTAACATGGAGGCTTATCAGGATAAGGCCTATCTTATCATCTCAGCAATAATACTTGTTTTCTGTGTATATTATTTAATAAAACTGTACAAAAAGAATCCAAAATGGTATTTCATGAGAAGCAACTAGGATTGTTAATTATAGTTTAGGAGACCCCATGATTATCAAGCTAATCTAACGATGTGATTCTAATCCGTAATTACACTCTTTTCTGTTTATACTTTTAGTTTACCAAAAGAACCTTAAATGAAGTTCGTATTTTTATAATTTTTTAACTGGTTTTCAAGGGTATTTACAAGTAGATGGATATAGTGGTTATCATCAAGTACTGGATGTCACCCTTGTGGGATGTTGGGTGTATGCCAGACGGAAGTTTGATGAAGCCTTAAAGGCTTTACCTGATTCACAGAAGGGGGAAAAAGTGAAGTAAACAAAAAAGTAACTCCAAAATCAACTTTTATTGTATATTTTGGAGTTACTTTACGGTTACTCTATGCTTGTTTCTAAAGTTAAATCTGTATAGGAATTATCCTCACCTATATTTAAGATTACTTCACATTGACGTAATCTTAATTTAAAGAGCGTTATAGAATCATGATAAACTTCAGGATTTGATCTCATTTTATGCAGTGTATCTTGTTTTTCTTGTATTTCTAAATGAGTGTTTTCTATAGCTTGTTTCAACGCGCCAAATGGATTTTTAAAGAACATATTAATATCCCGCTCTAGTGCGTTTTCAAATAGCTCAAATTGCAAGAAAAATTTGTTTATAATAGAAGCCGTTACATCGGTATAATCTTCATTTTCTAAATACTGTTTGTATTTGTTATATAGCATAGCTTTATTTTTAGGAAGAACTCCAAATAATTTCCCGGCACTTTTCAATAAAAATTGTGCTGGTGTAAATCGGCGTAAGATATTTACTTCTTCCATTTGTATTCTAGTTGTCATTCTATCAGTATCTCTGCGCCAGTCATCAAGCACTTTAAAGTCACATTCTAACTGTATTCGATTTTCTCCACATAAAGAATTAAGTCCTTCACTGATTTCTTCTAAGTACGATTGACTTTGAAGGAACTCGTTATTAGAAATTGCAATCCAATTTTGCATAGAGCGAGCAAGATTAGGTAACACAGTTTGTTCTAGATATTTTTGAACTCTTTCGTTCATCGCTGTATTTAGTTCAATATCAATGTGCCCAAAATCGCTTTCTTCACTAATTAAATCAGAACAACTCTGTAATAGTTTCGGAATATGTTCTGTAAGATCATTCGTAATTTCGTTTTTCATTGTACGATATGATTCTGTAATTAAATGAATTTTTTCCTTCTCAAAAGCAGTAAGGTTATTAATACAACCATTTAGTTTAACTAACATATCTTCATTCCAATTAATAGAATCCACTAGATCATTTTCCATCTCGACGCGTTTATCCAAAAGATATGTAATTGTTTTTCGAATGAAAAACAATAGCTTTTCAGTACGTTCTGCATCGATGTTTTTATGGTTAAAGTTAAAATGGATAAACTCAGTTAAATCATTTAGTTGTTGACTGTTTGTATATAACGAAGAGTAAGGGAAAACTCTCGCATACGGAAAATATGCGTTTATTCTCGCTTGCGTATCATGTATAACTCTATTCACTTCTACTTCACTATAAATGTTATCGATTTTATTTAATAAGAAATGAATTTGTAGATTTGGTATATGTTCTTGGATACTTAATAGAATGTCACGTTCTTTATCAGTAAAAGGTGAATCCGCATTCAATACGAATAATAATTCGTCTACAGAATTCAAATATTCGAATATCTCATCTCTAGTGTCGTTGTTCCTATTAAAGCTAGGTGCAACAACGAATGTAAGTTTATTTTTACCTAAAAATCTACATGGTAATTTAAATTCAACACATGCTCTATCTCTATATGTTTGGCGATGCATGGACATCATGTTATAGAAATCCGAGAAATTCTCAGTTGTTGTAATTGCTGCATCTGTTATCGCGTTAATTTCTGTATGAGCGTCATTTTTAAAGACAACTACATTTGAGATTGAGTTTTCTAATATATTTTCTCCTAGTATAGAGTTAATAAATGAAGCTTTTCCATTTCCTGAAGTTCCAGTTACTAAAAGGCGATTTGTTCTTAAATCTGCAAGCTCACCAACTAACCATCTAAATCGATGACCCATTTCTAAATCATGTTTTTGTGCCCACTGTGTAATAGATTCAAAAAGATGTAAACTATGCTCTAAGCCATTCACATGATTAATAGAATATGACAGTAGGCTTGCCGCATGTTTTATATTTTCTGAATCTATTTTGGAAGGGAAACTCTCATTCCATGCCAATACTGCTGCAGATGGAAATACAGAATGAGACGGATTGGCTATCTTTAACCAATTTGTTAAGAAGTTAGGAATGATATCCTGTAATTGTCTTAGCATATATTGACCTTGAATTAATTCAAAGTACGTTTCTTCGTAAAGAGCAGAAATTTCGTCCCATCTATCGGACGAATGTATTTCAATATGTAATAAAAATTCATTTATTGTTTTAAGCCATAATAAGTAATTTTGTTCATTTTTATAGCTGTGCCAAAGCGATGAAACAATTTGCGTAAATTGTACTTGATCTACATTATTTAATGTAGCTAATACTTGATAAAAATAGTCTGGTGAAAGATTTTTAGTAAATCCTTTATCGATATATTCTTTTAGAACCTCAAACCATGGAAAAGATTCTGTTCGAATTAACTCATTCACAGCAAGCTCTACTGCACTGTCAAAATCCTGCTGTTCTTCATAAAAGGAACGTGCAATTGTTGTGACGTTTGGATAATCGGGATTTAAAGAAACCGCTTCTTTAATAACACCGAAAGCTGAATCAAGATTATTTTGCTCGATGTAAAGAGACAGTAATTGCAGTACAATTTCAGTCATAAGTATTTTGTTATCAGTAGTAATCGAGGTATAAACATTTTCAGCAACTGATAATTGGTCAAGTTCGAAATAAGCATCCGCAATATTTTTTTGTGCCCATGGCGCTAATTCATTACTGACTTTCTCCCATTTAAAAATAGCTGTTTCAAAATCTTGATGGTGATAATAAAATTCACCCTGTGCAAAACGAATATAAGATCCATCGGAAATCTCATTTTTTTGTTCGTTTAAATATGCTTCCCCAAGTACTTGAAGAGGTGGATTTGTTTCATTCTCCATTAGGAATGTTTCATAATATGTCTTTTTTATTAATTGTTTTTCTAATCTCATTTTTTCCCCCACTACATCTTGAAAAAGTACATTCTTCTCCATATGTCAACACTTTTTTTATTTATGCTTTTTATTTTAACAAAGAATTTCTTTTGGAAAATTTCACTTTTCTTTCATTTTTTAAGTAAGATTGAATTTTAATGAGAAAAGTTTCAGTTTTTTTTCAAATTCCTTTCAGTTGTGAAACAACATTGGGTGTTCCTAATAACTTAATATGAATATAATATTCCATGTAGAGTTCGTTATAAAAACAATATATAGTGAATATGTATTCCACGAAGCACGTATTATTATTGGATAAAAAATTCGATCGTCCTGATCCAGATGGAGAACTAAAAGGGGTAATTCAAGCCATTTATAACGAACTTGAAGGGCTTTATGTTTATCGTCATATTCGTGATGAACTTACGAATCGCGGACACAAAGTAAATCATACATACCATAAAAGAATTAAGACAGAACGAAAGGGCATGAGCCCGGTACAATACCCAGGCCCATGCCCCAAAAGCTACCTAATGAAATAACCTGTCTAACTTTTTTCGGTCACTTCAATACTCAAGGCAGCTTATTTCAATAATTCTTTCATATCTTCCGGCACATCCGCATGAAATGTCATCTGTTTTTCTAAAATAGGATGATAGAACGTTAAACTCGTACTATGGAGCGCTTGTCGCCCTATCTGCGACTTACTCCCTCCATACAAGCCATCTCCTAATAGCGAATGGCCTAAATATGCCATATGTACACGAATTTGATGCGTTCTTCCTGTTTCTAACTGCAATGAAACTCGCGTCTTATCAGAAAATCTCTCTAGCACTTGAAAATGCGTAACTGCCCTTTGGCCGTCTTCACATACAATTCGTTCAATAATACTATCATCTTTTCTTCCAATTGGCGCATCAATCGTTCCTGATGCTTCTATCAATTCTCCATGAACGATTGCTTCGTAAGTTCGTTTTACTTGCTTTTGCTGATGCTGTTTTGATAAAAGGTGGTGAATGAAACGATTTTTTGCAATCAGCATAAGTCCTGACGTATCACGGTCGAGTCGCGTTACGATATGCACTGTACTTGCGAGATTCTGCTTATTATAATGATAAAGTAGCGCATTGGCGACACTTCCTGCTGGGTGTTCCCTAGACGGAATCGTAGACATGTATGGCTCTTTATTCATCACCAGTACAGATTCATCCTCATATAGGACGTGTAAAGGAATATTTTCAGCAAGCATTCCTTCGCTTCTCTCCTCAACTGGAAAGAACACTTGTAATTCTTCCCCAGTCTGTAATACGTGCCGCACTGTCGCATGCTTACCGTCAACTTCAATTGCCCCGCCTTGGAACTTTATATCTGTCAAAGCAGCTTTAGAGATCCCTTTCACTTTTAGAAACTCCCGGATGAGCATTCCCTTCTCTGCTTCTGTCATACACCATTTTAATGTAAATCTTCTCAAATGCATAAATCCTCTCTACTCACCCGCAACAAACGAATCGCGGACACGTTTCCAAAATGGGAACGGACGAAAACGAACAAATCTTACCTTCTCGTTTGCAACGCGGTATTGAATTGACTTTACATCTTGATGCACCATCGTTAAATGATCCACTGTAATTTGTAAATTCATTCCTGCAGTTGGTTTTAGAACACATGTATGATGCTTCGGTAAAACGAGCGGTGAACCAACTGTACGGAACACACGATTATTAATCGAAGCCATTTCTGCAATTTGAATCGCTTCAATAGAAGGATGAATAATCGCTCCGCCTAGCGCTTTATTGTACGCTGTACTTCCCGAAGGAGTAGAGATACAAAGACCATCCCCGCGGAATGTTTCAAAATATTCCCCGCGAATTTCTACCTCTGTTACTAATGTACCTTCTGCGCTTTTCACTGTCGCTTCATTCATTGCTAAATATTGCGATTCTTTACCGCCATTCACATAGCGAATAATGACTTCTAAAAGCGGGTATTCCACTACTTGAAACGGCGTTTTAGCAATCGCGATAACAAGTTTTTCTACCTCTGTAGGCAACCAATCGGCATAAAATCCTAAATGCCCTGTATGTACACCGACAAATGCAGTCTCATCTAATCGGTTATAATAGCGATGAAACGCATGTAAGAGCGTGCCATCTCCCCCAACAGAAATGACAATATCCGGCTTTGCTTCATCCATTGTAAATCCAAAATCCTGCAAGTAATTGGTCATTGTACTTGCAAGTGCGTTTGATGATTGATCTCCCTTTGACATAATTGCAAATTTCATCGCCCAACACCCTTTAGTTTATGATTCGGACTCTTTCGCTTCTTGTTTGCGCGAAAAAATCTTTTGTGCTTCTTGAATTTCAAGACGAATCGAAGACATTTCTTCATCTAATAAAAATGCAGCTTCTGCCGCACGCTGAAGACGTACTTTAATATCTTCTGGAAAACGCCCACTATATTTGTAATTTAAAGAATGCTCAATTGTTGCCCAAAAATTCATTGCTAGCGTGCGAATTTGAATTTCAACTAATACTTTTTTCTCTCCGCAAATCGTTTGAACGGGATAACTAATTACAACATGATACGAACGATAGCCACTTTCTTTCTTTTGCGTTACATAATCTCGTTCTTCCACAATTTCAAAGTCATTCCGTTTTCGAAGATATTCAACAACAGGCTTAATCTCATCAACAAATTGACACATCATCCGAAGACCAGCAATGTCCTGCATTTCTTCTCCGAGCCGGTCAAGCGGTACATTTCGCTTTTCCGCCTTATCAATAATGCTTGCAACCGACTTCACTCGACCTGTTACGAATTCAATCGGAGAGTGTTCTGTTAACATTGTAAACTGAGAACGCATTCCTTTTAATTTCACTTTTAGCTCTGCCACCGCCTGGTGATATGGCGCTAAAAATTCTTCCCAATTACGATTCATTTCAACCACCACCAAAGTCAATCCATTTGCTTATAAAAATACTTTTTCTACAGCCGTTACAAGCTCTTCCCCATAATTTGCATTACCTTCAATATTTTCAATTAAATATTCTACTTCTTCCTTCAATTGCTCTAACTCAATTTCAGTATTATTTACGCGAACAAACATCGTTTTATCATTCTTCATTGCATCTTGCATTGCTTCCCAGCATGTATGCGGAATACTTACATAAATGAAAGATGATTCGTTTTCTAAAATATATAAAAATGATAAATGATCTGAGTCTACAAGTACGTGATTACGTGCTGTTAACTCCTCCACTTGTATTTCAGTATTTTCCGCACAAAAAATAAGAGCATTTTCTCTTTCTTCTACGCTCTTAACTTGAATTTTATTCTGCATGCTCTAACTCCTCCATATCAACTTCCTGTCTTACTTCACACTATTATTGTATCATAACATAGACGCAAACAAATAAAACATTGAACCAAATTTGTGAAAAAGCGATAATGTCTAAAGAATTATTTTTAAGAAGGAGCCTAAACCATGACACAAGAAATTGAAATTGAATTTAAAAATATGGTCACAGAAGAAGAATTTCAAGTATTATGTAACGCCTTTTCCATTCAATCACTTGCAGAGCAAGTGAATCATTATTTTGAAACACCTCAGTTCTCTTTAAAAGCAGCGGGCTCTGCTCTTCGTATTCGCTATAAAGGTGGAGCGTATACACTCACTTTAAAACAACCCGCTGAAGTTGGATTACTAGAAACTCATCAATCTGTAACAAAGCAGGAAGCAATGCAAATGATGGAAACAAATCAGCTCATTACGGGCCCTGTGCTAGATCAATTACATAAACTTCAAATCCCTGTTTCTACTTTAGCTTATATGGGAAGCTTAACAACAAAGCGAGCAGAAACTACATTCGAAGGCGGCACACTTGTATTTGATCATAGTTTCTATTACAATCACGATGATTATGAACTTGAGTATGAAGTACAAAATGAAGCAGCGGGCAAAGCGGCTTTCCTCAATTTGTTAAACAAATATCATATACCTGTTCGTCATACAAAAAATAAAGTGCAACGCTTTTTTCTTGCAAAACAAAACGAAGCACGCTAAAGTGAAACTTCCATGAGCGAACGTTTTTCTCACTGATGGTTAGCCCTCACCAATCGGGCTCTTACGGTCAGTAAGACCCTAACTGATTAAAGTTTCACTTTATTTTAAGCAAGAGATTGTACGAAAGCTGTTTAGTTGCTCTTCGTGACAATCCATTGCTACAATAGATATACATTTGATGGAAAAAGGAGTTTATACAGGATGAACAAGCAACCGATGACACCATTTGAAGCAATTGGCGGTGAACAAGCCATTGCAACATTAGTCGATACGTTTTATTCCTATGTCAGTAAACACCCTGACTTATCTCCGATCTTCCCAGACGATTTGACAGAAACAGCCAGGAAACAGAAGCAATTTCTAACGCAATATTTAGGTGGACCGAATTTGTATACAGAGGAACATGGTCACCCTATGCTAAGAGCACGCCATCTCCCTTTTGAGATTACACCAAAGCGAGCAAAAGCCTGGTTAGCATGTATGGAACAAGCGATGGAAGATACGGGAGTACACGGGCAGATTCGAGAATTTGTTTTTGAACGTTTAACATTAACTGCGCAGCATATGGTCAACACTCCAAACGAAACAGGTGAAGCGTAATGGATAAACAGGAAGCAAAGCATATACGCATTCCTTCTCTTTCCAAGTGCGAACATAAATCTGTAGAAGCCTATTTGTTTATTGATCCGCTCTGCAAAGATTGCTGGGACATTGAACCAGTTATTATTAAGTTATGGCTCGAATACGGAACATATTTTTCGATTCGGCACATATTAACCGGCAAAGTGGAAGGGGCAATCGCCTCCCCACACAAATGGAATAAACCTGCTAATATTCGATTTGTGTGGGAAAAAACAACAAGTTTGCAAGGCTTTTCATGTGATGGAAAAGTGCATATGCAAGATGCCTCATCTACACCGTATTTAGTTTCTATTGCAATTAAAGCAGCTGAGTTACAAGGCCGAAAAGCAGGTTCGAAATTTTTGCGGAAACTCCAAGAATACATTTTTCTTGAAAATGTATCAAAACCAGATTTAGAATTACTACTTGCTTGCGCAGAGCAAAGCGGTATTGATGTAGAAGAATTTAAAAAAGATTTGCATTCAATTAGTGCAAAAAAAGCATTCCAATGTGATCTAAAGTTCACAAATGAAATGCACATCACCGAAATCCCTTCTCTTGTATTCTTCCATGCAAATTCAGATGAGGAAGGCATTAAGATTGCGGGCATTTATTCATATAATGTATACGTACAACTCTTAAAAGAACTTGTAAAATTTGATATCGAGCCTGCTCCGTTACCACCACTAGAGACATTGCTAGAGATGGCTCAATTTATGTCATCTAAAGAAATTGCATTTATCTATGACTGCTCGGAGCAAGAAATAGAACGCGAGCTCAAAAAATTGTCATTAAAAAGAAAAGTACGAATGGTTGAAGTAAAATGTGAGCGTTATTGGAAATGGATTGCAAAAGAAAAAGACCTGGTGTAAACACCAGGTCTTTTTCTTTACGGCTTATAAAAATATTAAAGGGGATGGGAGAAATTTTCACGTTCAAACAAAGGGGTATATGTTTGTATGTGAATTCGTTCACATCTATTATATTACAAGATTCGACGTCAGATGACAACCCTTTTTGTCGAATTTCACACTTCTGTCACATTCTAAACGTTTTCATTACTGAATAAGCTATAAAAAGAAACTTTTTAGGAGGGATTTGATGAAAAAAACACATATCTTCTTTCTTCTTTTTTGTACTTGTATTTCTTTTTTCCTGTACATCCTTTCACTATTACAAGCATTCCCAAAGATTATTGCCTTGCCGCTTTTGTTTGCAATCATCTTCGTTAGCCTCTCTTATTTCAATCATAGAAAGCGTTTTAAAGGTTTTTAAAAAGAACGCTATGTTAAATTTCTCTGTTGATATTCGAAAGTAACAGACGATTGTTCTTCATACAAAAAGTACGAGAGCGGTTTGTTTCGCATGACACTGAAGGACATCACCTAAGAAATTAGAAAGTTAAGCATAGCAAATCAATACGTCCTGAAAGAGTTCTTTGAACAAATCAGAGCTCGAAATGACGATACAACAGTTAGTAAAATGATGCTTGAAAACTATCTGTTCTCAACGGAAATGACGTATGATACACTTTAATTATCAGAATTTACAAAATTAAATTCTTTTAGAGAACTAGCAAGATAAGATTTCAATTGTTAGATATTATTAAAAGTAGGTGAGGGATTGAATTTTAGTAGAATGGGATTTGAAATGATAGACCCGAAAGAAAACTTAGATTTTGGATTTGAAGATATAGCAGGTTTATCCAGAAGATGTAAATTTTCTGATTGCACACATACAAGCGAGCCACACTGTGCCGTTAAAAAAGCCATTTCAGACGGTACTCTTTGTGAAGATACATTTAATCACTATTATAGAGATAAAAACGAGGCAGAATATGTTTCTAAACAAAAGAATAAAACAAAGGGTGTTGACTACATGAAACAACTGAAACTCTTTCAAAAAACGTAGTTAATATGAAATTGATAAATAATCAACACGATCGTTTAACATACTTGGACCGATTTTTCTATTTAATAATCGAGGGCTTAACAAAACAAGGGAACTCCATCAATAGGAGTTCCCTTACTTTTTACTGAAATCAACAATATTATGTAACAAGGCTAAAAAGAAAGAAGGCGAGAATTTCCCTCTCGCCCTTCTTCTTTCATTATTATTTCCCTTCAAATAATAATGCTTCTAATTCATTTAACTTTTCTTCAAATACTTGAAGTGCTTCTTTAACAGGCTCTGGAGATGCCATGTCTACTCCTGCTTTTTTCAGTACTTCAATTGGATAATCAGAGCTTCCAGCTTTTAAGAATTCGTTAATATAACGCTCTACAGCTGGTTGCCCTTCTTCTAAAATTTGTTTTGATAAAGCTGTTGCCGCACTAAATCCTGTTGCATATTGATATACATAATAGTTGTAATAGAAGTGCGGAATACGAGACCACTCTATACCAATTTCTTTATCGATGACTAAAGCATCGCCAAAGTATTTTTTATTTAAATCATAGTAAATTTCCGTTAACATATCTGGCGTTACTGCATGACCTTCTTGCACTTTTTTATGAATGATATGCTCGAATTCAGCAAACATCGTTTGACGGAATACAGTTCCACGGAATCCCTCTAAATAATAATTTAGTAAATATAAACGCTCTTTCTTATCTTCTGTCGTTTTTAGTAAATAATCATTTAAAAGTGCTTCGTTACAAGTTGATGCAACTTCTGCAACGAAGATTGAATAGTCACCATAAACATGTGGTTGTACTTTTCTTGTATAGTAGCTATGCACAGAATGACCAAACTCATGTGCAAGTGTAAATAAATTGTTTACATTATCGTGCCAGTTCATTAAAATATACGGATTTGTTCCATATGCACCAGATGAATATGCACCGCTTCGTTTTCCTTTGTTTTCATATACGTCTACCCAGCGGTTTTCATATGCTTCTTTCAAAATTTCAACATACTCATCCCCAAGGACGTTTAATGACTTGAGTAGAATGTCTTGTGCTTCTTCATATTTCACATTCATTTTCACTTCTGGTACAAGCGGTGTATATAAATCGTACATATGCAATTCATCAAGACCTAATGCACGTTTACGAATGTCAATATATCGGTGCAATAAATGTAAGTTGTCATTTACCGTCTTAACAAGCTGGTCATATACTGTTTCAGGAATGTTATTATTGCTTAACGCTGCTTGGCGTGCCGAATCATATTTACGAACGCGCGCATTAAAATTATTGCGTTTCACCGCACCGCTAAGTGTACTTGCAAATGTATTTTTATATTTCCCATACGTTTCATACACTGCATGGAATGCATCATGACGAACACGAGGATCATCACTTTCTAAAAATTGAGTATAACGACCATGTGTTACTTCTACTTCTTCACCATTCTCATCTTTAATAGATGGGAATTTCAAGTCCGCATTATTCAGCATACCAAATGTATTACTTGATGCACTCAGGACTTCAGATGCTTCAGCTAACAATGCTTCTTCAGCTTCTGATAGTACGTGTGGACGCTGACGTGTAATTTCTTCTAAAGCATGTTCATATACACTTAATTCTTTGTTTTCTTGTAAGAAGGATTGTAACTTTTCTTCTGCAATTGTTAAAATTTCAGGAACGATATACGCCGTGCTGCTGGCAGCTTGAGAATATAAGTTGCTTGCACGATCATTTAACGCTTGATAAACAGAATTTGTTGTATCTTGATCGTAACGCATATGAGCATATGTATATAATTTTTCTAATCTCATCGAAACTTCATCTTCATACTGTAAAGCCGCTAATAATGAATCAGCAGAATCACCTAGTTTCCCTTTAAATTCAGCTAACTTCGGCAATAACTCTTTCACTGCTTGAAATTCTTTTTCCCATTCTTCATCCGTTTGGAAAATATCTTCCAAGCGCCATGTGTTCATTTCCTCAATCTCACTACGGTCCGGCAATGCTTTTGCTGTTTTTTGATCAGCCATATTATAAACCCTCCTTCGAATCTCTATTTAGTACAATTCGATTCTTGTTATGTAATTCCTTCCATGTACTCTCTTATTATATCCGCTTTTCCTTCTCTCATGTTGTACTTTGTTTCGAATAACGATAATGCATGCGACAAACAAATCGCATCATATTCTTGTATTTCCCCTTCCGTTTTCAGTATCATAAATTGCCTGATTTTTCGGTACTTATGCACATTCACCATTTCAATCATTCCTGCTTTACATAAAAACGTTATATATTCTAGAATCGCTAACCTCCATACATTTTGCGAAAAATAAGGTAACGTACGCCGCTGAATATTACGTCTTTTATTTACATAGGAAAAAACGGCATGTAATGAAAAGTATTCTCCAGTTTTAAATTTACCAATGAAATCTATACAAAGAAGAGCTTGCCATATAAAAGGATGTGTTTGAAACGCAAATGCAGATGGAAGAGGAACACCAATTTCAGATGGAAAACAAGAAGGTGAAAGATGATATTGATATAAAAGGTGTAAAAGTGATTTATGACTATAATTCCAAATTGGAAGGACATTCGTTCGAAAATAAATCTTTTTCTTTTGCCACTCCCGCTCCAATCGTTCTTTCGTAATGACTGCTTGGCAAAAGAGCTCCTCAAAAGTAACGGTGCGCACCGAAAAATGAGTGATGTGTGAAAAATAAACATTTGTAGAAAACGGCGTAAGCAGTTCGCATTTCATAAATGATTTTGTATTTGGACAAAAAAAGAGAAGGAAAGGCTGAGGATAAGATTGTATGCAGAGAAAGTGAAACGAGGATAATGAAATCCAGTAAGCAGAGTGCTTTTTCATTTGATTTCTGCCTAATATCCAAATGATTTGTATTCCTGCTTTCCAATAGGAAGAAGTTCGTTTTAATAACTGTTCCGTGGATAAAGAGGCACATTGATATTCAATTGCAATCTGTCTCTCTTTCATTTCAATAAAAAGATCGGGTCTTTGGCGAATCCCTGGGAGGTAATGTTCGATTTTCACATGAAACCCTTGTGACCTAAGCCATTTATATAACTGTTCCTTCCCGCGCATATGATAAGCAGATTCCGGCTCAGATGAAACGAGGCACTGATTTACTTTCTTATGAGCAAAATGCCATCTCTTTTGCTTACCTAACTTGAGTTGTACCTCCCGCCCGCAAACCGGACAAAAAAAGCGCTCTTTCTTTCGCATTGCAAGCAGTTCCTTTTCATCTCGGTTTTCAAGAAGGTGAACCTTCCCTCCATTTTCTCTCCTTGCGACAAACATCATACCACATCCTTTCTATATTGCTTTGTATTCTACAATTTATTACAAATTCCTTTCTAAACAAAAAGAGGACATCCTTGTAAGAATATCCTCTTCTTCATAATAAAGGCGATAGTAAACGGTACGCTGATTCCACAATCCTCCTATGAAGACGGCGTCTATGAAAGCGATCCACATGAATTTCACTTGATACTTGTAAATCATCTTCAAAATCTTTAACAAGCTTTCGAATACTATTTGTATCATATAAAAAGGCATTCACCTCAAAATTTAAATGGAAGCTTCTCATATCCATGTTCGCTGTACCAATTGATGCTAAATCAGAATCAACAATGACAATCTTACTGTGCAGGAAACCTTTTTCATATTCATATATCTTTACCCCTGCATCTAATAACTCTGGAAAATAAGACCTCGATGCATAAAATACAGTCCGTTTATCCGGTTTACTCGGCATTAATAAACGGACATCAATGCCAGCAAGAGCTGCTACTTTTAATGCAGATAAAATATCATCATCTGGAATAAAATATGGCGTAGCAATCCAAATGGACTTCCTTGCCGAAGCAATCATTGCAAAATAAAGATGCTTAATTGTCTCCCATTTATTATCCGGCCCGCCTGCAACAAGTTGTACACCGCCCCAATGATCTCCATCAACAGCTTTCGCCTGTAAATATTCAGGTGCTAATACAGCTTCACCTGTCATATAAAACCAATCTTGCAGGAATATGAGTTGCAAACTTTGAACTGCTTCACCTCGTAAATATAAATGTGTATCTCGCCAAAATCCAAAATATTTATTTTTCCCTAAATATTCATCACCAATATTTAGCCCGCCTACAAACCCCTCATTTCCATCAATCACAACGATTTTCCGGTGATTTCGGTAATTAATTTTATCGTTTAAAATTGGAAAACGAACCGGAAAGAATGGAATCATTTCTACACCTGCATCGTTTAGTTCATCAATATAAGCATTTGACAGTTTGAAACTTCCAACCGCATCATATAAAAAACGGACGGTAACACCTTCCTGCGCCTTCTGCATTAAAATCTCTTTAATTTGTGTACCGAGCTTATCATCACGTACAATATAATATTCCATATGAATATGATGCTTCGCTCTTTGCAATCCTGCTAAAATCGATTGAAACGTTTCATCACCATTCGTTAACACTTTTGTTTCTGTCTGAAATGAAATATTTAAGGCGCCAAGCCTATCCGCTAAACGAAATAATAATTCTTGATGTTTATGATTTTGCAAAATGCGTTCGTTATAATCATCATGCCCTTTGTACTGCAAAAAAGCTTGTTCGTCCAAAAGAGCCTTCTTTTGAAACATTCGTTTTCTGCGAAAATTTTGTCCAAATAATAAATAGGCAAAAAAACCAACTACAGGAAAAATGCCTAGTACAATTAACCACGTCAGTGTTTTAGATGGATGCCTGTTTTCTAAGAAAATGACACACCCAATTAAAAATGCAGAAACAGTAAATACGATACTTATAATTCCTAAAAACGAAATATCTTTTATGCCTATAACATCCGAATAAAATGCTACATCAATAAACATGCGTAACGAAACAAACGCTGCGAATAAACCTAGAAAAAAGACAAGTAACTTTAGCGTATTTTTCATTTCTTCCCCCCTACTTACGAAGCATTTCTATTGTCATACCCAGCATATAAAAAACCGATTTCATAATATTGAAATCGGCCTAAGTTTTAGAAGGAAAATGACTGCGAATCGTCTCAAGTGCATGTTCTTTAACGACCTGTTTGCCGTACTCACTTACACGGTGAACCGTTAATGTAGATTCTTCCCCATACTCTAAAATAATACTTAAAATACGGTCAATTTCTTCTTCATCGTGTAGCACTTCATCGAATTCAACATATACATAATAGCGGTCTTCAAACGAATACAACTCATCTTTTATATCTTCAAATATGAGACGATGACTTAAAGAAATGACATCTTCAAAATCATCAAATTTAATTAAAAAGCCTAATGTTCCATCTTCGTTAAAGTTTGTCCCCGCCTCTATCTCTTCCTCTAATTCTTGTTGAAATAGTGATTCAATCCGCTCATCTAGAGGGATATCAATAATTTTATCTAGACCTATTGGTAATTCTAATTTTTGTCCATCCTTTGAAAGCTGCGCTTTTGTTACAAGTACTTCAATGCCTTTATCAAGCGCCTGCACTTGAATCCACAGTGGTCCATCAATAAAGAAATCATCATAATCGTGCGCTTCATCCATCATTTCCCAAAACAATTGTTCGCTTCGTTCACGATTGTACCAGATCTCTTCACGATTAAACCCTCTATCTTCTATATCAATGTACGTAATAAAAAATTTCATCGTATGATCATTAATTCTTTCAATGTCCAAAATACAACTCTCCCTTCCTATTTGGAATTGTTATGAAGGGATTCCCCACTCATATGACAAATCAATAGATTCTTGTACTTTCATTTTATGATAAGATTCTCCAGAATGGAAATAAAATCGTTTTATTTTACAAAAACAGTCATTCGCCTAGATTATTGTTCGCAAATCAATTATAATTCCTTACTCTTATATATTCCATTATATACACTTACCATATAAACCTCATTAATAAAAAAATGGACATACAATTACACTTCGCACCGTACAATTGTAATAGAGCTGGTCAGGCTTTTTTTATTCTATACATATATCCACACCTGTACTCTTTATTAAAACAGAATAAATGGAGGCAAAATAATGGAGTTAGATTTTTTGACATCTATACTAATGATTGTCGGTATCGATGTTGTATTAGGCGGCGATAATGCAATTGTAATCGCACTTGCAAGCCGAAACTTGCCCGAATCGAAACGAAATAAAGCGATCTTTATTGGTACGGGCCTAGCAATCGTACTGCGAATTCTCCTTACAATACTTGCCGTCTACTTACTCGATATTCCTTTCTTACAGCTTATTGGTGGCATCTTACTTACACTGATTGCCGTAAATTTACTTACTGATAATAGCGATGATCTTTCTTCTATACAAGGAAAAACGACATTATTTCAAGCAATTCGTACAATTGTATTTGCCGATCTCGTTATGGGTTTTGATAATGTCCTTGCGATTGCGGGGGCTGCTCATGGAAATTTCACACTCGTGATTATCGGATTATTAATTTCCATTCCTATTATTATTTGGGGAAGCAAGCTTATCTTACTACTTATGGAGCGTTTTCCCTTTCTCATTTATTGCGGAGGAGCAGTTCTTGCTTACACCGCCGGAAAAATGATCACCCATGAAACACGGCTTACAAACTTTTTTCAGCAAAACCCTATCTTTGCAACAAGTATGCCCTTCCTCTTTATTTTCACAGTATTAACAATTGGATTTATTGTGCAACATATCAAATTAGGAAATGCAAAGTAAAGTTTGTATTTTCTAATTTGATATAGATTTATATAAACCAAAACTGAAAAGCCTTTCTATTTAGGCAAAAGAGAGCATAGTAGCAACTTATATAGCCAAAAATCAAAATGGGTTGTATACAAATGAATATATGTATGCGAAAACCTTCTACTTTACAGTAGAAGGTTTTCATATACAAAACTTTTATTATTAATTTACAAGACGCTGTGCTTCACGTAACTGAAATGTTCTTACTGTACGTGGTAAGAAACGACGAATTTCATCTTCGTTATAACCTACTTGAAGACGTTTTTCGTCAATCATAATAGGACGGCGTAAAATGCCTGGGTAGTCACGAATCATCTTATATAAATCTTGAAGTGGTAAAGATTCTAAGTTAACATTTAACTCTTGGAAAACTTTCGAACGAGTTGAAATGATCTCATCCGTTCCGCTTTCTGTCATGCGTAAAATTTCTTTAATTTCCTCAATCGTTAATGGATCCGAGAAAATATTGCGTTCTGTATAAGGAATATGATTTTCCTCTAGCCATAATTTCGCCTTTCTACAAGACGTACAACTTGGAGAACTATATAGTGTTACCATACAAGACTCACTCTCCTTAAAGAGTACAAATTCTGTACTACTTACAGTTTAAATTTCTATTTTCCAGCAATTCCCCACTATAACTTATCCTACAACATAATGAAAAATTGCCTTACATGTAAACAACAACTTTTAAGCAAGTAACTCTTATTAAACAACAATTACTTTAAATAAGTAACTTCTATAATCATTATACAATAGATTGAGAAAGAAATATACAGGAAATTTCCTTTCTTAATGGGAAAACTCATCTTTCATTAAGCTAAAATTGTCATGGGTTTTCATGGAACAAATCCTTCTATTTTATTAATATATATACCTTTGGTGCTACTTCTTAACACGTTTATAGAAGCTGTCCATCCAATCAACCAGTTGCTAAAGATATCGTTTCCTTACTCTTTTCATCATAAAACAGCGGTGAAATGTAAGACATACGAGCGCACAGAACATTTGTTCTTTTTTATTCTATCAAATCCCCTAGTTACTGTCTAGCTTATTTTCAAGTAAAATAAATTTATTTTCTAACTTTTCTTTCTTTTCTTTCTTTTTTTTCATACAATAAAGTTACGGACAGGCAAAAGGAGGAATTCCATATGGTTGCTTTTTTTATTGATTTTGCCATTGTCGCTGCCCTCGTTATTGGAATTACAGCATTGATTGGTGTCATTACAAATGGCATTGGCGAAAAGCTATTTGGCGGGAAAGAGAAAATGAAATTTGTTGATAAAAGTGCCGAAGTACAATCCGGCTGGAAGCAAGTTGGCGGAAAAGGGATTTATAAAAAACGAACATACTAAAAAGAAGCAGGAATTTCTCCTGCTTCTTTTTAAATTATTTTTCTACCGATGCCCATTTGAAGCTTAAATCTCCGCCGTAATTATGTTTATAAATATTTTTCACTGTTCCTCGTTGTAAGTAAGCTGAACTGCGTTGATATACAGGAGCAATTGCCGCATCATCCAGTAGTATTTTTTCTGCTTCAAGTAAACTATTCCAGCGTGCTTGTACATCGCTACCGTCAGTCTTCGCTTTCATAATAATTTCATCGTATTTCGGATTAGAATATTTCATTCTATTTTGCGCACCATCTGTTACAAACATATCAAGATACGTTACTGGATCTGGGAAATCTGGACTCCATAAAGAAAATGTCATATCATAGTCTCCACTTTCTTCAAGTTTAAGCTTTTGCGCAAATGGCTGTTGCTTAATTTTTAATGTAAAACCAGGTAAGTTCTTTTCTAACTCTCCTTTTAAATACTCCCCTGTTCTCTTAGATAAATCTACATCTTCATTTAATAGCTCAATCTCAATCTTATCTTTTCCTAATTCTTTTTTACCAGCTTCCCAATATTTCTTCGCTTCTTTCGCATTTGCTTTTACTAACTCCCCATTTTCAGCTCGGAAGTCTTTTTTATTTGGCCCAGTAATAAATTTGCTTGGAATTAATCCTGTCGCTTCAGTAGAGCCATTGTTTAAAATCGTCTCAACAAGTGGTTTACGTTCAAAGGCAAGAGAAATTGCTTTACGTATATTTTTATTTGCTAAAGCTTCATTTTTCTGATTGAAACGAAGGTAGGATATAGTAGCTTCATTTGCAGTTTTAAACTCTTTATCCCCTTTATATTTATCAACAAACTCAGATCTCAAAATAGCACGATCTATCGCTTTTGTATCATATAAGTTAATCGATGTTGCCATGTCTTTTACAATATTAAAGTTCACTTCGTCTAGCTTCACTACTTTATTGTCCCAGTATGATGGATTTTTCTGTATTTGGAAATTTCTTTCATGTTTCCATTCACTTAATACAAACGGTCCATTATATAGTGTCGTATTTGCCTCTAAACCAAATTTGTCCCCTTGCTCTTTTGCATACTTTTCATTTACTGGATAGAAAAGTGGATAAATCATTAAATTTTCAAAGTAAGGAACTGGATGTTCTAATTCTACTTCTAATGTATAATCATCAACGGCCTTTATCCCTAATTGATCTGGCGCCATTTCTTTTTTATTAATTTTCTGTGCATTCTTCACATCAAACATGATATATGCTGATACTGCAGCTTTATCTGGATTAATCGCTCGCTGCCAAGCATATACGAAATCTTTCGCTGTTACAGGATCTCCATTTGACCATTTCGCATCTTCGCGTAATTTAAACGTATATTTTTTCCCATCTGCCGATTTTTCACTTGATTTTGCTACACCGGGGACAAGTTTGTCTCCTTTATCAAGGCGGTATAGCCCTTCCATCGTATTATTCATCACTCGTGATGATACTGCATCAGCTGATAATGCTGGGTCCATTGTTGGAATTTCCTGTGTTTCAGTTAAATTGATGACTTGTTTCCCGTTAGCCTTACCGCTATCCCCTTTTGCACTCGCTTGCGGCTCGTCCTTTTGATAACTACTACACGCCCCTAAAATCATACTCATTGCTAATGTCGATGCTACAAAAACTGGTACTTTTTTCTTCATTCTGCTACCCCTCCCAAAAATGTTAGCCCTTTCATTTTCAAACAGAAAGAAATATATGTATGTTCTAATAATTCATATTATACACATAAATACATTCTTTGTATATTTATTTTCCTATCTTATTAAAATTTTCTGCTAATACAACATTTTTTTGCAAACGTTTTATATTGCGTATTTAAACACCTAAAATACTAAATTTAACCACATTTGTAATTATCTAAATTATCAGAGTATAATTAATTTTATATTATATAATATTTTTCGCATGATTATTCCCTTCTCATATACGTTAGTTCTCCCTTTCATCAAATCTGTAAGACTTTTATTATAATTTCACATGCACCATACATAAATCCATTTTGATTTTTCTATATAGGTTGCTGATCTAAAAAAGATATCTCCACTCTTCTCTCCTTTTGTCTTCACGCGGCATGGGGCTAAAAAAGGATCCGACCGCTTCTATATTTGTACCTATATATGTCCTATTTTTCTTTGAAATATATATTTGTTAACCAAGTTCCAAAATCAATGCAAGTGTTGCTAAAGTGTGTTAAGATACATTTTGTTTAAAAAGATATCAGTAAAGTGAGGGATGATATGACAGAGGTTACATCCAAAAAAGGGCAAGAAGAACAGTTAAATTTATTCTTCTTAACATGGCCCATTTTTTTAGAAGTGTTTCTTTTTATGTTAATGGGGATTGCTGATACTTTTATGCTAAGTGCACTATCAGATGACGCCGTATCAGGTGTTGGAGCTGCGAATCAATACCTTCATATCGCAATCTTAGTACTAGAAGTAATCGGAAATGGGGCTGCTATTGTTGTATCGCAGTATCTTGGTTCTAAACGATATATGGAAGCATCAAAAATATCCGCATTAGCAATCACTTTAAATTTAGGAGTCGGGCTCGTTATAAGCGCAGTTTTTCTTTTATTTTCAAAACATATGATGACTGCAATGAATTTACAAGGTGATGTATTGACTTACGCCCAAAATTATTTATCGATTGTCGGGGGAGCTATTTTTCTTCAAGCCATTATCAATTCACTGGCCGCAATTATTCGTGTTCATGGATTTACAAAACAAGCGATGTTCATTTCACTAGGGATGAATATTCTTCATATTGCTGGAAATTATATACTTATTTTCGGAAAGTTCGGTATGCCTAAACTCGGTGTTCAAGGGGCAGCTATTTCCTCTGCTTTCAGCCGACTTATCGCACTCATTGTTTTCTTCTGGCTACTATATCGCGTCATGGAATACCGCGTCAAATTAAAATACTACTTCACTTTATCAAAAGAATATGTAGGAAAAATCTTAAAAATTGGTATCCCATCGGCTTTTGAGCAAGTTATGTATCAAGCATGTCAAATTGTCTTTTTATATTATGCGACATACTTAGGAACAGAATCCTTGGCCGCAAGACAATACGCGACAAACATTTCAATGTTTACTTATTTATTTGCTATCGCCATCGGAATGGGAACAGCAATCATCGTTGGGCGTCTAGTTGGTGGAAATGCGAAAGATGAAGCATATATACGCGTGTGGAAAAGTGTAAAATGGGCCATCGGTGTCACGTTGTGTATGGTCATTCTCGTCATAACATTCCGTACACAGTTAATGGGACTATTTACAAATAACCATGATATTATCACTTTAGGATCAACCGTTCTTTTATTAAGTATTCTGCTAGAAACAGGGCGAACAATGAATATTGTAATCATTAATTCTTTGCGGGCTGCTGGTGATGCAAAATATCCTGTTTTAATCGGGGCATTCTCAATGGTCTTAATGAGTTTACCACTTGGCTACTTTTTTGTATTTTATTTACACATGGGACTGCCTGGTATTTGGTTAGCCATTGCCATTGATGAGTGGACACGCGCGATCATCATGTTCTTCCGCTGGAGAAGTAGAGCTTGGGAAAATTATGCACTTGTTAAACCGGAGACTTCTGAAGAGTCAGCACCTGTTCAAGCTTAATACAAAAGGAAATTCATAAAGTATGGGGATCTGACCGCCTACATGAGCTGATGCTCTCTCCCATCCAAAAAGAAAGAGTTTATATCAGTTTTCTAATTTGTATGTATAAAAAAAGAAGCGACCTCCCAGGCCGCTTCTTTTCTATTATTGATAGATTTCTTTATATTTCTTGTATTCTGCTTCGGAACAAAGAACAAAATGTCCTGGACGGATTTCTCGCATCTTTGGCTCTTCATTTCCATATTGATGCTGAGATGGATCGTATACGATACGCTTACGATTGCGCTCGTAATCTGGATCTGGAAGCGGAATTGCTGATAATAGTGATTTTGTATACGGATGAATTGGATTCTCGTATAACTCGTCACTACTTGTTAATTCAACAATTTGACCGCGATACATAACACCAATGCGATCACTGATGTATTTTACCATGGATAAGTCATGGGCGATGAATAAATATGTTAAACCCTTTTCTCTTTGCAGTTGTTTCAATAAGTTTACAACTTGCGCTTGGATCGATACATCAAGTGCTGAAATCGGCTCATCCGCAATAATAAATTCTGGTTCTACCGCAAGTGCACGAGCGATTCCGATACGTTGACGTTGTCCACCAGAGAACTCATGCGGGAAACGATTGGCATGCTCTTTATTTAAACCAACTGTGTTCAATAATTCATGCACACGATCCATGCGGTCTTTTTTACTTTTTGCTAAACCGTGAATATCAATGCCTTCTGCAATAATATCTCCAACTGTCATACGAGGATTTAATGACGCATATGGATCTTGGAAAATCATTTGCATTTTACGATTAAATTTCTTTAATTCTGCACGTGACTTCTTACCATGTACATTTTCACCATCGAACAACACTTCTCCACCAGTTGCATCGTATAACCTGATAATCGTTCTTCCAGTTGTTGATTTTCCGCAACCAGATTCCCCTACAAGTCCAAATGTTTCACCGCGATAAATATCAAATGAAATATCGTTGACCGCTTTTACAACACCACCACTAACATTAAAGTGCTGCTTCACATTTTTTACTTCAATTAATTTCTCACGCTGATTAGTCATGTTGTTCACCTGCTTTCATTTGAAGAATTCGTTTTTGAACGACTTCTGGCGGTTGTACTTTTGGTGCTTGCTCGTGAAGTAACCATGTTGCTGCATAATGTGTATCACTTACTTTAAATAACGGTGGTTCCATTTCGAAATCAATTTTTAACGCCTGTGGGTTACGTGGTGCAAATGCATCCCCTTTTGGCGGTTTTAATAAATCTGGAGGCGTTCCAGGAATTGCATATAACTCAGCTTCTGAACCATCTAAACTTGGCATAGACGCGATCAATCCCCATGTATAAGGATGTTTTGGGTTGTAGAAAATTTCATCAACCGTACCAATTTCAACAACTTTACCTGCATACATAACTGCAACTCTGTCCGCAACGTTTGCTACTACGCCTAAATCATGCGTAATGAAAATAATCGCCGCTTCTGTTTTCTGCTGAATGTCCTTCATAAGTTCTAAAATTTGCGCTTGAATTGTAACGTCAAGTGCTGTTGTCGGCTCATCCGCAATCAATAATTTCGGATTACAAGCTAGCGCCATTGCGATAACAACACGTTGTCTCATACCACCAGAGAATTGGTGTGGGTATTGCTTTAAACGCGCTTCTGGGTTTGGAATTCCAACAAGGTCAAGAAGCTCTAAAGCAACTTTACGAGCATCCGCTTTACTCATCCCTTGGTGTTTAATAAGACCTTCCATAATTTGATTACCGATTGTCATCGTTGGGTTTAATGATGTCATCGGATCTTGGAAAATCATTGCAATCTCTTTCCCACGCACTTGCTGCATTTCTTTTTCCGTTAATTTTGTTAAATCACGACCATCAAATACAATTTCTCCTTCTTTAATGCGTCCTGGAGGATTAGGGATTAATCCCATTAGTGCTTTCGAAGTAACTGATTTCCCAGAACCAGATTCTCCTACAATCGCTAATGTTTCTCCCTTTTTCAAATCAAATGTAACTCCGCGAACAGCTTGTACTTCGCCAGCGTGTGTATCAAAGGAGACCTGTAAATCTTTTACCTCTAACAATGTTTTCATTTTTACCTCTCCTTCCTCGTTTACTTACGCATTTTTGGATCTAGCGCATCGCGTAATCCATCTGCCATTAAGTTAAATGCTAAAATTAACACACTGATGACAACCGCAGGGATGAACATCATATGTGGATATGTTTGAATCGATTTATACCCCTCATTTACAAGAGAACCTAACGATGCAAATGGTGGTTGAATACCAAGTCCAATGAAACTTAAGAACGCTTCACCGAACACTGCTGTAGGAATTGTAAACATTGTCATAACGATAATTGGTCCCATTACGTTCGGAATTAAATGCTTTACGATTAATTGTGTATTTGTTGCACCTAATGTACGAGATGCTAATACATATTCTTGGTTCTTTAATTTTAATATCTGTCCACGCACAATCCGTGACATACCAATCCAACCGGTAATGGCCATCGCAAGTGTAATGGACCAAATACCTGATCCCATAATAATTACCATCAAAATAACGATAATTAAATACGGAATACCATTAATAATTTCCATAATACGCTGCATGATATTATCTACTCGTCCGCCATAGAACGCTGAGATACCTCCGTATGCAACCCCAATTACTAGGTCAATTGCCGCTGCCAAAAGAGCGATGTATAATGATACGCGTGTTCCTTCCCATGTTCTTGTCCAAAGATCACGCCCAAGATCATCTGTACCAAACCAGAAATACTCTTTAATATCACGTTTCTCATATTGATCAACGCCGTATTGGTCTGTACCATCAAATGGTAACCAATGAACATTTTCAAGCACTGGAATTTTCGGCGGCATTTTTGCACGGCCTAAATCTTGATCTTTATAAGAATATTTACTTACCATCGGTCCAAAAATTGCCAAAAGCGCAATAAGGATCAGCAATACAAGTCCAAACATTGCTCCTTTATGTTGAAACAAACGTCTTCTCACATCTTGCCAAAACGTTAAGCTCGGACGGGCAATGACTTCATTATCAATGTTACTTTGATTAGCTATTTGGAATAGATCTGGAGATAATTTCTGTAAATCTTTCATCATTTTTTCCCTCCCGCTAAACGAATACGAGGATCAATAATTCCATATAGAATATCCACGATAAAAATAACTAAAATAAAGATTGCACTATAGAAAATTGTTGTTCCCATAATAACTGTATAGTCATTTAATTGAATGGATTTAACAAACTGTTCCCCAAGTCCAGGTACAGCATAGATTTGTTCAATAACAAGTGTTCCTGTAATTAACCCTGCAACCATTGGTCCTAAAATTGTAACAACTGGAATCAATGCGTTACGAAGTGCGTGTTTTATAATAATAACTCCTTGACTAATCCCTTTTGCTTTCGCTGTTAAAATGTAATCAGCTTGCATAACTTCAATCAATTCTGCACGAGCAAAACGAGCAATCGTTGCGATAACCGCCATCGATAAAGCAACCGTAGGCATAACTGTAAATTCAGGTCCTTTCCAGAATGCCACTGGGAACCAACCAAGTTTTACCCCTACAAAATATTGTAATAATGCTGCGAATACGAATGATGGTACCGACATCCCGAGTACGGAAATTATGGTTGCCCCGTAATCCACCCATGTATTATTACGAAGTGCTGCAACAATCCCTAAAATTAGGCCTATAAATGTTCCTAATAGAATTGCTTGGAATCCAAGTTGTGCTGATGGTCCAATACGATCAACAATCATCTCAGTTACTGGACGGTTATCATATTGGAATGATACTCCTAAATCACCTTTTACTAAGTTTCCTAAGTAGCGCGCATATTGCACTGGTACCGGATCATTCAAACCGTATTTTTCCAAAATGATCTCTCTTTGTGCCGGAGATAATTTCTCTTGGTTTTTAAGCGGAGAACCCGGCAGTAATTTCATTAAAAAGAATGTCAACGTAGTAATTAAAAATAACGTCAAAGCCATGTACACGAAACGTTTTAATGCATAACGTCCCATAATCAAGCACCTCCCCATTTTTCTCAAAAGCAATAAGATAGTTTGAAATATTCTTACTTTTATTTTTTTAAAATAAGAGCATACGCCCATCATAGGCACATACCCTTGTAAACGATGGAATAAAAATTAGTTTTGCTCAACAGATGCCCATTTAAAGGAATATTTACCACCATAATTATGTTTGGCAATATCTTTTACGGTACCCTTTTGTATATAAGATGCTCCTTTTTGGTAAACTGGTGCAATCACCGCATCTTCTTTAACTAACATTTTTTCAACTTGTAAAAGATTGTCCCAACGAGCTTGTAAATCTTTCGTATCTGTTTTTGCTTTTAAAATTAGTTCATCATATTTTGGATTTGAATACCCTGTTTTGTTTTGTGTACCACCAGTAACAAACATATCTAAGTATGACACTGGATCTGGGTAGTCTGGACCCCAAATACCAAGAGAAACATCATATTGCTGCGCATCTTCTAATTTATTTTTTTGTGCGAATGGCTGCTGTTTAATCTTGATTGTCACTCCTGGTAAATTCTTTTCAATCTCACCTTTTAAGAATTCACCAATTTTCTTAGAATCTTCGTTATCAAAGTTTAACAACTCTAATTCAACTTTGTCTGTACCAAGCTCTTTCTTTGCTGTGTCCCATAATTTCTTCGCTTCTTTTACATTCGTGTCTACAAGTTTTCCACTTTCAGCTCGGAAGTCTTTCTTATTAGGCCCTTCAGCAAAATCCTTACCAACAAATCCATACGCCGGGATAGCTCCATTATTTAAGATAACTTTCGCAACATTTTCACGTTCAAAGGACATTGAAATTGCCTTACGTAAATTTTTATTTGCTAAAAATTTATTTCCTTGATTGAAACGTAAGTATGCAACTCCTGCTTCTTTCGTTGCTTTAAATTCTGAACTTGATTTGTACTTGTCCACAAATTCAGATTTTAAATCTACTCGATCAATTGCATTTGTCTCATACAAATTAACGGCCGTTGCTGTATCTTTCACAATATTAAAGTTAACTTCTTCAAGCTTAACTGTTTTGTTATCCCAATATGACGGGTTTTTCTTAAACTGGAAGCTTCTTTCATGTTTCCATTCACTCAGTACAAATGGTCCATTGTAAAGTGTTGTAGTTGCCTCTAAACCAAATTTATTCCCTTGTGATTGTATATACTTTTCATTTAATGGGTAGAACACAGGGTAAACTGTTAAATCAACAAAGTAAGGAACAGGATTGTCTAACTCTACTTCTAATGTATGGTCATCAATTGCCTTTACACCTAATTCAGTATCTGGTAACTCTTTTTTATGAATTTTCTCTGCATTTTTTATATCAAACATGATATAAGAATATGTAGCGCCTGTATCCGGATTCACTGCACGTTTCCAAGAATAAACAAAATCATGTGCTGTTACAGGATCTCCGTTTGACCATTTCGCATCTTTTCGTAATTTGAAGATATATTTCTTACCATCTTCTAGTTTCTCATAGGATTCCGCTACGCCTGGGGTAGCCTTTTGGTCTTTTCCAACACGGTATAATCCTTCCATCGTGTTATTTAATACCATTGAAGATGCGGAATCTGATGTCATAGACGCATCCATTGTCGTAATTTCAGATAGTTCCGTTAAATTAACAATTTGTTTTCCATTACTACTGCTGTTCTCTTTTTCTTTCCCTTTTGCTTTGGCATCATCTTTTTGATACCCACAAGCCCCAAGTAACATACTTGCAGTCAATGTCGATGCAAGTAATAGCGACGTCTTTTTCTTCATGTTGAACTGCCTCCCCTAAGTGCACTTCCTGTACCCCCACTTGCTAAAAAGCAGAATTGAAAGAATAATCTCCAAGTTTCTACAATTTTCATTATACATATAATGTGACGATTGTGAATATAGTTTTTTGTTTTTTTGTTAAAATTTTTAATAAAATGTTTATTTTTTTTATTTTTTGTAAATGGAGTACTTAACATTGCTCCCATCATATTGAAATAAAATACAAAATTGCGTATAATTTTCAAATAATTATTCCTAGTACTCATTATAACTTTTATAGTATAATAATTCTAGTAATATTTTGACGGAGGGGAATATTTTGAATAAACTTTCTTTTCATACTTGTATACTAATATCGTTGGCAATAATCGCTTCTAGTATTGGAGCATTCTTATCTTCAGCTCAATATTTGTTGAATTTTGTCAATATTATGTTTTATATTGCGCTCTTTTTCATCATTATAGGGGGGTTTTTATTCTTATTTCAAAGTGGTTTTTTCAACATAACGATATATGCGTTCCAAAAAGTATTTGGAACGAACAAAAAAGTAGAATCTTTAATTGAAGAAGAAGAACCAGCAACAAACAAAAAAGAAAGAATATATAAAACGTATTCTTTCACATGGACATACCCTATCTGCCTTACAGGTATTCTGTTAGGTCTCATCTCTACACTTATTAGCTTCACTATTTTGATGTAGTTTGCAAACGATTTTCTATATGATATAATTACTTGCAAAACATTTTATATCAAAAAGTGGCGGCTTGCTCAGCTGTTAAAAACAGAGCTATTTTATAATAAATTCATATTTATGCGATGAGAAAGAAGAGTACATATTGCAGCAATTTCAGAGAGCTTGTGGTTGGTGAGAACAAGTAATTGTACAGTATGGAATGGGCTTTTGAGCACCAAACCGAACCGAAAGAAGTAGGCTTTGGCGTTATATCCAACGTTATAATGGATGCAAGAGATTTCACAACTGTGAAATAATTAGGGTGGTACCGCGGTCCATTCGTCCCTATATCATTTGGGATGAATGGGCTTTTTTGTATTTAAAAAGCGGCAGCGGCTCGTTCAGAATGTGAGGGGGATGGAGCACCTGACGTAGAGACGTTTTTTGCCTCTCAGGAAGATGCGAAGCCACCGATCATTCTTGCCGCTGGAGCTAGATTACTCAAAAAGCGACTCCCTACTCTTTAACAATACATATCCAATTTAAGGAGGAATTACTTATGTCAGTTATTTTTTCTGGTATTCAACCGAGCGGAACAATTACGCTTGGGAACTATTTAGGTGCAATGAAACAATTTACGGAGTTACAAAATGAACATGATTGTTATTTCTGCATTGTAAACCAACATGCAATTACAGTAGCCCAAGATCCTGTACAGCTTCGCAAAAATATACGTAGCCTAGCTGCACTATATGTAGCTTGTGGTATTGATCCTGAAAAATCAACTTTATTTGTACAGTCAGAGGTGCCTGCGCACGCTCAGCTAGGATGGATTATGCAATCTATCGCATATGTTGGAGAATTAGAGCGCATGACGCAATATAAAGATAAATCATCTGGTAAAGAGTCTATTCCAGCTGGATTACTTACGTATCCACCATTAATGGCAGCTGACATCTTACTTTATAATACTGAGATTGTGCCAGTTGGTGATGATCAAAAACAACATATGGAATTAACTCGTGATTTAGCAGAGCGTTTCAATAAACGTTTCCGTGAAATTTTCACAATTCCAGAGATTCGTATTCCAAAAGTAGGTGCACGTGTTATGTCATTAACAGAGCCTACGAAAAAAATGAGTAAGTCTGATCCAAATCCAAAGTCAATGATTAGTATGCTTGACGAACCAAAAACAATCGAAAAGAAAATTAAAAGTGCCGTAACTGATTCTGACGGCATCGTAAAATACGACAAAGAAAACAAACCTGGTGTTTCCAACTTATTAACAATCTACTCTTCATTCTCAGGCAAAACAATTGAAGAACTAGAAGCGGAGTACGAAGGAAAAGGATACGGCGACTTTAAAGGTGACTTAGCCCAAGTGGTCGTAGAAGCGATCCGTCCAATTCAAGAAAAATATAACGAACTAATCAACTCTCCTGAATTAGATGAAATCCTTGACAAAGGTGCTGAAAAAGCAAACCACGTTGCATTCAAACAACTACGTAAAGTTGAAAATGCAATGGGATTAAGCAGAAAACGTAGGTAATAACAAAAAGCGGAGGCGACTGCTTAGCCCTGGGTGGCTAAGGTTCTTTCCCACAGAAGGTGCTTTTTACCTTCTCGTGGGGAAGGTTCTTAGACGCGAAGGGCTAGGAGCCGGCGCTGAATTACTACAAAAAGCGGAAGTGGCTCGTTTAAAATATGAAGAGGATGGATCTCCTGACGCAGGGGCGCTTTTTACCTAGCAGGAAGGCGCGAAGCCACTGAACATTGTTCCCACTGGAGCTCGACTAAATTAAAAAAACCGCCAAATTTGGCGGTTTTTTTAATTTACCTTTTGCTCATTTTCCATTTCCCATAGCTTTTCAAAGAATGGTTGCCCTTTTACAAGGCGTTCACATAGCTGTTCATGCTTCTCTGACCAGCCATATTGCGCTTCTTCATAAAGGCGCTCCCAAACATCTTCAAATTTCATATGTTGAACAGTTCCATATGCAGATGGATCCCATTCTGTATACCAATAGCGAATCTCAGCTGGATTTTTCGTTGTATGTAGTTGATCTAGCGCCATAAAAAGCAATTGTTTTAATTGTCTTTCTTTACGCGTTAAGCCATTCATAATATATGGCGATGGCGATAAAATATGATGTTCTTTTTGTGATTCTTCCATTTGAAACTCATAGTTTTCTGCTTGTACATTTTCTACCATCTCATATACCATCTGCTCTTGACGTGGAATAAGCCTACTTTTTCGAATCGGCACATTGTAGCCAATTGAATCCACTGCAATAATTCCTTTTCCATCTGTTACAACAAAACAATACTCCTGTTGCAAACGCTCATGATTTTTACGAATATACGCCTTATGATGTACGTCTTCCAATAATTTTTGCGGAAGTTCCAATAATTCGTTCTCGATGTAATGATATAATGTAGAATCTACTTTTAATAATGGCACTTGATCTAATAATTCGATCGTATCATCCTTCCGCCATTCGTAAAAATTACAAACGTTATACCCATTTTCTTCACCTTCAAACCAATTTACCCATACATCATGTAGATATAACATTTTCTACCCCTCACTTTATTACTGTTTGTACATCTCATTATGTTCAGTTTTTAAAAAATTTATTCCACTAAAGGAAATATATTCTATTCATATATCCATTTTGTTTTTCGACATATAAGCCGTGGCTATAATAACAAAAAGCGGCAGCGGCTCGCTTAGAATGTGAGGAGGATGGAACTCCTGACCTAGAGGCGATTTTTGCCTCGCTGGAAGGCGCGAAGCCACCAGAGGTGAATTGTACTTTTATCTCCTTTCACTCGGCACGAAGAGAAACAAGCCCTTAACCGCTTCTACGCATGATCGGACACTCTCTTCCACCTAGAAAGAAAGGCTTTCTTTCGTTTTATATTATTTCTCCACTGCTCCTTACTTCCATTTTCATCATGCAAAAAAACTTGGCAGCGCCAAGTTTCTTATTTATTCCTTATCAAGAAGTAAATGTTTTCGCTTTATTTAATATGCGGACTGCATCTAAAGACAATAAAGAAAGCGTATTATCTTTTTCAAGTTCCACACAATCTTTTACAATATGAAATCCGACGCCATATCCCAGCATCTTTGGGTACAGTTGCACTCCATTTAATAAATAATCATGCTCCCTTGTTCCTCTCTGAATATCTTTTCTGTTTTTTACAATCTTCTCCCAATAATGAATCGCTTCTTCTTTTGTAAAGTACGATGTCCATGGTGCATAACTCTTTTCTGAGTGCCTTTCATACACCGCTTGCTCTGCAAGCCCTTCCATTATCATCGTATCAAGTAATGTATAATCCTTTTCTGTCTTTTCAATTTGGTGTAACCGGCATATGTGATGATATTCATGTGTAAGTAAAGCTTTTAATTCCTCTACCGTATTTCGCCCACATACGAATAAGAAAATCACGTGACGCATTGTTAAGCCAGATTTTCCATTATATTCCGTTTGCACAGTGCGATTATATGAATCTGATAATAAAATAAAGACAGGGACATCCGGGCCTTGCAACCAGTTCTTAAGTTCTTCATACTCCTTGGCAAGCTCTTTCCAAATCTGTTTTTCCTCTAACTGCTCAATTTCCTTTTTTCCTTCCATCACTGGTCGATACATACCTTTAGAAATTAAAAAACGATATAATCTTTCTTTTGGCAATGGAATATATTTTGTAAACTTCTCACAAAGTTTTTCTGGGCGTCCATAATAAAGATGCAACCAATCTGCAGTTTGAATAATCCCCATCTTCACCTCTCCCCTCTCTTCTATACATATGCAAGAAAAGGAGCGAACGCGAAGTGATGAAGTGAAACTTTTGATTGGCTTTGATTTGTTTCGAATTGCACAGCTTTATCTTTCCTGCATGTGCTTGCTGAAGGGAACTTCTGTTGGAGCACTGTTAAACTGAAGGGAAAAGGCGGGTATAAGAATTATAATTTGGTTTTTGTTCATACAAGCAGGCCCTTCAAAAAAGAGCCTGTTTGTCGACAATCAAACATTTAATCCTTGTCAAAATGAGAGTACGGGAGTAACCCTTCTAAAAAAGTTTGGAAATCGTCCGCTAAGAACGTAATGATTGGATCTTGATAATTTTCTACATTCACATGAATTACTCTTGGTTCGCCTTGTTTTCCGCAATCGCTATAGTCTAACAAAACAGCATCGTGTCCAGCTGTAGGCGATTCTCCTACATATATACAAGAAGGTGGATATTCAAATTCCTCTATCATGTAAATTCCCTCCGTATCAATTCCATGCTCTCCACCAATGCCATAGAATCCTGCTACGTAAATATGATCCTCAGCCCAAGAGGTAGGTACGGTAGTAGGAAAACAATTCTGTACAGGTGTACCACCATTTTGCGATTTGATTAAGCAAATGTAGGAATCTGGTAATTTATAACCTAATTTTTCTTCTGCAATCCGAATCATTTCATCTGTAACTGGATTTGGGTTTACGAACTCATCAGAGTCCTCCCAAAAGGTATGCAATGTGTTCACCATGTGAGTTTCACTTCCTTTTCATCGTGTGCTTTTTCTTTATACCCCAACCTGATAACTAAAAGGAGCATCATGTTTTTGACATTTTTATAAAATTTAGAATGACTTCTGTTATATGTAACATAGGTATCTTGTTGTTTACTTCCATCATACCGTTCATTATAAAAAAAGAGAAGAATAAGATAAATGAAAAAAAGCCGATCGATTCTACGTATGATCGGACGATCTTTCCCACCTAAAAAAGGGTGTTTTAAGAAACAACCCCTTTGCTGCTTCTCAAAACACCCTCTTACTACAATATATTATTGATACTTTTTAAATACTAATACTGCGTTATGGCCACCGAATCCTAATGAGTTACTTAAAACCGTACGTACTTCTTGATGTCTCGCTTTGTTTGGTACGTAATCTAAATCACATTCTGGATCTGGTGTTTCATAGTTAATTGTTGGCGGAATGACGCCATCTGTAATCGATTTAACAGAGAAAATCGCTTCAACAGCACCAGCTGCTCCTAATAAGTGTCCAGTCATTGATTTTGTAGAGCTAATTGCTACTTTATATGCATGGTCACCAAATGTTTCTTTAATTGCCATCGTTTCGTATTTCTCATTCGCATCTGTACTTGTGCCATGGGCATTAATATAATCGATATCCTCCGGCTGAAGACCTGCATCTGCTAGTGCTTGACGCATCGCACGAACACCGCCCTCACCGCCAGGGGCAGGCATTGTAATATGGAACGCATCACCTGTTGCACCATATCCAGCAATTTCAGCATAAATATGCGCACCACGTGCTAATGCATGTTCTAACTCTTCAAGGATAAGAATACCTGATCCTTCTCCCATTACAAATCCACTTCTGTTTTTATCAAATGGACGACATGCTGTTGCTGGGTCTTCATTAAATGTTAATGCTTTAGCTGAACTGAATCCAGCAAACGCCATAGTTGTTAACGGCGCTTCTGCTCCACCTGTAATCATCGCATCTGCATCACCACGCTGAATCACTTTAAAAGCATCACCAATTGAGTTTGCACCTGATGCACAAGCTGTTACAGAGCAAGTATTAATTCCTTTTGCACCTGTTGCAATCGATACTTGACCAGCAGCCATATCAGGGATCATCATTGGTACGAAGAAAGGACTAACGCGGCGTGCCCCTTTTTCTGTATAGATTTTAAATTGCTCCTCGTATGTTTCCATACCACCGATTCCAGAACCAATCCATACCCCGATGCGCGGGCCGTTTTCTTCTGTAATTTCTAATTTCGCATCTGCAACAGCCATTTTTGCTGCTGCCACAGCATATTGTGTAAAGCGATCCATACGGCGTGCTTCTTTTTTATCTATATATTTCTCGACTTCAAAGTCGTTAATTTCCGCTGCTACTTTTGCAGGAAATTGTTCAGGATCTAAGCGTGTAATACGTCCGATTCCAGATACACCCTTTTTAATGTTATTCCAAGCTGTCTCAACATCTGTTCCAATCGGCGTAACAGCTCCTAATCCTGTAATTACAACACGCTTCTTTTCCATACAAAATACACTCCTTTTTTCTCTCAGTCCTTATTTACCCCAACGAAGAGCAACTGCTCCCCATGTTAATCCGCCACCAAAGCCAACTAATATGATTAAATCACCATCTTGAATACGTCCATTTTGCAATTCCTCTACGATCGCAATTGGAATTGAAGAAGCTGACGTATTTCCGAACTTTTCAATCGTTGTACTCATTTTCTCTTGTGGTAAATTTAATCGTTCCCTTGCCGATTCCATAATGCGAATATTCGCTTGGTGCGGAACTAAAAAGTCCACATCTTCTTTCGTAAGACCGGCTTTTTCAATAACGCGAAGACAAGAGTCACCAAGTTGACGAACAGCAAATTTAAAGACTTCTCTACCATTCATCATAACATATTCATCTTGATAAAGATGCTTGCCACCACTTCCATCTGCTCCTAATTCAAATGAAAGAACACCTTTCCCTTCTGAAACAGCTCCCATGACAACAGCACCTGCTCCATCTCCAAATAATACGGCTGTATTGCGGTCGTTCCAGTCAACAATTTTAGATAGTTTATCACTACCAACTACTAATATATTTTTGTAAGTTCCCGTTTGAATAAATTGCTGCGCTGTAATCATTCCGTACATAAATCCAGCACATGCCGCACTTAAATCCATCGCCGCTGCATGCTTAGCACCAATTTGTTCTTGAATCACGCAAGCAACTGCTGGGAAAGATTGATCTGGCGTTACCGTTGCCACCAAAATAAGATCAATTTGTTCTCCACTAATTCCTGCATCTTCAAGTGCTTTCTTGGCAGCTTCTACCGCCATATATGAAGTATCTATTGTATCATCGGCAATGCGTCTTTCTGCAATTCCCGTTCTCGTACGAATCCATTCATCTGATGTATCCATTATTTTCTCTAAATCCTGATTAGTGACTACTTTTTCTGGCACATATCTCCCAATTCCTAAAATGCCTACGTTCACATCGCAGCCCTCCGCTTTATATCAATTATTATGACTTGGTACTAATTCTAAAACATAAATGTTTATTTGTCTAGAATATATTTCTAAGTAAAAAAATAAGGCCGACATATTGTCGACCTTATTTTCCCGCTTTTCCAAGTTCATATGCTTCATCCATTACTTTCATTAATAGCTCTAGTACTGGTTGTGCTTTTTCCATATCAAGTGCAATCCCATTATCATCTAAAATTGCCTTTGCTTCTGGCAGGTGTTTCATAGCGATTTGTAAAAACTGCATATTTTTTTCATTCATAGTTCTTCATCCTTTCCATAAAGGAGTAACAAACTCCTTATTTCTACACTAGTTTACCATGTGTTTTGTCCTTCGTATAACTCTTTATATCGTTTTAAATGTGCCAGTTGTTTATTTAAACCGAATTCTAACGGTGTGTTTTTCTCAATACAAATACTCTTTATCGCTTCTCTACTTTCCTCTTTAACAGTTTTCTTCACTTTATCCTCGGCATTTAAAAGCATAATTCCTTTTTCCCATAAATTCTTTTTACCACTGACCATATTATATACCCCTAAATTTTCTACACTTTTGCCTTTTTCCCATAAATATTCACACACATCTTCTACATAAAGAAGATCCGCTCCATTTTCATTTTGGGCAAGTTGATATTCCTTTTCCATAATTTCAGAAAGAATGAGCCTATGGTACGTCATAAAAGAAGGTTGCCATGGGCCATATAAAACTGGAACACGTAGAATACTATAATGGATATTTCCCTTTTCTACCTCTTCCTCTACTTTCATAAATAACCGTTTATTTTCAGATTCATCTTCCATATTTGCTACTTCAATAGAAGAAAGTAGATTTAGCTTCACTTTCTTTCTCTCGCACATATGGATAACACGTTTCAAATATTGTAAAATGATTCGTTCATTCCGAAATCCATTTTGCTGATTCGGTTCACATAAGCAAAAGTAAGCCGCATCAAAATGGTCGGTTTCTATCGTCTTCCATCCATTTTCACCTCTTATAGACGAATACACAAACAGAGCATTCCGCCCAATTAAATATAACTTTTCTTCACTTACCTTTGACATACTTTCTAGATCAGCAAAATCAAGGCCATACACTTCCACTTCTTCCGCAAGCATTTTATTTACAAGATGAAAGCCTACAAACGAAAGTGCCCCTATAATCAGTACGCGCTTCATGTCACCAATCCTTTCCCTCTCTAAACAAATAGCTCCTCATCTATGTATATTGGAGCTTCATAAATCTTCCTCATACTTTTTAAAGAAACGACATGTATGTTGAACCATTTTATATTTTACATCTTGTAAATGAAACGATAATGATGTCTCACAATTTTCATTTATTCGCTTTTTTTCATATTCTCGTAACAACTGCTTACGCGCTTTTTTTTCTTGGGTCGGTACAAATATTTTTACAGGTACACAAGAAGGTAAATAAGAAAAGGACTTCTTGGAAATTTTCGCTTCTAACAAAGCTTCCTTCACATCATACGCAAGTGATAACTCTCTCACTAGCCTTTTATAGAAAAATTTGTGCTCTTTCTCAAATTCCACATGTGCAGGCAAATCTAAGCATGGAGTAAGCATCACCACAGATCGGATACACTCTGGGTACCGATTCATCATTTCAAGAGCCACAAGTGCTCCCATTCCATCTGCAATGATATGAATTTGTTCGTTTAGTGTTTCTTTCTTCATCACAACATGATACAATCGCTTCGCTAAACGAACCGATTGATCATTCCCCCAATGTCTTCCGTATAAATTAGATGAAAAAACCGTATATCCATTCTCTATGAGCCCATTTAAAAAATGAGCGCGCCCCGCATGCTGCATCCATAAACTTGTACCATTCTCAATAAAATAATTGTAATCACCAAGTAGCATGACACCGAATCCATTTGGCTTCTCTGGCAAATAAATTACACACGGTTCTTGCTCTAAGTAAAAAAAACGTTCCGTAACACTCATTATTCTCCCGCCTTATTTTCTAAACATAAAAAACTACTCTTTTATAATGTATGAACAGAATCCGAATTTGCGTTGAAAAATCCACAAATATTTTTCTATATTCTGTTTTCAATTGTGTTACAATAAGGACAGATTGAACGAATAGGGGTGTGAAAAGATGCGTGTAATTTGGGCCTTTATTTGGTCGTTTATGCTTGTACATATGATGAGCTACGTAATTAGCTCTATGACTGGCGGTGTATACGATTTCGCGCTAGCGTCTAAATTCTCAATTGTTCTTGCTGTACTTGTAATGGCAATTGCTGCTGCAATTCCAAACGAACCAGTAGAACAACACTAATAAAAAGAGAGTCCGGATTACATCCGAACTCTTTTTTTACTCTACATGAATAACTAATTCATTGTTCCCTACATCAACAACGACATGACTATTATCTGTAATCGTTCCTGCAATTAATTCTCTTGCTAATTTCGTTTCAATTTGACGCTGTACATATCGTTTTAATGGGCGTGCGCCATACATTGGATCAAATCCAGATTCTACAACAAATTCTTTTGCAGCTTCTGTCAATTCCACCGTGATATGACGATCTACTAAACGTCCTTGCAATTCTTTCACAATTTTATCAACGATGCCTTTAATTTCATTTGTTGTAAGTGGTTTAAATAAAATAATTTCATCCACACGGTTTAAAAATTCAGGGCGGAAATGTCCTCTAAGCTGCCCCATAACAAGCTCTCTCGATTCTTCTTTAATCGCACCATCTTCTTGTAAACCTTCTAGTAAATAGCCTGAACCAATATTTGATGTCATAATAATAACTGTATTTTTGAAATCTACAGTTCGTCCTTGTGAATCTGTAATACGCCCATCATCTAACATTTGTAATAAAATGTTGAATACTTCTGGATGCGCTTTTTCAATTTCATCTAATAAAATAACGGAATACGGTTTACGACGCACTGCCTCTGTTAATTGTCCACCTTCCTCATAACCTACATATCCAGGAGGAGCCCCAATCAAGCGAGACACAGCATGTTTCTCCATATACTCAGACATATCAATACGAATCATTTGTTCTTCACTATCAAATAAAGATTGTGCTAATGTTTTGGCAAGCTCTGTTTTCCCTACACCTGTAGGGCCTAAGAAGATAAATGAACCGATTGGACGATTTGGATCTTTAATACCCGCGCGAGCACGAAGAACTGCATCTGCCACAAGACTCACTGCTTCCTCCTGTCCAATCACGCGTTCTGATAAAATTTGCTCTAAGCGCAGCAGTTTTTCACGTTCCCCTTCTACAAGCTTGGCAACTGGAATTCCTGTCCAGCGTGAAACAATATTTGCAATTTCTTCTTCACTAACTTCCTCACGAAGCAGTCGGTTTTCTTGTTCATTTCCTGCTCCATTTTCTTCCGCTTCTCTTAATTCTTTTTCCACCGCTGGAATCTTACCATGACGAAGCTCTGCTGCTTTATTTAAATCATAATTCCCTTCTGCTTCATCTAGTTCACGACGTAAACGTTCCAGGTGTTCTCTTAAGTCACGAACCTTATGGATTTCTTCTTTTTCTTTTTGCCACTGCGCTCGCATCCCATTTGCAACTTCTTTTAAATCAGATAATTCACGTTGCAATGTTTTTAATCTTTCTTGACTACCACGGTCTGTTTCTTTTCCTAAAGCAGCTTCTTCAATTTCTAATTGCATAATGCGGCGCGTTACTTCATCTAATTCTGTTGGCATGGAATCAATTTCTGTTCGAATTGTTGCGCACGCTTCATCGACAAGATCAATTGCTTTATCTGGTAAAAAGCGATCGGATATATATCGATCGGACAATACAGACGCCGCTACAATCGCACGGTCATGAATATTTACACCATGATAAATTTCAAAACGCTCTTTTAAACCACGTAAAATAGAAATCGTATCTTCTACTGTTGGCTCTTCTGCTAACACTTGTTGGAAGCGACGTTCTAACGCCGGATCTTTCTCAATATATTTTCGGTACTCATCTAAAGTAGTCGCTCCAATACAGTGCAGTTCACCACGGGCAAGCATTGGTTTTAGCATATTCCCTGCATCCATGGCTCCTTCTGTTTTACCCGCACCGACAATTGTATGAAGCTCATCAATGAATAAAAGAATGCGTCCTTCACTTTTTTTAATTTCATTTAAAACAGCTTGCAAACGCTCTTCAAATTCACCGCGGAACTTGGCACCTGCCACAAGTGCACTCATATCTAATGCAAAGATTGTTCTATCTTTCAATCCTTCTGGTACATCTTTTCGCACAATTCGTTGTGCCAATCCTTCAACAATCGCTGTTTTACCAACCCCAGGTTCACCAATTAAAACAGGGTTGTTTTTCGTTTTACGAGAAAGGATACGGATAACGCGGCGGATTTCGCTATCACGCCCAATGACAGGATCAATTTTCCCCTGTTTTACTTCAGCTACTAAATCACGACCATACTTTTCTAATGCTTCATATGTTACTTCTGGATTTTGACTAGTCACTCTTTGGTTCCCCCTAACTTCCATTAAAGACTGTAACAATGTACCCTTTGTAATATGGAACTTTGTAAATAGCTGATGTATATCACCTTTTTCCTCGCAAAATGCGAGCAATACATGTTCCACTGAAATATAATCATCTTGCAGTTTTTTCGCTTCAGACTCTGCTCTCACAAGCAGTTGCTGCAATAAACTCGTCACATATAATTTCCCTGCTTCTGCTCCGCTTCCAGTTACAGAAGGCTTCTTCTTAATTAAACTTTCTACACCTTTCGTTAACTCTTCTATATTAACATTTATTTTTTGAAAGATACGCACCGCTAATCCATCTTGTTGTTTGAGTAATGCAAGTAATAGATGCACAGTATCTACTTCTTGATGATGATGGGATAACGCTAAAGACTGGGCACTCATAATCGCTTCTTGTGTTTTTGTCGTCATTTGATTTAAGTCCATTTTCACAAACCTCCAAACATTTCAACCTTCTTGATGTTTGACCTTTTTTGATTTTTTGACTTTCTTTGACCTTTAACTTTATTATACTCCTGTTCCCTTTTTTATACAATAAATTTAACTCTATATTTCATTTTTTTGAAAAACATATAAAAACCGCAGCTTATCACTGCGGTTTTCTTTACGGTTTTCTTTTATATGTCCACTGACGATTTTGATTCGAATTCTCAGGAAACCTTTCACCAGCAGTTAATTTTACCATTTGTGGATCTTTCACCATACTTCCTGTTTCACCAATTTCTACATAAATCCCATCATTCGGTGCCTTCTGTCCAGAACGAAACCTACGATTTTGTCCCATCTTCATTCTCCTTCCATGACATCCTTACACCGTTAGTATGTCCATTTTCGGAAAAGCTTTTCTGTTATGTTTAGGAAACGAGTCATATTTTTGATTACCGTTCATATGTATGAATTTACATATGAGCGCAGGAGAACAAGCATCATTCGTTGAAAAAAAAGAAACCGACCTATTCCAGGCCAGTTCCAAAGGAGAGTCAAACATATACGAGAAGATTACGTTTTCATTATACGTCTTGCTTCACGGGTAATGTAACCCCTTTCACAAATTGTACAAAATGTAAGAAACATTATTTGAACTTTCGAAAAAATCATTGACTTTTCTAGTTTTTAATAGGAAATAGTGGACACTACCCTGTTTTGCGACGTAAGATGAATATATAAAGAAACTTCCTTTCACGGTTGTTTCTCTATACACTTTCCAACCTCTTATTTCTGCATATTAAAACGGAAATACAGATAGATACAAAAATTTTTCATAAGAGGTGAAAACATGAAAAAACAACATTTAATCGCATTAGATTTAGACGGCACTTTACTTACAGACAATAAAATCATTTCCGCACGAACAAAGAAGACAATTGAAAAAGCGAAAGAACAAGGACATGTTGTTGTCATTTCAACAGGACGTCCATTTCGTGCCAGTCACGCTTATTATAAAGAACTTGGTTTAAATACGCCTATCGTTAACTTTAACGGTGCTTACGTTCATCACCCGCTCGATGCAAATTGGGGAACGCACCATTCTCCTCTCGAACTTTCCACTGCACAAGAAATCGTTCGCGCTTGCTTCGATTTTGGTGTTAAAAACATTTACGCTGAAGTGATGGATGATGTATATGTTCGCGAAATTGATGAAGATAAAAAACATATCTTTGAATTCGGATCTCCCAATATTTTCACAGGAGACTTGCTAAACATTTTACAAGATCATCCAACCTGCTTATTAATTGATGCACTTGATGAACATTCAACTGCTATTCGCAGGCATTTAACTGATATGCATGCTGAAGTGATTGATCACCGCAAATGGGGTGCTCCTTGGCCGATTATTGAAATCGTGAAAAGCGGCCTCAATAAAGCAGTTGGGCTCCAAAAGATTTCCCGTCATTATAACATCCCAAGAGAACGTATTATTGCCTTTGGTGACGAAGATAATGACTTTGAAATGATTGAATACGCAGGTCATGGAATTGCAATGGGCAATGCGATTCCTGAATTAAAAACATTAGCCAATCACACAACATTAACAAATGAAGAAGACGGAATTGCCCTTTATTTAGAAGAGGTTCTTGGATTGTAATCTAAAAATTCCCTACTTATAGTTTCCCGCAAAACGCCCATACTATAACTAGACACAGCGATGTGTCAGTTATTTTCTGCTAAATAAGGGGGAATTACGAATGGGTAAAAAGAACAAGTCAAAACGTTTCACCCAACAAGGGGCCGATGCTGTTATGAAGCACGCTGAAAGATTCCCTTACCGCGGTACATTAGCTGATGCAGAAAAAGAACGAAACAACTCTTCTCTCGGAGGGGTTTAAATGGGCAACCTACTATTTCAGCAAGCGCGAGATGCTGTTTCAGATGCTGTTTCTTGTTCAAGCAGCACCGAACAGCAGGAACTCGTTTATAAAGCAAAAAATGCTTTGCAATCCGCTTACGCCAATTCTTCAACTGCTGAGAAGGTACAATTGCGCGAGATGCAACAGCAATTGCAAAACATCACTAACGCACATTAAAATAAGAGGACCGATTCCCGGTCCTCTTTAATCTTTCCGAAACAATCCAAATACGCCGACTGTTTGAACTACATTTGTAAATGCACCAGGATCTACTTGTTTAATAATTCGCTCTAGTTCATATAGCTCATAACGGGTAATTACAATCATTATCATTTCTTTATTTTCATTTGTATACGCTCCTGTAGCTGGTACAGTTGTAATTCCCCTTACTAAACGAGATTGAATCGCTTGTCGTACATATTTACCATTTTTTGTAACGATAAATGCTGTAATTTTCACATGACGGGTATGAATCGCATCAATAATTCTGGATGATACATACAATGTTACTAACGTGTATAACGCCTTTTCCCATCCATACAAATAACCAGCTGCAATAATGATAATCGCATTAAAGAAAAAGAAATATGTTCCGACAGGCTTATCTTTTATTTTCGACAAAATCATTGCGATAATGTCTAAACCACCTGTGGAAGCTCCCCATTTCAAAGCAATTCCTACTCCTATCGCCGAAATGAGACCACCAAAAATAGCATTCAATATAATATCATTAGAAACTGCCTTTACTGGTATGATTTCTAAAAACAGTGTCATAAATACAACGCATAGAAAACTAAATAACGTAAAAGCTTTTCCAACCTTTTTCCACGCTAAAATAACAACTGGAATATTAAATAAAGCAAAAAGTACCCCTGTTGATATGTGAATCGATGCAAAATCACCTAATACTTGCGAAAGTAATTGAGATAATCCCGCGAAACCACTCGCATATACTTTTGCTGGTGTTAAGAACAAGTTCATTCCAATTGCATTTAATAAACCGGCAATGATAACAACAATGAGTTTTTTCGTTAATTCAGCATAATTTAATCTGAAATCCATCTCCCAGCCCACCTTTATAGATAATGCGTTTACGATTACATTGTATACATAGTCTTTACGAAAATGGAAATGATAAACATACAACTGTTTAGAAATGGAGTTGATATGTATGCCACATACGAGCGATAATGACAAAAAAGCACGCGATAACAACGCAAAACGCACAGAAAAAAACGAGCAAGAACAAAAAAACATCTCACAAGGAAAGCGTGCATATTCTAAAAAAACAGATCACCTTTAATTATTTTGTACATCAACAATCTTGTTGATGTACTTTTTCATTTCATAAAAAAACATCTCAATTTCACTTCTTGTTCACTTCTCTATTTTACAATAATAACAACATAATTAGATGAGGTGTTAGTATGAAAAGAAAACAACTATGGATAGCAACAGCTGCGCTCGGAACGTTAATGCTGTCTGCTTGCGGCCCAAAAGATAACTCAGAGGCGATTGCAACATCAAAAGTCTCGACCATTACAAAAGGTGATTTTGACAAGCAGTTAAAAGAACGGTACGGAAAAGATATGTTATATGAAATGATGGCACAAGATATCATGACAAAAAAATATAAAGTATCCGATGACGAAGTCGATAAAGAATTTAAAAAAGCAAAAGACCAGTTTGGTGATCAATTCAAAACGGTACTAGAAAGTAACCGTCTAAAAGATGAAGATGACTTTAAAAATCAAATTAGATTCAAATTAGCGATGGAAAAAGCTATTAAGGAAAGCATTACAGAGAAAGATGTAAAAGCAAACTATAAGCCTGAAATTAAAGCTAGTCAAATTCTAGTAAACGATGAAAAAACAGCAAATGACATTAAGAAACAACTGGATGAAGGTGCTTCATTTGAAGAGTTAGCAAAACAACAGTCACAAGACCCTAGTTCAAAAGATAATGGCGGAGATCTAGGATACTTCGGTCCAGGTAAAAAGGTATCTGAATTTGAAGAAGCTGCTTACAAATTAAATGTCGGTGAAATTAGCAAACCTATTAAATCATCACAAGGTTACCACATTATTAAGCTTACCGATAAAAAAGAATTAAAACCATATGACGAAGTAAAAGATTCCATCCGTAAAAATCTAGAAGAAGAGCGGTTAGCAGATCAAACTACTGGCCAAAAAATATTATTAGACGAATTCAAAAAAGCTGATATTAAAGTAAAAGATAGTGATTTGAAAGATACATTCTCTCGCCTTTTTGGACAACAATAAAAAAGGGCGATAGAGTGAGTTGATAGAAAAACACAAGGACAAAAAACAGGAGCCTACTGACTCCTGTTTCCAAACACTCTGAAAATCCGAACAAGTTACACGCTTGTTCGGATTTTTTTTATTTCTTAAAGTACGTCCAACCGTCTTCTTGATAAACTTTTTCTTCTTTCATCAACTTACCAAGTGCACGTTTAAATGCTGCTTTACTCATATTAAAACGTTCTTTAATGTCTTCTGGATGACTCTTATCCCAAAACGGCATTGCCCCGCCGCGGCTCTCCATATACTCATAAATCACCGCTGCATCATCTTCCATTCCCTCTTCTTTACGCGGAAGAAGTGAAATATTAATCGTACCATCATCTTTCACATCAATAATACGGCCTGTTACGCGCTCACCAATACGAACTTGCTCTTTTCTTTCTGTATGATGTAAAAAGGCGCGGAAATGTTCATCTGTTAATACAAATGAACCGACTTGAAGTGAGCGATACACACGTCCGTTCACATTTTTATTACGCATAGATGGCGTTGCATCTACAATAATCTCTTGCATATCTGAGTCTCTTGCTGGAAGAGCAATTAGGCGGCCACGATTTGTTAATTTTAATGTACAATACAATTCGTCGCCCTCTTCTGGCCAAACTGGTGTATAAATCGGGAACTCATCAGCTGGGATCAAGATATCTTTAGAAACACCGATATCAACAAACACACCTAAATCAGGTTTTACGTCTACAACTTTTACCCAGTTCCAATCATGTACTGTAATTACCGGCGTCTTCATTGTTGCAGAAATTCGCTCTTTATGATCAAGGTATAAAAATACATCAATCGTATCGCCTTCTTCGATTTCTCCTGCTACTTCATTCTTATGTAGGAATACTTCTTCATAACCATCCTCATCGTCAAATCCAACCATATATCCTATTTCCGTTTCTCGTAAAACAGTTACCTGTTCAATCGCTCCTGGCTCTAAATACATATATTTTAATTCCCTTCTATATATAAAGTTATATTTTTATCATTCCAAAGAAACTTCATTATAACACGATTTTTCCTTTATTTGTCCAACTGACCAAAATTCACTATAATAGAAGATGGAATTTAATTTGGAGGTGCTTACTATGGCAAAAGATAGTTCTTTTGACATCGTTTCAAAAGTAGAATTACCAGAAGTAACAAATGCTATTAACATCGCATTAAAAGAAATTCAAAATCGATATGATTTTAAAGGAAGCAAAAGTGATATTAAATTAGAAAAAGAAGTAATCGTTTTAACTTCTGATGATGAATTTAAATTAGAGCAAGTAAAAGACGTTCTTATTTCAAAACTAGTTAAACGCGAAGTACCAATCAAAAACTTAGACTACGGAAAAGTAGAAAACGCTGCTGGTAACACAGTACGTCAACGTGCAACGTTGCAACAAGGTATCGATAAAGAGAACGCTAAAAAAATTAATAACATTATTAAAGATTTAAAATTAAAAGTAAAAACACAAGTACAAGATGATCAAGTACGTGTTACTGGAAAAAGCCGTGATGACTTACAAGCAGTCATTGCAGCAATTCGCGGTGCCGATTTACCAATCGATGTACAATTCATTAACTATCGCTAACAAAACAACTCCATAAGAGTGCGATCATCATGAAATAATAACAATAGGTTCTGGTTGGAAATAAAAAACACATCCCAACCAGAACAACTACAATAGATGAAGACTGCATTTATGAAATAAAATTCATTACTTTCATCGGCCGATTTCTCTTATACATTCATAAATAGCACAGAAAAAGAATCTAAGTTTAATCTTACAGAGAGTGTTTATTAATCAGGAATAGTTACTATAGAATTTGCGTTAATTCTGTATTCAAAACTCGTTGTGCAGTAATAATAACATCCTGAGGAGTTACTCCATAAACACTGTATAAGCCACCGTTTTGATTAGGAACAATTTCAACTTCATATTGAGCTGCTCGCCCCGAAGTAGAGTGAACTAAACTTAGATTTATAAAAGTAGAAGCATTAGCAGGTACAGAAAAGTTTCTCTGTTCAATTAATGCTCTTGTACCATTAAGCTTAAAAGATCGAACTACCCCAGTAAGTGTACCTCCAGTACGATTGAGGATTTTAACCCTAGCTTCATTTGCATCATTAGGCTGATTTCCTACGTTTTCAATTGGCCCAGTAGTGAAAGGCATTTTAAATCCACCTCCTATTAGCTAAAAAGATTCATAACCTGCAGATTACAGAAAATTTTTATTAATCAGGAATAGTTACTACAGAATTTGCGTTAATTCTGTATTCAAAACTCGTTGCGCAGTAATAATAACACCCTGAGGAGTTACTCCATAAACACTGTATAAGCCACCGTTTTGATTAGGAACAATTTCAACTTCATATTGATCCGCTTGTCCCGAAGCAAAGTGAACTAAACTTAGAACTACAAGAGTAGAAGCATTAGAAGCTACAGAAAAGTTTCTCTGTTCGATTAATTCTCTTGTACCATTAAGCCTAAAAGATCGGAGTACCCCAGTAAGTGTACCTCCAGTACGATTGAGGATTTTAACCCTAGCTTTCCTTGCATCATTAGGCTGATTTCCTACGTTTTCAATTGGCCCAGTAGAGAAAGGCATTTTAAATCCACCTCCTATTAACTAAAAAGATTCGTAACATGCAGATTACATATTCATACTATTCAATGTCACATTAGAATGTTTTAAACGAATTAATCAATTCTTTAAAAAAATACATCCACATATTTTTTCGCTGTAGGAAATCTTACAAATACCTTTCCTGCTTCTATATACGCTATCAATCTGATCCACAAACGCTAAAACAATTCCACCTTCATTCATCCTACATTACTACTAAAAAACATATATTCTCGTCATAATGTCCACTGTCGCATTTGTAATAGAATAAATAAAAAAGTGCACTACTCATGAATTAGTAGTGCACTAGAGAATATATATTATCCATGAATAAAAGAGATATACCATCACTCTATCCACTTTCACTTTACAGCGTAGAGGATTTTTTCTTCTTTACAGCAATTAAAAAAGCAATAAACAGCACATTTACACCAACTAATAAAGAGATAAAAAGCCAATTAACCCCTGTTTTTTCTCTAACTTGATATACATTCGCTTCTTCTCGCTTCAATATGAGATAATACTTCCCATCTTCTTCTCTAATAATCTCATCTTCCAATAATCCCATTAATTCTTGATTTTCTCCTATCTCATTTGCCGTAAGCGAGACTTTTTGCGTCCCTTTTGTGTTGTTAATTGCAACGAGTGTTACTTCATCTTTATACTTCCTTTTCAGCACACTCATTCCAGCCTTATCATATAGCAACTCAAACGTACCATGACGAAGAGATGGCAACTTTTGACGCAACTCTCCTAATCTTGTTATATACTGTAAAAATTTTTCATCGGTTTTAAAATCCATTAACCTATGATTATCTGGTACTCCCCCGCCATCAAGCGCAATCTCTGTACCGTAGTAAACAATCGGCACCCCTGGTGATGTATATAAATAAGCAAGAGCTAATTTTAAACGTGTTGGCGGATAATATGCGTTCTCTTTCGCGATTCTGACAAATCGCTTTGTGTCTTGACTATCTAAAAAAGCACCTGTTACTTTACCATTTTCTATTAAACTAGCATCATAAAGTGGTTTAATAGATGTATCTGGTTTCGTAAAGATATCCGTTATGTACTCATAGTATCTACTATGTATATTCTCTTCCCCATCAGTCATAAAGAGGAAATCTTTTTTCATTCCTCGAACACTTTGTTCTACTTCATTTAAAAAGGTACGAGATATTTCTTTACTATGCATAAGATAAATTCCATCTATGTTCGCTTCTTTTATCCACCATTTTATCGAATCAATAAGCGTTTCCTGCTCTTTTTCTACAACAAATTGAAAGACCACTTTCATATCTCGCTTATGCGCTTCTTGCATAAATTGTTTCACATCTTGCAGTGATCCAAAATGCTCATTCACTTTTTGAAAATCAACCGCACCACGCCCATCATACGTTTCGCTTTTAAAAATTGGCGAAAGCATAATCGTGGTAAATCCCATATCCTTTATATAATCCATTCGCTTTATTATTCCTTGTATGTCTCCCCCTTGATATCCTTCTAAATTCCCTACATTAAGCTCTTTATCATTTTTTGCATCTCCATTATTAAAACGATCAATCATAATAGAGTAAATCACTTCATCTTGCCACTCTCTTTTTTCTTCCGCCAATGCGTACATAGGCGCTAAAAAGACCAATACCATACAAAAACAACTGAACATTCCTCTTTTCCACATAATATCCCCCAACTTCTTTCTAATTGTAAGAATAGTATATCAATTTTCTAAACAAACCGCACTTACACAAATAACATGTCAGGTTTTCTTACACTAAATTTAAAAATTTCTGAAAAATACGTTGATTTTTTATTAATTATTGAATATGATATGAAAAAAATAACATCACACGTAATATTTTATAACATTATAGGAGGGAAAAAGAATGAATATGGGAGATACTGTGTTTTTATTTTTAGCGACGGTAATGGTAATGATCATGACGCCAGGTCTAGCACTTTTTTATGGCGGAATGGTTCGTAGCAAAAACGTACTGAGCACAACGATGCATAGCTATAGCGCAATGGCAATCGTTTCTATCCAATGGATTTTTATCGGTTATTCTTTATCATTCGGCCCAGATTGGAATGGCATCATCGGTTCGCTCGATTGGTTCGGTTTACAAAACGTCACCTACACACCAAATCCAGACTACTCCACTACTATTCCACACAATTTATTTATGATGTTTCAACTTATGTTTGCAATCTTAACACCAGCATTAATTTCAGGAGCATTTGCTGAACGAATGCGTTTTTCCGCTTTTCTCATTTTCATTCTTCTTTGGACTACAATTGTTTACAACCCTGTTGCCCACTGGGTATGGGGCGTTGGCGGATGGCTTCGCGAACTTGGAGCATTAGATTTCGCTGGCGGTAACGTTGTTCATATCACATCCGGCGTCGCCGGGCTTGTACTAGCGATTTTTCTCGGCAAGAGAAAAGACATAAACGGACCTTCTCCTCACCATCTACCCTTTACACTTTTAGGCGCAGGCTTACTATGGTTTGGGTGGTTCGGATTTAACGTTGGCAGTGCCCTTACACTAAACGATGTAGCACTGACTGCATTCATTAATACAAATACAGCTGCTGCTGCTTCAGCTTTAACATGGATCCTAGCAGAGTGGTGCTTTCAATCAAAACCAACTGTAATGGGCGCAGCTTGCGGTGCTGTATCAGGTCTCGTTGCTATTACACCAGCTTGCGGATTCGTCACTCCACTTTCCGCTCTTTTAATCGGAGCAATCGGGGGCGTCCTTTGCTTCACAGCCGTTTTCTTTTTAAAACATAAACTTGGATATGACGATGCACTTGATGCATTCGGCTGTCACGGCATCGGGGGAACATGGGGCGGTATTGCAACTGGACTATTTGCAACGACTTCTGTAAATAGCAGTGGTGCTGATGGATTATTTTACGGAAATGCCGCGCTTCTCTTTAAACAACTGGTCGCAATTGGAGCGACTTATGCTTTTACAATTGTAATGACGTACACCATTATTAAAGGAATTAGTTTCTTCCTTCCCGTCCGCGCACATGAACATGAAGAGCAAATAGGGCTAGACATTTCGATGCACGGAGAGAAGGCATATGAATATACCGAAGAATCGATAAGTCAGTAATAAATATACGAAAAAGAGATATATCCCCTTTCAAATAGGATATATCTCTTTTTCAGCTATAACTACATAAGTTATAACATTCTAATTCCTCTAAAAAACTTATCTATCACCCTTCCTGCTTCTAAATTAAATAGTTTATATAGTTTTTCCTATCAATTACATATATCCTAATATTAGCAAACCAGCCAGATGGATTGCGGAATTTTCAAAAACATTGGACAAGTACACTTCCTTATTTTCTCTTCTTACATAGATTGATAGTAACAAAAGAAAAGGAGGGATATGAATATGGGATACTATTATAAAAAACACGATGATGAGTGTCATAAACATTTCGAGTTTGAATGCAAATGTCGTAAAAAATACTACGATAAATACGAAGACGATTACAAGAAAAAGTGCCACGATAAATATGAAGACAAGTATGAGAAAAAGTACGAAGATAAGTACGAAGATAAGTACGAAGACGACTATTACTTCAAATGTCGTTGTCACAGGGTAAAATACTACAAAAAGCAAGAAAAGTACTAGAGAACAAACCAAAAGACGACTGGTTTACAGTCGTCTTTTGGTTTGTCATAGACTGAACAATTGGTGATCCAACAAATATACTTTTTTCGTAATTAAAATTAACACATAAGTTGTTGTCTATGAAGAGAAACAAGAATAGAACGTTCTTCCTTGTTTATTCTCACTTCTTTATCACTCACAAAAACTCTTTTAGTTATGAAAACTGAATTTAAAATTTTCTTTTTTCGACCTACCGATAACTCAGGTTATGGTACGTTTGGCAAGTTATTTACTTCATATGCAACTCGTATTCCCGATTCAATCGCCCCTTGCATCCACCCGTGGGTAAGTGTAGTATGTTCACCAGCAAAGTGCACTTTTCCTTCAGGCATAGTGATATATGGGTATAATTCTAATTCCTGCCCCGGTTCGAAAGCCGCGAAAGCTCCACAAGAGTAAGGATTTTGTCCCCAACTAAAGGAAGAACCTGATACGAATTCAAAATAGACTTGATTCCCGTAAATTTCCGCCAAATTCCTCAAGGCGTATTGAATTCGCTCTTTTTCGGATAAGCTGTCCCATGTTAAAGCCTCATCTGCCCATGTATAACTTACCAAGACCATCGCATGCCCTTTTGTGCCAATCCCATAACTTGGATAATAGGTAAATCGAATGGGTAGATCAGTGATAGATTTACCACCATATTGACCTTCTCTTTCCCAAAACCTACTCTTAAACTCGATTGCAATTTTTGTTGAGGCTATATAGTTAAGTTCCCGAATTGCTTTTCGCTTATTATAGGAAAAAGAATCAAACGGTTCGACTTTCACAAATCGTAAAGCTGAAAAAGGAATGGTTATGATGGCGAGATCACCTGTTATTGTGAAATACTCTGAGGTTTGTTTATGAATAGAATGGATGGTTACACTGTTTTTCTCCTGAACGATTTGTGTCATTTTTTGATGGAACAGTATATTTTCTTTTAATTGCGGTAGAAATGCTTGAGGTAATTGATCCGTGCCGCCCGTTATCTCATAAAAATGAGTTGTTGATGTGAAAAATATAGATTCCCGTAAAACTTCAATAAAGGACATTCCCATATACGCCTCCATATCAAGGAGTACACCAATCATATCAATTGCGCCATCTGAAAAATAAGTGTTTAACACAAAACCCAACGAATAGGTTCTAAATTGTTTTTCTAAAAGAGACCAATTTTTCTCCGGATTTTGTTTAATAAAATCAATAAGGGGTTGCATGACTAAAAGCAACAGTTCCTCAGCTGTCTTCCCTCTTTCATTAGGGGCAACTGGATATTTTAAAATACTTGGACTGCGTTCAAATATGCCGAGGCGTGTTTGAATGCCATTTACGTAAATGATATCCATTGGAGTTCGATTAATAAATACATTTGTCGACAACATAAACTTTTTAATATACTCTAAAGTTAAAGTATGTGTATTAGGAATTCGCATTGGTCCTGCGTTAAAGTATAACCCATCACTAAAGGGAGAGCGCAAGGTATGAACACGCCCACCTATCCTATCATTCGCTTCAAGAATTGTGACTTTATGCCCAGTTCCTTTTAATAAAGAGGCAGCAACAAGACCAGCCATTCCCGCCCCAACAACAAGAATATGTTTAGGAGATTGCGAATTTACAAGACCATTTCTAATAATACGAATCATTTGCTCCGTTGTTAATGGATTGTTCACATTCTCAGGCATCTCTTCGCTCCTCTGCAAAAGTATTCCTTGCATTATATTCCTCCGTAGAGATGCCTATGTATTTTTAACATTTAATGTATATAATTCCTATTCATAGAACAAGAAATTCTTCTCACTATTTCAAAACAAAAGACGACCGAAAAAAATCAGTCGCCTTTTCTATTTATTATAGACACATATAGCAGTTTCAATTTGAGAATACAATCAAGAATCTTATTACTTCGCAGGTTTTCCTACATACGCCGAAATATCAACGTTTAATGCTTGCGCTAAGCGCATACCGTAATCACGGTCTGCACGGAAGAAGTTACAGATTGCAAGTAACTTCGTTTGTTCATGCACATCTTTTAAATCATTTGTTAAGTTTGCAAGTAAGTTATCTTGTTCTTCTTTAGAGAATGAACGGTAGCGCTCACCCGCTTGCTGGAAGTCGTTTGGTTTGTCAATTTTTTCACGAGATACATAACCTTCAAGCTTCATAGTTGAATCACGGTATACCGGATCCTCAACTGGGTTTTCCACATGACGACTTGGCTCATAGTTAATTGTTGAAGGTTGTTGATTCATTTGCATTGCACCATCGCGTTGTTGATTGTGAACAGCTGCATATGGACAGTTTACAGGAATTTGTAAGTAGTTCGCACCAAGACGATAGCGCTGTGTATCTGGGTAAGAGAATAAACGCCCTTGTAATAATTTATCTTCAGACGGTTCAATACCAGGTACAGTTGCACTTGGTGAGAATGCTGCTTGTTCTACTTCTGCGAAGAAGTTTTGTGGGTTACGATTCAACGTCATTGTCCCTACTTCCATTAGCGGGAAGCTATCTTCTGGCCATACTTTCGTTGGATCTAACGGATCAAAGTCTAAAGAATCCATTTCATCAAGTTGCATGACTTGTACGTGAAGATCCCATTTCGGATAATTTCCGTGCTTGATTGCATCAAATAAATCACGAGTAGCATGGTTGAAGTCTTTTCCTTGCACTTGTTCTACTTTTTTTGTATTTAAGTTACGCACGCCTTGCTGTGGTTTCCAGTGATATTTAATATAAACAATTTTGCCTTCTGCATTAATCCACTTAAACGAATGAACACCAAACCCTTCCATTTGACGGTAGTTTGCCGGAGTACCGTAATCAGAGAATACCCAAGTTAACATATGAGTAGATTCTGGTGATAACGTCATGAAATCCCAGTAACGATCTGGTGTTTGAATATTTGTATCCGGTGCTGGTTTTAAAGAGTGTACCATGTCAGGGAATTTAATTGCATCACGAATGAAGAAAACAGGTAAATGGTTACCAACGATATCATAGTTTCCTTCTTCTGTATAAAATTTCACAGCGAACCCACGTGGATCACGCGCTGTTTCTGGAGAACCTTGCCCATGAATAACCGTTGAGAAGCGAACGAATACAGGTGTTTCTGTTCCCGCATTTTGCAAAAATGCTGCTTTTGTATATTTTTTCATGCTATTTTTCGTTACGAAAACACCATGAGCACCCGCGCCACGCGCATGTACCACACGCTCCGGAATACGTTCACGATCAAAATGAGCAAGCTTTTCTACTAAATGATAATCTTCTAATAATACCGGCCCACGGCGACCAGCTGTACGAGAATTTTGGTTATCTCCTACTGGAGCACCTTGGTTTGTTGTTAAGCGATTATTTGGATTCATCAAAGGGGACCTCCTGTTTTTCTCGATAATAATTACTTATTTAAAATTACTATAATCTAATTATTATTCAAATTTACTTTTTTGTCAATTATTTTATTCGCTATTTTGGAAACAATTTCTACTAGGCAATCAATAAATGAATCTTGCGCATTCCGCATAGATGCTCCGAAATAGAGTACACCTAGTTCCTCTCTTCCACCGCATCTTCAATAAATGGAGCGATGCGCTTTAAGCCTAGATAGCATACAAATTCATATTCTAAAAAACGTCTATTCACTTCCTACGTTAATTTATCAGCTTGTTCATTTGGAATTTTCGCAAGTGGCGAAATACCACTAATTACTTTATAGCCGACAATTAGATCATCAAGCGCTTCTTGAAATTGCTTACGTCAGTGATGGATATGCGTATGATATGCTTCCACATCTGTTAATGACTCTGGGTCCTGTATACCATCTCAAGTAAACCTATTTTCTTCTTAGTCATCTATATGCATCTCAATTTTGAAAATGAGAATCTTTTTCAAGGATATTTGGTTCCAGTATACCAATTGATAATAAGTTCGTCAAAATAATAATTATAAATAAGTACTATTTATAATATGATTTTTAATTTTATTTGATAATTTATTTTCTACCATTGCTTTATATTCAGCGGTTCTGTTGCAAAATTGATTAAAGAATAAAAGAGTTCCGCCAAAAGCGCTTCCTTTTATGCCATCGTTAATAAATTTTGTAATTCATCGTAAATCAAAAAACCGAAATCTGGGTTCAGATTTCGGTTCCGTTTGTGTAAAATGTGCACCCTTCTTTATCGATTGCACGATATAGGTAACATCATTCCCCTTTGAATTTGATATAAGTCTCATCCAATTTCCAAGATAAATATACATGCTTATTTTCCCAAAAGCTTAGGTTACCTTTAAAAAACTTCACAACGGGATCGTTGTCTGTTTAATCCATTGTAAGATAATTAAAGGTATCATTATTTTCTTGAAATCAAATGATAACTGAATTTGCTCTTCTAACTCTCCATGTATGTGCAATTGCTTTTGTAAGGCTAACATACACTCTGTAGTTTGGTCCTGTAACTTTTGATGCATAAATTCTTTTGAATGCTGAATGCTTTCGTTTTGGTTTATCATATATCCAATAGCTATAGATCCTTTTTTTTCACCTATTCCTGCTGTAAATTCTTGAATATTGATGTCTTTTAAATGAACAAAATAATCATTGTACAAATCTATTGAATAAGCACCCGGGTTAGATATACCGGTTACAATATTCGGTTGAAAAACAAATAAAATAGGTACCAAAGCTGTAAATGTTTGATCATGAAATGCTTCATATAGAATTTGCGCTAAGGTATTAATATGAATAAATGGTTGAGCTAGACTCATCGATTCTTTTTGCGATGCTTGTTTATTCAATGGGTGTTTGTAAACATGATATGGTAATACGCCATGTTCATTTGAAAAGGTTTTTAAATGATGATTGTTGTGCCTACCAAGATCCAAATGATAATTTATATTGTTTATCATATCTATAGAATTTTTTGTCTCTAGCATCAGACTAACTCCCTCCTTGCGGTTTGGCTTTCTGTACCTAAAATATACTCGTTAATTTATGTTAATAACAATCAGTAAAATTCCATTAAAAATATCGTGAATTATTGTTTATTTTTTCTTCTTTTTTTACTAATAGAATAGCCAGTAATCTAATAACCCGTCTCACTGTATAGGGACAGTTCATTTGTTGTTCACCTATTTTGTTATATATGTATTTTTTTAATCCTAGTTTAGGCGTACACTTTATTATTTTCCAGGAGGTAGAATATCATTATAGAAGATTGGAGTATCGTCGGCATTAGATTGGGAGATTGAATATCGCGGAGTAGTATCTGCATGAACTGCATTACCAAATAAAGAGAAACCAGAAAATGCCGTAGCCATAACCATAATTGAAAAGAATTTTTTAATGTTCATCATTGAACCTCCATTAATAGTTGTTTTGTTAATTCAAATACTACTAGAGGTTCAATGTTAAAAAATAGAAGTAAAAACTTTAGATTTATCAGTTAATTCATAAAAGAAAAACAGTCAAAAATTTAACTAATCACATTAAACTTTTGATTTTTATAGATGGTTAGTGTAGTTAAATTGATATTTGAGGTATCAGTTATGAAACCTTAACATAAAAACAGGTGAATAATAAAATTCACCTGTTTTGTTATATATGTATTTTTTAATTCTAGTTTAGGCGCACACTTTATTATTTTCCAGGAGGTAGAATATCATTATAGAAGATTGGAGTATCGTCGGCATTAGATTGAGAGATTGAATATTGCGGAGTAGTATCTGCATGAACTGCATTACCAAATAAAGAGAAACCAGAAAATACAGTAGCCATAACCATAATTGAAAAGAATTTTTTAATGTTCATCATTGAACCTCCATTAATAGTTGTTTTGTTAATTCAAATACTACTAGAGGTTCAATGTTAAAAAATAGAAGTAAAAAATTCGAATTTATCAGTCAATTTTTTAAAGAGAAACAGTCAAAAATTTAACTAATCACATTAAACTTTTGATTTTTATAGATAATCAGTGTAGTTAAATTGATATTTGGGATACCGGTTATAAAATCTTATCCAAACAGAAACACTACTGACTAGAAATTTATATTAACAGCAAAATGATAACTGCGCTACAGGTTGAGTTTTTGTAATTTAATAGAAATGATAATAAATTATGGGCTGTTTATATAACAAATTTTCAAGTTTAATTTAGAGAATTTTCAACTGATATTTTTAAATACTTTGCTGACATTTTATAAGCACGATTATCATAAAAATGGTTCCCTAGTTCAGTAGAAAGTTCTCGAACTAACGTATATTGTTTCTTTTCTAACCCCATTTCAATAGCTTTTTGCATTTCTTTCTCATATCCATAATAATCACCACGTAATTTGAATATAGTCGCTTTGAAGCTATATAGCTGAACATGTGCGTAAGGGACATCTTGAACTGCTAAGATTTTAAATGCGTCATCCATAAGTCTATTAACCGTTTCCCAGTCTTTAAATTCTATGTAAATTTCTATTAAGCTACGTAATGTATAAACTTTGTCTGCTTCGTTAGGAAGAAACTCGCTAAGTTGTAAGCTTTTTTCATAATATTTTATGGCATTGGTATAGTCTTTTAAACCTTGATATATTTTCGCATAATTATATAAAATTATAGGGAAATACATGGAATTATTAATAGCTTCCGCTCCAAGTTCTGCCTGTTTCAAAGTTTCAAGTGCTTTATCATGTAGCTTATCTAAATGATATTGCAAGGCCAGAATTATTAGAACATCTATAACTCGGTCTTCCATATTTAATTTTTTATACAATTTGTATGCTTTGGTAGAGTACAAACGACTAATATTTTGATCTTGATAAAGACGTTGTTTTATTATACTTAAATTATAATATACATCAGCGTGTTGTACACTTTCTTCTCCACCTAGTAAACTCTCTATTTGAACATAAATTTCTTGGGCTGTAATATTATCTTGTTTGTTATAGTAATAAAGACCACGGGCCATTAAGTAGTATATGAAATCATCATTATGTTTGGTTTCGACTTGATTGGGAATTAATTGTGAAGCCCGTTCTACAATAGATTCTATATATGTTAAGTTATTATTTCGAGCATGATAGTATATTAAAGTACCATAAGCCTTAAGCAGTAAGGGAATTGAGGTTGTTTCACGAACATAAAGTTCTAATAATGATAAATCTTTTTCAGATATAATTTTTTCATTTTTATACTTTTCACATATATGAAGAAGTTTAGGTTCTACATCCTCATGATCCGCATCTACAAGAAATTTATAATCAACATCTAGCTTTTGAGAAATCTTTTCTAAAAAAGAAGTTGAAGGTTTAATTTGTCCATTTTCAATTCTACTTAAATAAGTTATAGAACATATCCCTGATACTAATTCTCCCTGCGTGAATTTTTTATGTATACGTATTTGTCTAATACGTTCACCTATGTTCATATCTATATCTTCACTCCTCTTTTCGCATAACCTGATCTGATTCTTTTCGGGCGCTATTATATGTGTCATTCATTATAATATATGCAGTGTTTTATCTGCAGATAGAGAAATAACATTATATATTTCCTTATACTTATCAGTCTAACTATGAAGGAAAGCTTGAATACAACGCAACTGTAACTAATTACTTTAATTATTAATACCTATTTGGATGTATATAGAATTCACATGCCCTATTTACTACCATCATTTCTCTCCCCCACTCATATTACTATATTATACCAATTTACTGATGCTCACGCCTAACAAAATTCATCTTCCACCAATCTAATTTTATATAATCATTGTTTTACTTGTTTAGGTTCTGTTGCAAAATTCCTTAACATCAAACTAGACGAGGAATTTGTGACTAACTATTATGCAACTATAAATATTTTTTCAATTCATTTAGCATCCTAAAATCACAATAAAATGAATAATAAATGAATAAAACTAATTTGTATTATATAAATTCATCGCAATATTCGACTTCACAAAGACCGCTTAAATGTTGATATACAATTAATGATGATACTCATTCAATTTGTTAGTATATAGAGGACTTAACCATGGATAAATAATAAATAATCTCATTTTTGAATTTATATTCATAACTAAGTATATCTCAACTATTTTCAGGAGGTTTTTTCGAATGAAGTTACATACGGTGAAAAATTTGCTACCTATATCTGCTGCAACAATTACACTAGTATCTAATCAAGGAACGGCTGATGCCGCAACGATTTATACTGTTAAAAAAAATGACACTCTCTCGGATATTAGCATCCGCTATGGAGTTTCAGTTCAAGCAATTAAACAAGCTAATAATAAGATGAATGATCAAATTTATATTGGTGAACATTTAACTATCCCAGTCTCATCTCCATCAAGCGAGCCTACACCTCAAAAAGAGTTAGCAGCTTCAAATCATTCAGCTCAAGCTGTTTATCAGGTTCAACGGGGGGATACATTAGAAGCTATCGCAAAACGATACAATGTATCCGTACAATCAATTAGACAAGCTAACAATACAAACGGTGACCGAATTTATGCGGGTCAACACTTAATCATTACAACGGGCATTTCAGAACAAGAAGTAGACTTAATGGCTCGTTTAGTGACTGCAGAAGCAGGAGGGGAACCTTACGCTGGAAAAGTTTCAGTAGCAAAAGTTGTATTAAATCGTGTTGGTGCCACAGGATTTCCAAATACAATTACAGATGTTATTTATGAACCAATTAAATATGGCTATGCATTTACACCTGTTACAGATGGAAGAATTAATCAACCAGCAACTCACGAAGCGAAGATGGCGGTTGAAGAAGCAATTTCTACTAAAGGAACTAATTCTGATTGGCTTTATTTTTATAATCCAAAAACCTCTACTGATAAATGGATTACCACACGCCAAACTGTTGCAGTAATCGGTAATCATGTGTTTGCTAAATAAAGAAATTTGTTTTTCTAGATTTGGCGTAACAAGTACATCATTTTAAAGAGGAAATAGAAACTTCGTGCTGTGCACGACCAACATTCATCCCCTTCCTACCGCATGGACTATGTCCTGCACGCGCCCTAGGAAGGGGATTTCTGTTGGATTTCTGTTAAATTATTTTACCTCTACTGTATAATTCCCTGATCCACCGCCATATTTATATACACTTAAATAATATTTTCCTGGCTTCGCATTATAATTCCCGAGCAATTTATTTCCGTCACGTTTTGTTGGATAAGCGGCATAATTATTAAGATCTGACTCAGAATATAATACCCAGTTTAGCCCAATGTTTTGTTCATTCGTAACAGTAATCTGCAAGTCTTTCGGATCCTTTACATCAATAACAAACCGATCCGCTTGATCTTGATCACTTAGGCTACCTCGTAATACTGTGTTCAAAGATAGTGGATTCGCTGTATTAAATTCATTATTCGGTTCTTTTTCTACAGTAGTATCTTCTTCTGTATTCACTCCGCTAAACACAACGTCATATTCAAATTGTCCAGCGCTATTAACGCGGTAATTCACGAAATAAGCAGTCAATGTTTTGTATCCGCTCCACTCTTTTTCAGAAAGATGTTTCAGCATATCATTCGTTGCTTGATTCATCGTTTTCCAGTCCTCTATTTCTCCTTTTGACGTACTTCCTGTATATGTTCCTTGCAGTGTAAATGTATTAAAGAATTGTGATTTATTCTTTGTTACCTTCACATCTTTTAACTTCGCTTCATTTGTGATATCCGCTGTGACATCAGAAAGCGCTTTCGTTTTATGCTCCGCTAAATAATCATCTGATACTTGTGGAATTGTATACTTATCACGATTATCAATCAGCATTTGCATATAAGATTGGTAGTCTTCATTTAATTTACTATCTTTACTTAATGCAGAGCGGTACGCATCGTAATTTGTTACATCATTTGCACGAATTAAATCATGCACTTTATCGAACATCTCAGGGCGATTATTGTACATATAAGATTGCAATGCAAATGAATAGTTATAAAAATCCCATGTTCCATACTTCGCATTTAATGTTTGCTCTGCTGTGTATCGCTTAGCTGGATCATTAGATAATCCGCCAATTATACTTTTTCGTGGTACAACGCTATCTAATCGAGTTGAGCCTGCAAAGAACTCCGCATTTCCTTCTTCAAACCAAGTTAAGCGTTCATTTTGATACATATCACCTTGTCCCCATAATCCAGGAACTTCGTATCTTCCCTGTAAATAGTGTGTAAATTCATGACGGAATAATTCTTCTAAACTATAAATACTTTGCTGTGGTGTACGTTCATATGTAAAGAACGTTCCTGTTCCTTCAATGTAAATTCCACCATTATTCGTTTCATAGCCGTACAATTGACGGTTAAATTGATATTCGTCCGGACTATTGTAAATGACCATCGTTAACACATCATCAGCATGTCCGTTTTCAAGCGGCTTATCACTACCAACTGTACGATAAAATTGAGAGCGTACTTCTTTTGCCGCCCAGTATAAACGTTTAATTTTCTCTTCACTAACTTTATCTCCCGCCTTAAAAACGATTGCCCCATCATCAAACGTATACGTTTTCGGTAAATATTTCTTCTTGCCATCTTCTCGAATTTGATCTAAATTTACTGTTTTTCCGTTCGCATCGACTCCGCCGTAATTTGTAGTAATTTGTTCTGCCGCAACAAAATATTGCTCCCCTAAATATGGATAAATCCGCATCGCTTCTGTAACAACTTGCTGTCCTTTTGCCTGTGTACTATGAAACTTTCCAAGCCGGCCAGCATAGTAAATTCCATTATTAATTAACCATCCGTTTTTGTCTGTTACCGTACCAATCAGTGCAAAGCGATTGATTTCATTAATAAAGTTATCGATGTTTCGATACCACATCGTATCTTTTGGTTCCTTGCCCGTAGCATACATATACGACTGAACTTCATAATCAATCCCTTTCATCAACTCATATACAGCATCGCCTTTTGTTCTATCTTCAATGAAAGTTGTAAGATTATCGTTATATTGTTTGAAGATTTCACCCGCATATTGAATAACTTCAACATCAGCTGATGCATTTCCAATCAGCTTTCCATACGATGAAATAACTTTGTTTTGTTCTGGTGTACCAAGTTTAAAATTCGGATTTTTTGCAATCGCTTTTAAAGCTGGTAAACATTTATCGTGATAGCTGCGCTCGTTTAGTTTGCTTAATTCATCATTATAAAAACCTAAATAAAATGCCGCACGTAGAGCTTCTGATAATGTCTCAATTCCTTTTGAATCATCTTTCGTATAAGCTTGTCCTTGTTCTGCTAGTTTATCAATGATCGCTTGCATCCGGCTATCATCTTGATAGAATTTCAAACTATCATTATTAAACTGAAATAATTCCGGAATTTGATACCATTTGATTGTCACAAGAAGGTCCGTTAATTCTTTGTTGCTTAATTGATTCAATTCAGCCATTGAATATTTTTTTTCTTCAACTAGTTGTTTAGCATTCTCTTTTGGCGCTGGCGGACGCTGCGATAAGTCTGCTGACTTTAATCGTTTTGTGAAAGATGCATTTTCCTGTATGTTCGAAGGATGTGCCAACTCATCAACGGATTTCTGTATTCCTACCGGCTCCATTTGTAATACATTCTTCATATTATTCTCTTTTGTTTCTGCTTGAATTTGCATTCCATTACAGGATATCGTAACAATCCCAACCCCAAGCATCAGTTTATAAAATTTCGAGTTTTTCGCCATACTATTGCCCCCTTTAATATTTTAAAAATTCAGTTTTTTTAGGATGAATCATTCAATCTGTCTATATTAAACAGTTTCCTATTAATACTAGTAAAAGTAGTGAGATAATGGTAAGTCACTTTTTTACTGTTAATAATACACCCTACTTATTTCTTAGAGCCCTTCCCCCTTCCTTACATTTAATACAAGCAAAAACTGTGCCAATGTTGTATCTTATGATTAAGAAACAATCCTTTATTAAGACTGTATAATAAATTATACACAAACAATTTAGTAATGTATAAATTGTTTGACATGAAATCCCCCTTTATAAGAACGCTTCTGATAAAAGATTCATTTTGTTTATATTCAAGTGAAATAATAGTGAAAAGCAGCTCACAAATTGTAAGCCGCTTTTCACTATTCCTTCATATTCCCGACTAAAAATCGGATCAATTCGTTATACTTCCCCTTGGATAGACTTCTTCTTTTAGAGGGCCTGCCTCTATTAATTTGAATATAAATAACTCTATAGGGATATATCAAAAAGTAAGTGGTAATGAATCCTACAATAAAAATCACGCACTCTTATATTCTTCAACAATTTTATTTAGTTTTTCTATATCATTTATTAATTGATCTCTCAAGCCAGATTCCGCTGATTGCATAACGAGTTTTGATTGTACAGTTAGATCTTTTAATACTTCGCGGTCCTTTTCTTTTATGTTTTTGTTTCTGTATAATTCTTGTTTAATAGATTCCATTTTCTTATAGTATGCTTTCATACTATTAGATTCAGGAAACATTGAAGTAGCCTCTTTTAAAAGTCCTTGCATTTCAGCATCGAAAGCATTAATTTGTTTTGATGTTTTTGAACATCCAGTAACAAATAAAATAGTAAACATGATTAACAATATTTTCTTCATTGTCATACCTCCGAAATTAACTAAAATAGTCTACTGTACCCTTTTTGAAGAAATCATCTTCCAGTAATATGAACGACTAGTATTTAGTTATTGTTTACTCTTAACTTATATAACATGTTAGAAAAGTTGATTTTATATAAAGTAGATGCGAAAAAATGACCTTTCCAATCTATTGTACAAATCATTATGTTTGTTATCATTTTTTATCTGTATGCATGTCGATTTTTTCATAGCAGCCATGCTTGACAACTTGACGAGATTCTATTTCTTCATATCCTTTAAGTTGCAAATCCTCTGAGATATCGACAATAATTGTATTGTTCAGAACACTAACTACATATCCAGTAAATTTTAAAGAAGCATCATCGCGATACGAAAAATGAACAAACTCCCCTTTTTTTACTGTTACTACTTTATCCATAATAAAGCCTCCTTACTCCCCTTCATCTATTGCATTAACATGAATCGTTTCATTTGTTATGTTATATACTACATGAAACTTACTCATATCTTCTACTACAAAGCCCCACCAAATTACTCTAGTTCTTTTTGCTATTTTTACATAATAAAACTTCCATATAATAGCACGTGAAAATTACTTTCCTGTAAGTATTATATTTTATTACTATAAAATTTATGGTATATTCTAAAGAAAAATAGTATTTTTAGAAAAAAATTCTATTTTTTAACTTTTATAAAAGAGGCGATCATTACAATATGGCATTCACAAATCTAGTAGATTTAGAATATATTTGCAATCTTATTTTCAATCTATATGAATTACCCGTTTTATTTATAGATAGCAAAAAAAAGCTAAAATTAGAATTCTCCACAAATTCATTAAGTCATCCGCTTTATTCTAGGAAAGAAGAATTATTGAATCAATTCTTCTCTGATCATGCTCCACACCAATTTCCAATTTTCCAAACCACAACTTCTCTGGAAAACTTCTTTTCAATAAACCTTTACACAGATAAGGGATTTAGCGGTGTAATCATTGTTGGTCCTTTCCTTTATTTCGAACTAACAGATAAATCAATTCATGGAATTCTTAATGACTTTAATATTTATAAAGGGAGAAACAAAATCGTTCAATACTATCATTCTTTACCTGTAGTAAGTAGAGTGAAGATGATAAATATGAGTGCAATCTTTTATTACATGCTTTACCATCAAAAATTAGACATAGTCGATATCCTACAACAAAATACATTACTTAAAGAAAGAAAAATTAGCCCTGAATCACCTGATATACGTATATCAGAAAATCAACAAAATAATGAAATGCCTGCTACTCCTTTACTAGAGAAAAAACTTCTGCAATTTATTAAGGAAGGAAAAAAAGATGAATTCATAAAAAATGCACAGGCACTATTTGAAAAAGGAGAACCAAGAATACTATCTAAAACGAGTCATTTAAGAAGTCGAAAAAACCTTGCCATCGCTGCTATATCACTTGGAGCAAGGGCCGCTATAGAAGGGGGTATTCCTCCCGAAACTGCCCGCACCCTCAGCGATTTGTATATTCAAAACCTTGAAGAGCTGAAAGAGAGCACAGTTATTTATCAATTTGTGATACATGCTTTATGTGATCTAATAGAAAAGGTCGAAAAAGAGAATAAGCTCAAATACTCAAAAACAATCAATGCTTGCCGAAACTATATTTTCACACATCTTTATGAGGAAATTACTCTCTCACAATTAGCAGAGTTCGTCTCTATGCATCCCAACTATTTATCCGTCCTTTTTAAAAAAGAAGTTGGAGTATCACTACGTGAATATATCCAGCGTGAAAAGATTGAAGAAGCAAAAAAGTTAATATTCTATACAAAACATTCCATGTCCGAAATCTATACCTTATTACATTTTTATGATCAAAGTTATTTTATAAAAGTATTCAAAAAGTTCACAGGCATGACACCGAGACAGTTTAAAAACAAGGGAGTTAAAATGTAGACAAAACTTAAAATTCCTCATATTACAATATCCCACACAATTAGTCCATATAGACTGTAATAAGGTGCATATCCATTTCAAAAAAGAGAAACACATTTATTAAAAAGCGGCTCACAAGTTGTAAGCCGCTTTTCCCCTATTCTTTAATATTTACCCCATATTCCTTAAACCACACATGAATTTGCGCTAAATGTGCCAATAGCTGCGGTCCCGTCATCAGCTGGCCAAACCATGGTGTTTGAAATGCACTACCTCCTGATTGAGTTAATCCTTGCAGTTGTTCTTTATCAAATAACTCATGTAAAATAGAATTTCTATCTGTTAGTAAATCCTCCAACCACACAGTTATCGCTTTTGTATAATGCGGGTTATGTGTTTTCGGATACGGACTTTTCTTTCGATATAATATGTCGTTTGGTAAGACTCCCTCTAACGCTTTACGCAATAGACCTTTTTCACGGTTTTTATACATTTTCATTTCCCAAGGAATATTCCACGCATATTCGACAAGACGGTGATCTGCAAATGGAACACGTACTTCTAGGCTTGCTCCCATACTCATCCGATCTTTTCTGTCTAATAATGTTGTCATAAACCAAACCATATTCAGATAAAATAATTGTCGTCTTTTTGCTTCAATTGCACTTTCTCCTTCTAAAATTGGTACTTCCTGTATAGACTCTTCATAGCGCTGCTGTACATATTCCCTTAAGTTCAACTTATTACGCCATTCTTTCTTCAGAAGTTGTTCACGTGCCTTTGTCGAACGCATCCACGGAAATGCACTTGATTGCAAATCATCCTCTCGATAAAACCACGGATAACCGCCAAAGATTTCATCAGCACATTCGCCTGACAAACCAACGACGAAATCTTGTTTAATTTCTCGGCAAAACCATAATAATGAAGAGTCGATATCAGCCATACCAGGTAAATCGCGAACGAGTACCGCTTCTGTTAAATATTCTGCTAACTGTTCATTGGAAATTATACAACGGTGATGAATCGTACCAAATGTTTCTGTCATCAAATCAATAAACGGTGCATCTGAGTTTGGTTGAAATGCATTTGCTTTAAAATATTTCTCATTATCTTCGTAATCAATCGAATACGTGTGTAGCTTCCCTTTTCCTTCTCTTTCATATGCTTTTGCTGCAAATGCGGTAATCGCGCTTGAATCTACCCCGCCCGACAAAAATGTACATAACGGTACATCCGAAACCAATTGTCTTGTAATTGCATCCTTAAGCAAAAAACGCACTTGTTCTACTGTTTCTTCAAATGAGTGTTCATGTTTTTTACTCTCAACATTCCAATAGCGCCATATGCATAATCCATCTTTTGAAAATGTAAGAGCATGCCCCGGGCGAAGTTCTTGAATTCCCGCATAAATGCCATGCCCAGGCGTTCGAGATGGGCCTAATCCAAATACTTCTGACAGACCTTCTGTCGTTACTTCTGTCTTTACACCAGGATGGGCTAAAATAGCTTTTAACTCTGAAGCAAACAATAATCTTCCATTATCATATTTATAAAATAATGGTTTTACACCTAAGCGATCTCGCGCAATAAACACTTGTTCTTTTTTCTCATCCCAAACCGCAAAAGCATATATCCCATTTAAATGATTGACACATTCTTCTTTCCATTCAATATAAGACGCTAACAGTACTTCCGTATCAGAATGTCCTTTAAATGTATAACCTCTTTGCAGTAATTCTTTACGAATATCTTCTGTATTATAGAGTTCCCCATTATAACAAATGGTGTAGTTCCCTTCCTCTTTCATACATGTACATGTCATTGGCTGTTTCCCGCCTTCAGGATCAACTACAATTAAGCGTTTATGCCCGAAAGCAACGTGCCTTTTCACCCAAACATTTGTATCATCTGGCCCCCTCTTTGCAAGCGTTTCTGCCATCTTCGTAACCGTTCCTCTTTCATTTTCTAACGACCGCTTATAATCAATCCATCCTGTAATCCCGCACATACAAATCACCCTTCCTATCCTATATCCGTATAACTTTACTCCGTTCAAAACCCAAATAGAACCAAAAAGGCTGAGCTGAAACAACTGCGCGTAAAATCCTAATTGGTGAGCGCTAACGATCCAGACAGTCTTTCTCCTTCGGGATAAAAAATTCACTGTATGAAGCATGTGCTTATTCTATGCCCAACTTTCTTTAGGTGTTCCATAGTTATAAAGAACGACTGAACTGTCCATAACAATAATAACCACTTTGATAAAAGGAGAGGTCCCGAATGAAACAACGCAAACATATTTTGTATAATCAACCACGTGCTCATACAATTGGGAATGTGGAATATATAAACAGTGAATGGGTATTCTTTGACGATGAAAATGATGAAGCATTTTTATTAGAGGATATCATTGAAGACGGATTTGAAGTTTTATATAACAATAATTGGCTACCGGCAAGATTCTACGAACAAAATATATTACAAATTGCCGATGAACATCATCCACTTCAAAATGGTGAGATAATACGAATTCGTAAAAAATTGCTACTCAGTTATCATGAATGGTTAGAAGAACTACCTGATTCCGCTTTTGCATTCTTTGCGGAAACATTGCAGTCATTTAATTATTCTTTATATGACTGTATCTATTGTCATAATTTCTTATCGTTCCAGCCGAAAGACGGGCCTTGTGAAGGCGTAAACCTTCTATTATTTGATAACGAAGAAATGATTTGCTCATTGCACCATCATTATGTTCGTTTTTCTACTTGTAATAAAAATATATTTAAGTTTATAAAAGCAAATGGCGAAGAATTACATGTAGAATCTATGTGAATACAAATAGAAAAGCCACCTTATTTTTACTAAAAAAATAAGGTGGCTTCTCTTTACTAAAATAGGTCAAATCCCATCGGTAAACGTAATCCAAGATACAATACAATAACAAGCGCAATAATGAATTGACCCCAAAACGCCCCTGCTGGTTTATTCTTGCTTGTTTTTACAAGAACCATTTCCATTGCAGCAATAACCCAAACACCAACTAACATTTTTAGGCCATACCACATGTGAATGTTTCCTGTCGCAGTTTTCATAATGCTTTGATACAATAAGAAACCTGTTACAATAATGATAATATACACAAGACGAAGCCCCATATGTACGCCTTTACCTTTTCTTCCTGCCGTATACATGGAATACGCCACAAAGAATAAAATGAGCCCTAGTGCCCACGCTGTAATATGCATGTGTGTTGTCATATTATCCCCCCTCTTCTTTTCACACTTTTTCACTTTATATGATACCATGTCTATTTCTTTTCAGGAAATGTTTCGCTTTTCCCAATTTAAATGATATAATATTTAGAGTATTTATAAACTTCTTGTAATAACAAAAGGGGGAACAATCATGATTCAAACAAAAGATATTATCGAACTAACAGACACATACGGTGCAAATAACTATCATCCACTTCCAATCGTTATTTCTAAAGCAGAAGGTGTTTGGGTAGAAGATCCTGAAGGAAATCGCTATATGGACTTACTTAGTGCATATTCTGCGGTAAACCAGGGACATCGCCATCCGAAAATTATTAATGCGTTAATCGATCAAGCAAACCGTGTTACGTTAACTTCTCGTGCTTTCCATAGCGATCAATTAGGTCCTTGGTACGAAAAAGTTGCGAAATTAACACATAAAAATATGGTACTCCCAATGAATACAGGTGCGGAAGCTGTTGAGACTGCAATCAAAACAGCTCGTCGCTGGGCATATGACGTGAAAAAGGTAGAAGAAAATAGAGCTGAAATTATCGTTTGTGAAGATAACTTCCATGGTCGTACAATGGGTGCTGTTTCTATGTCATCCAACGAAGAATACAAACGTGGATTCGGACCAATGCTTCCTGGTATTGTTGTGATTCCTTACGGTGATTTAGAAGCATTAAAAGCAGCGATTACACCAAATACAGCTGCATTTATTTTAGAGCCAATTCAAGGAGAAGCAGGTATTAACATTCCACCAGCTGGATTCTTAGAAGAAGCTTACAATGTATGTAAAAAAGAAAACGTTTTATTTGTAGCTGATGAAATCCAAACTGGTTTAGGTCGTACAGGTAAATTATTTGCATGTGATTGGGATAACGTAATTCCTGACATGTACATACTTGGTAAAGCACTTGGCGGCGGTGTATTCCCAATCTCTTGCGTTGCTGCAAACAGCGACATTTTAGGCGTATTCGAGCCAGGTTCTCACGGTTCTACGTTCGGTGGTAATCCACTTGCATGTGCTGTTTCTATCGCATCTCTTGATGTATTACTAGATGAGAAACTAACAGAGCGTTCTCTTCAATTAGGTGAAAAATTAGTAGGACAATTAAAAGAAATTGATAATCCGATGATCACAGAAATTCGAGGCAGAGGATTATTTATCGGAATCGAATTGAACGAGCCTGCTCGTCCATATTGCGAAAAGTTAAAAGCAGCTGGCCTTTTATGTAAAGAAACACATGAAAATGTAATCCGTATTGCACCACCTCTTGTAATCTCTGAAGAAGATTTAGAGTGGGCATTCCAAAAAATTAAAGCGGTATTATCTTAATCAAAACAAGCTGCCTTTTACGAGGCAGCTTGTTTTATGAAACAATCATTCTTGAGAAAAGTAATATCCCAACGATAACTGGAAATAGAAGCAACATACCTGCTATACAGGAGACAATCACATGTTTTAATTTCCACCAATCACTTCTTATCCCTTTCCGAAACCAAAACAATGAAAACGGTATAATGAATATTACTGCCGTTACCAATCCTGGAACATATCTTTCTGCCAAGATTGTTCCGCCAATGTGAAACAATCCATTCATAAATATCATTGCTTGTATAACGAGCAATGTATAAAGCGTAAATTTCTTTCTAACTATCAAATGAGCATATGCACATAAAAAAACAATACTTGTTAGTAAGCATACTGCTATCAAAAAATGTTGTTTCTGCATCATATTTTCTTCCATATGAATCGGTTGAACATATTTCATTTCCGGGAAAAAATAATATTCCTCAGCATTATGAAATGCAAATAATATAGGGATGAGCCAAATGGATAAACGGTTATTTAACTTCGTTTTGAAGTGTTCCAATATGTTGTACTGTAACCGTTACTTCATCACCAGCATGTAAAAACTTGGGTGGTGTAAATCCCTTCCCAACTCCCGCTGGTGTTCCAGTCGCGATTATGTCCCCAGGCTCTAACGTCATCCCTTTACTTACAATAGAAATAATATCTTCTATTGTAAATATCATATTTGCTGTATTTGAAATTTGGCGAGATTCCCCGTTCACTTTTGTTTCAATGTTTAATTTGTTTGGATTTTCAATTGCATCCTTATGAACTAGATACGGCCCCATTGGGCAAAATGTATCAAAACTTTTCCCTAAGAAAAATTGTTTATGTTTTCTTTGAATATCTCGAGCAGTTACATCATTTACAATTGTATAACCAAAAACATGTTCAAGCGCCTTCTCTTTTGCGATTTGCTTTCCGCGTTTTCCAATTACAATTGCTAGTTCCCCTTCATAATCTAGTTCATTCGTTGCATGCGGATGACTGTGGATCTTCTCTTCATTCCCAATAACCGTCGTTGGTGCCTTGGTAAAAATCATAATATCCTTTGGAACAGATTCCTCTCCGCCCATTTCTATCGCATGTTCACGGTAATTTTTTCCGACGCAAAGAATATTTTTTCTCGGCCTTGGAATAGGTGCCAATAGCTTCACATCTTGTAGAGGGTAATACGCCTTTGTTTCATTCTCCTTTGCCCAGTTTACAATTTCTTTTACTTTTTCAATAAAAGCATTTCCCTTTTCGATACACTCTAACATTGTAATAGGAATTGTAATTTTTTCGCCTTTTTGTCGTTGCACTTCTCGAATATGCAGCACTGTTTCTTCATGCTCATCCACAATACCAACAAATACCTTCTCTTCCTTCTTCACTGTAACAAACCGCATTATTTCCACTCTCCATCCTAAAACTCATACAATGTAATTGTATTCGCATTCCTTTAAAAAAAACCTGCCAATACATTTTAATTTTTACAAAACTCCCTACTCTTCACACCGCTCAATGCTATTTTGGAATAAAATGTAGAATTTTTGCTTTTTTTATCGAAGTTGTTTCTTTTTTATGGAATTTTTGTATAATATGTACTACATATATAGTCAAAATTTATAAAGAGATGGAGCCGATTCTATGTTTGAGCAAGCGATTGAAAAAAAACGTGAAAAAATGATATACTTTGCTGAACGCTACGGAATAACTTCTCAAAAAACAGTGGATTGTAGCCAAGAACTGGACAGGCTCTTAAATGTTGTTTGGCTGATGAAAGTAGATTTCGTCCAAACGCATACTATAGATAGACACACACAATGAAGTGTGTGTCTTTTGTTTGAAAAAAGACACATTTTAATGAAAACGCCCATACAATAATAGAAAAGAATATTTATCTTGCCTTAAGGGGCAGTAAAACCTCCACCGATTAAAGTTTCACTTTATCGTTTCTTTAACAGCAAAAAAAAATATTATCTATGAAAGGTGTTTGCTATGCCAGCAATGGTTGGACATATTCATATCGTTAACATTGGATCGAGTGGTATTTTTCACATTGGAGATGTATTTGCAATCAGGCCGATTAGTTACTCTCGTGCTTTTGCAGGAGCTGGTTCTTTTAATGTAGGAGAAAGTATCTCTGTATACAATTATCAAAATACAACAACCGTCAATGATACTGACGTGATTGATCAAGCTATAATCGGATCCAACTAAAGGAGGCGATTCGTAAGTGAACTTTTATGTACAACAAAGTATTATCATTAACAAAATAAGAATTGATAGTATTACAACATCATCCGTTTTTCAAATTGGAAGTTCTGGTAGCATTAAAGCATTATCTAAATTTTCTAATACCGGCGGATTTACAGCGCCACTTCGTCCCTTGAAATCAAAAGGACAAATTCTTTCTATTAAACCATGATGGGTTCTTCTTAGGCTCTTTATGTCATAAACATATAGAGCAAGCATACACACCCCTCCCTATTGAAAAGGAGGTTTCATACAGTGAATCAGGATATATACATTTACCTACAACAATTTCAACAAGTTCTTCAAAAACAACAAGAAACAATTTATGCATTAGAAGAACAAGTACGTAGACTAACAGAAGAACTTGATGAACTAAAAAGCCGGCCCTCCTCTTCTATAGGAAAAGTAGAATATAAATTCGATCAATTAAAAGTAGAAAACTTAAATGGTACGTTAAATATCGGCTTAAATCCATTCTCAACCAAAGGACAACAAATTGAAGATTTTGAGGTAGATACAGAAACATTAAAAGTAAATCCAGAGACACAAACAAACCCTGATTTTTATCAAGATATTATTCAAGAGATGCATCGCTATTTAGACGAAGAAGCATATAGCAGAATCCTTCATTTTGAACAAGAACAGCGGACGCCGCTCGATGATATGTATCGACAAATGATGATTGATGATATAAAAAAGCAAATGGAACATCGTCTTCCTTATTATTTATCACAAGTACAGCCGTATGAGGACATTACATCAAACCCCGAGTATATGAAAGACGTAATTATTCAGGCTATGAAGCAAGATATCGATAAAGCGTTCCTTTCCTTTATTCAGCACATACCGAATAATTTTCGAAAGGAGTAAATTCATATGAATTTTACCGTTGTCAATCGTGAAATAAAAGTTGGGCAGGTTAAAACGAATGGGGTATCTTCATCTGCACTTTTTTTAATCGGTGATGCGAATCTCCTAATTCTCTCTTCTATTCTCGATACACCTTTCGAGTCAGTGACTGAAGGTCCATTTGTACCTCTCGTAACTGCCGTGCCTTCTACTCCAGGTTAAGGAGGGGGCTTCATGCTTCGACACATTTCAATTGTTCATCAACCCAAAGTTATTTCTATGGGGAATGCTGGTGTTTTTCAAGTTGGTGATGCGAACCAGATGGAGTTAAAAACCCGAGCTCTTATCGTACACCGTGAAATTCCTTACTATTTTAAAAGTGAAGGAAGATTCGAGGATTTTAAAATCTTTACAGATGAGTACATTACAATTCCCAAAAGATCGACAGATGTCAAAATGAATATTATAAATGAATGCCCCTTTATTGAAGTAAATGATGTTACGATTCGTACCTTATTAAATTCTGGCTGCTTTCAAATCGGCTCAGTTGATTATGTATTTAGTAATTCACGTATTCACCAAATGCGCCAATATATTTCAGATGAACATTTCAACAAATAAATCATATAGTGATGTTAAAGAAGACTGCTGAAGTAGGTGAATAACATGCCCTCTGTCGTTGGGAACCTCGTTGTTCAAAATAGTAATGGCTCTTTTAACTTAGGTGATTTCTATAATGTATCTCCAAAAGAAAATACAAAGGCATATAACGGGTCAGGAGCATCAAATGTTGGTTTTGTAGTCAATACATTTAACGGTGTCAGTGCAACGAATACATTTGATTCAGATGTTGCGGATCAAGATCAAATTGGAACAGCTTAAAAAAAGTAGGAGAAAAGTCTCCTACTTTTTTCGTTCTATTGTTTTTCATGTTCTCACTTCAATAAGTGTAATCATTCTTATTGTTTAGTCTTTGAATGATAATCCATGTTCCTTCAAAGCAGTTCTAAGCTTAGGTAAAGATGCTGGTCCCATACCGTGCAGTTGTAAAATCTCTTTCTCACTATATTTTGAGAGCCGCTGCAAAGAAGTTATTTCCTTGTGTTGGAGCGCTCTTCTCGCTGGTGCCGAGAGAAGTGAAAGAAATCCACTTTCTGGTTTTCGTTCCTTCTCACAGATTGGGCAAGAAGGACATTCGCTACTTTTATAGTATTGATGTCCACTGTCACAAGTCCTTAAACTTTTTTTGGATGCTACCATTTTACATAGCTCCTTTCTAAAGTTACATCTTTCCTCTTTTCACATTTATACTTTGCTGTATATTTCACTCACTTTTTTAATCAACATGTACTATGTGATTCCCATCAAAGAAGTATAAATATTTCCCCTTCACAGGATGATGTAAGCTTTTCTCTAGCGCTTTCGCATATAGATTAATTTGCACTTTATAACGGTCTTCTAAAATAGGTCGCGCTTGATCGTATCCACCCGGAAAACGCCCTTCAATTGTATCTGTTTTAAAATCAATTAATACAATCCCATCTTCCTCTTCTATCATACAATCAATAACCCCTTGGACAAGTATCGATTCTTTGCTCTGACCTTCCCACTCTTGATATGCCTCTTTTGCTGAAAGCATCATCGTAAAGGGCACTTCACGCTCTACACTCTTCGCAGCTAACACACGTTTACCAAGATCCGTATCAAAAAATGCTACAATTCGATCAATCGCAATTTCTTCTGCTTGCTCAAATGTTAGTAATTCTTTATTTACCATTTCCGCAATTTGTTCTTTGATTGTTTCTGGTGTAATCGTTTTTTGTAAATTAACATGCTGCATGACGGCGTGGACAGCTGTCCCTCGTTCAGCGTAGGTCAACCCCTTTTTCTCCATAAAGCGAGGTCGCGTTTTTATAGGAGCACGAAGTTTTTTAATAAAAGCATGATCACTTCCATCTTCTGACTGATAATTCCGCTTTATTTCCGTAACAGATTGCTTCGCCCGGTGCATTGTTGCACCTTCATGCGCATATTCCCATGTTAAACGAGCATACACTTCTTCTTTTCGTTCACTTTCTAGCGGAACAGTTTTTTTCTCACGAAGTGCTTCTAACAATTCTTGCTTCTCTTCTTGTACTGGTTCAGGTGCAAGTAAAGTGCTACCATCAACGACTTCCACTTTCCAGCTCGCATCGTATTCATAAATTTCATTTGGTATATTTCCTTGTCCAAGTTCAAGAAGCATTTCACTATCACGATGTCTATATAGTGACGGCGCAATCCAATCTAAGTAACAAGATGCACCCGCACGAAGATAATCTGGTAATAACCAATTTGTATGCTCTCTTGCATCAAGCCACTTTTCCATTTCTTTTGCTTTATCTTTCACTGTACCAATTAAAATTAACTTCTCTTTCGCACGCGTTAAAGCAACATATAATACGCGCATCTCTTCCGCAATAAGTTCCATCTTCATTTTACGTTTAATGGCCAATTGCGATAGCGTCGTATATTTAATTCGCTTACGAGGATCAATAAACTGTGATCCAAAACCGAAATCCTTGTGTAATAAGAATCGTTTCATTAAATCTTGTGTATTAAAACGGCGTCCAAGTCCCGCTACAAATACAACCGGGAACTCTAACCCCTTACTTTTATGAATCGTCATAATTCGCACAACATCTTCTTGCTCGCCAAGCGCTCTCGCTGTTCCCATATCATCCCCGCGCTCTAAAATCCGCTCAATAAAGCGAAGGAAACGGAATAACCCGCGGAAAGATGTTGCTTCATACTGCCTTGCCCGGTCGTATAATACGCGTAAGTTAGCCTGGCGCTGTTTTCCTGCTGGAAGACCACCAACAAAGTCATAATAACCTGTCTCACGATATACTTTCCAAATCAAATCAGAAAGTGATTGCTGGCGTGCAAATTCACGCCATTCTTGCAGAAGGTTATAGAACCATTGTAATTTTCCATGTAATTCCACCTCTTCCTCAAGCGGCGCTCCTTGTAAGAAGGAACGCATCACTTCATAAAACGAACCTTTCTTTTCATGAGCACGAAGCATCGCAAGCTCCTCATCATGTAACCCAACAATTGGGGAACGTAGTACAGCGGCAAGCGGTATGTCTTGCATGGGATTATCGATTACGCGGAATACATTCATCATAACGGTCACTTCCGTTGCTTCAAAATAACCCGTTGCAAGCTCAGCGTAGACAGGAATACCTTGCAACTTTAATTCTTCCATAATTTGAGGAGCCCACGGCATCGAGCGAAGTAAAATAACAAAGTCACGATATTTCACCGGGCGCATGCTATCTGTTTTACGATCGTATACTTCATAACCTGAATCCACCATCGCTTTAATTCTCCCGGCCATTAAACGCGCTTCCAGCTGTGCTTTTTCTACTTCGACACCGTCTTCTCCCTCTGCCGATTCTTCACCCTCAGACTGATGAATACATAATAGCTCAGCCGCTACATCTTCCCCTTCTGGATAACTTGCACCTAACTTTAGTTCAGCATCGGCGTCATACTCAATTTCCCCGACCGTTTCGCCCATAATTTGTTTAAAAATAAAGTTCGTACCGGCTAACACTTCGTGACGACTACGGAAGTTTTTCGCTAAATCAATCTTCATACCGCCGTCTATTCCTTCAGTCGTAAAACGTTTATATTTCCCTAGGAAAAGGCCCGGTTCTGCTAGTCGGAATCGATAAATCGATTGTTTTACGTCGCCAACCATAAACAGATTACCTTCTTGCTCAGAGTCTTTCGTTACAAACTTAATAATCGACTCCTGGACAAAGTTTGTATCTTGATATTCGTCGACAAGTACTTCAGTAAATTTATTGCGATATTGAAGCGCAACCGGTGACGGACGAAGCTCACCATTTTCTGTACGTTCACTTAAAATTTGTAAGCAAAAATGCTCTAAATCTGTGAAATCAACCATTCCTTTATCACGCTTGATCGCTTGGAATCGCTCCGTAAATACTTTTACAATCTGAACAAGCTTTTCTAGTACAGGATGCATTTCCTTAAAATCACGTAAAAAACTTTCTGGTTTTCGGCTAAACAACTCTTCTTGTAACTTCTTCACTTCATCTTTTGCTTTATTTCGAAGTGAATCTACTTGTTTTACAATCTCTTCATTGTAGTCACTCTTCTTAATACGCTTTAGCGTTTGCCAAGAAACATTTTGCATCGCTTCATAGACACTTGTCCAAGACTGATGTGCTGCACTAGATAACGTTCCGAGTAACACCAAATCTGCTTGTAATGTCTCCATGCGGGGTGCTGGCCCATCTGGAAGCATAGTAAGTTCAATTGCTTTTTGAACATGCTTTTCGGCAGTTTCTAGCTGAAACTTCACATCTTCTAATAAGTAAGAAGCATACGTTAAATCCTCAATTGATTTTCCTTCCACATCATATGCTTCCACTAGCTTATCAAGCCATTTCTCTGGATCTGGATGTGCTCTTGATTCTGTATGAAGCGCTAAAATCATGCGCTGCAAGTCATCATCACTTCGGTCACTCGTATAGCGATCAACAAGCTCAAAGAAAATATCATTTCCCTCTGTGCCATATTCCTCTTCTAATATGTCATCTAATACTTCTTCTTTTAATAATTCATTTTCTGTCTGGTTTGCAATGCGAAAACGGGGATCAACGTCGAGCATATAGTAGTACGTTCGAATAACTTGTAAACAGAACGAGTGAATCGTTGAAATCGATGCTTTATTCAATAAGCTGAGCTGCTTACGAATATGACCTGACCCTGGATCATCAATTAATACTTTTTCTAACGCTTCGCCAATTCTGTTCTTCATCTCTTGCGCTGCTGCATTTGTAAATGTTACGACAAGCAGACGATCTACATCAACTGGATTCTCAGCATTAATAATTTTGCGAATCATTCTTTCTACCAGTACAGCTGTCTTTCCTGACCCAGCTGCTGCCGCCACTAAAATATCACGGCCATCTCTGACAACTGCCTTCCATTGATCATCTGTCCATTGACTACCTTCAGGTTTCTGTGGCCAATTCTCTATCATTCGCCAACCTCCTCTCTCATTTTCTCCATCGCTTCACTATCTTTCATATCTTTTAACGTACGGAACTCATTATCTTCAAGCGATTCATCAAACTGACAAACAGAGCGGAAATTACAGAACGTACAAGCAGCCTTATTCCCCATTTTATACGGTGCAATATCAATCACACCTTCTGTAATGTCTTTCCCGATGTTTTCAAATGTATGATGCACATATTGCTGTAAAGTTGTAAATTCTTGTTCACTTGCAATGCTAGAACGCGCGCTAAAACTACCATCTTTTTTCAGACCAGCAGAAATAATGTCTGAACTTCCCGTACTTAACTTATTGTCCATCAATCGAACAACATCCGCATCTCCTAACACGAGACCTTTCATTTTAAATTTCTTTAAAATTTCTTTTTCAATTTCTTCTTCCGAAGCATCGCCTTTCATTTCCACAATCGGGTTATGAATATGGAAATATAGAACACCAGCAGGTGATGCCGCCTGTCCCTTTTTCATCCACGTATTTGCATTTGAAATGACAACGTCTAAATACGTTAACATTTGAAGTGCTAAACCATAATATACTTCTGTTAAATCTAACGCTTTCGTGCTTGATTTATAATCAATAATCCGCAGGAACGTACCGTTTTCATCTTCCGCTTTATCTACGCGGTCAATCCGGCCAACAACTTCCATTTTCACACCGTTTGCGAGTGTAAACTCCATCGGCGGAAGTGAACCTGTCCCGCCCATACCGAATGGAACCTCTAAGTCAACTGGCACAAATCCACTAGACTTCGCATGTTCACGAAGGATAAGTGACGTACGGAAAATAATTTGCTGCAGTTTTTGTTTTAAATAATGATTCCGATTTGAACTTAATAAAATTTGCCTTTGCAGAAGCGGTGCGATTTCTTCAATTACTGCCGCAGACAAATGCTCACACTCTTTAATCGATAAATCAGCCCAAGTGCGATTTTCCCTAAGTAACTTATCTGCAATTTTCTTTAGTGCCGCATGGAATAATTCACCGATATCCGGTGCATCTAATTTGAAAATATCACGCTCTCTTAGTGATAATCCATGCTGTGCAAAATGAGCATACGCGCAGCGATTAAATAGTTCCATACGAGAGACGCTTCCTTTAATTGTATCTCCGTATAGATTTCTACTTACAACTGGGCTGAGTTTCTGTGCACGGTTTCGATAAAATAAACTAGATAATACCCGACTACTTTTTTGCTTCCACTCGGGCGATGTAACATAGAAGTTATATACATCCCACCAAAAATCAAGATTTCCTTCAAAACCGTATCGTTTCCAGTTTTGTAATTGTTGCGTTACATATGACAAGGTAACTTCTGGCGTTGCTACATACGAAATTTGCGCCTGACGAGACAAGTCATTCACATCATTCGTTACAAATACTTCTTTAATAGAAGGGAACATTCTTTTCACTTTCTTAATAAAGCTAGATGAAAGTAACGTTTTTCCTTCTTCATCCGCGAGTGGACAAGAAATGTATAGCTTCTCAGAAGCACGAGTTACGGTTTGATAAATCACAAATTGCTCTTCTAATAAAGTCTGCCTTGTTGTCGGCGCTAATTCTACACCAGCTGTGGTGAGAAGCTCTCTTTCTTCATCTGATAACATGCCTTCATCTGAAGGGGCTGCTGGAATGATTCCTTCATTCGCACCAATTACAAAAGTTGCACGAACATTCGATAACCTTGATCGATCAATATTTGCAATAAGCACTTGGTCTAAAGAAGGCGGGATATTTGCAAATTGAAGTGCCTCAAGCCCAGTTGTCATTACATCGATAAACATCGAAAGAGACATCTTTTCTTCACCAAGCATCTCTACAAATGTATCAAGAAGGTTTATGACTTCTTCCCAAACTTGATCATGGTCACTTGCAAATAAGAAATTCCCCTCTGCCTCAGCACGCATACGCAAATCTTCTAGTTTTTTAGGAACATCTAATTCTTCTAAAAACAAATATACCGCTTCACACATCTGTACAATTGAACCGGAACGTTTTAAGCGTTTCTGCAAACGAATAATCGGTGTTCGTACCACATCACGAAGGCGGTTTATTTTCTCTTCCATTTCACGTTCACTATCTGTTTGCGCTCCAAATGCCCCATCTAACGAACGATAACGGCGATATGTCCACGGTTCATCTGCCGTCCATCTCTTTCCTTGTACGCCATATGCTAAACAGTAATTTTCAAACGCGTCCATTTCTTCACGCATTGATTCTTTTCTTACATCTAACGGATATAGCAGTTCCGTTTTTATACAGCGGAATATCGCATCATAACGCCAATTTCCGCTAATAATTTCTAGCGCAGAACGAATACATTCAATTAATGGATGATGTGACATCGGGCGCTTCTCATCGATAAAATGCGGAATATCATAATCCGTAAACAATGTTTTCATTACATCATAATAGCTTTCTCCGTTTCGAAGAAGAACCGCAATATCTCTGTAGCGATACTCCCCTTCCGCAACAAGTCTGCGAATTTCTCTAGCTACACCTTCAACTTCTGCTCGCAAGTTTGCCGCTGTATATAATGTAATATCTGGTTCACCTTGAAACTTCTTAGCAGGACGAGATTCAAACTCAGCTTCTAAATGTGCTAGTGCTGGTGAGCAAAAACGCGGCTGTTCTCTCAGCGAAATCGTATTTTCAATTGCAATTTTCTCCTCACGTGCTAACTGTTTCACTTTTTCATACGTAAGCACGGTTTGATAAAACAAATCTAATTCACTTACTGGCTGTGCTAACGTTTTTTCATCTACTGTTAACGTAACTGTAATTCTTGCTCCGCAAAGCATAAGCCTTCTAATAATTTCTAATTCCCCAGGTGAAAAGGAATGGAACCCATCTATATAAATTTCTGCACCTTTTACATAGTCCGAACCAGGAAGCTTTTCTACAAGTAACTGTAAATAATCTTCTGAATCTAAATATTTACCAATTAAAGCCCGTTCAAAATCATCATATAAAAGCTGAAGATCGTACATTTTATTTGCTAATAATTTTTGTTCATCACCACTTGAATGAGTATCTAATTGTTGCCACATCTCATATACATTCGATGGCGTTACATTATAGCGTTTAAACTCGGAAATCATACTGCCTAAGTGCTCAAAAAAGCCATTTTGTTCTGCTGCTTTTTGAAACACATATAATCCTTCCTTACGCGATTCTACAATTTTGCGCAGTAGCATATGTACGCCTGCCTCATCAATATGAAGACGGCTTGCGCCACCAACTTCTTGCAGAACCTTCCATGCTAACCTTGAAAAACTAAACACTTGCGCCCTGATCGAGCCGCTAACTTCTTCATTTCCTATTAATGCTTGCTGCGTTTGGAACGTCATTTGTTCCGGTACAAGATATAAAATGGTTTCGCCTCTTGGACGCTGTCTTAATTCTTCTTGTACTTCGTGTAAACAAAATGTACTTTTTCCACTTCCAGCCCGTCCAATCACAAATCGTAGCGACATGTAATCCCCACCTTCCACTGACATAACGAACGTTAGTTTGATATCATCCTTGTATTATAGCACAAAAAAAGACAAACACCCTTTGTTTGTCTTTCACATTCCTTTCTTATAAAAACTTTCCATTACCCCTTTGAAAAGTTCGTTTGTACTTCTTTAATTGGCCAATAGCGTAAATCTACTTTCCCGACCACAGTATCTGCTTTCACAAAGCCAAAATGTCTACTATCCCAGCTGCCGAGACGATTATCACCAATTACAAAAATATGCCCCTTTGGAACGACCTTTTCTCTCGTTAATTCTTCTAATTTAAAGTCACCCGTCAGCTGTCTTCCTTCCGCTTGCCTCTTATATGTTTCTAAATAAGGCTCATCAATAAATTGACCGTTTATATACAATTTGTCATGCTTATACTCGATGTGATCTCCTGGTAAACCGATAATTCGCTTTACATAGTCTTCTTTTTTATTCGCATGAAACACGACAACATCAAATCGGTTTAAATCCCCAACTTGATAGCTAACCTTATTCACAACAAGCATGTTCCCATCTTGAAGTGTCGGCATCATTGACTTCCCCTCTACAACATACGTGGAAAAGAAAAACGTTCGAAAAAAAACTGCCAATAGCACACCTATAAAGATTGTTCTCATCCATTCTAGGCCTTCTTTTTTCAAAGCACGCTTCATCTGCCTCTCCCCTCACCCTTCTCTATAATAGAGCCTTACTCACAGCGAAGACTAGTCTCAATGTAGTTCAAGTTTTACTTCAATTTTCTTACCGACATACCATAAAGTAAAAATGACACCTATGACAATAATTGTTTTTACAGGCTTATGGATAAAAGAAGTTAAATCAGATCCGATATAACTTAAAATAAAAATCATAACTAATTTTCCAAGCGCTAGCGCTAACACAAACTGTCTTATACTAATGCGGGATAAACCGGCCACAACATTAATCAGTGCAGACGGCGTAAAAGGAAAACAAAATAAGATAAAAATAGGTGCAAATCCTTTCCTTTCAATCCATCCCATCGCTTTGCGTACTTTCGGATGTTTATTCACAAACGAGAAGAATCGACTCCTTCCAAAACGTCGAATAACCGAAAATACAATTAATGCACCAAGAACCGACCCAATCCATGAATACAAAAAACCAAACCATAACCCGAAGGCAACTGCATTCGCCATCACAAACACAATAAGTGGCAATGCCGGGATCAGTGCCTCCACCATCGGCAGGCCAATACCAAGGAGCGGCCCAAATGCCCGATAACTTTCTACAAGTTGATTCATATTTTCCGCAGAAAAATACTCTTTGATTGTTTGAAAATCCATTCTACAAATTACCCCTTTACTATATTCCTACCTCTACTTTATCATCGCTTATTGTAAAGAGGAAATGGTAGATACGACATATGGAGATGTATTTATTAAAGTTCCATAGTTTTATGTAAAAATCCTTCATTATTATTGTATGATAATCTATCAATATTTGACAGGATACTACATATTGAGAAATAAAAAAGGATGGTTGTCCCATCCTTTCTGCTTATCAGTCATTATTCATTTATGTCCTCTTCTTTCACAAGATACGCTTGTTCATATGCAGGCTTTAATTTAGATTCATCTTCTTTATCCACTTGCTTAAAATGAAGCTTTCCTTGTTTATTCTTACGATCCTCGTACTCTGTTCGCAGCTTTGCAGTGCGATTTTGCTGATTCTCAAAACTGCTCCTTGACATTTCTAGTTTCACTGCGAAACCGTTAATGAATCGAATAATTAAGTTACCATCTGCTGACTCTTTATTGTTTGCAATGTGAAAATGAGACAACCAGGCACATTCTTTTCTAGAATAAGAATACGTAGGAAAAAAGTAAAGCTGATCTGTTGGGCTAATTGCAATGGGTGCTTTATGCGTAATCTTTGTTAACTCTTTTGTACCGTCTTTTCTGCCTAAAAAACTAGATCCGTTCTTACGGCAACTCCGCTCTACAATATCAAGAGGCTTTTGAAACATGAAAAAAGAGTCTTCTACTTCAACCACTCGCGTTACAATACGTTTTTCACCTAAAATAATCGGAAGTAAGGCCATAGTATTCTTGTTTACGACATAACTTTCAACATAGCGTTCTGCTTGTTCCCCCATCCTACACTCTCTCCTTCATCATTTTTTTACAATTTATAACAGCAGCTGCATGGATAATTGTAGCACTTAAAAAAACAAAACTGTTTACATTTTCAAATATTTTACATTTTCTTATAAAACTTTAAAGTTTCATAATATTCCTTCATATAAATATCTATATGAAATCTTCATATTTCTCTACCATAAAAGATGTATCGTTATAGAAAAATAAACTTTTTCCTTTTTGAAATATTTGTAACATAGAAAGTGTATGATTCGTTCAACATACATACTTTCATAAATTATGTATTCGATATGTATACTTACATTCATTTCATGCACCTTTTTTCGTATATTTCATATTGTAAACATGAAAAGGTGTGTGTAATTGTTGCTTTTAATTCATATAAAACAGCACTTATTAATCATTGAACTCCCCCACCTTCACTCCGTTTAGGGTAGGAAGGCTTCTCGGTTAAAATGATAAATATTCTACCTACAAATTTCATATTAAGGAGAATCATAAATGAATATAGTTTGGAATAGAATGCATACTCCTCATTTGATATATCACCCTGGATATAGCAGCTTTCCCGTTTCTTATACCTATCATATAAAACCGATTTACTTTCAATATTCTCCACCAGCTTCTACTTCTCACCATTACCCGCTACATCCAGTTTATCCGACACATTCCACACAGCATTCATATCCCGGTAATAACATATATAAAACTCCCTTTTTTAAACATTTTAATCATATAGTGAAGGCACAAACGTGGGAAAGTTAAGAAATTAGAAAGCAAATTTACTACGTTTCTATGTCCCATGTCTCGGGATATGAAACAAGAAGGCTAGCAGGAAATCAACAGAATTTCTCCCACACGAAGTATTTTTTATCCATATAAAAAAGAAGAAGCTGTCTCCAAAAGGTCATTCAAAACGACCTTTTGGGACAGCTTCTTTCTTATCACATACTATAAAATTATAGTTTTACAACGTTTTTAGCTTGAGGTCCGCGGTTGCCATCTTCGATTTCGAAGCTAACTTTTTCGCCTTCTTCTAAAGATTTGAAACCTTCAGTTGTGATTGCAGAGAAGTG
>Ga0102589_1000453_pt1 | contig 85210 bp, 85 predicted proteins | sample AraplaMF_Col_mLB_FD_76858 | JGI IMG/M metagenome (GOLD analysis project Ga0102589, IMG submission 76858) | Arabidopsis root microbial communities from the University of North Carolina, USA - plate scrape MF_Col_mLB | ecosystem: Host-associated > Plants > Roots > Endosphere | place: USA...
TATGCATTAAAACTTATGACTTACTTTGCGATTGCTATTTTGCCTTTCGTTATCGGAAGTCAAATATGGAGTTATTATGTATTTAGACAACCTGTTAAGTCAGACAATGATTTGGAGTACTAATGAAAAGAAAAAGAGGACTTCCGTCTTATCCCGGTAGCCGTATGTTATATGTAGCGTTAACGATTATTAGTATTTTAGAAGCTTTTAGTATTATTGCGCAAACAGTGTTTTTAGCGAGAGCTATTACGTTTTTATTTAATGGAGAAACAGTGCAATCTGTGTTGAATGAAACTGTTTATTTTGGGGTCATGTTTGCAGCGCGCCACATGTTGGTTCGAATATCACAAATTTTAGTGGAACGTTTCGCTGAAAAAACAGGATCGTTGCTAAGAAAGCAATTAATAGAGGCATATTTCACGTTAGGACCAAGATATGTTCAAACTGTCGGAACAGGTCATCTGGTTACCTTATCGATTGAAGGGATTGAAAAATTTAAAACATATATTGAATTGACAATCCCTAAAATGATTAGAAGTAGTATCGTTCCGGGATTAATTGTACTATATGTTTTTACGCTGGATATTAAGTCTGGAATTATTTTAGTTGTAACGATTCCTATTGTAATCATATTTATGATTCTTTTAGGATTAGCAGCGCAGAAAATGGCTGATAGTCAATATGAAACATATCGTGTACTTTCTAATCATTTTGTAGATACGTTAAAAGGGTTAGAAACATTAAAGTATTTAGGGAAAAGTAAACAGCACGAAGGAAAGATTGAAAAGGTTAGTAAAAGATATAGAAAAGCAACGATGCGTACTTTGCGAGTTGCTTTTCTTTCTTCTTTTGCATTAGATTTCTTTACAAGTTTATCAATTGCGTTTGTGGCAGTAGGTTTAGGAATTCGTTTAATAGACGGAACGATTCTTTTATTGCCTGCTCTTACAATATTAATTTTAGCTCCGGAATATTTTCTACCGATTAAGCAAGTTGGAGCGAATTATCATGCTACATTAGATGGCCAACTTGCGATGGAACAAATAGAGGGAATTCTACAGCAACAAAAAGAAATAGAAAAGAAAGATTCAAATGTAGATATAGTATGGAATTCTTCAAGTAGCTTGAAATTACAAGATGTAAAAGTAAATAACGATGAATCTAAAAAGGCTATATTAGAGGGAATTGACTTTGCTTGGCAAGGTAACGGTGCTATAGGCATTATTGGTGAAAGTGGGGCAGGGAAATCAACGTTAATCGATGTGTTAGCAGGATTTCTCTCTCCGTCCGGTGGGAAAGTGTTAGTAAATGGTGTGGGAATTGACGGATCTACTCGTGAAGATTGGCAAAAAAATATTGCTTATATTCCACAGCAACCATATATTTTCCCACTTTCATTAAAAGATAATATTTGTTTCTACGAGACAAATACAACGGATGAAGAAATGAAGAAAGTTATTCATGATGTAGGGCTTAGCTCACTCATTGCATCCCTTCCAAATGGGATGGATGAAAGAATTGGAGAAGGTGGACGTATGCTTAGTGGCGGACAAGAACAACGTGTCGCTATGGCGCGTGCACTTTTAAGTAAAAAACCAATCATTTTATTAGATGAACCTACGGCGCATCTTGATATTGAAACTGAATTTGAAATAAAGCAATCGATGTTACGTCTGTTTGAAGGTAAGTTAGTATTTCTTGCAACACATCGTCTGCATTGGATGAAACAAATGGATCATATTTTTATTTTAAATAAAGGGAAAATTAAAGAAAGTGGAACGTATGAAGAACTGTTAAAGAAAGAGACATTACATTTTCATAGGGAAGAGAGGGGAGAGAAATGAGTAACTGGATTAAACCTTATATACAGCAAAATAAAGGTAGAATGACTTTAACTATTTTCCTTGGGCTTCTTGGAGTTAGTTCAGGTGCGATGTTACTTTTTATTTCAGGTTATTTAATCTCTAAATCTGCTCTTAGACCAGAAAATGTAATGGCTGTATATGTTCCGATTGTTGCAACACGTGCGTTTAGTATAGGGCAAGCTGTTTTCCATTATATAGAGCGTTTAGTGGGACATGATGTCGTACTACGCATATTAGAACGAATGAGAACGAAACTATACAGAATAGTAGAACCACAGGCGTTATTTTTCCGTTCGCGATTTCAAACGGGTGATGTGTTAGGCGTACTATCCGAAGATATAGAGCATTTACAAAACCTATATTTACGTACAATATTCCCTAGTATATTAGCACTAGTTGTATATAGCATTTTCGTACTTGTTATCGGTACATTTGACTTCGTATTTGCACTGATTGCTGGTTGTATGTTAGCTATTATCGTTTTTCTTCTTCCATTCGTATCATTACTATTGATGAGGCGACATCATGTTACTTTAAAGCAGGGAAGAAGCCGTTTGTATCAACAACTAACAGACGCAGTCTTTGGATTATCGGATTGGCAGGCAAGTGGTCGAAAAGATGAATTTATTAATGAGTATGTAGAGCAAAATGATCGATTGTTAAAAACAGAGAAGAGATTGAAACGCTGGTATCATATTCGAGACAGTCTCATTCATTTAGTAGTAGGTATTGTAGTTATTTCAATGATTATATGGACTGGGAATGAAGCGGCAAGTGAACAGATTGCACCTACAGTTATCGCGGCCTTCGTATTAATGACTTTATCTGTAACGAATGCGCTTATTCCGATTTCAGATGCCATCGATCGAATCCCATCTTATGTAGAATCTGCTCATCGTCTGAATCGTGTAGAAAGTGATAGTGTTTTACATGATGAAATGGATTTGCATGAAGATAAGGATTACGGTGCACCAAAACATGTAGATATTGAACTGAATCATATATCGTATAGTTATCCAGATAGTAACGAGACTGTATTAAAAGATATATCGTTACAAATAAAAGCAGGAAAGAAAATTGCCATTTTAGGTAGAAGTGGGACAGGGAAATCTACTTTACTAAAATTGTTAACAGGGGCGTTAAGTCCGGTACATGGCCAAGTTTTATTGAATGGTGAACAAGCCCATACGAATCTTTTATCCAAATATATTTCCGTATTAAATCAAAAACCGCATTTGTTCGATACGACAATTGGAAACAATGTGCGAATCGGTAAACCAGAGGCTAATGATGAAGAGATATGGAATGCTTTAGAGAAAGCACAATTAGCTTTGCATATCGCTTCTCTTCCAGATGGATTACAAACAAAAATGCATGAAATGGGGAAGAGATTTTCTGGTGGAGAAAGACAAAGGGTTGCTTTTGCTAGAACGCTTATGCAAGAAGCGCCGATTATTGTACTTGATGAACCTACTATCGGGTTAGATCCAAAGACAGAGTTATCTTTAATAGAAACAATGTTTTCTGCAACGGAAGAAAATACAGTCATTTGGATTACGCATCATCTTGTAGGAATTGAACATGTAGATGAAGTTATATTCCTTGATCGTGGTCAAATTGTAATGCAAGGAAGTCATGAGCAATTACTTAAAGAAAATGAGAGATATCGTATGCTTTATGAGCTAGATAAAGGAATATAATTTGATTAAGTACTTATCGTAAAAATAGCTGCACCTTATGGTGTAGCTATTTTTTGTTAAGAAATATATATTCATTTCAACGTATAGATTTATTTGGCTCAATACTGCTTTAGGATGGTAATCATTATGAATGGAAAGCTGTAAATCAAATGTCTGTATTATTGAATGTGTATATATAGGAGTGAAAAGTAGGATATTTTGTTACGCGCTTGCATAAAAGTATAAAGGTTCCATACGGTTTTAGTCATGTGATTTTGTGTCGCGTATATAAATAATATGCGAAAAGGTGGAGGAATAAGATGAGAGGTCATTTTGAAAAAAGTAAAGAGGCGATAGATCGAATGCCATTGGTGAGTGTATTAATTCCTACTTATAATCGTCCTCACTACTTTGAAAAAGCATTATGTAGTGTGTTAGAACAAACATATCCTAACATAGAAATTATTATTGGAGATGATAGTACGAATGACGAAACAGAAAAGGTATTACAAAAATATTTGTGTAAGTATTCAAATATTAATTATATAAAAAATAGCTCAACTCTAGGGCAATTTGAAAATGCACTTATGTTATGTAATGAGGCGAACGGCGAGTATATTAATTTTTTAATGGATGATGATATATTTCATGTTAATAAAATTGAAAAAATGATGAAATATTATGTCAATGATTTAAATCATGAAATTAAGCTCGTAACATCCCATCGCCAAGTAATTGATGATGAAGGGAACGAATTAAGACATATTTATTCAACAGTACGTCTATTTGAAAATGACACAATAGTAGATGGGGTGGAATTAGCAAATAGGGTAATTGTAAATCAAAAGAATTATATAGGAGAACCTACAACGGTATTATTTCGTAAAAATGATTTGAAAGAACCGTATGGTATGTTTGATAAAAGGAGGTATCTATGCAACGTAGATATCGCCTCATGGTTATCCTTATTAAGTAAAGGAAAAGCAGTATATATAGCGGAGACACTTAGTTACTTCCGATTACATCCAGGTCAACAGTTAAATGAATCTAATAAACTTATGGATGGATTAGAAGATTTTTCACATAGTATTATAGTTGGAGAAAAATATGGTTTTTTAGCTAATGAAACAGAGTTAGACAAAGCAATAACTAATTTTCTAGACTATGCAAGAAGAATAGTTCCATCATCACTATTATATACATTAGATTTTTATCAACAAATTAAGCTAAAGAAAATTAATATAGAAAAGAAAAAACAATATATGAATTATAACTCTCATTTACCGAAAGTTAGCATACTTATTCCTGCCTACAATAAACCTCATTATTTGGAATTAGCTCTCAAAAGTGCTTTGAATCAAAAATATGAAAATATTGAAATAATAATTTCTGACGACAGTACGAACGTTGAAGTTCACGCGATGACCCAACCATATTTACGTGAATATGAATGCATTACATATGTTAGAAGTGAAACCCCATTAGAAGCTGAGAACTTTAATAAATGTATAGAACTTGCAACTGGAGAGTATATAAACTTTTTATTAGATGATGACTTATTTCATCCTGAAAAGATTAAAAGAATGATGAATTGTTTTTTTAGAATGGAAAACATTTCGTTTGTGACATCATATCGGGAACTAATTGATGAGAATGGAGAGGTTTTACCACCATCAACATTGAATATGAAAATTGCCAAAGAAACTACACTTTTTGAAGGGAAAGAATTAGGGAATTATATGTTAAAAAACTTGAAAAATGTAGTTGGTGAACCTACAACAGTTCTGTTTAATCGGAAGTTTTTTGGAGGGGAGTTTGGTTGTTTTAAGGGGAAAGCTTATTCTGCTATTCATGACATTGCAACATGGCTCGATATGATGAAGAAAGGTAGAGTCGTTTATATACAGGAACCTCTTAGTTATTTTAGACAGTATAGTGGACGAAATCAAAAGGAAAAGCAGTTTATATTCATGACAATTGAGGAATGGATTGAATTAATAATAGATGCATATAATAGTGGATTTTTAAATGATGAGCAAGATTATAAAGAGTGCTTGACTTATTGTTTGGAAAATGCGGTGTTCATAATGAAAGATGCAGTAAGAGGTGGGCAATTAAATGAAATTGATAATGGAAAGATAGAGAAGGCACTAAATAAGGTAGTTACTCGTATATTTGAGAAAGAAGTATGTTATTGTCAATATTGCAATCAACAATTTGCAAAATTTTCCCCTTGGCCAGCACATTACGATTTTCCAAAATATAAATTCGAGATGTGGAATAAAGATACGGGGATTTGTCCGGTATGTGATTCGATGGATCGTGAAAGGTTATATCGTGTTTATATTGAAATGGAAACTGATTTATTAAGTGGAAATGATACTGTACTTCATATTGCACCGGAAGCAAAGGTAAGAGGATGGTTTAGTCAGTATAAAAACATTACATATGTATGTGGAGATATTGAACCGAAGGATCCGTTAATGAAAGAAATAGATGTTACAAGAATTGTATATGAAAATAACACATTTGATGTGATTTTATGTAACCATGTATTAGAACGCGTTTTCGATGATGAAAAAGCGATGCGAGAGTTATATAGAATATTAAAGCCAAATGGATGGGGAATTATTCAAGTGCCAATCGTAATGAATGTAGATTCTATTATAGAGAATGAATTAATTGTAACACCGAAATTAAGAAAATTAGCTTTTGGTCATGAAGATCATGTAAGAATTTATAATCAATCAGGATTTATTCAACGATTAATGAATGCAGGATTTAAGGTGGAACTGTATAACATAGCTGAAAAACAAGGAATGAAAAGCGCTAAGAAATTTGGGTTATCTGAAACAGATATGCTCTATATTGTCCGAAAATGATAGGCAAGAGATGTGTATTGAGGGGAAGTGATATCCCCCATCTACAGGGGGGAAGGACCTTTAAAACAACGTTTTGAAGAAGCGTTCATTCTTTAAAAAAAGAATGAATGCTTCTTATTTTAATTATAGAGCAGCGTGTATCGTATTTTTAGGTTTTAAATTTAGTTGACCAAGGCAATACTGAGCCATAGTGAATGTAAAGTTGGAGGGCGAGTGTATATGTTTGATGAGGATGGGATTGTTTTAATTATGGAACCAGCTGATGAAAGAAACTTGAGGAGATTTATTTTTACAGTGCCAAAGTCAGTTTATGAAAAGAAGGGGCTGTCATTACACTATGGAACAGCTATAGGACAAGGATATATGGATATAATTGAAGATATTATTAGCGTACATATAGAAATTGATGTTGTAACAATAATAGGGCATGTAAGTGGGTAAATTGCTATTTGAAAAAAGGTTATAAGCAATTAAGCTAGAAGTTATGAAGGGAAGCTTACAGACAATTATAAAGACGAAGGGAGTCTAAAATGAAAATAAAATCAACTTTATTAGTATTGATAGTTTCAATTGGTTTAATAGGTTGTTCGATAGTAGAGGAAGGAAAGAACTCATTAGATTATGCTCAAAAGGCAACAGACTATGTGAATGAAATAAGCGCATTTGCAAATGAAGCTCCAGCGTTAGCGGAAAAGGCTGTTAATGATAAAGAAGCCCGAAAAGAATTGGAAGCGAAGCTAAATGAAATTAAACAAGATATACCAGCTTTTAATGAATTAACACCACCAGATGTTGCGAAGGATCTTCACCAACAAATCGTCGGATATAATGAAAAGTTAAATACATTAATTGATACGTCTATGAAGAAGGTAGAGGAAGGGAAAATTGATGTAGAGCAATTTAAAAACTCTGAGCTTATGCAGACGATGGATCAAGTGCGAGATTTGAAAGATAAGATACAAAATTTAGGTCAATAATGAAAAGCTCCGTTTTTCATAAACGGAGCTTTTCATTGTTTTCTAACGGTAAGTTCATTATATTTTCTTCCTATAATATAAGTGTGCTTAGACCGTCCATTTTTCTAAAATATGTATCGTTTTATTGGTCGCATCCAACTTAATTGGAATACCTATGGGCATAGTGATCATTGGATGCGTATGACAACAATCAAAGTCAGCTAGAAAAGGGATTCTTTGATTTTGTAGTACTTCTAATAGTATTTCGTAAGGTTTTCGATTCGTACCGCAATCATCAAATTGCTCATGTTTTCCAAGAATGATACCAGAGACTTTATCAAATACTCCGTTAAGTTTAAGTAAGGAAAAGCTTCTTTCAATAGTAGCTGCATCTTTTGAGCTATCTTCAATAAATAGAATATCACCTTCTTGAATAGGTGGCATATAAGGACTACCCCAAATTCCTTGTATTGTATTTAAGTTCCCGCCAATCATACGCCCAGTAGCTTGTCCATTCGTTACAGAAATCCAATTATTTGGTCTAAGTTCTTTTTCTTTCATTTTTTCTTCCCAATTAATAAATTCATCTGACCAAAATAACGGTTGCTTTATATTGTAAGGAAGAGGTTGATCGTTTAGTAATGTTTCTGAAAAATATTTGTATGTGTCATCTACAAAAGGCTCAAATTCTCCAAAAGAAGGAACGAGTGCAGGACCGTAAAATGTAGGAGTTCCTGTTTTTGCATAAATTCCTAGTAATAAAGCTGATACGTCTGAATATCCAATCATTATTTTAGGGTTATTTCGAAAAGTATCATAATCGATATAAGGTAATAATGAATTGGAATTCATCCCACCAATTGTTGACATGATACAAGAAATATTTGGATTTCTTATCAAATCATTTAGTTCATCAGCACGCTCTTGTATGCTGCCAGAACGATAATAATCATATTGATTTGTAAGTGAACCTTCCAATATATGAAACCCTTTCTGTTTTAAGTAAGATTTTGCTCGTTCAAACCTTTTTGGGGAAGTGTAGGTTGCTGGTGAAGAGGGCGAATAAATCCCAATAGTATCGCCGTATTTTAATGGTTTTGGAAGTATCATTTGTATGAATCCTTTCTATTAAATAGTTTGTTTATGAATTTATCATTGAATATTCTTATATTTCAGTATTCATAGTGTAACATAAATAGATTGAAATAATAATTGTTGTATATGAATAAATATACTTTTTACCTTGACGATATGCAGGAATTGTTGTTATGGTTGACTGTGAGTGTATAAAAGGTTTGCTAAAGGAGTTTTGAAATGAATCGGTTGAAATGGGGAAGAGTAACAATCCTATTAGTCATTATTTTAGGGATATGTTGGTTCTTATTCCAAGGAACTCAAAAGAGTACAACAAATGTAGAGGGACCACCTTTACAAGTGGCAGAGCTACCTAAAACTGGGTTAACTGAAAAAGTAGTTCCGTCAAAGTACATCCCACCAAAAGTTGATGCAAAAGCAGCTATGATTATCGATGCGAGTAATGGAGATGTTATTTATCAACATAACGAAAATGAAGCTTTTGCGCCAGCTAGTATGTCTAAGATGATGACAGCGTACCTTTTATTAGAGAGTGTACATAATGGGAAAGTTCGCTGGGAAGATCCGGTGAAAATGAGTGAGAAAGCAGCGCAAACAGAGGGTGCGAGAATCCCAGTCCAAGTGAATGACACATTGACTGTGAAAGACTTGTACCATGCATTAATGATTGAATCGGCAAATAATTCGGCGGTGGCGTTAGCAGAACATATGGCAAAGACGGAGAAAGATTTCGTTCAACTTATGAATGCAAAAGCGAAACAGTTAGAAATGTCGGAACATGCTAAATTCGCAAATGCATCAGGGCTACAAGAGCCTGATGGAAGTGAGACTAAGATGACAGCTGCCGATGTAGCAAAACTGGCGTATCATCTTATAAAAGATTATCCGGAGATATTAGAAGTGACTCACTTACGTCAAAGTCAGTTAGCATTTAATAATATTAATGTTATCAGTACAAATGACATGCTAAACAAAAATAATAAAAGTTTATATATAGAAGGAATAGACGGATTAAAAACAGGATTTACAGATAGTGCAGGGTACTGTTTTACAGGTACTGCAAAACAAGGAGATACTCGAATTATTACAGTAGTCATGGGGACTTCCAGTAAAACAAAACGTTTTACAGAGACGAATAAGTTAATGTCATATACATTTGGATTAGTTAATTAAGTAAAATGCTAAGTTAGAACATTACATGAGGAAGGCAGTTTATTGTTACTTATTTTTAGTAACGATAAACTGCTTTTTTATTTAAAACACGGGAAGTAAAAAGGTAAAAAATGTGAGAGTTATTATTTGAGTTTATCAATGTTTGTTGATAGTATAAAGTTATAAACTTATTAATAATAAGTTTGAAGGGGCGTTGTATGATGTATACATATGAAATAGCCTCAATTGAAAATTGGAGGGAATTATGATGGCAAAAGATTTTTACTCAGCAATTGAAGACAGAAGATCTATTTATGCAATTAGTAAAGAGCAAGTAGTTTCTGATGAGAAAATTCAAGAAGTGATTTATCATGCTGTAAAACATACACCTTCAGCTTTTAATTCTCAAAGTGCTCGTGTTGTTGTTTTGTTAGGAGAACAACATGATAAATTATGGGATCTTACGAAAGAAACATTACGGAAAATTGTACCTGAAAATAACTTTGCACCTACAGAAGAAAAAATGAATGCATTTAAAAGTGGTTATGGAACGGTTTTATACTTTGAAGACAGTGAAGTAGTGGAAGGGCTTCAAGAAAAATTTGCACTATATAAAGAGAACTTTCCAACTTGGTCACAGCAATCCTCAGGGATGTTACAATTTGCAATTTGGACAGCTTTAGAAATTGAAGGATTTGGTGCTACATTGCAACATTATAATCCATTAATTGATGAAAAAGTAAGAAAAGAATGGGATGTTCCAGAAAACTGGAAACTCACTGCGCAAATGCCATTTGGTAAACCAGTAGTACTTGCTGGCGAAAAAGAGTTCCAACCATTAGAAAATCGTGTGAAAATTTATAAATAAGGTAGAAATTATAAAAGGTGAACAGAGATACGACCTGTTCACCTTTTATTATCCCGCATTAACGGCCCGCAAACGCCCGATTGGTGAAGGATAATAATTAGTGGGAGATGCAAAAAATCCTTACTACTTATAAAGTTTCACTTTATAAGTAGTAAGGATTTTTTTGTTGGCAATTTTTCATCTGATTTTTCAATTCTTTTTTACGTGTTTCAATAGTTGATATTTTTTGTAATGTTATAAATGAAACGAACTGAATAGAGGCGTAGTATAATTCTATATTTTTGTTTATGTGATCGTCTATTATGTTTTTCACAAATGCACCTCCTTGTTCATTACTAGTAAGACTACAATTTGGAATGGTGGAAGTCGGCAGTCCTTGCACATCTCTTTGTTGATAAGAGTTTCATATTATATGATTATATAAATAATAACGGAAATATTTCAAAAATTCCATAGTTAGTAAAAAAATAAATAGTCAATGGAGTGTGTATTTTCTTTAACATAGAATGAGGTTTTGAGAACTAAATCTTACAATTCGTCAAATTATTTAAAAAACATAGATCGTATAGGAAATTAGTTTTCTGAAAATATTATACTATTGATTAATTAAGTAATTTTTGCCATGATAAGAGTACGCTTCATGTAATTCATTTTATCAAGAAAACACATAGTTTGTTTTGTATTCGTTAATAAATTTTTTTATTGGATAGAAAATAAGTATTCTATATTGAGATAATGAATGGAATGTCGAATTTTCATGCGATACATAAGAAATTTGAAGAAAATCGTTGCAAAATTACTATGTTTAATGATAAAGTTCACATGAAGTTCACACGGAATTCACTTCATGCATTTAAAATGAAATACGTGTGAAAAATAAAACTCTTGTTAAAAAATGGAACTTGATGAATATTTTACTTTGATAATATTGTAAAGTATTAAGTTTATATGTTTTTTTAAGAGGATAGTAGGGAAAGGAAGTAAAGACAACTTATGAAAAAAGTAATTGCAGGTTTAGCAGCAGCTTCAGTAGCAGGTGTTGCAGTTCCAGGTATGGATTCTGCTCATGCACAAGTTTCGAACGAAGCGCTAAAAGAAATTAATGGACAAACTCAAACACAAACTCAAACGACTGTAACTGAAACAAAAAAAGTAGAAACAACTTCTGAATTAAAATACACAGTAACTGCTGATGTATTAAATGTTCGTTCAGGTGCTGGTACAGGACATAACGTTATTTCTAAAGTAAAACAAGGTCAAGTACTACAAGTAATTGGACAAGAAAACGGTTGGTTCAAAGTAAGTGTAAACGGCCAAACAGGTTATGTAAGTGGTGACTTCGTAACAACTGGTGGTAACAAAGGAACAACTGTTCAACAAGGAACAGGTACTTACACAGTAAACGTTTCTTCACTTAACGTACGTACAGGCCCAAGTACTTCTCATACAGTATTAGGTTCTGTAAATAAAGGGAAAACAGTACAAGTTGTAGGTGAAGTACAAGATTGGTTTAAAATCAACTTCAACGGTGGAACTGGATACGTAAGCAAAGACTTCGTAACAAAAGGTGGTTCTGCTGTATCTAACGAAACACAAAAACCAACTACAAACAACAACAATACTACTACAGTCCAAACTGGTGGTTCTTATGTTGTTAACACTGGTGCTTTAAAAGTACGTACAGGCCCAGCTACATACAATGCTGTAATTGGTGGGGTAACAAACGGTAAAGTATTAAACGTTACTGGCGCAGAAAATGGTTGGTACAAGATTAACCATAATGGCCGCACAGGTTACGTAAGTGCAGACTATGTTAAGTTTGTAAAAGGTGGAGTGACTGGTGGTAACCAAGGTTCTAACCAAGGTTCTAACCAAGGTTCTAACCAAGTACAAAAACCAACAGCACCTACAGGTGGAGATACGTCTTCAATCGCTGGATTCGCTAGATCTTTAAATGGTTCACCATACAGAACTGCTGGTACAACACCTGCTGGTTTTGACTGCAGTGGATTCATTCACTACGTATTAAATCAAACTGGTCATAAAGGCGCTCGTCAAACAGTTGCTGGATACTGGAGCTCTAAAACAAAAACTAGCAATCCACAACCAGGTGATTTAGTATACTTCCAAAATACTTATAAATCAGGTCCTTCTCACATGGGTGTTTACTTAGGAAACGGTCAGTTCATTAGTGCAGAAACTGATGCAACTGGTGTACGTATTAGTTCTGTAAGCAACTCTTACTGGAGCAAGCACATTTTAGGTTACACAAAAGCATACTAAGAAAAAGTATTTTATACTTTTCGTATAGAGAAAAGGCTTTCCAAGGAAACTTGGGAAGCCTTTTTATAGTTGAATAAATTGGAAGTTTAGTAGTTTTTATTTTAACTTTCCATTTAAAAATCGATCATATAAGTCATGAAAATAGTTAGGACGAAATAAGTTTGCAGCATGTCCTGCTAAAGGTATTTCCTTATATAGAACGTTTGGCAGAATAGATTTTAAATCAAATAGGCAAGATTTATAGAGATGATCTTGTTCACCCATTACCCATAATATAGGGTGGGGAAGTGATTTTAATTTAGATTTTAAATCGAATTCTAACCGGTGTCGTAATGATTGGGCAATTATGGATGAATGTAATTGTAATCCGAAACGGTAGTAAATATTTCTTGAAATGACTGCGAACGGATTCGCTTTTAATATGCCGCTTGGAAAAATAGTATTTGCGTATTGAGAGAGCCATTTAGAGTATTCGTCTCCTCGCTTCTCCCAAAATTTTTGAAATACGTTATATAAAAGGGATGGATTATTATAATGTCCACCAATATGACAAATGCTTAATACCTTTTCCGGGTGCATTTGTGCAAAAATAGTGGAGATATAACAGCCATAGCTTAAAGCGCAAATATGAGCCTCTGTAATACCTTCTTTTTCATATAATTTCAATAATTGATCTACGAGGCGCTGTAATGAAAATTCAATAGCTTCTCCTTTATCGTCGCCGTGACCTAATAAGTCATAAGTTATAATGTTGTAGGAGGCAGAAAATCGTTTATGCTCTTTTTTGAAGGCACGACGATTGCCAACTAAGCCGTGAATAAAAATGATTGTTTCCTTTTCAGAATGTATATTTGTTTGCAAAAAGGATACTCCTTTCAATAACTGGAGATTTATATAGTATTTTAAATTAGTTATCTATAATTCACATACAATAATATTAAGTACCAGGTAATAATATCAGATGTTTATATCTGTTGTAAAGATGAGTTTTTATGTATATTTTGTAAAAATAGAAAAAGTGTGTTTACATTCAGTTTACATTTGTACTGTATTCTAGTTTTAGAAAGAGCAGTTTGGCTTAACACGAGGAGATGAACAGGAATGGAAGTTAGAAATGAAATGAAGAAAAAAGGAAGTTGGAGGCAGTTTTTACGCCTTATTCGAGATACAAATCCTCCGAAAGGGATTCTTGTTTTTGCATTGTTAATGAGTTTGCTTTCTACAGGAGCGAGTTTATTTATTCCGATGTTAACAAAAGGATTAGTAGATAATTTTTCGCTTTCGTCAATTAGTACAGGACAAATTGTTGGGCTAGTTGCCTTCTTTGTCATGCAAACCATTGCTGCAGGATTGTCTATTTATTTACTAAATTATATTGGGCAGAAGATTGTAGCTGGACTGAGAGAACGTTTGTGGAAAAAGGTGCTTGTTTTACCAGTATCTTATTATGATCAAAATAGAACAGGCGATACGATTAGCCGTATGACAAATGATACAGGTGTTGTGAAAACATTAATTTCTGAGCACTTGTCAAATTTATTAACAGGCGGTATTTCAATTGTTGGATCATTAATTGTATTATTTGTTTTAGATTGGAAAATGACAGCTTTACTCTTAACGGTTATTCCGTTGTCTGTATTAATTTTAGTTCCTCTTGGACGAAAAATGTATAAGATTTCAAAAGCGCTTCAAGATGAAACAGCATCTTTTACAAGTGTGTTAACACAGGTGTTATCAGAAATTCGTTTAGTGAAATCTTCAAATACAGAAAAAAGAGAATATGAGACAGGTAATACAGGGATACAAAAGTTATTGCAATTTGGTTTAAAAGAAGGAAAAGTGCAAGCATTAATTTCACCAGTTATGTCGTTTGTTTTAATGGCACTGCTTGTTATTATCGTAGGCTATGGTGGAATGCGAGTTTCTAGTGGTGCATTAACAACAGGTGAACTTGTAGCATTTATTTTATATTTAGTTCAAATTATTATGCCAATGAGCCAGTTATCTATGTTCTTTACACAATTCCAAAAGGCAATTGGTGCAACGGAAAGAATTCATGCGATTTTAGAATATGAAGTAGAAGATCATGAAACTGGTGTGAAGGTTTCGAATGCTAAGCAGTCGATAGTTCTTGAAAATGTACATTTTGAGTATAACGAAGATGAGAAAGTATTGAACAATATTGATTTCACAATTGAATCTGGAAAAGTAACAGCGATTGTAGGTCCAAGTGGTAGCGGAAAAACAACTTTATTTTCATTATTAGAACGTTTTTATGAGCCAACTGGTGGTGCTATTAAATTAGGAAAAGAATCAATTACGAGCTATTCATTGCAGTCATGGCGACGTCAAATTGGTTATGTATCACAAGATAGTCCGTTAATCGATGGAACGATTCGTGATAATATTTGTTACGGTGTTGAGGGCGAAGTGACGGATGCAGAAATTGAAAAAGTAGCAGCTATGGCATATGTTGATGCATTTATTCATGATTTACCAAATGGATATGCAACAGAAGTTGGAGAGCGCGGTGTGAAGCTTTCTGGAGGACAAAGACAGCGAATTGCGATTGCCCGAGCATTACTTCGAAATCCGCAAATTCTTATGTTAGATGAAGCAACTTCAAGTCTAGATAGTAAATCCGAGTCTGTCGTTCAAAAGGCATTAAATAACTTAATGAAAGGCAGAACAACTTTAGTTATTGCACATAGGCTTTCTACGGTTGTAGATGCGGATAAAATTATCTTTATTGAAAAAGGGAACCTTACAGGAAGCGGTACGCACGATGAATTATTACGTACACATGACATGTATCGTGAGTTTGCAACGCAACAATTGAAAATTAAAGAGGGTGCATTATAAAATGAATAATCAGTGGAGGTTGTACTCCGCTGATTATTCATTTTAAAAAAATATAAAAGATGCTTAGTAGAAAGGAAATGGTTCCTTTGATACCTAAAATTTTAATAGTAGACGACGATCCACATATTAGAGAACTCGTTTCTGTTTTTTTAGAGCGGGAAGGCTTTCAAACATATGAGGCAATTGATGGCATAGATGCACTTAGGAAAATGGACGAAGTAAAAGTCGATATGGTTATTCTTGATATCATGATGCCAAATATGGATGGATTTGATGTATGTTTTGAATTAAGAAAATACTATGATATCCCGGTTCTGATGCTAACTGCCAAAGGAGAAACATCACAAAAAGTAAAAGGATTTCACCTTGGGACAGATGATTATCTCGTAAAACCATTTGATCCTATAGAATTAGTAGTGAGAGTAAAGGCGTTACTGAAACGTTACCAAATTACAGTATCGCAATCGATTCAAGTTGGAAATGTACTGTTAAACCGTAAAACGTTTGAAGTGACACTGGGGGAACAAACGGTTACGTTACCGCTAAAAGAATTCGAGTTACTTTTTACATTAGGATCTAAGGCGGGAAGAACTTGTTCGAGAGAGCAATTAATTGAAGAAATATGGGGATATGATTTTGAAGGGAATGAACGTACACTAGACGTTCATATTAATCGGTTACGTGAGAAGTTTCAAGAAGAGAAGTCGAAATTTAGTATTAAAACAATAAGAGGATTAGGGTATCGCTTAGAGGTAAGTAAATGAGAAAAAGAAAACGAATGAGTAAGTTGAAGATGCTGAAAGTATTTGGAGCGGTATTAGCTCTCTTTACTTTTCTTACTATCATTTGGTCTATCGCATTTTATGTAGCAACTAGTTTATTGAATGCTTTTGACGTAAATGTATCGCCGTTTGTTGCCTTTCTAATTAGTGATATGGTCGGTTTTGTATTTATTATTCTTATTTGGACATTAATTGGAATATTAATGAGGCCAAAACGAGAGGCAATGATTTGGACTATTATTGAACCGATACAAAAAATTGCAAAAGGAGACTTCTCCGTAAAAATACGAAATGAAGAAAAGTATGATGGAGAAATTGGCGTGCTCGTAAAAAGTATAAATGATATGACAGATGAACTGAATACGATGGAGAAAATGAGACAAGAGTTTGTATCAAATGTTTCTCATGAAATACAGTCACCATTAACTTCTATAAAAGGATTTGCTAGAGCACTACAAGATGATAATCTTTCTGAGGAAAAAAGAAAGCATTATCTTACCATTATTGAAACTGAAACAACGAGATTATCTAAACTAAGTCAAAACTTATTGAAGCTAACTCTTTTAGAATCCGAAGAGTATACACCAGAAAGAGTGAGCTATCGATTAGATCAACAGTTAAAGCAAATTGTATTAAATAGTGAACCACTCTGGGCTGAAAAAGAAATTGAATTAGATCTTGATTTAGAGAAAGTCCATGTAACTGCAGACCAAGAAAGTATGAGTCAAGTGTGGATTAATTTAATTCATAATAGCATTAAATTTACTCCAAGCGGTGGTACGATCACTATTCAGTTAAAGGAACATGAGACAGTAGTGGAAGTGCGTATCTGTGATTCAGGAATTGGTATATCAGAAGAACAGAAACAACATATTTTTGAGCGTTTTTATAAAGCGGATTCTTCACGAAATCGTGCCTATGGAGGAAGTGGCTTAGGTTTAGCTATTGTAAAAAAAGTACTTGATCTTCATGAAGGAGAAATAAAAGTCGAGAGTGAGGAAGGAAATGGTACAGAATTTATTGTGTGTATTCCTAAATATGAAGAAAAGTAGTGTTAGGTGGAAAGATTTCTAACACTATTCTTCTTTAAAAAGGCATATATAGCTACTATGGTTACCTATAAGTAACCTACGCACATGAAAGTGCATCATTGCCTTTTTACATAAACATAGATACACTTTTAATATGATAAACAACAGAGAAGATTAAGGAGTGTTATACTTGGCAGAATTATTACAAGGTAAAAATGCTTTAATTACAGGAGCAGGTAGAGGTATTGGTCGTGCTGTAGCGATCGCATTAGCGAAAGAAGGCGTAAATGTAGGTCTTTTAGCTCGTTCAGAAGAAAACTTAAAAGCTGTAGCGAAAGAAGTGGAAGCAGAAGGCGTAAAAGCTGTTATTGCGACTGCTGATGTATCTTCGTATGAAGAGGTAACGACTGCAATTGAAACGTTAAAAAACGGTTTAGGGTCTATCGATATTTTAATTAATAACGCTGGTATTTCTAAATTTGGTAAGTTTTTAGAATTAGACGTTGCTGATTGGGAAAAAATCATTCAAGTAAACTTAATGGGTGTATACTATGCAACTCGTGCCGCTTTACCAAGCATGATTGAACAACAATCTGGTGATATTATTAATATTTCATCTACAGCAGGACAAAAAGGCGCGCCTGTAACAAGTGCATATAGTGCTTCTAAATTTGGTGTTCTTGGCTTAACAGAATCGTTAGCGATGGAAGTTCGTAAACATAACATTCGTGTAACGGCTTTAACTCCAAGTACAGTAGCAACTGATATGGCTGTAGATTTAGGGTTAACTGATGGAAATCCTGATAAAGTAATGCAAGCAGAAGATATTGCAGAGTTTATCGTAGCACAGCTGAAATTAAATAAACGTACATTTATTAAATCAGCAGGACTTTGGTCTACTAATCCGTAAGGGCTACATGTATTAACAAAGAAGGGACATCTATTCTGTAATGGAGTGGGTGTTCCTTCTTTATTTTTTGTATATAAAACGGAATTTTCGGTATAATCAAGTGTGAATGGTAGAAAAGCATAAAAAAACTTTAAGGGGATGGTATATACATGAGTACGATTGAGAAATGGTCGGCTGTTGATCAATATATGAGTGATGTATTAATACCGAAAGATTCTACATTAGAAAGGGTCCTTCAAGCAAACGCTGCAGCTAATTTACCGGCACATGATGTATCGCCAACGCAAGGGAAGTTTTTGCAACTATTAGTACAAATTCAAGGAGCTCGAAACATTTTGGAAATTGGTACTCTAGGCGGATATAGCACGATATGGATTGCAAGGGGCTTACCATCTGGAGGACAAGTTGTTACATTGGAAGCAAATGAAAAACATGCAGAAATTGCACGTAGCAATATTGAACGTGCTAATTTGAATGATAAAATTGAAATACGAACAGGATTAGCGTTAGATTCTTTACAACAAATAAAAAATGAGCAGTATGAACCTTTTGATTTTATCCCGCATTAACGGGCAGTAAGACTCCCACCTCAAAGGTAGGCTAGAGCAAAGAAGTTAGGTGGGAGATCAACTGCCCGTAAACGCCCGATTGGTTCAACTAATAATCAGTGGGGATGAACACCCCCCACTGATTAAAGTTTCACTTTATTTTCATAGATGCTGATAAACAAAATAACCCTGCTTATTTTGAATGGGCACTAAAACTATCACGACCGGGTACTGTAATTATTGGTGATAACGTAGTACGTGAAGGAGAAGTTATTGACAATACTAGTAGCGATCCTCGTGTACAAGGAATACGCCGTTTCTATGAATTAATAGCTGCTGAGCCACGTGTTAGTGCTACAGCGCTTCAAACTGTAGGAAGTAAGGGATACGATGGGTTTGTGATGGCAGTTGTAAAAGAGTGATATAAGGAGGAAAAAGGGATGAAAAAGAAGTTTCAAAAATTATAACATGTATCGTGTATAACGAGATTAGCTCGTGGACCTCCAGTATACATAACGCTATATTATATATTAAAAAATTGGAGGCTATAAGTAGATGAGAACTGAAAAAGAAATGCTAGACTTAATTATAAATACAGCAAAAGAGGATGAAAGAATTCGAGCTGTCATCATGAATGGATCGCGTGTAAATCCAAATGTGAAAAAAGATTGTTTTCAAGATTATGATATTATGTATGTTGTGAATGATATACAATCTTTTATATCTAATCATAATTGGATTCGTAGATTTGGAGAAATAATGATTGTACAAATGCCGGAAGAAATGTCATTAATTCCAGCAGATGAAGACGGGAAGTTTCCGTATTTAATGCAGTTCATGGATGGGAATCGGATTGATTTAACACTAGTTCCAGTTGAGTTAATAAAAAAGTTCGTTGGAAAAGATAGTTTAAGTAAACTGCTTCTTGATAAAGATAATTGTCTGGGAGAATTCCCACCAGCAAGCGATAAAGATTACTTAGTAAAAAAGCCTAAGGAAAAAGAGTTTTTAGATTGCTGTAATGAATTTTGGTGGTGCAGTACAAATGTAGGAAAAGGGTTATGGCGCGAGGAGCTTACTTATGCGAAAGGAATGCTTGAAGGCCCAATGCGAGATATGTTAGTTGTAATGCTAGAGTGGCATATTGGTATGAAAACAAAGTTTACAGCTAATGCTGGGAAGTTTGGGAAGTATTTCGAACAATATGTTGAAAAAGATGTCTGGGAGCAGTTTAAAAGGACATTTTCAAATGCAGAGTATGAAAATATTTGGGATTCATTTTTCATAATGGGTAATTTATTTAGGAAAGTTGCGAACGAAATTGCTAACACTTATGAATATCAATATCCGCAAGATGATGATGACAAAGTGACGAGCTATTTAAAGCATGTAAGAAAATTACCGAAAGATAGTAAAGTAATTTATTAAGTATATAAATCAGTAAGACTGTCCTAATTACGGACAGTCTTATTTTTGTTCAGGAATCAGAATTTCTCTAACAAAGTACAGATGAAACACATATGAAATTTTAGGGAGGTTTTTATCATGTATTATTTTTATTCACCAGAAATGTTCGTTCCATTTCCTTTAGGGCTAGAACGCAATATTTCGTACGCTTATATGCCATATCATTCATTTTATTATGGAGACTATGTAAATGCGCTACCATACGCATTACATGTTCCTCAAAATTATGAAGCACAAATGAAAGAAGAGGATCGTGGATCATGGACACCATTTTCATGGGTCGAAAAATATGCGTATGCATTTTCAGGACCATACAATAAAGCGGAAGTAGCTCTTACATTTGATGATGGACCAGATTTAGTATTTACGCCAAAAATTTTAGATAAGTTAAAACAACATAATGTGAAAGCTACTTTTTTCTTGCTCGGTGAAAATGCAGAAAAGTTTCCGAATGTAGTAAAGCGTATTGCAAACGAAGGGCATGTAATTGGTAATCATACGTATAGTCATCCAAATTTAGCGAAAGTAAATGAGGCTGAGTACCATAATCAAATTATAAAAACGGAAGAAATATTAAATCGGTTAGCTGGTTATGCACCGAAGTTTATACGTCCGCCTTACGGTGAAATACTTGAAAATCAATTGAAGTGGGCAACAGAGCAAAATTTTATGATTGTACAGTGGAGTGTTGATACGGTTGATTGGAAAGGTGTAAGTGCTGATACGATTACAAATAATGTGCTAGGGAATTCATTTCCAGGTAGTGTCATACTTCAGCATTCAACTCCAGGTGGGCATTTACAAGGATCTGTAGATGCGCTAGACAAAATCATTCCACAGTTGAAAACGAAAGGAGCGCGCTTTGTAACACTTCCAAGTATGTTCCAGACATCTAAAGAGAGAAAATGAAAATGTTAATAATTGGAACTTGGGTGATTATATAGTATAATGAAGGTATAAATTAGGGGGTGGATATAATTGTTGTATGCACTAGTAAACATAGGAATAAGCATGTTGATCGGTATTATATTTATACTTGCCGCACGTATTCTTCAAAAAAATCCACCGACAGATATTAACGCAGCATATGGTTATCGTACGAAACGGTCTATGAAAAATAAGAAGTTATGGGATGCAGGTAACAAGTATAGTGCAGAAGTGATGAAGAAAAACGGATTCATCATGATATTAATTGGAAGTGTTATTAGTATACTGTTTAGATATCCCCATACAATAATAGCGATTATGGTGGTTATGCTGTTATTAATCATTCGTTTATTTATACAAGTAGAGAATAGATTGAAGATACTTGAACAATAGTAAAAAAATAGGACTCTGCGCAATATTATGCTAGGAGTCCTATTTTATTTATAAACTATTATTTTTTAAGAATTCTTTTCCTTGCTCTATAACAAATTCATAGTATGTAAGATCATACGGATAAATATCTTCAATTGTTATTGTAATTGGTTTATTGTTTAAAACAGAAATAGCCGAAAAAGATGAAATCTCTCTTTTTAATAGTTGTAGAAAAGCAGTTGCATGTACTTTCATCACATCGTCTACTTCATCACCTGGTGCAAATGGAAGAGGCTTTATTACGTTGTGAAAATACATATGACAAAACTCACGATCAGTAAGATCTGAAATTTCATAATCTATTTTATAGATTCCTTTGTATGCTAAATCAGTCCTTTGAAAGGAAAGCCCCAATTCTTCTTCAATTTCACGAAGGCCGCCAATTTCTACATCTTCATCATGCATAATATGTCCAGCTGAAGTAATATCTCATATACCCGGAGCTTCTTTTTTATTTTTAGAGCGTAATTGGAAATATAAGAACATATCTTCATCATCTTTTTCTATAAACCAGCAATGGAATGTTTCGTGCCAATCACCGTCACGATGCACTTCATCACGTAATTTCTTTCCAAGTGTATTTTTTTCAGAATCAAATATCGTTAACCACTCTGTCATTTTAATTCCCCTTTCTGCAAATTTTATTATACAATATTTGTATTGAATTTTGGGAAAATAAAGAAAAAAAGGGTGGTTGTAAATGGGGATAGAAAGTAAGGAAATAAAATCGATTATTTCAACAGAGGAAGAATTACGACAAATATTGGGGCAACCAAGTGAGCGAGCTTTGAAAAAAGTTATTTCATCACTTGATCATCATTGTGTAGATTTTCTGTCTAAATCTCCTTTTCTAGTATTATCTACTGCAAATAAATTAGGAGAGTGTGATGCTTCGCCAAGAGGGGATGCACCTGGATTTGTATATGTATTGAATAAAAATAAAATTATCATTCCGGAAAGGCCGGGCAATCGTCGTATAGACTCCATTTTAAATATTATTTCAAATTCGCACGTAGGGTTAATCTTTCTTATTCCTGGTCTTGGGGAAACACTCCGAATAAACGGTAAAGCATATATTACAAACGATGAAGAAATTTTGAAAGAGATGCAGGCGAATGGACGTAATCCGTTACTTGGAATTGTTGTTGAAATAGAAGAATGCTACATTCATTGTGCAAAAGCTTTTATTCGTTCTAAGATGTGGGATCCAGAATCTTGGTTAAATAAAAAAGGGTTACCTTCAGCAGCAAAAATGTTGTTGGAGCATGCGAAAGTGAATACTTCAGAAGAAGATGTTGCACGTTCTTTAGAAGAAAGTTATACGAAAAGATTGTATTAAAAATCCTTTATTAGTATAGTTTTAAAAGGAAGAGATCTACTCGTTTTAGAATGGAATACTTTTATGTGAAACATTAATTTACAAGTTGGGAAATTACGAAATAGGTAAATAGATTGGTCGGTATAAAATATTATTGTGAAATATAATAAAAAATGATCTTGAAAATAGTTAATAAAAATAGGCTTGCTTTTTAAAAATTTGATAACTATAATAAGTTAACAAATAGACATGAACGAAAAAGTAATGACAAGGACACGAAATCATTTTTACGGTTTACAGAGAGGGAAGTCAAGGGTGTGAGCTTCCTAACACGAGAAATGATTTTACCACCTTTGAACTTCAATAGTGAACGAGTAATCTAGTAATTATTGACGGTATCAGCCGTTATCTGAACTTGAGCAATCTAGGAGGAGATACGTCTAGATTGGAACAAGGGTGGAACCACGAAAACACATTCGTCCCTTTCCTAGGGATGAGTGTGTTTTTTTATCCCGCATTAACGGTCAGTAAGACTCCCATCTCAAAATTTGGCAGATGCGAGGGAGTTAGATGGGAGATCAACTGTCCGTAAAAGCCCGATTGGTTCAACTAATAATCAGTGAGGAATGGACAAAATCTCCACTGATTAAAGTTTCACTTTATTACTTTGAAAGGAGGTGCTGTAACATGAAACGATTCGTACGTACGGAAATAACCACCACCTGCATGATTAAAAAGCAGAACAAGGTGATTGATAGAGATAAAAAATAAAATTGTAGGAGGAGATTAGAAGATGCATAACGTTATTAATGTTGGGGTGTTAGGATTAGGTACAGTCGGAAGTGGTGTTGTCCACATTTTGAAAGAACATTATAAAAAAATCGCACTTGATACAGGATACGAAGTGAAAGTAAAAACAGTCGTTGTACGTGATTTGGAAAAAGAACGCGATGTTTGTATTGATGGAATTGCAGTAACAAGTCATGCAGATGAAGTTCTAAATGATTCAAATATTGATATTGTAGTAGAGGTAATGGGCGGAATTGAAGAAGCAAAACAGCATATTGTGAAGGCTTTACGAAATAAGAAGCATGTCGTAACAGCAAATAAAGATTTAATGGCTGTATACGGTGCGGAACTTCTTCAATTAGCGAACGTAAATGATTGTGATCTATGTTATGAGGCAAGTGTAGCGGGTGGTATTCCAGTGTTAAGAGGATTAACAGACGGATTAGCTTCAGATCAAATTGAAAAAATAATGGGAATTGTAAATGGAACAACAAATTACATGTTAACAAAGATGAGTCAAAATGGATGGTCGTATGAAGAGGCTTTACAGGAAGCACAAAAATTAGGATTCGCAGAATCAGATCCGACAGCAGATGTAGATGGACTAGATGCGGCGAGAAAGGTAGCGATCCTTGCGAATTTAGGGTTTTCGATGAATGTTTCATTAGATGATGTGCAAGTGAGAGGGATTCGAAAGGTTGCAAAAGAAGATTTACAAATGGCTGAAAAGTTAGGATTTACTATGAAACTAATTGGTAAAGCGGAGAAACAAGGAGCAGCTATTCATTTAAGTGTAGAACCGACTCTTTTACCAAGCCGTCATCCGTTATCAAATGTAAATAATGAATTTAATGCAGTGTATGTTCACGGTCAAGCAGTAGGGGAAGTGATGTTTTACGGACCTGGAGCTGGGAAGTTACCGACTGGCTCTGCTGTAGTAAGTGATATTATTTCGATTGTTAAAAATATGAATCAAGTTCCGAAAAATAAAAGTGCGTTAAAAGAACCAGTGCCGTATGAATTACAAGGAGATGAAGAAGTTGTTTCGAAATACTTCTTACGTATTTCATTACAAGATGAGCCAGGGATGTTGCAAAAAGTAACAGAATGTTTCGTTAATTATTCTGTAAGTTTAAAAGAAGTGATTCAATTACCTTTGAATCGTGAGCTTGCAGAAGTCGTTGTTGTGACACATCAAACTTCAAAATATCAATTCGAAAAAGTTTTAGGAGCAATAGAAGCTGTCGCAAGTGAAATAAACAGTTATTACATTATTGAGGAGGAAAAACAATATGTATAAAGGACTATTAAAACAGTATGCTGCTTATTTACCAGTAAATGAAAACACACCTGATGTCAGTTTAATGGAAGGGAATACGCCTCTAATTCCATTATTAAATATATCAAAACAATTAGGGATTCACTTATATGGTAAGTATGAAGGAGCGAATCCAACAGGTTCTTTTAAAGATCGTGGTATGGTAATGGCGGTTGCTAAAGCGAAAGAAGAAGGTTCTGAGGCAATCATTTGTGCATCAACAGGTAATACATCGGCAGCGGCTGCAGCATATGCGGCACGCCTCGGAATGAAATGTATTATCGTAATCCCGAAAGGAAAGATTGCGCATGGAAAGTTAGCGCAAGCAGTCGCTTATGGAGCTGAAATCATTTCAATAGAAGGAAATTTTGATGATGCACTTAAGGCTGTAAGAAACATTGCTGCAGAAGAGCCAATTACATTAGTAAACTCAGTGAACCCTTATCGAATTGAAGGGCAAAAAACAGCAGCGTTTGAAATTTGTGACCAGTTGCAAAAAGCGCCAGATGTTCTCGCTATTCCTGTTGGGAATGCAGGGAATATTACAGCATACTGGAAAGGGTTCTGTGAATATGAGAAAGAAAAAGGCTACAAAAAGCCAAGAATTCACGGCTTTGAAGCGGAAGGAGCAGCTGCAATTGTAAAAGGACATGTAATTGAAGAACCTGAAACAATTGCAACAGCTATACGTATCGGTAACCCAGCGAGTTGGTCATATGCAGTAGAGGCTGCTGAGCAGTCTCGAGGCGAGATAGATATGGTATCAGATGAGGAAATATTACATGCGTATAGATTGTTAGCAAAAACGGAAGGGGTTTTCGCTGAGCCAGGATCAAATGCTTCATTAGCTGGCGTAATGAAACATGTTGAATCTGGAAAAATCAAAAAAGGAGAAACAGTAGTTGCGGTATTAACTGGAAATGGTTTGAAAGATCCTGATATCGCAATTTCTTCTAATAAATTAGATATTGCAAGTGTTTCAAATGATATAGAACAAATTAAAGAACATATAAAAGGGGTGATTATGTCGTGATACCATTGAGAGTACGTGTGCCTGCTAGTACAGCAAATGTTGGACCTGGATTTGATTCAGTAGGAATAGCTTTGTCATTGTATTTAGAGGTTGTTGTAAAGGGCACAGCTGATAAATGGCAAGTAATACATTCCTTTGAAGATTCAATTCCGACAGATGATAAAAATTTAATCGTTAGCACGGCATGTAAAGTATGTCCTTCTTTATCACCCCATATAATAGAAGTTACTAGTAATATTCCGCTAACAAGAGGACTAGGAAGTAGTGCCTCAGCGATTGTAGCAGGAATAGAGCTTGCGAATCAACTTGCTAATTTGAACTTAACGACTGATCAAAAGGTTCAAATTGCTACAAATTTTGAAGGGCATCCAGATAATGTTGCAGCTTCTATATTAGGTGGAACTGTAATCGGAGCACTTGATGGAAAGAATGTTTCAGTTGTAAGGATTGAAAGTAAGGAATTAGGCGTAATTTCTCTTATTCCAAATGAAGAGCTAAATACAGATGAAAGTCGATCTGTATTACCAGAAATGTTTCCGTTTCATGAAGCAGTTAAAGCTAGTGCGATAAGCAACGTATTAGTAGCAGCATTATGCCAAAAGCGGTGGGAAGTTGTAGGTGAAATGATGGAAAGAGATCATTTTCACGAGCCATATCGTTTAGAACTCGTACCGTTATTACCATCTATTCGTAAATGCGCAAAAGAATTCGGTGCGTACGGCACAGCACTTAGCGGTGCGGGACCATCTATTTTTATATTAACGCCGTATGAGAAACGTCAAGAAATCGCTGAGCAATTAGCGAAAGTATTTACAGCTATGAAAGTATGTGAGCTTGAAATCGATCATAAAGGGATTTCTGTAAATAAGGAAGAACATATTGGATTATAAAAAAAGCTAGCATCGCTAGCTTTTTTTTGCTGTAAATATATTTTAAATCAGCATATAAAATGAAAATGAGTATTGTATAATTCAGTAAAGAGCGTATTAATTTTGGAGGTGATTATATGAGTTCAAAAGAGTCACCAGAAGAAAAAAGAGAACACATAAGACAAAGTGAGTTAAAAAATAACCCTACCGGTTCTTTGAATGATGGGCTCAATAGAGCGGAATCAGGTAGCCTTGGTGATATGACAGGGGGCATGAATTGGAAAGGTACAGGGATATTAATTTTAGTGTTAGTTTTAGGATATATTATATACACTTACTTTTTCAGTTAAGGAAAGCCTAGCGAAACTTTAATTTGTTTATTTGCATTATTTGTGAAAATAAAAAACAAGGATTAAAGTCCCGCTGTATTACATATTAAAAAATAAATTATAGTTATTTGAGAACTTTTTATACTCATAATAGAGTTAGCATTATGCTAGCTCTATTATTTTTTGCCATATTCCTGTAACAAATCCCCTGTATATTCAGGGATGGAGGTGCAGGAGATGAAAAAAATGATAGCGATATGTCTTCTTACAACTATGTCATTTTCGACTTTAGTCGGGTGTGATGTAAAAGGTAATAATGCTGTACAAGAGTCTAAAATAAAGAAAGCGACGTATAAAGATTTTACTTACGATGTAAATCCAGAGACTTTCACGTTAACTGTAGAACATGATGGTGTAAAGGAACAGGCATCACGAGCTCTGCCGAAAATGAAGGTGTCGAATGTAAAAAAAGATAAGGATCGTATGTCGTGGGAATATCCAGATCAAAAAGTAAAAGTAAACTTAGAAAAGAAAAAAGACCACTTAAATATTGAAGTAGAATCGATTGGTGCAGAAAGCTTTACATGGCCGAAAGTACAGGCTGAAAATTATACACTTCCGTTATGGGAAGGTAAACAAATTCCAAGTAATGATGAGAATTGGAAGAAGTTTTTAAAGGATGATGCATATTCATTTGCTGAATCATTTTCTATGAAGTTTTTTGCATTAAATGGTTCGAAATATTCCATTGTATATATTGCGAATAATCTATTTAATAATGAAGTGAAATTTCATTCGGATCCGAAAATAGGGTTTGATTTTATACATGAATTCCCGAGTATAAATAAAAATAAAACATATGGTTTTCAATTATATGTCACAAATACTGATGCAGTAAGTATTGCTAAGCTGTATAAGGATAACATTATGGAAAAAGGTGAATTTAAAACATTACAAGAAAAGGCAAGAAGAAATAAAGAAATTGAAAAACTTTATGGAGCGGCTCATTTTTATTTTTGGAATCAAAATGGTTTATCAGCAAGTAATGTAAATTGGCCGAAGTTAAGAGAGCAAATAAATAGCCCAGTGTTTAGCCATATAAAAGAGCTTATTCAAAAAAATAGTTCAGAGCCTGGGGAATTAAATGTATTTGAGCAAGTAAGTAAACAAGATTTCATTGATAAGTATCAAAAAAATGTTATTTTGCGTTATGTAAACGAAGTGTTATCAATGAAGGAATTGTATAAAGAGGATATTTTCCCGAAAGTTGATCAGGAGGCTAGTGAGTTATTAAAAAAAGGTATAGATCACTTATCGAAAGCAGAACTGTATAGCTTAAATAAGCATTTATTAAAGTCAGTACTTGGTGATTCAGTTGAAGATATAAGTAAGTGGGGAAACGCAGATGGAACGGATATAATAAAGGAAATGAAAGAAGAAGGGATAGACAAAGCTTGGATTGGTCTACCGAACTGGGAACAAGGATTTATGCAACCTAATTTTGTTACAGAAGCTAAGAAAATGGGATATTTAGTTGGTCCGTATGATTCTTATCATTCCATTCATGAGAAAGGTGATAAAAATTGGAACACAGCGTCCTTTAATGATCCATCGTTATATGAAGAGGCAACTGTAACGAAGAAAAATGGAGAAAAGGTGCAAGGGTTTTTAGGTAGAGGGCGCAAACTAAATCCAACATTATCACTTCCTAGTGTAAAAGAACGAATGAACGATATATTGCAAAATGGTCCTAAATATAATTCATGGTTTATCGATTGTGATGCAACGGGTGAAATTTATGATGACTATTCATCAAAACATGTAACGACACAGGAACAAGATTTAAAAGCAAGATTACAACGAATGGATTATATTGCCCAAGAAAAAGGTATGGTAGTTGGCTCTGAGGGCGGAAATGATTTTGCCAGTAGTACGATTGCATTTGCTCATGGAATTGAAACGCCAGTTATTAAATGGGACGATGAAGATATGCGGAAAAACAAAACAAGCCCGTATTATGTCGGTGGATATTATTCACCAAATCAAAATGTTCCAGAAAAATATGCAAAACAAGTACCATTGAAAGAAGAATATAAACAAGTATATTTAAATCCAGTATATTCGCTTCCTTTATATAAATTAGTATACAACGATTCCGTCATTACAACGCATCACTGGGAATGGGGAAGTTTGAAAGTGAAAGATGAGGTAGGAAGCCGTATGCTATATGAGTTATTGTATAATGTTCCTCCTTTGTACCATTTAGATGAAGTAGAGTGGAATCAGCATAAAAAAGAAATTACAGAGCATCTGAAAGTTTGGAATGAAGTTCATAAAAAGGCAGTAAAAGAAGAAATGACAAACTTTGCATACTTGTCAGAAGATAAGCTAGTACAATCTACTTCATATGGAAAAGATATTAAAATTATTGTGAATTTCTCAAATGAAGATGTGGAAATAGAAAAAACGAAATTAAAAGCAAAGACTGCTTTAATTTATAATAATGGGAAGAAAATCATGTATACGCCGTTGGCGAAACAATAATGTGAAATATAACTGTATGAATAGAGAGTTAATAACTAACTTGACTCACTATTTTGTTCGTTCTTTCAGTTGAAAGTCAGATTATTTGAAATGAAAAGGTTGATAAATCTGTAATTTCGAATGTTGCGAAGTGCTAAATTTTTGAAGTTAGTAAATAGTGACTTGCCAAAAATAAGTACGAGAGTATAATGTGAAATGGAATATATATTGAATCCACAATGTAACCTTACAAATTTGTAAGGTAATTGAAAGGAAATTCAATATGAAGATTACTAGACATACATTATACTAGGGAAAGAGAAAGAGAGGCGAATGGGTATGAGCTCTGAATTAGAACAAAATACGAGAAGTAATAAGAAGCGTTCTAAAAGAAAGTCAATAAAGTGGTTTATAATAATTCCATTGTTCTTGCTTGTTTTTGGTGGAGTAGGATATGGGTCGTTAATATATAATAAAGCAAAAGCGGTTGTAAGTGATGCATATGCACAAATTGATAAATCATCAAAACGTGATAAAGAAGTGGAACCTTTAAAGGATAATATCTCAATTTTAATTATGGGTGTAGACGGTAGTGAAATGCGGAAAAGTCAATATGGTGAAGCGGTTCGAACGGATGCACTTTTATTAGCAACAATTAATAAAGATGATAAATCTGTTAAATTAGTTAGTATTCCGCGTGATTCACGTGTTTATATTCCATCTAGAAAAAAATTAGATAAAATTACGCATGCACATGTATTTGGTGGTGTTGAAAGTACACGAGATACTGTGGAAAGATTTTTAAATGTTCCAGTTGATTATTATGTGAAGTTTAACTTTGAGTCATTTGTTCAAATTGTAGATTCACTAGGTGGTATTGATATTGATGTACCTGTTACGTTCACAGAGCAAGATAGTAAAGACCAAGCAGGTATGATTCATTTAGAAAAAGGTTTCCAACATTTAAATGGAGAACAGGCACTTGCACTTGCAAGAACACGTAAAATTGATAGTGATGCAATGCGCGGACAGAGACAACAACTTGTAATAGAAGCAATTGCGAAAAAAGCAATGTCTGTTCAATCAATTAGCAAAATGGGCTCTCTACTTGATGCAGTTGATAAAAACATGAAAACAAACTTAACATTTGATGATATGCTTGCTATTACGAAAAACATGGCAGGATCGGATCTACAAATGGAAAAGATGCAAATTGAAGGTACTGATAAACGTATTGGTGGTATTTATTATTACATTCCAAATGAAAAAAATGTGAAAGATATTTCAAATAAACTGAATCAACATCTAGGTGTAACGCCAAAATCAGTTCTAAATGAAAAGTAAAAAAGATTGGCCTTTGCCAATCTTTTTTTATGGAAATGGATTTGTAACTTTTCTGTAACGATTTTTTATTCTAGAAAAATTATACTCATATGTATGAGATTATTGGATAAGCAAAAAGTAAAGATAAATACTGTTATAAGGAAAGATAACATATGCAAAAATGGATAAGCATTATGGGAATCGTCTTTATATTGACTGGATGTAAAATGTCTGAAGCTCCAACCAATTTAATGGGAGCTCCTGCAAATGAAAAGTGGATTAATGAACTAAAAGAGCAAATAGATAAAGATTTGCCTGTTAATTATCGGTTGCTTACTCCAAAGTCTAATAAAGATAAACAAATGATTTGGTCAATGGATTTTAAACAAGATAATAAAAAAGAAGCCATCGTATTTTATAAATTGCCGAATGAAGATCGTAGCGTATATTTAGCTGTATATGAGGAAATCGGCTATAAGTGGAAAATAAAGTCCACGCATAAATTTGATGGTGAGGATATAGATATCGTTGAAGTCGGTGATTTTACAGGGAATGGGAAGCGAGAATTATTAATTGGAATCTCTGTAAATCGTGAATCGTTAGAACATGTTATGTATGCTTTTTCAGAAGAAAATGATGATATGAAGGAGATTTATAATCGGCGTTACACGAAGTTATTTATAGAGGATCTAAATAGAAATGGTCTTAATGATATAAGCCTTGTTACTTATGAAAAAGATGAGAAGTTGACAGTTGAGCTTATTGAGCAGTTTAAGACAATATCAGAAGTTACATTTGATCCATTTATAAATAGTATTCAAAGAATACAAATGGGCCATATTTCTAAAACATTAAAGGCGATTGTAATTGATGCAGGAATTGGGGCTCATTCAGGTATAACTTATGTAGCAAAATTTGATAAGGATCATTATGAGGTACTACCTATAGATGGGAAAGAAGATTTATTCAATGAATATGTGGTGGAAAGTAAAGATGTAAATGAAGACGGTATTATTGAATTTGTTCGTACTGTACGTCCAAAAGGTTGGGAAGATAAGTCACATGGAGATAGTCCGCTCTTTGAACGTTACATACAGTGGAGTGAAGATGGAACGAAACCTATAGAAGAAAGATACATCGATATAGAAAAAGGGTATTTTGTGAAAATTCCTGAAGAGTTGATTGGGAAAATTACTATCCCAGATCAGCAGAAGGAATCAAATTCTCAAAAGTTTTTGGACGTAAATACAAATGAAATATGGCTTGAAGTCCAAATTTTTAAGCGGAAAGAATGGTTCAAAATAAAAGGATTCGAGGCAGCGGTGAAAACGGCTTCTCACGTATATGCAGTGCCGAAGCGATCAAAGTTTAAAAAAGTGAAAGCATATATAAAACCGCTAGCGGATTATCAACAAGAGTAGGGAGGTGGAAATTATGTCAACAATTTTAGTTTTAGAAGATGAAATGCCAATCCGTAGTTTTATTGTCTTAAATTTAAAGCGTGCTGGATTTTATGTATTAGAAGCTAGTACTGGAGAAGAAGCGTTACAGATTTTATGTGATCACACTGTTGATGTAGCGTTACTTGATGTCATGTTACCAGGAATTGATGGTTTTCAAGTTTGTAAAACTATTCGGGAAGAAAATAAAAAAATGGGCATTATTATGTTAACCGCACGTGTACAAGATGGAGATGTGGTGCAAGGACTAGGAATTGGTGCAGATGATTATATTACAAAACCGTTTAGTCCAGTAGAGTTAACTGCACGTATACAATCTCTATTAAGAAGAATAGAAGTGCATAAAGAAAAAACGAATACAATTACGTCTGGTCCGTTTTCGTTAAATATTATAGAAGAAAGATTATATAGAGATGGACAATTGGTTGATTTAACACCTACAGAGTATATGATTTTACAATACTTAATGAATCAATCCTCAAAGCCGGTTTCACGTGATGAAATTTTAAATATGATTTGGGGAACGAATTACGTAGGCGAGACGAAAGTCGTAGATGTAAATATGAGACGGTTACGCCAAAAGATAGAATGTAATCCATCAGAACCCGAATTTATCCTTACAGTGTGGGGAAAAGGATATGTGTGGAAGGAAAGTATAAGATGAAACGGAAAGTGACTTTATATTTTATGACGGTCATTACACTTATGCTTGTATTGTTTGAGGTAGTATTTTCGGTCTCAATTTATCGATATTATTATAATGGTATTGTGCAATATATAGAATCTCATGCGAAGACGAGTACTCGATTTTTCTCAGAATACAATTCATTATATTTTATTCGTTTGCAAGAATATAGTGGTGACATAATTAGTAGTTTTCAATTAGATGGAACGGAATTACAGTTAATTGATCGTCATGGTTCGGTTATACAATCTTCAAGTGGTGAAAAAGTAGAAGGTAAAGTGAATATCCCACAATCTTTATTGGAAGGTGAAATGTATAATCAAGTTACTACTACGAAAGATAATGAAAAACAACTAGAAGTGCTAAGCCCACTTATACATCAAGGACAAACAATCGGTGTTTTAAAATATACGACAGTATTAACACATGTGAATGCAAAGATTATTGAAATTATTATGTTTACTATTGCCGTTGGTATTGTTATTTCATGTATTGTCTTCTCAATTAGTAGACGCTTGGCAAATTCTTTTGTTGAGCCAATTGAATCTATCATTCAAGCTTCTTCACAAATCGCAGAAGGAACGTTGAAAAATAAAATTAAAGAAGATTATCCTGGTGAATTAGGTGAATTAGCACATAGTTTAAACTATATGTCTGATAAAATAGAAAAAGCGGAACAGATGAAAAATGAATTTATCGCTTCTATTTCTCATGAAATACGAACACCTTTAACAGGAATTAAAGGTTGGAGTGAGACGCTTAAAACAGTAGAACATTTAACAGAAGAAGAAATCAAGCAAGGTATGGGGATTATTTCCGGTGAGACAGACCGATTGATTCATTTAGTAGAAGAATTGTTAGATTTTTCAAGATTACAATCAAATCATTTTAATTTATATAAACAAAAGGTGCAATTGTACGATATACTAGAGGAGACGATTTGGCAATTAACTCCTAACGCTGAAAAGAAACAAATTCAATTCATTAATACTATAGAACGAATTGAATTGTTGGGAGACCGAAATAGGCTAAAGCAAATTTTCTTGAATATTATTCAAAATGCAATTAAATATTCACATGAAAATGGTACTGTATACATTGAAGCGACTAAAAATGAAGGACAAGCAGTGATAAAGGTGAAAGATGAAGGGATTGGAATTGCTAAAGAGCATTTACCATATATAGAGCAGTCTTTTTACCAGATTAATAATCATGCTGCAGGTGCAGGCCTTGGCTTAGCTATCGTAAAAAAAATGGTGGAGCTTCATAGAGGTACACTTAGTATTGTGAGTAAAGAAGGAATAGGAACAACAATTTTGATAAAACTCCCATTATAATACATATACAGTCTATTTATCACGCTATTTGTGGGTAGTGAGATTCCCGCCTCAAAATTCGGCTAGAGCAAAGAAGGTAGGTGGGAAATTAACTGCCCGTAAACACTCGATTAGTGAAGGTTAATAATCAGTGGGGGATGAATACCCCCACTGATTAAAGTTTCACTTTATATCGTGCAATAAAATAAATAGATGTATAATTACATTGGGTGATTTATATATAAGATTAATAGGGAGAGGAATTCGATAGAATGGAAAAAGCTTTTAATATGAAACGAGTAGTAGTCGTTTTAATAGCGGTTGCAGCAGTAGCTATTGGGTATTTTATGTTTCAATCAATTACGTCACCAGCAAAGGCTGTTGCAAAACAAGAAAATGTAGTACAGCTTGCAAGTGAACAATCAAAAGTTGAATTGAATAAAACGGCACCAAGTCGTTTTAATGGAAAAGAAAGAAAAGTTGCTTATCTTACATTTGATGATGGACCAGGAAAATATACGGCTGAATTATTAAATACGTTAAAACAGCATGATGCGAAGGCGACATTCTTTTTAATTGGAGCGAATGTAAAAGAGTTTCCGGATTTAGTGAAACGTGAAAATGCAGAGGGACATTATGTAGGTATGCATAGTATGACACATAATTTTGCAAAGTTATATAAAAATGGTGAATATGTAAATGAGATGAAAGAAGACCAAAGCTTAATTGCTAATATTATTGGAAAATCACCTAAATTAACACGTCCACCATATGGTTCGATGCCTGGATTAAATGAAGGCCTTCGAAATAAAGTGGTAGAAGGCGGTTTTAAAGTTTGGGATTGGACAATTGATTCATTAGATTGGAAATATAATAAAATGCAAGTTGATGCAGCTGCAGCGCAAATTGCTCAAAACGTATTAACAAATGCAACAAAACCACAAGAAGTAATTTTAATGCATGATATTCACCCGCAATCAGTCGCTGCTGTGCCAGCAATTTTAAAGGGGTTAAAAGAAAAGGGTTATGAGTTTGAAGCTTATCATGAAGAAAGTCACTTCCCAGTGAACTTCTGGCATGATAACCGTATGTAATGGAGGAATGAATGTTGAAGTATGGAAAAGTAGCATTAGTTGGAGCGTTATCAGTAGGGGTATTAACAGGTTGTTTCGGTGAAAAGCCAGAAGAAAATTTATATACAGCTTTTGAAACAGCAGCGACACAAGAAAAGTCTTTAGTTGATGAAGCGAAAAAATTAGAGGGTTTAGAGAAGCAAGGTCAAGAACTATATTCTCAAATTTTACAAGAAGGTAAAGATCATAATGACGCAGTTATGAAAAAGATAGAACAAGCGACTGCAAATGTAGCTGACCGTGAAAAAGTATTGAAAAACGAAAAAGAAATGCTAGAAAAAGCGCAGAAGGAAACGAAATCCGTTCAAAGTAATATAGAAAAACTTGAAGATAAGAAAGTGCAAAAGCAAGCAAAGGCAGTTGAAGAGTCGTATAAAAAACGTTACGATGCATTCCAAAAGATGAATGAAAACTACACGAAGGCGTTAGCGACTGAAAAAGAATTGTACGAACAATTAAAGGTAAAAGAAACGAAATTAAAAGAGATTGGTGAGAAAGTTAAAACTTTTAATGAGTTAAATGGAGAAGCACAAAAGTCGAAAGAGCAGTTTAACAATTATACAAAAGAGTATAATGACAGTAAATTAGCATTTTATAAAGATGCGCAGATTAAGATTAAAGAACAGAAATAAAGAAAGTTCTTAATCGGAATATAAAGCCGAAAAAACATATAAAAATGTTTTTTCGGCTTTTATCGTTAAATGAATAGAAAAGACTAGAATAGATATCATAAAAGAGTTATAGTGAATTATTCGAAGGGAAACATTGTAAAGTAAGGAGAATGAAACATGTCATATGAATTTTTACTCAAATTAGGTTTAGCGCTCTTTTTAGGATTATTCATCGGGATAGATAGGCAGCTAAAGAATAAACCGCTTGGTGTGAAAACAAGTATGGTTATTTCTGTAGCAAGTTGTTTAATTACGATGGTTTCAATTGAATCAGTTCATGTATATTCTGTTCCAGGTCATACAAATATGGATCCAATGCGTCTTGCTGCTCAAATTGTGAGCGGAATCGGTTTCCTTGGAGCAGGTGTTATTTTACGAAGAAGTAATGACGTTATTTCTGGATTAACGACAGCTTCTATGGTGTGGGCTGCTTCAGCTTTAGGTATAGCAATTGGAGCAGGGTTTTATTTGCAAGCGACCGTTGCCATGATTTTAATTATTTTAGCGATTAACGTACTTCCGCAAATTGTGAAAATTGCAGGCCCGTATTCATTAAGACAAAAGGACTTATCTATAAAAATTACTGTAAAAGAGCACCAAGAATTAGATGGTATATTTAAGCAAATTAAAAAATTAGGCATGCATGTAAAACGAGTGAAAATTAAAGATATTGATAGTGGTGCATTTCAGCAATTGGAGATGGTTATTTTAGCTCCAGAAGATTTATATACAACTGAGTTATATAGTTCACTAAAAGAGATTGATCGAGTTGTTTCAGTTGAAGTTGAAAGTAGATAAAAAAGGGTGATGAAAATTCACTCTTTTTTTTACGCATAAAAAAACAGTTTGCTATAATTATTCTCTAAAGGGGATGAGAATGGTGGAGATACACATTAGAAGGGCGACAAAATCAGATATTGCAGCAATAGCAAAAGTACATGTGGAAAGCTGGAAAACAACGTATACCGGGATATTCGAAAACGAAATTTTAGAAAATGTAACATTTGAACAAAGAAAAAAGCAGTGGGAGGATATTTTTCAAAAAGAAGATAATTACCAATTCAGATTTGTAGCAGAAACGTTAAATGGAAAAATAATCGGATTCATTGATGGGGGAGTTGAAAGAAGCGGTACATATAATTGTGATGGGGAATTATATGCGATTTATCTGTTACAACAGTATCAAGGACTGAAAATAGGACAAAAATTATTTCAAGCGTTACTGTCGGAATGTATAAAAAATGGTATGCAATCTCTTTTAGTTTGGGTCGTTACTAATAATCCCGCTAAAAAGTTTTATGAAAAATATAACCCTGAAAAAATTGATACGAAATTTTTAGAGAGAGTACAGGTAGAAGAAACAGCGTATTGCTGGAGGAATATAAATAATATTATTATGTAAACTTTATGTTTTTAAAAGGTATACCTTTAATTGGTATACCTTTTTGTTTAACTCTGTTCAATCGATTAATAACGAGTAATGTGAAAAATAATGAATAGTTAACTTGAGAGTAAAAATTTTTCTATTGTATCTTTAATTAGATGAAATAAATGATAGAAAAGGAAAAAAATTTAGTTAGATAAAAAAATTCTGAAATATACTCTTGAATTGATAATAACAATCAATTAGAATCATAATTGATAATGATATTCAATCATTGGTTGTTTTATAAAATTTCGATAGCGTTAATATAAAGAGGAGGACCAGTATGCAGCATGCGAAACAAATCGCAGAACATGCAACAATACAAAGTTTTTTAAACTGTTATTTAAGAGAAACAGGGAGTGGAGAATGGATTACAGAGGATGAAAGAATGGAAAGTATCTTCAGTAATACGTTGAATAGAAATGTAGTCCCCACATATTTATGTTGTCGGCTATCGGCACAGAATGTTACTTTGTATGGAGAAGTTATATATAAATCAGCAACAGATCGCCATTTGTTTGGAGAACAGTTTTATTATCAAATTGGAGAAACTAAAACTGTTATAAAAGCAGATTATGTTACAGTTATTACATTTTTAATAAAAGAGATGTCTATCAACTATGGAGAAGGAACTAATCCTGCTGAGCTTATGCTTCGAGTTATTCGCAGTTGTCAAAATATTGAAGAATTTACAAAAGAGAGAGCAGAAGATACATCTGCATTATATGGTTTCCATACAACTTTTATAGAGGCGGAGCAATCTTTATTATTTGGGCATTTAACTCATCCTACCCCAAAGAGTAGACAAGGTATATTGGATTGGAAAAGTGCAATGTATTCTCCAGAATTAAAAGGAGAATGCCAGCTTCATTATTTTCGCGTACATAAAAGTATAGTAAATGAAAAATCATTATTATTAGATTCTACAACAACGATTATAAAAGAAGAATTAAGTAAAGATGAGATGGTAAATGAGGAATTTATAGAGAAGTACTGTAAGGAAGATGAATATTCATTAATTCCAATTCATCCGCTTCAGGCTGAATGGTTATTACATCAACCTTATGTACAAGAGTGGATAAATCAAGGAGTGCTTGAATATATTGGTCCAGTAGGTAAGTGTTATATGGCAACATCATCACTTAGGACGCTATATCATCCTCATTCGAAATATATGCTTAAGTTTTCCTTTCCAGTGAAAGTAACAAATTCAATGCGCATTAATAAGTTGAAAGAACTTGAGAGTGGCCTTGAAGGGAAGGAAATGTTAAATACGGCTATTGGTGAAGTACGAGAAAGATTTCCAGGCTTTGATTTTATTTGTGATCCAGCCTTTATTACATTAAATTATGGAACACAAGAATCTGGATTTGAAGTAATTATTCGCGAGAACCCTTTCTATAGTGAACATGCAAATGATGCTACATTAATTGCTGGACTAGTTCAAGATGCTATTCCTGAAGAGCGCACTCGTTTATCGAATATAATTCATCATATAGCAGAGTTAGAAAATAGAAGCTGTGAAGAAGTAAGTTTAGAGTGGTTTAGACGGTATGTAAATATTTCTTTAAAGCCGATGGTATGGATGTATTTACAGTATGGAGTTGCATTAGAAGCTCATCAACAAAATAGTGTTGTACAGTTGAAGGATGGTTATCCAGTAAAATATTATTTCCGTGATAATCAAGGATTTTATTTCTGTAATTCAATGAAAGAGATGCTTAATAATGAGTTATCTGGTATTGGAGAACGTACTGGGAATTTATATGACGATTATATTGTAGATGAAAGGTTTCGTTACTATTTAATTTTTAATCATATGTTTGGACTTATTAACGGTTTTGGTACGGCAGGATTAATTAAGGAGGAAATTCTACTTTCTGAATTAAGGTCTGTATTGGAATCATTCCTTCCATATAACCGTGAACCTTCTACATTTTTAAGAGAATTGTTGGAAGAGGATAAGTTGGCATGTAAAGCAAATTTATTAACGAGATTTTTCGATGTCGATGAATTAACAAATCCATTAGAGCAAGCAATTTATGTGCAAGTGCATAATCCACTCGTTAGAGAAGTGGCTGTTCGTTCATAAATAGCGTTAAAATTTCACGTAATACAAATAATGGAATTTGGTATTTCGTCATAAGTGGAGGAGTTTATGAAAGTGGATATGTATCACACGAAAATATTGAAGGCACTTGAATCAGAAGAATACATTTCAGTGCGAAGAAGGGTGTTACGTCAGTTAGTAGAATCGTTAATTTATGAGGGGATTATAACGCCAGTTCGTGTAGAGAAGGAAGAACAAATTCTTTTTATTATACAAGGACTTGATGAAGAAAACAAAAATGTTTCGTATCAATGCCACGGAAGAGAAAGGATGACATTTGGACGTATTGCTGTAGACTCGTTACTAATACGAGTGCAAGATGAACAAAAAGAAATACAATCTGTGTCGCAATTTTTAGAAGAAGTTTTTCGGGTTGTTAACGTAGAACGAACTAGATTAGATTCTTTTATTCACGAATTAGAACAAACAATATTTAAAGACACGATTGCACAATATGAAAGAAATAAAAGGGAGGAATATACTCGAAAATCTTACGATGAGTTTGAAAGCCATTTAATAGACGGTCACCCGTATCATCCTAGCTATAAAGCGCGCATTGGATTTCAATATCGTGACAATTTTCAATATGGATATGAATTCATGAAGCCAATAAAACTCATATGGATTGCAGCACATAAGAAATATGCGACTGTAGGTTATGAAAATGAAATGATTTATAGCAATACTTTAACAGAAGAAATTGGTGTGCAGAGAATAGAAGAATATATAAATCGTATTCAAAATATGGGATGTAATCCAAAACGGTATTTGTTTATCCCAGTCCACCCTTGGCAGTGGGAGAACTTTATTATTCCTAATTATGCTGATCATATACAGGGGAAATATGTGATTTATTTAGGGGAATCATCGGATGAATACTGCGCCCAACAGTCAATGAGAACGTTAAGAAATATGACGAATCCAAATAAGCCGTATGTTAAGTTATCGATGAATTTACTTAATACTTCAACTATCCGTACGTTGAAACCACATTCGGTTGTGAGTGCACCAGCTATATCAAATTGGTTAAGTGATGTCGTAAGTCAGGATCCTTATTTAAGGGATGAATCGCGCTTGATTTTATTAAAGGAATTCTCGAGCGTAACGTATGATACGAATAAGAAAGCTACATATGGTTCATTAGGATGTATTTGGCGTGAAAGCGTTCACAAATATGTAGATGAACAAGAGGATGCAGTTCCCTTTAATGGCTTATATGCAAAAAAGAAAGATAGTACACCAATTATTGATGCATGGTTAAACAAATATGGAATAGAAAATTGGCTGCAAGTACTTATTCAAAAAGCGATAATACCGGTTTTACATCTTGTTGTAGAGCACGGGATCGCATTAGAATCACACGGTCAAAATATGATTTTAGTCCATAAAGAAGGGCTACCTGTCCGGGTTGCATTAAAGGACTTTCATGAAGGACTTGAGTTTTATCGTCCATACTTGAAAGAAATTGACAAATGCCCTGAGTTTACAAAAATGCATAAAACGTATGTGAACGGAAAAATGAATGATTTCTTTGAAATGGATCGCATCGAATGTTTGCAAGAGATGGTTTTAGATGCACTTTTCTTATTTAATCTAGGAGAGTTAGCTTTCATACTTGCGGATGAATATGAATGGAAAGAAGAACATTTTTGGATGATGATTGTCGAAGAAATTGAAAATCATTTTAGAAAATATCCACATTTGAAAGAGAGATTTGAATCCATTCAATTATACACAGCTACTTTCTATGCGGAGCAATTAACGAAGCGTCGTTTATATTTGGATGTAGAATCGCTTGTTCATGAAGTTCCAAATCCATTGTATAGTGCAAAGCAACTTAACATACAAAAATCATTTGTTACAGGGGGAAATTATGCTAATCGTTAATAAACAAGAGTATAGTAAAAATGATTTTGAATCGAGATTACAAGTTTACGAGGAAATGGAACAATTTCAAGCAGCACAAGGAAATAGATTTGCACTTTGTCTGAAAGATCCATTTGATATTATTACACTTGTGTTTTTCTTAAAAGAAAAGAAATCATCTGTACTTCTTATACATGAAGATACACCAAAAGATACGGCTATTAAAATGGCAAGGCGTGCAAATTGTACGGGACTTTTATATGGAGAATGTAGCGAATTTACAAAATTAGAAGTAGTGAATTCATTACTACAAGAGCCTTCTTTATTGCAATATAGCTCAGGAACCACGGGAGAACCGAAATTGATTTGCAGATCATGGACGGAAGTTGATACTGAAATCGTTGCTTATAATGAAGCTTTAAATTGTGAAGAAGATGAAGTACCGATTGTTATGGCTCCTGTTTCACATTCGTACGGATTAATATGTGGTACGTTATCTTCTATTACAAGAGGAAGTAAGCCTATAATTATTACGAATAAAAACCCTAAATTCGCATTAAATATTATTCGCAATACAGAAAAACATATCATATATGCAGTACCATTGATGCTACATATTATGGGGAGTTTTCCACTAGGAACGTTCCAGTTTCATAAAATTATGACATCCGGATCACCTTTGCCCGAAACATTATTTTATAAACTAAATGAAATGACAACGTACATGATGCAGCAATATGGATGTTCTGAAGCTGGTTGTATTAGTATATGTCATGATATGGAGAGTCATTTAGATTTAGGAAAACCACTTCCACATGTAAGTATAAACATAGGATCAGATGAAAACGAGCCTGAAGAAATCGTAGTGAAAATTGCTGGAAAGGAAATTTATACGAAAGATTTAGGGTATGAATCTGAGCGTGGCCTTCACTTTATGGGGCGTATGGACGATGTAATCAATGTTTCAGGGTTAAAAGTGTTTCCTATAGAGGTGGAAGAAACGATGCTTCGATTAGAAGGTATTCAAGAAGCCATTGTATACCGAGGGAAACATCCAGTGATGGGAGAAATCGTAAAAGCGAAAGTAATCTCTCATATTGACCCAGTACAAATAAGAGAATGGTGTATTCAGCACTTACCGTCTTATAAAGTTCCGCATGAAATTGAAAGTGTAACTGAAATTCCGAAAAATAAAACTGGAAAAGTAAGTAGAAAGTTACTAGAGATGGGAGAGGTTACAACATGAGACGTGAAACGTTAAAGAGTGCAGTGCTGAAAATTATGACAGAAAAAATGGAACTGAAAAATGTAACGCATTTAGAAGAAACAATGCGTTTAAATCAAGATTTATATATAGATTCGGTAATGATGTTGCAGCTTATCGTATACATAGAAATGGATTTGAAGTTATGTGTCCCAGAGGATGAGGTAGATCCAAAGGCGTTTCTTACTGTAGGATCTTTACTTGATTTTATGGAAGAGTTACAGCCGTTACAAGAATCAAATGTGAATAACTAACCTTGGAGAAAGTGGATGAGAGTATGACTTCAATTAAAGTGCACTGTTTAGTGAGCTGTTTTTGTGAAATTATAAAAAGACGTGGTGATATAGATTTTCGTCCATTTTATTTTGGACTATGGGATGGAGACTTTGATATAACAGAAGGCGGAATTATTTCGTATCACTCCGAAAACATTAACCATGATAATTATTTACTTTGGTATGAAAAACTGTATGGTATTAAAGTGAACGAATGGTATGATCATGCAAAAGATAAAGATAGAAATGTAGAAACATTTTTAGAATTAGTAGAAAATAAGCCGGAAAATCGTTATGTAATTGTAATGGTGGATATGTCTTTATTACCAGAGAGGGAAAATAAGTTTCACCAAAAACCATTTCCGCATTATTTAATGATATCGAAGACAGAGAAAGAAGAAGAATGGTTCATGTTAGATCCTGATTTTCGTTGGGAAGGGAATATGGAAAGAGAAAAAGTGATTCACTCTGTTCAAGATAATCCATTTGGTGGTGGTTATTTCATTGATGTAGAGGCGATTCAGGAGCCGACGCAAGAAATGGTAGCTAATTATTTCACTGAGACATTCAAAAAGTATGATAATGAACTGACTATGGAATTAAAAAATTTAATTATAAAAATGGCAAATGAGGAAGAGGGGTATTCGCTCTCTAAGCTTGTAGCAGCAGTAAAACAAATACCAGTACTTGCAATTCGTAAATATAGTTATGAACATGCCTTTGCATACTTCCGTGAAACGTTACAATACTCGGAAGAGGAGTTTGATTATTGGTGTGATCGGGTAGAGGATATTGTACAAGGATTTACAAATGTACAGTATCGTGCAATTAAAATGGCAATGACGAATAATAAGGGTATGCTCGTATCGATTATTGAAAAACTGGATGAAATGAATGCAATTGAACTGCAAATTAAGAAGGAATTAGAGAGACAGTTTCTATCATGGAAAGGTATGAAAACAAATCAGTCTGTCGTAACTCTTTAAAAAGCTAACTGAATTTAAGATAGGGGAGTTTAAAGTTATGAAATATTCGCTATGTACCATTTCATTTCGTCATCAATTAATTTCATTTACTGATATTGTTCAATTTGCATATGAAAACGGTTTTGAAGGAATTGAATTGTGGGGAACTCATGCACAAAATTTGTATGTGCAAGAGCGTGAAACGACAGAACGAGAGTTGAATTTTTTAAAGGATAAAAACTTAGAAATTACGATGATAAGTGATTATTTAGACATATCATTATCAGCAGATTTTGAAAAAACGATGGGGAAATGTGAACAACTCGTAATGTTAGCAAATTGGTTTAATACGAATAAAATTCGTACGTTTGCCGGACAAAAAGGGAGTGTAGACTTCTCGAAACAAGAGAGACAAGAGTATGTAAAGAGAATTCACAAGATTTGTGATTTATTTGCTCAGCATGATATGTATGTACTTTTAGAAACACATCCAAATACGTTAACGGACACGTTGCCGTCTACTTTGGAATTATTAGAAGAAGTAGACCATCCGAATTTGAAAATAAACCTTGATTTTCTTCATATATGGGAGTCTGGTGCAGATCCAATAGACAGTTTTCATCGACTAAGACCGTGGATACAACATTACCATTTTAAGAATATATCGTCAGCGGATTATTTACATGTATTTGAACCTAATAATGTATATGCCGCAGCGGGAAGTCGTATTGGTATGGTTCCATTATTTGAAGGTATTGTAAATTATGATGATATCATTCGGGAAGTGCGAGATACGGACTATTTTGCTTCGCTAGAATGGTTTGGACACAACGCGAAAGATATATTAAAAGAAGAAATGAAAGTATTAACAGATAGAAGATTAGAGGTAGTAACTTCGTAATATAAAATGATAAAAGAGTCTCTATTTAGAGTCTCTTTTTTTATAGTTAAAAATAACCAAAAATTACCATGTATTTAAATTCGAATTTGGCACAATTTATATATATATCAAGGAGGTGATTGGTAATGGCTAGAAATCGTAATTCTAATCAATTAGCATCACATGGAGCACAAGCGGCTCTAGATCAAATGAAATATGAAATTGCACAAGAGTTTGGTGTACAACTTGGAGCTGAAACTTCTTCACGTGCAAACGGTTCTGTAGGTGGTGAAATCACGAAACGCCTTGTAGCGATGGCAGAACAACAACTTGGTGGCGGATATACTCGCTAAATGTAGAAGGTTATAGGAGAAAGGAAGGATTCTTCCTTTCTTTTTTTTTTCAATTAATTGGTATGGATATATAGCGAACTGGATTCAAACAATAGGAATAATACTATCTTTTACCCAATTTCTTTCGTTATGAATGGGAAGTAGTAAAGATGTAATAGCCCTGGTGGAATGAAAAATTATGTTCCACCAGGGCTATTATATGGTAAGAAATATATGATGAAAGGTTCCGAAGTCAACATGTTAAAAAAAGAAAACTGTTGTTTAATTGCGCTTGCATCAGTTCCACTTGTTATGACATTAGGGAATTCAATGCTCATTCCAATACTGCCGACTATCGAAAAGAAATTACATATTTCATCGTTTCAAGTATCCATGATTATTACAATTTACTCCATAGTTGCAATTTTACTTATACCGATTGCTGGTTATTTATCAGATAGATGGGGACGGAAGATGGTAATGGTTCCGAGTTTACTGATTGCGGCTATCGGAGGAGCGGTAACTGGTTGGGTATCATGGAAAGTTGATAATCCCTACGTTTGGATACTTATCGGTAGAGCGATTCAAGGTATTGGTGCTGCTGGTGCAATGCCAGTTGTTATACCGTGTGTTGGTGATTTATACAAAGATGAAAAACAGGTTAGCGCAGGTTTAGGAATCATTGAGACATCAAATACATTTGGAAAAGTACTCAGCCCTATTTTAGGATCTGCTCTAGCTGCCATTGTATGGTTCTTACCATTTTGGGCGATTCCAGTTTTATGTGTAGTATCGATTGTTTTATTACTGGTACTAGTAAAAGCAAAAAAACAAGAAGGAGAAGTACCACCACTAAGAGAGTTTATTCAAGCTATTATCTCTACGTTTCGAGAAAAGGGAAGATGGTTAATTGCCATTTTTGCACTAGGTGCAATTATAATGCTTATTTTATTCGGAATTCTCTTTTATTTGTCTACTATACTGGAGTCAAAGTATGACATTCATGGTATATGGAAAGGGTGTGTACTTGCTATTCCTTTGCTTGTATTATCGATTAGTTCATATATGGCTGGTAAAAAAATTGGAGATAATCAAAATGTTATGAAGAAGTGTATTTATATTGGCTTTTTACTGGCTGCGGCATCAGTTATAATCCCTTTATTTATAAAAGGGATCTATTTACTACTTCTATGTCTCGTTATTATGGGAGTAGGAATTGGTATGGCACTCCCATGTTTAGATGCCCTAATTACACAAGGGATTGAAAAGGAGCAGAGAGGCACGGTTACGTCATTTTATAGTTCGATGCGATTTATCGGTGTAGCAGCTGGACCACCCCTATATTCATTTTTTATGAAAGGGTCGGACCATGAAGTGTTTTATTTGACAAGTATTTTCGCTGTTATTGGTGCCGTTATAGCAATGATTTGGATTAAACCAGCAAAAGATGAAAAGGCAATAAAACAGAATCCAGAACCGACTGCATAATTTGAAATAGGATTGCATGGCCTATAATTAGCGTGCAATCCTATTAATTTAGTTAGGGAAAATAACTTGTTTTAACATATAAAGTGCGACTCCCCATATGACGAGTCCTGAAATTTTGTTTAATAATACGATTGCCTTTCCAGTTGAGTCTAGCCTCTTTAAAAACTTTCCAGCTAAAGCTAAGCTAATAAACCAAATCCAAGAAATGATAATCGTTGCAGATGTAAAAGCCCATTTTTCACTTCCTATATATTGAATAGAATTTGTCCCAATTACACCGATCGTATCTAAAATCGCATGTGGATTTAATAACGAAACCGATACAGCGAAAATAATTTGTTTTTTTAAAGGCATGCTTTTTTCTTGTTTTACATCTTTGGAAGGCTTACTTCTCCAAATAACGAAGCCCATATATATGAGAAAGATAAATCCAATCGTATATAATGTCGTCGTTAGCCAAGAAAAAGTAAGGAGTACAAGGGATACACCCTGTACTGCAATTAATATTAGTAACGTATCACATAGAGAAGCAGTTAATACTACAGGGGCTGCCCTCCAAATATTAGGTTGGCTCGCACCTTGGTTAAATACGAAAACATTTTGGACACCTAATGGAATGATAAGGCCAAATGCAAGGATGATACCGTGAATAATCGCTTCACTCATTATATTACCTCCTACTTTAATTCATTATGATAGTGTATATTGTATAGAAGAAATGAAAATTTGTATCCATCCATATGGTTGGGGAGGTCACCAACCAAAAAGAATGTAAGGTGATATGTATGATGGAAAGGTTAGTTTGGAAGCCTGATATGTCTTTAGCGTCTCCTTTGTATAAACAAATAGAAACGTATATAAAAGAAAGAATCGTTAATGGAGAATGGACTGTTGGAACAAAGTTACCTTCACAAAGAGATTTGGCACATACATTTGGTGTGAATCGAAGTACAATTGTAATGGCTTTCGATGAACTAGCAGTAAAAGGGTACATTGAGGGAAATGGCCGAAAGGGAACGATTGTTGTAAATAATAATGAGAACACTTCAACATATGCTCCGCCTCCTAATTGGCAGTCTTATGTAGAAACAGGGCTTCATTATCCGAACCTTCCTGCTATTCAAGATATTAATCAAGCTGAATTTTATCCGCATGTAATTCGTTTAGGAACAGGTGAACTCGCGCCGAGTCTCTTACCTGAAAAAAAGATGAAACTAATAATGAATAAGCTGTTGCAATCAAACGTGCCACTTGGGTATGAAGAGCCGAAAGGAAATCTCTATTTAAGGGAGAAAATTGCGGGCTACTTAAAAGGGCATGGTGTATATGTATCTCCTAATTCTATTTTAATTGTTTCAGGAGCAATTCAAGCGTTGCAACTTATTTCTATGGGGCTTCTTCCGAAAGGGGCATCGATTTTACTAGAAAAACCATCCTATTTATATTCGCTTAATGTTTTTCAATCAGCAGGAATGCGTTTAATTGGAATACCAATGGATGAGAATGGATTAAATGCATCATATATTGCGAAATATAAGAAGCAATTTAACGCATCTATTTTATATACAATTCCGTCTTTTCATAATCCGACGAACTTTAGTATGAATGCAGAGAAGCGGAAAGAAGTAATGGAGATATGTAATGAAATTGGATTGCCTATTATAGAGGACGCAGTGTATCAAGACTTATGGTTTGATGAGCCTGTTTCAAAGCCTTTAAAAGCATATGATAAAAACGGAATTGTACTATATATCGGGAGTATGTCTAAAGTGATTAGTCCAGGTTTAAGAATTGGATGGATTGTTGGACCTGCATCAGTAATTCAAAGGTTGGCAGATATAAAAATGCAAACAGATTATGGTTCGAGTTCTATATCCCAGCAAATTGCAGCAGAATGGTTTACAAATGGATTATATGATGAACATTTACAGTTTGTAAGAAATGAATTGAAGAAACGTAGAGATTTTATGTTACATATGTTAGAGAAATATTGTCGTGAAATAGCAACATGGTATGAACCGACAGGTGGTTTTTATATTTGGTTACATATGAATGTACCCGTTTCGAATCGTAGCTTATTTGACAAAGCTTTACAAGAAAAGATTATATTAAATTCAGGTACTTTGTATGATAGAAGTGCAAACCAATTTTTGCGACTATCGTATTCATATGCAACGTTAGAAGAAATTGAAATAGGTATAAAAAAACTTGCACAACTAATTAAAATGTAAAAGGAGAAAGTAATGAAACAATATGTAATTTGCCAAATTATCGATGGAGATAAATATTTAGCTGCTTATGCAGAGACGAAGCAGGACGCAGTCGAAAAAGCAGAACTGCTAGGATTAAGAACGGGAAATCGTTACATAGTAATTACCGCGGAAGAAGCGAAAGGGTTAACTTATCCGTAAGCAATGTGTGGGGTACGTAGTTGGTAAATAAGCCTAGTAATATATGAAATTACTAGGCTTATTTATTATTAAAGCGTCAAGAAATCTCGTATGAAAATAATAATATTATGAGTCAAGCTGACGGAAAAATCGATTGGTTTTGCGATGTTGATTTCCATTTCTATATTCATCAACATATTGTCTGAAGTTCCAAGATTGTAAAAACTTATTTGCGGAGTTATAACCAGAATTGTAAAGCCATTCTTTTTCCTCTTTCGTTAATTCAAAATTTGTACTTGTAATCGTCCCTGTAGGAATTGTAATTGTTCTTGCTTTTGATTCTTTATCTAAATGCCGTAAATCATGAGCTTGCATCATTGTTTTAAATAGTCCTTTGAACATGGAAATGGGCTCTTTATAATGGGCGGGATCAGCTTGAATTTCATCTTTTACAAAATGAAATCCAAAAGTTGGCCAGCGAGGTGAGGTAGGGGAGTCAAAAATCCAAATGGGATAATTGCTTAAAATCCCACCATCAACCATATAACAAGGTTGTTTCCATTTTGGTGTTCTCCATTTTACTGGTTCAAAGAAGAAAGGAATGGTACTACTCATTCTTACTGCCTTAGCAATCGAGAAGCGATAATTTAAAAATCCGTAGTTTGGCAAGTCATCGGGAAAGACAACCATTTTACCGTTGCTTATATCAGAAGCAATAATTTTAAGTTTGTTTAAATCAGGTAAATCTGTAAATAAGTGAATTCCTTTTTTTCGTAGTAATTCTTCAAGCCATTCTTCTATAAATACATTGGAATAAATACCTAGAGTAGACCATGCACTTATTCCTTTACCGATAAACGGGATTCTATCAAGGAAAGTTTTCTTCATAAATTTGTTATAATCAATATCAGTTATAATTGTTTTTAATTCTGAACAAGAATAGCCAGCAGCTAAAAGAGTTGCAATAATAGCACCAGCCGATGTTCCAGCTACACGCTCCCATTCATACCCTTTTTCAGCTAACGCGCAAATTGCCCCTACATGTGCAATTCCACGCACACCGCCTCCTTCAAAAACACCATCAATTTTCATTGCACATACTTCCTTTCTAAAAATGAAAATGTAAAAAAAGCACGTAATATACGTGCTTTTTTACAATAGTTTTTAAGTTTACTAGCAGCCTACAAAGCCGCCCCAACAGCTAGCTCCGATGATGATTAGAAGGATAAATAAAACGATTAATAAAGCGAAACCTCCATAACCACATCCACCACAACTACCGCCGTAACCGTAACCGCCGCAACTATATCCGTAACCCATGTGGAATTCCTCCTTAAATTAAAAATGAAAATGAACGAAGGGAAAATGTACTGGAAGGAATAAAGAACTATCGTGTTTGTAGGAACAATGTATACTATGCTTTTTTAAACTTGTTCGCGTATGAGGGATAAGCCCGTTTTTTGGAAGGCTTGTTGATTTTGTGATATATGGAGTATAATCTTTGTGCTATGATACAAATAAGTATAGAGATGTAAGGAGAATATATGGATAACAAAATTGAAGTGTTAATTGATAAATATGGACTGACACATTTAAAAGAGGAACTTATTAATACTGTATTTCCTTGTGTAAAAGTTGTGCCTGAGCAGCAAGAAACGGTTGCGATTGGTAGTTCAAAAATGGGGGGAGCTCCTGATTTACCGGATACATTTGAATATCCAATGTATAAAGGAAATCCGTTACATTTTATCGCGCAATTTAATCTAAATGATTTACAAAACGTTCGTATGAATCACAATCTACCTAAGGCAGGAATGTTATATTTCTTTAGCATTGAAAATTACTTTGAAGAAGATGTGAATCCAATGGAAGCTGGGCGCGTACTTTATTATGATGTTCCAGTAGAGCAATTACGAAGAGCGGATGAAACGCAAGCGAAATATAATCAATGCGCAATTACTTTTGAACTGACGTATAAATTACCAGAACTTTTCATTGAAGATGAGGCCGATTCAGATCGTTTCTTGCAATTACTTGAAGAACTAATCCCAGATAACTACGATAACCATCAAATGTTTGGTGAGCCATTCTCTGTACAAGAGGAAGTACTACATGAGACAGGAGAATATATGGGGATAGATCCACAGCAAATGACGCTTTTATTCCAAATCGATTCAGATCATAAAAATTGTAATATGGTTTGGGGAGAGTTAGGAATGCTATATTTCTGTATTGGTAATGAAGATTTGAAAAATCGACGTTTTGAAAATACATGCTGTGTGTTACAAACTTGTTAATAAAAAAGGTTGCTCTTTTTAAAAGAGTAACCTTTTTTATGTGAATTAATTAATATGCATAATCTCATATGACCTATTTTGAAAAGTATTGTATACTCTGAAACTATACGATACTTTTTCGTATAGTTATAGAATATAAGGAGTGACAAGATGGGAAAGACAAGTAAGTATATGACAGCTGCCGCACTTTGTTCAACGATTGTAATGGGAGGCTTACAATCGTCAACTGTATCTTATGCAGCTACGAATCCAACTGTAGTGACGACACAATCAGATGCAAAGTTATTAGATGATTTCAGAAAAGAACTAAAAAAACAGATTGATAATCGTGAAGAAAATATTACAATCACATATAAAACAAAAGATAGAGATGCTAGAAAGATTATGGACCAATTGTACGGCGAGTTTAATAAAATCGTAGATGCTGATGAGTATGTAAAATATAATGTAGCCTCTACTAGATATTCTATTAAAGGGATGCCAGGGAACTATTCGTTTACACTACAAGTGAAATACCGTGAATCAAAAGAGCAAACACAATATGTAAAATCTCAGGCGAAAGCAATTATAAGTTCAATTGTAAAGCCAGGAATGGATGCGCATGAAAAAGTAAAAGCTATTCATGATTATGTTGTGAAACATGTATCATACGACACTTCTTATCAAGCGTATACAGCATATGAAGCGTTAGCGAACCGTTCTGCTGTTTGCCAAGGGTATACATTATTAACATATGAATTACTAAAAGAAGCAGGTATTCAAAATCATATTGTAACTGGTACAGGAAATGGACAAGCTCATGCTTGGAATTTAGTGAACATTGAAAACAAATGGTACCACCTTGATACTACATTCGATGATCCAGTACCAGATAAAGCTGGACGTGTAACATATTCATATTTTAATATGTCTGACGAACAATTAAGTAAAGACCACGACTGGGATCGTAGTAAATATCCAGCGGCAACTACAAGTTACTTTGGTGAGTTAACAAACAAAATAAAAGCTGGTAGTTCAAAAACCGTCGTATATGAGCAAATGTTAAAAGAAACAAATTTACAATACTTATCTGCACAATATGGAGCGGAAAATTATAATGAATTTAAGCAAAAGTTGCAGCAACAATTTGCTAGTAAACCAGAAAAGGTAGAAGTACGATATAAGCAGTCCATGGATGGAACAATGCAAGATATAAAGAAAGTATTAAATGAAATAAATTGGCCAAAAGGTGCAAAGCGTGTATCTTATCAAGTAGCACCATATAGTGCGATGGCAGGTTATTCATTAGCGACAATTACATTTACGTATTAAGTAATGAAGAAGAGCATCTGTAAAAGGTGCTCTTTTTATTATGTATCGTTTTTAAAAACAGAATTGTGTGATAAAATAAAAAGGAAGGATGTGGAATTTAAATGGATTTGTTCGAAAGTAATATTTTTATATTGATATATAATTGTTTGGTAATCGGACTTATCGTTTTGTTTTTCCTATCATTTACTTTGTTTATTAGAAGATTATTGCAAAGTAGCGCTGCAAAAAAACAACATGTTATCAATATGAATCAGAAGCTAGATCGAATTATTGAATTGCTAGAAATAAATAAGAAATAAAGTGAAGGCTTTTACGAGTAGTTGATATCCCACCTAATTTCTTTGCTTCCGCTACATTTTGAGGTGGGGATCTTACTGCCTGGCAAATAGCGAGATAACGATGGAAGACGTATGAAAAGGGGAAAGGAAATGGCCGATTATATAAAAGAATTACGTGAAAAAGTAGGGCATGATTATGTTTTCTTAAACTTTGCGGGTGGTTTTGTGTTTAATAAAGAGGGAGAAGTATTACTGCAAAAAAGAGGAGACTTTAATGCTTGGGGCTTTCCAGGTGGCGCAATGGAGATAGGAGAGTCGGCTGCGGAAACTGCGATTCGAGAAATAAAAGAAGAAACTGGGTATGATGTAGAAATACATGAGCTTATTGGAGTGTATACAAAATATTTTCAAACATATCCAAATGGAGATAAAGCACAGACAATTGTGATGTGCTTTTCATGCTCAATAGTTGGAGGGAATAAAAAAATAGACGGTGATGAAACGTTAGATTTAAAATTTTTCCCATTAGACAAAATGCCTCCGTTATTTTGTAAACAACATGAAGATTGCTTGCAAGATTTATTGGAGAAAAGAGTAGGGGTATATCGCTAACATATAAAAAAGAAGCTAAAAGATTAGCTTCTTTTTTATGTTCTATTTCCACCAATCATCAAACATTGACGCTGGTACTTGTCTTTTATGTTCACTCACTGTGTAACGCTTTTCGATTTTTTCTGCAACGTCAGCTGGAACTGATTTACCTTCTAAATAATCATCTAATTGATCGTAAGTAATGCCTAATTCTGTTTCATCAGCTTGACCTGGCTTTTCATCTAATAAATCAGCTGTTGGCATTTTTAAGTAAAGACGCTCATCTGCACCTAACTCTTGTAATAAAGCACGTCCTTGGCGCTTCGTTAACCCCGTTAATGGTAATAAATCTGCACCACCATCTCCGAATTTTGTAAAGAATCCTGTTACAGCTTCTGCAGCATGATCTGTTCCGATAACAAGTAGACCTTTTTGTCCACCAATTGCATATTGTGTAACCATACGGATACGAGCTTTCACGTTACCTTTATTGAAATCAGTTAATGATTCACCTAATAAGTTCTCGTATTGATTTGAAAAAGCATCAACGGTTGAAGCGATATCAAATGCAGTTGATTGATCAGCTTGAATAAATTGTAATGCTAATTGTGCGTCATCTTCATCCTTTTGCACTTTGTAAGGAAGACGTACAGCGATAAACGTTGCGTTACCACCTTCGTTACGAATTTCTTCAACTGCAAGCTGTGCTAAACGTCCTGCTAATGTAGAGTCTTGGCCGCCGCTAATTCCAAGTACAAATCCTTTCGCACCTGTTTTTTTTACATAATCTTTTAAGAAATCAACTCGTTTACGAATTTCTACTTTCGGATCAATTACAGGCTGAACATGTAATGCTTTCATAATCTGTTCTTGTAATGTCATTATGTTTTCCTCCTATTCATATTAAAGCGGTAAATAAAAAATTTTTATGTATATATTGGTACATACTTCTATCCTTTATTATTTCGCAAAACTAACGAATATACAATAGGATGTGTGTATGAATATGAATGTAGTCATTATAATGAAACTGTTTCGTTTAAGCAATTTTTTTACCTTTCAAAAATGTAAGGTTTTTGTCATTTGAATCGATGGAAGGTATTTCCCTACTTTACTACTATAAAAGCATAGTTAGTAGAAGGGCGGAGAAGTAATATGAACATTAGAGAACTCGCATATCGGAATGTAACGCGAAATAGACGGACATATTCAGCATATTTTTTGAGTAGTGCATTTGCAATTATGGTCTTTTTTGTATATTCGTTTTTTGCGTTTCATCCGGCATTAAGTGCAGGAGAATTAGGACAGTATGTATTTGTAAGTATGTCGTTTGCACAGTCTATTATTTACGTATTTACATTCTTCTTTATTTTATATTCAATGGGAATGTTTTTAAAAACGAGAAAGCGTGAACTAGGAATTTTAATGATGCTTGGTATGACGAAATATCAATTAAAGCGTCTTATCTTCTTTGAAAATATTATGATTGGAATAGGGGCAATTATTTTCGGGATTCTTTCAGGTATGTTGTTTTCAGGAGTATTAATTTTTGTAGCCCCAATGATATTAAAACTAGATATTTCCTTATCCTATTACATTCCAATGAAAGCAGTTGTTGTAACGAGTATTATGTTTTTCATATTATTTATGATTATTTCATTATTTAGTGCCGGAATGGTTCGTAAAAATAATATTATGAAATTGTTTAGAGGATCAGCAGAGGCGAAGCCAGAACCGAAAGCATCGAGTATTTCTTCTATATTAGCAGTAGTATTGCTTAGTACTGGTTATACAGGCGCTCTTATGTCACATGGTGCTAGGGTATTTGTGATGATGATTCCGGTTACAACGGTAGTCATTATTGGTACGTATTTGCTGTACAAGCAGTTGAGTGTCTTTATTATTCGGCTATGTAAAAAAAGTAAACGTTTCTATTGGACACAGACAAATATTATTACGTTGTCAGATTTAGCGTACCGTATGAGAGATAACGCAAGAATGTTCTTTATTGTAACGATAATTTCAACTGTAGCATTTTCGGCAATAGGTACATTAGTTGGCTTTGCATCAATGACGAAAGGGATTATGGAGAGGCCAATTGCGTTTCATTACCACTCTAAGCAAGGGAATAGTAATGAATCACAGCATCTAAAGATCATCGATGAGGGATTAAAAAAACATAATATAGCAGCTTCAAAAATTAATATCTCATCGAAGAAAACGGAGGAGCAGTCATTAAGAAGCGCCATTTTTATAAAAGAATCAGAGTATAAGGAATATGCAAAGTTAACAGGAGAACCATTTAATACTGTAGCAAATAAAGAGGTTTTATTTTTGTCGGCCGAAATACCAGGACCACCGATGAAAGAAAGAAAAGAAATTACTTTACCTAATATGAATGAACATTTAAAAGTGAAAAAAGTTACTTCGTCTTCATTGGGGAAAATATTAAGAGGAAATGTTTATGTAATCCCTAATAATCAATATGATTCATTACAAGGTGGATTTATAGAAACAAAAGATTATATGTATAAAACTGAAGGAATGAAAGATGAAATTGAGGTTGGTAAAGAACTTACGAGTCAGATGAAGCCTTATGAAGAACATGCAACGTTTAGTGCAGAAGAGTACGAACAAAACCAAAGTTTACAAATCGCAGGACCAATTTTATTTGTAGGTTTCTTTATTGGTATTGTATTTTTCGTATGTGCAGGAAGCTTCCTTTACTTCCGTTTATTTTCTGATTTGGAGGATGATACTCGGTTATTTGAAATGATTCGAAAAGTTGGCTTAACGAGTGGGGAATTATCGAAAGTAGTTACAATTCGATTGGCACTTTTATTCTTCGTTCCGATAGGTGTTGCAACATTACATGGGGCAGTAGCGTTAACTGCGTTAGGACAGATGTTTGAGTACTCACTGTTTAAAGAAAATACAATTGTATTAAGTATTTTCGTAGGAATTCAAGTTGTATACTTCTTAATAATACGATCTCGTTATTTAAAACAATTGAAAGAGAGATTACGTATTCGTTAACTGTGTTTTTTTAACTTGAGTACAAAATTTTCTAAAAAGATACAAGTATTGCCAAAAAGTGATAAAATGGAAAAAGCGAGGTGGAAAATTAATAGAGAGTAAGGGGGGAGTAATATGAAAGCAACAGGAGTTATTCGAAAAGTAGACGAATTAGGACGAATTGTTATTCCTAAAGAATTAAGAGATGTATTAGGGATACAAATTAAATCACCACTTGAAATTTTCGTAGATGAAGATAAAGTCATTTTACAAAAATATGAACCTTACAATGCTTGTCAAATAACAGGTGATGTTTCAGACCAGAACATATCATTAGCAAATGGAAACATTACTGTTAGTATAGATGGAGCGAAACATTTAATAAAAGAAATAGAGAAATTTTTTAAAAAAAGTGAGATTTAGTTTTCATTTATAATATTTTAAAGATTATATATCATTCTTTAAAAAAACTATAAAAGGGCCATTTAATGGTCCTTTTATTTTTATACATTCGTTGAATGATTTGAACTGTTATTGCCTGCAAAGCACGGGATAAATGTTAGTAAGTTATATTGAGAAACATTTAAAATGAAGGAAAATAGAACAGTTAAAACGAATGTTAAATGTAAACCTATTCAATAGTGGTCTGAAATGAAAATAATATATTTTCAGGAGGGATTACGATGAACAGTAGTACAGCGAATAAACAAAAAGGTATACAATTGATTCCGTTTACCGTAAATAAGGTGGTTGAACAAGTAAATGAAATTCCACCAGGTGTACAACTGATTAACGCTCCACAAGTATGGGAGAAGAGTGCGAAAGGAAAAGATGTTGTCGTTGCCGTATTAGATACAGGTTGTGATATTAATCATATAGATTTAAAAGATCGTATTATTGGTGGGAGAAATTTCACGAAAGATTATGAAGGAGATCCGAACATTTACCTTGATAATAACGGCCATGGGACTCATGTAGCGGGGACGATTGCAGCGACTGAAAATGATGTCGGTGTTTTAGGAGTCGCACCTCTTGCTAAAATGCTGGTGTTAAAGGTTTTAGCGGGAGATGGTTCTGGTAGCTATGAGCAAATTATTGAGGCGATTCATTACGCTGTAAATTGGAGAGGACCTAATAAAGAAGAAGTCAGAGTTATTTCAATGTCACTTGGTGGTCCGCAAGACGTTCCGGAATTACATGAAGCTATTCAAAATGCAGTAAATCAAGATGTTCTCGTTGTATGTGCTGCAGGAAATGATGGAGATTGTGATGATAATACGGAGGAACTAGATTTCCCAGGTGCTTATGCTGAAGTAATTGAAGTTGGTGCTGTCAATTTAGAGCGGAAAATCGCATGTTTTAGTAATTCAAATCAAGAAATTGATTTAGTAGCGCCAGGTGATGAAATATTATCTACGTATCCAGAGGGGAAATATGCTGTATTAAGTGGAACTTCAATGGCGACGCCGCATGTCGCTGGTGCATTAGCACTTCTCATTAAGCAGTGCGAAAGAGAATATGGCAGAAAGTTATCAGAGCCAGAAATTTACGCGCAACTTATTAAAAGAACTGTACCTTTAGGATATGAGCGTACATCTGAAGGGAATGGATTAATAGATCTATTAAAAGAATAACAAATACTAAAAAACATCTCATTTGTAAGTGAGATGTTTTTTAGTATGGCTCTGTCGCATGTAATACAACGTTTAATAAACCCGGGAATCTAGCATTTAAGTCATCTTCACGAATTGAAATGAAACGTTGTGTTCCTTCAAGACGTGTATACATGACACCTGATTCACGTAAAACTTTGAAATGGTGAGATAAAGTTGATTTTGCGATTGGAATGTTTAACGCACCACAAGATTGCTCATTTTTCTCTAGTAACATATTTACAATTTGTAAACGAATTTGGTCGCTAAGTGCATATAGGACAGAAGAAAATTGAATTTCTTCTCGATTTGGATGATAGAGTGTACGCATTTTTTCACCTACTTGTATAAGTTAACATATTTGCACTATAGCATATAAAGTGATATATTTCTATTGTTCAATTATATTCGAACAATAGAAATATAAGGGGGAGAAAAAATGAAGTATATAAAATTGCAAAAGGCAGGACTAAATATTTCAAAGTTGGGTTTAGGTACAAATGCAGTAGGGGGACATAATTTATATGCTGATGTGAATGAAGAAGAAGGGAAGCGATTAGTAGAAGAAGCTATTCAGCAAGGGATTACATTTTTTGATACAGCAGATTCATATGGTTTCGGTAGATCAGAGGAATTAGTAGGAGAGGTATTAAAGGGAAAACGTCATGAGCTTATACTTGCTACAAAAGGTGGAATTCAGCCGTTATTAAATGGAGAAACGTATATTAACAATGAACCAAGCTATTTAAGAAATGCTGTGGAAAATAGTTTAAGAAGGTTACAGACAGATTATATTGATTTATATTATTTACACTTTATAAATCCTGAAACAAGTTACATAGATTCAATCGGAGAGCTTATTCGTCTAAAAGAAGAAGGGAAAATCCGTTCAATTGGGATATCTAACGTAAACATAGAACAATTAAAAGAAGCGAATCAACATGGTCATATTGATGTTGTACAATCGCCTTACAATATGTTAAATCGTACTGCCGAGGAAGAACTATTGCCGTATTGTATAAAAGAAGGTATTTCATTTATACCGTATGGGCCTCTAGCCTTTGGGATATTAGGTGGTAAATATACAGAAGATTTTGACTTGGATAAAGGGGATTGGCGTCAAAGTGTAAATCTATTTGAAGAAAATATATATAAAGGTAACTTTAAAAAAGTTGAAAAGTTAAAAGACGTAGCTAAAGAAAATAATATTGAATTGCCTCATTTAGCGTTAGCATGGTTATTAAATAAAGAAGGAATTGATACTGTTATACCTGGTGGAAAGCGGGCTGAGCAAATAAGAGAAAGTGTGAAAGCGGTGGATGTATCATTGAATGAAGGGACAATGAAAGAAATCGAGTTAATATTAGAAGAGTAGTGAGGAAGGGGAAGATCGCATGCTAAGCTCCTTTTCTTTTATACTATATAAACAGCATATAGTATAAAAATAAAAAATCCCTATAAAGATAGGGATTTATATATCGGCATATAGTTCCTTGGAAAAGGATATACTTAGTTTAACATATAGGATTACTTATATTTGTGAAATAGATGTGAAAGTAATGTGAAAAATGCTTATGGTGAAAATCTTTGTAAATAAAAAGCACTGTTTTAGCTAATATAACTAAAACAGTGCTTTTCTCTTTGATTGAACAGTTGCTGCATTTTCATCATGTATGCCTGCATCTTTAATAATTCGCTGTTTTGCTTTATTTAGTAGATGGTTTACTTCTTCACCAAAATAGTTAGCTTCGCTTTTTGTGCGGGCTTCTCGTAAACATTTATAGTTTTCTAGCAGTTCCTCTTTTTCGGTGTTTGTTAAGAAATCTTCTATTTTCTTTTTTGTCATACGAAACACCCTTTCTTCTGACAAACGACGCAATAGAAAATATATATTTTTCATTATAACAATAATTTTTAAAGAAAGTATAGACTAACGTCGTAATAATTTGTCAATTTCTTGAATCTTCTCATCAGCTTTTCCAATTTGCGTATTTTTAGCCTGCTCACCACCTAGAGCTTGGTGAAGTAAAAAAGTTTGACCGGAAATAGCAGTCACAATGGAGACTTTTATAATTTCCTTTATTGCGGTGACATCGAATAAAACGAGTCCAAGAAGTGCGGCTAGGCTACCAGTGAAAATATCAGTTAAAAATCCAAAATGAAAAAAAGTTTTCAAACGGCGTGGAAGCAATAACTTACCTTGGTTATTGATTAGATGGGAAACGAAGCCAGTAATGCCACCAACGAGAACTGCGGTTAGCCATTGATACATTTCCATCGAATCCACTCCTTTTAGTGAATAAGATTCGATTTTTTCATATTGATTCCTTTTCATATTTCATATAAGCATATTGAGAAAGTTTGTTTGGGTAAATCTTATTCAATTTAATTATAACAGAAAATTCTGATACATTTCAGTCTATTATATGAATCATATTTACAATAATATGAATACAGAAAGAGGTGTGTGATATGAATATAGAGTATCGAATAAGAAGTGTGGATGGTTATACGAAAAATATAGGGGAATTAGTGAGTATGCTGGAGCATACGAGGGCGGTAACATTACAGGAAATAGAAAATCTATCAGTTGAGCAATTAGATTTAATTATGCCGAGTGGTGGGAATTCAATTGGCGCCTTATTAAAACATATGGCATCTATAGAAAAAGCCCATCAGCTTATTTCATTTCAAAATCGTGACTTTACAAAAGAAGAATTAGAAATATGGGAAGATGCACTGTATTTAGGGGAAGTTGGGAGAACGATTCATGGTCATGAAATACAGTATTATGTACAACTTTTGCAAAGTGTTCGAGAAGAGTCGCTAAAGTATTTGAGTAAAGTAGATGATACATGGCTAATGTCAGAAAGAAAGTGGCCTAACGATGTAGCGTATAACCAGCACTATCTTTGGTTTCATGTGATAGAAGATGAAATTAATCACCGTGGACAAATTAGAATGTTAAAGAGAGAATTATTTGAAAATTACGTCAAATAAAGTAGCTTTTTAAATTAATATTCCATATAATGAGAGTAATTAAAATAAGATCGGAGTGATGTATTATGGCGAATATGACTGTAATGAATAATAAATTAAATACAAACGTGGATGGAAAGGGCGATATTATATAAGATAGTTCGCAATCCTTCCACTTAGTACAAACTAGGGAGGATATTGATTTGAATCAAAATATTTTAGAGTCGTTCGGCTGGGATTCATTTTTTGAAGAGCAAGCTGTAGAGCAGAATTATGAAGTAGGGCGTATTTTACTTGAGCATAAGCATATATATCGCATTATTTGTAATGACGGTGAATATATGGCAGAACTGTCTGGGAAGTTTCGACATGAAGCGGTAACGAAAGGAGATTACCCAGCAGTTGGTGATTGGGTGTATATAAAGAAAATAGAAAATGAGAAAAAGGCAATCATTCATCGTATTTTTTCGAGAAGAAGTTCTTTTTCAAGACAAGAAGCTGGTAATAGAACTGAAGAACAAATTATTGCAGCAAATGTTGATTATTTATTTTTAGTGAATGCACTTAACCATGATTTTAACGTAAGAAGGTTGGAGCGTTATTTACTATTAGCGTATGAAAGTGGTGCAATGCCTGTTATTGTTTTAACAAAAAGTAGTTTATGTGAAGATGTGGAACAAAAAATTGTAGAAACGGAAGCTGTTGCAATTGGTGTTCCGATCTTCGTCGTCGATAGTTTAGAGCATAGAGGTATTGACTCGTTACAACAATTTGTTGCTTCAGGAAAAACAATTGCTTTAGTCGGCTCATCAGGGGTTGGAAAATCTACTTTGTTAAATGCACTCGTAGGAATTGAGATAGCGAAAACGGGAGATATACGTGAGGAAGATAGTAAAGGGCGACATACGACAACTCATCGTGAGCTGTTCCAACTACCGAGTGGGGGCTTAGTCATTGATACTCCTGGCATGAGAGAGTTACAGCTTTGGGAAGGAAGCGATGCAATCCAGACAACATTTTCTGATATTGAAGAATTTGCAAAAACATGCCGCTTCCGAGATTGTAAACATGAAAATGAACCAGGATGCGCAGTGCATAAAGCAATTGATAACGGGCTAATGAAGATAAATCGTTTGCAAAGCTATAAAAAGTTGCAAAGAGAATTGGCGTATTTTATGAGAAAACAAGATGCTATTCTCGCAAGAGCTGAGCGTGATAAGTGGAAGAAGATTTCTAAACAACATAAAAAAATGTAAAAAACCAAAGGACTATTCCTTTGGTTTTTTGTATTTGTAAATTTTATAATAATATTATTCATATATATAGACAAAGGGGGAATATTTGTTTAAACTTTACAAGGTGTTTATGAAAAACGAATTGTAAAAATAGAGGATAGGGAATGGGATATATTCATAATTAGTTATTCATCCTTAAAACTTAATATTTAAATGTAGGAGGTTTATAATGAGTAAACTGTTAAGGTGGTTTCGAGATATAAAAGTAGCAAAAAAGCTATTAATTTCATTTTTGGTAATTTTAATTGCAGCTGTCTCTATTATTGGAGGAATGTCTTATCAAACGGCTAAAAAGAATTTTGAATCACAAATTACGAGTAGTGCTCACGATAATATAAAAATATTAGATAATTTAATCAATCAAATGATTGAGGCGAAATTTAACGAAATAAATAACTTTGCACGAGTGGTTCATAGTGATATGTATCAAGGAGATAATCAAGATGAATTAAGAAAGGTGTTATCTCAGTATATTAATTTAAATAAAGATATTGAACAAGTATATGTTGCCGGCAATGATAAGAAATTTGTGCAAGAACCCAATATACAAATGGCAGCAGATTATGATCCAACAACTCGTTCTTGGTATAAAGATGCAGTGAGTAAACAAGGTGGAATCGTGGTCACTGAACCGTATAAGGCAAAAGGAAATGGACATATTGTCGTAACGATTGCGAAACAAACAGAAGATAAAAATGGTGTTGTTGCGGTAGATTTAAGTTTAGAGAGTTTATTGAAAACAACAAAGTTAATCAATATTGGTAAAAAAGGATATACTTTCATTTTAGATGGAAAACAAAAAATAATTGCTCACCCGCAAGAAAAATCAGGTGATAAAGCAGCTGATTCTTGGGCAAAGAGAATTTACGAAGATAATCAGGGCGCTTTTTCATACACGTATGACGGTAGTGAAAAGAAAATGGTATTTGCTACAAATTTAAAAACAGGTTGGAAAATCGGTGGAACGATGTACTCAAATGAAATAATCGAAGCTGCTCAGCCTGTATTTTATAATATGTTAATTGTTATGATTATTTCACTAGTTGTAGGAGGGGCACTTATTTATTTCGTAACGCTTTCTATTACAAAACCTTTAAAGAGATTAGTTGCCACTTCTAAAGAAATAAGTGAAGGAGATTTAACGCAAACAATTGAAATTCATTCAAACGATGAAATTGGTCAACTTGCAAAAGGATTTAATGAGATGACAGATTCACTACGAACGTTAATTGGAAGAATTAATGATTCGGCCGGGCATGTTGCAGCGGCATCAGAAGAGCTAACTGCTAGTGTAAGACAAGCGAGTGAAGCAACGGAACAAATTACAATGGCAATGGATGAAATATCAAGTGGGGCAACGACGCAAACAACAAGTGTAGAAAATGGTGCAATGTTACTGTTTGATGTAACAGAAGGAATTCAGCATGTAGCAAATAGTTCATCATCTATTAATACGGCTTCTACTCATACTCGTGAAAAAGCAGAAGATGGTGGAAAGTTAGTAGGGAAAACAGTTAATCAAATGCAGTCTATTGCAGAATCTGTTTCACAATCCGATGCAGTTATACAGTTATTAAATAATAAATCAAAGCAAATTGGTGAAATATTAGAAGTAATCCAAAATATTGCAGATCAAACAAATCTTCTTGCTTTAAATGCTGCAATTGAAGCTGCAAGAGCTGGTGAGCACGGAAGAGGATTTGCGATCGTTGCAGATGAAGTACGTAAATTGGCAGAGCAATCTAGCGTATCTTCCAGTGAAATTAGTAAATTAATATGTGAAATACAAGATGATATGAGTAAGACAGTAAAATCTATGGGTCATGTAAATAAAGAAGTTCAATCTGGACTAGTTATTGCAAATGAAACGAAGCAAAATTTTGCTGAGATTTTACAATCTACAAATGAAATTGCTAATCAAATTAAAACGATGGTTGAAACGGCTAATGGGATGTCAAAAGGTGCCAATGAAGTATCTATTTCAGTCGGGCAAATTGCAATGACAGCACAGAATAATGCGACGAGTACACAAAGTGTCGCAGCGTCTGCTGAAGAACAATTAGCTTCGATGGAGGAAATTGGTTCCGCAGCTGGTACATTATCTCAAATGGCTGAAGAGTTGCAAGGATTAATTGAAAGATTTAAAGTTTAAAAGAGAAAGACTGCCCCAATAGCAGAATGCTATTGGGGCAGTCTTTTTTTTACGCAATAACTGCGATGAATTTATGCTTATAATGAATGAGGATGGAGAATAGCTTAATGATGTTTAAAACTGAATTTCTCATATTATTTGTCGAAAAATAGAGGTATTTGTTAACTTTGTGTATAATTACAATCATATAGAATACAAATAAAGGAGATTATTATGGGAGTGTATTGGGGTACAAAAAGACATTCTTGGCTTAGTTATGTCTCATTTTGGCTAAGTATTTCATTTTTTGTGGTGTTTCTAATTGAAGTGTTTATTTTAAAAACACTTTCGGATAGCTCGGTGCAAATTGTTAAATATTTCTATTTCATACTCGTACCAGTAAACATCCTTCTTAGTTTAAAGTTACTTTTTAAGAAGAATGAAAAGAAAGCATTACCCATTTTTAGTTTAATTGTCTCATTATTATTTACAATTTTAATTATAGTATTAGCAATAGCAGCTACAGGGAAATTTATTTAGGGAGAGTGATATATATCACTCTTCTTTTTTGTTATGAGCAAATAAAAAATAGGTGTTGAATAAAACTTACAGTAGAATAGTAAGTAACGGACTAAGATACATAATAATGAAGATAGAATAAAGTGTTTTGTAAGTATTAATGAAGCAAATGAATACGGTAAGAACGGTGATATATGGTACAATGACTATGGATAGTGATAGAGATAAAGGGTATATAAAATACTCATCGTTTTTTAGTAAGAGAGGGGTTATCTTATGCTATACGAGGATTTGATGACATTATTTCAAGCAGCTCCAAAAAAAGATAGAGGTGGCTGGAAATATATAATCCAAGAACAAAATGATAAATATGAAATTGTTGATGAAATGTTGAAAAATCAAATGAGTATTGAATTGTATTTTAATGAATATGATGAGGTGAAAATCACTTTATATAAAGATGGAATTCCTATTTCTACTATGCAAAGAATTGCTATTTCAAAAGTTGAATTAGACGAGGATGAAGAAGGGATTCAATTCGTTTTAGAGCGCATGCCTAGTCGAATGATTCGATTGCAATTAAAGCCATATTTGGCATTGGAAATGGGACCGTACTGGGAAATATGTGATGATTGTGAATGAACATAAAGAAAGCATCCAATAAAATGGATGCTTTCTTTATGTTTTTTGAAGTTGTTTAAAAGCAATGATTGGAAGTAGAACGATACTTACCCATCCGATGATTGGATATAGAATGTGGAGTAGTTCACTGTAACCGATGTAACTAAAGCAATAACTAATTAGTAAAATGAAGAAAATAATATTGTTACTTTTCCACCCAGTGATAGATTGCATTTGTTTTGTCATCCCGAACACATTACCAACTAAAGTTGTAAACACTTCACCGAAAATAATAAGAACAAAGAAAAAGTGAAAAGTTGCATTAAATCTTCTTATGACTTCAGCCATTGGGATATTGTATTGATAAAATTGGTCGACTGATAAGATAGCTAAATGGCTGCATAATAAAATTAAAGAAAGTCCTGCACCACCTAAAATTCCACCCCACAAAATGGCTTTTCGATCCTTTACTTCACCGGCTAACGGGACGAGAACGCTTTGGGCGAGAGAAAGATTTAAAGCGACATATGTAATAGGGCTAGTAATCCACTTCATATTCCAGCTCTCTGCAGGAATAGTATTACTAATAGGTGTTGTACTGTGGAAAAAGGTTGTAATAGCAAGTCCTATAATAAATATCATCATAATAGGTACGACAAGTGTATTTACTTCAAAAACACCTTGTAATCCGCGGCTACCTATAATGAGACAGGCGATAACTGTAATGAGAATACCGAGTTGTCTTGGTAAACGAAGTTGCTCTTCAAATACCGCCCCAGCCCCTGATAGCATAACGCTCGTTACACCAAATAATACGAGTAGTAATAATGTATTTACAACATTTCCGAATACATCTCCAAATAAATATTTGTTAAAATCTTGCGCTGAAAATGCCCCGATTTGTGATGAAAGTAACATCATCTTTGTGCCGAGCCAAATAAAAAAAAATCCACTTACACATATACCAATTGTTCCGTATAATCCGTTCACTGTAAAGAATTCAACAATTTCTCGTCCAGTAGCAAATCCAGCTCCAACGACAGTTCCGATATAAGTAGCAGCAACTTTCTTTGCTACTTGCCATTGTTGATTGTCCATGTTATCCCTCTTTCTTCTATGATGAGCTTGACTTACTATAATGCATATGTAGCAGCTTGGACGATTAGACATATGAAGTAGTTGAAAAAATACATGAATTGTATGATATTAGGGAAATATTAAAGGTGTTAAAACTTTGTTACATATGAGCCAATCATTCGAAAGGGTAGGAAATGTATGGTAAAATGTAATTAGGTTATTAAAAGATAAGCATTACAAAACGATAAGAGGAGTGGATTGTATGAGTACGAATACAAATGTTGTTGAAGTATTAAACAAGCAGGTAGCAAACTGGAATGTGTTATATGTGAAACTACATAATTATCACTGGTATGTGACAGGACCACACTTCTTTACATTACATGAGAAATTTGAAGAGTTTTATAATGAAGCAGGGACGTATATTGATGAGTTAGCAGAACGTATTTTGGCGTTAGAAGGTAAACCGTTAGCGACAATGAAAGAATATCTTGCAACATCTAGTGTCAGTGAGGGGACAAGCAAGGAATCAGCTGAGGAAATGGTGCAAACTTTAGTGAATGATTACTCTGCACTTATTCAAGAATTAAAAGAAGGTATGGAAGTTGCTGGTGAAGCTGGCGATGAAACATCAGCTGATATGTTACTAGCGATTCACACGACATTAGAACAGCATGTATGGATGCTAAGTGCATTCTTAAAATAAAAATAAATATATTTTGAAAAATTCATTGAAAAATTTTTTCAATGGATTTTTTGTGATTTTTCAGTTTTCTTTTATGCTATAATATAGTAAAAGGGAGGCGATGCAATGTTTCGCTTTTTCAGAACTGGAAAAGAAGAACGGGAAATTACGAAAGATGAATTAGAACAAGCGATGGCTAAGTTTCTAGAAACAAATGCTAATATCGTATATACAGTATTAGTAAATGATGATTATACAGTAAATTATGATTTGTTAAAGCCGTATTTGCCTGTATTTCCGACAAATGTTTTTCTTATTACGAAGGAAACGCTTGAGGTATTTGAACATACAGAAGAAAATTTAAACCTAGTTAAAGAAATTGATATCGTACAAAAGGCAGTAGATCAATATGTAACAGAAAAAGAAATGTTTCCAATTGTTGAGGGTAGTGAAGATCGCCTTATATGTGGAATGAAGCTAGGGCCGTACTTAAATCGTCTATTAAAAAGAGACTTATATATTTCAGAAAAACATTATTTAGTTTCAAGTAAACCGGATAGAAAAAAACAAAAGAGCGGGTAGATGTAAAAAACAACAATAATATATTGTTGTCTTTTTTTGGTTAAAAATATATTGACTATTCTGTCTATTTAGTTTTATACTACACGTATTGGATAGGAAGAGGTGATGTAATATGCGTATACATACGGTAATTATTAAATATCATTCTGAGGATCAAGTATGGTTAGGTTGAGTTATTGAATATAACAATGTACATACCATGATCAAAGGATGATATACAAGTTCGAGAAATAAATATTATAAACGGTTTCGGGGGATTGGTATATGAAAAATAGTATGACTTACATCCAGTTATTAAATGAAACGTTACGTTGTTATGCAAATAAAGGAAGTTTTGAAGCGTATACGTATATAATGGAACATGCTAAAGGTGTAATAGGTAATGAGGCACAAATATATAATTTTAAATATGCACTAGCAAGTGCAGCAGGACTTGAAGAAGAAGCTTTGCATGTAATGAAGGAAGCTATTATAGAGAATGGATTTTGGTATGGAAATGAATATTTAATTTCCGACGACGATTTAAAACCACTACATAAGTTTGAAGAGTTTCATAAAATGGTTCAATTATGTAAAGAAAGAGAAGAAGTAGCAAAGAAAACAGAACGAGCAGATGTGAAATATATTTACAGCGAGGAAAAGGGAAATCTACTAGTTACAATGCATGGTGATCAAGAAAATATAGGAATAATAGAACCATATTGGAAATCAGTTATTACACAAGATTATACGTTAGCGTTACCACAGTCTTCGCAAATTCAATTTTCAGATGGGTTTGTTTGGGATGATATACATAGAGGGAAAGAAGAATTAAAAGAGCATTACGATAAATTTATAGAGAATCATACAGTAGAAAATGTAATAATAGGTGGTTTTTCTGCTGGAGCAAGAGTAGCTTTACTTACGATTTTACAAAAAGATATAGATGTAGATGGTTTTATTTTTATGGCACCGTGGCTTCCAGAGATTGAAGAATGGAATGAGTTGCTGGAAGTACTACAGGATAAACATATAAAGGGATATATAGTATGCGGGGATCAAGATGAAGATTGTTTCGAATGCACGCAGCAATTTGTACGATTATTAAGAGATAAGAATATAGAACATAAGTATAAAATTGTGCCTAACTTAAATCATGATTATCCTAATCATTTTGATGAGTTATTAAAAGAAGCTATTGAATATATAGGAAGTAAAAACAATAAGTAGTAAGAAAGGGAGATGCATCGTCGTTGATGTATCTCCCTTTTACAATTATAAATTAAAAGCATTTGCTAGTAAGCGATAAGAATTTAATTTATGTTCAAATTGATGAGTAATCGTGATAACCATAAATTCGTCAGTATTGTACGCTTTACTTAAATTTACTATTTTTTCTTTCACAGAAGTCGGATCACCTACGATCATACGTTGACGATTTTCTTTTATACGGAATAAATCATACGCACTGTATGAATAATTTTGAGCAGTTTCGATAGAAGGTGTACCAGTTGTTCGTTTTCCTTGCTCTAGTAATAAGATTGATAAATCTAAACTAGAAGCAATTTTTTCTGCCTCTTCATTTGTTTCTCCGCAAATAACAAAAATCGCGACAATTGATTTTGGTTTATCTCCTAAATAGGAAGGTTGAAATTGTTCCTGGTAAGCCCTCATAACTTCTGGGCCTCCGAAGCCATTAATAAATTGTGCAAATGCAAAAGAAGCTCCGTTGTGCGCCGCAATTTTAGCGCTCTCTCCGCTAGAACCGAGCATCCACATTTCAGGTGATGTTGGAATAACTGGAGTAGCCTTTAAATTTGCATAATGATGATTTTCTGGTACTTGATCATGTAAATACATTGCAACATCTGCAACTTGTTCTGGGTATTGATCAAGTGAGACCATTTTTCCTTCTTGTAGTGCACGAGTTGCTATTGGCATACCACCAGGTGCTCTACCAACACCAAGGTCGATGCGGTTTGGATAAAGTGCTTCTAAAACGCGGAAATTCTCGGCAACTTTATATGGGCTATAATGCGGTAACATAACACCACCCGAACCAACTCTAATATGTCCCGTTTTCGCTGCAATATGAGAAATAAGTATTTCTGGACTTGAACCAGCTAAGCTTACGGAATTATGATGCTCGGATACCCAAAAACGTGTGAATCCGAGTTTTTCTACTTCTTGTGCAAGCGTAACTGTATGTGAAATAGCTTGGGTTGCTGTGCTACCATCTGAAATAGGTGATTGGTCTAATACACTTAATTTGATCATAGAATATACCTCTCAATCTTAATGTACATCCTATTATATATTTACTTACGAAAAATGCGTAATGAAATGCTCAAAATGAAAAGCGGATAATATTATATCCGCTTTCAACGAGAAAATCCCCGTTCATAATGATTCATTTCGACTAAGTTTAAAATATATTCATAGTTGTCAATTTCATGTTTTAGCTGTTCACGTTCTTTTTCAGATAGTCTCTTATTGCTAAGTTTTTTACATAAGTTTTGTTTCTTTAATTCTAGATGTTTTTTTGTAGCGTCGTAATCATAAATCTGTTTCATTTTCAACCACTCCTTCGTTGAGTTGCTATATTATACGAAGCATAAAGAAATGTGAGATCTGTCTCTTATGTACTTTTAGTGAATATTCAAATTGCAATGGTGTTATGTTTATGGGGATTTATGAATAAAATGCACTAAACCACTAATGCGCATTTTATCCCGCATTAACGGGCAGTAAAACTCCCACCTCAAAATTGGGCTGGAGCAATGAAGTTAGGTGGGAGATTAACTGCCCATAAAAGCCCGATTGGTTCAACTAATAATCAGTGGGGGAAGAACACCCCACTGATTATAGTTTCACTTTATGAAGTAAGGGGTGGAATTGTGCAGAAAGACTTAATGTATAACACTAAGATGGATGAAACGTTACAAGTTATAAATAAGGGATTGAATAAGACGACACGTCCGAAACAAATTATTGTAGTAGGGGCAGGCATGGCTGGATTAGTTTCGGCATCTTTATTAAAGGCTGCAGGACATGAAGTGAAGATTTTTGAAGCAAACAATCGTGTAGGCGGCCGCATAGAGACAGTTAGAATGGAAGGTACCGGATTATATTTAGATGTTGGGGCGATGAGAATTCCATATTCGCACACGTTAACGATGGCATATATAAGAAAGTTTGGGTTACAGGTGAGTCCGTTTATTAATAGGAATGAGACAGATATCATCTACGTAAATGGTCGGAAAACGACATTAAAACAATATGAAAAAGATCCAAGTATTTTAAGATATCCTGTGGAAATGAATGAAGTTGGGAAAACGTCTGAGGAACTATTATTGTTAGCGGTACAGCCTATTATAAATTTTATAAAAAAGAACCCAGAGAAAAATTGGGATGTTGTAGTAAAGGATTTTGGAAGATACTCTACAGGACAATTTTTAAAGTACCATCCTTATCAATATAATACGTATTTTTCACCAATAACGATTGAGATGATTGGTGTTTTATTAGATTTAGAAGGTTTTTTAGAAAGGTCATTCGTTGAGACGTTACGTTTTTTATACATTATGCAAGAGGAGAGCGGATTTTGTGAAATAATAGGTGGAAACGATAGATTACCAAAATCTTTTTTACCGCAATTAGAAGAAAATATTATTTATAATCAAAAATTAATGAAGCTACATCAACACGATAACGGTGTGACAGCTTTCTATCGAAACGAGGAAACTTTTGAATATAGTAGTATTACAGGGGATTTAGTTATTGTTACAATTCCGTTTTCGACAATGCGTTTTGTGGAAGTAGATCCATTTGACTCTATATCTCATGAAAAGTGGAAAGCAATTCGTGAATTGCATTATATGCCTGCGACGAAAATAGGCATTCAATTTAAAAGTCGATTTTGGGAAGAACAAGGGCAATTAGGTGGCAGAATTATAACAGATTTGCCAATTCGTTACGCCTATTATCCAAGCCATGGAATTGGACAGAAAGGACCAGCTATGATGTTAGGAAGCTATACATGGTCTTATGATGCGTTGCTATGGGATGGGTTATCGAAGGGTGATCGTATTTATTACACATTACACAACTTAGCAACGATATTAGGTGGTCAAGTATATGATGAATTTATGTCTGGAATATCAAAAAGTTGGACATTGGATCCATATGCACTTGGAGGATTTGCTCTTTTTCAAGCCGGTCAAGAATCTGAGCTACAACCAGCGATTGTAAAGCCAGAGGGGAAAATATTCTTTGCTGGAGATCATACAACGTTATATCACGGATGGATTCAAGGTGCGATTGAGTCTGGAGTTCGTGTAGCGGTGGAAGTGAATGAGTAAAAAGTTTTTAATTCAGAAAATTCTTTACTGTATAACTTGAGATGGATATTATTATATATAAAAGAAAAATAGGGAGTGTTTACAGTGAAACCGTTATTATTCGATTTTTCTTCTGAATTTTATACTGACAGGCTTTTTATTCGAATGCCGAAACCAGGAGATGGTAAAGTTGTATACGATGCAATTCAAGCTTCAATACAAGAACTAAAACCTTGGATGGTGTTTGCACAAAAAGAGCAAACAGAGCAAGAAGTAGAAGAAAGTATTAGAAAATCACATATTCAATTTTTGCAACGTGAGGATTTAAGGTTACTAGTATTTTCGAAAGAAACAGGTAAATTTATTGCATCTGCCGGATTACATCGTATTAATTGGGATATACCTCAATTTGAAATCGGATATTGGATTGATTCGAGATTTAGTGGAAAAGGCTATATGGTAGAGGCTGCGAAAGGTATAACGGATTATGCTTTTTCTGAACTGAAAGCAAACCGCGTAGAAATTCGTTGTGATGCTCTAAATAAAAAGAGTAGAGCGATACCTGAGAAATTAGGTTTTAAATTAGAGGGTATTTTAGAAAGTGCCAGTGTTGCGGTAGATGAAAATGGATTAAGGGACATGTGTGTATTTGCAATGACTAGAAATACATATGAAAAAGAAGAGCTGTAAAGAAACAGCTCTTCTTTTTCATATTATGGTACAGGATGACCGTTAGAGCTTTCAAAAATTGTAAACCATTGTTGACGATCTAAGTTAACTTTTGTAGCAAGAGCGGCCGTTTTTATACGATCTAATTTCCCAGAGCCAACGATTGGCATCATGTTAGCTGGATGAGCAAGTAGCCATGCATACATAACCGTATCGATGCTAGTAACACCTAGCTCATTAGCAACTTTTTGTACAGTTTCACGTACACGTACTGCACGTTCAGTTTGACCGGTAAAGATTTCGCCACCAGCAAGAGGTGACCAAATCATTGGATTGATTCGTTTTTCTTGGCATAAATTAATCGTACCTTTTTCAAAGTGCTCAAGCTGCAGCGCAGATACCTCGATTTGATTTGTAATGAGCGGGAAATCTAAATATGAACTTAACATATGAAACTGTGAAGGTAAAAAGTTAGATACACCGAAGTGACGAACCTTTCCTTCTTGTTTTAAGCGTGAGAACGCTTCTGCCACTTCATTTGGATCCATAAATGGATCAGGACGATGGATGAGTAATACATCAATATAATCTGTATGTAAGTTTTGTAATGAATCCTCCGCGCTCTTTATGATATGTTCAGTACTTGTATTGTAGTGAGCAACATATCGCTCTGGAAATTTTGGTGATGGGGGAGCGATTCCACACTTGGTAACAATTTGCATGTTTTCTCGTAAGGAAGGCTTTAGTTGTAAAGCTTCTCCAAACAGCCCTTCACACGTATATCCGCCATAAATATCAGCGTGATCGAAAGTAGTAATCCCCATATCCATGCATTCTTCAATGAAAGAAAGTAACTCTTGTTTCGTCATATTCCATTCTGCTAAACGCCAAAATCCTTGAATAATACGAGAAAATTCTAGTGTTTCGGCCATTTGAACTCGTTCCATTATAAGTACCCCCTTGATGTATGATTATTATTTTGAAAAGGCTTTCTTACTACATATTATTATATAGTTTGAGGAGCGTACAAACAATAAATATGTTTTGCTACAAAAACGATTTTCTCTATATGCTATAATGTAGACACATATAGCTATAAGGAGATGTAAGGGATGATTCCAGTAACAATATTAACTGGTTTTCTTGGATCAGGGAAAACGACTTTATTAAATCGTATTTTATCAGAAAATCACGGTAAGAAATTAGCGGTGATTGTAAATGAAATAGGACAAATTGGTATCGATAATCAGTTGATTATGAATGTTGAAGAAGAAATTATGGAAATGACTAACGGTTGTCTATGCTGTACTGTACGTGAAGATTTACTCGTTGCGTTAAAACAATTACTGGACGTAAAAGCAGAAGGGAAAATGGACTTTGAAGGCTTAGTAATTGAAACAACAGGTCTTGCAAATCCAGGCCCGATTATTCAAACATTTTTTTTAGATCCTGTTATTCAATCTGCATACCAAATTAATGGCGTTGTAACTGTAGTAGATAGTTACCATATACATAAACATTTTGAAAAGGGACTAGAAGCAAAGGAACAAATTGCATTTGCTGATGTAGTGTTGGTGAATAAATTAGATTTAATTGAAGAAAGTGAAAAGGAAAATCTTTTGCATGAACTGCAAGGTATTAACCCCACTGCAAAGTTAATCGAGGCAACTAACTGTGAGGTAGATATACCATCATTATTACAAATTCAAACGTTTAAAACGAAAGATACGTTACAAATTTATCCTCATAAAGAGCATAATCATTTAGAAGGTGTAAAATCATTTGTACTACGTGAAGAGCGTCCGTTAGATTTACAAAAACTAAATGAGTGGATGTCAGCTGTCGTGCAAGAGCTAGGGGAGTATTTATATCGTTATAAAGGGATTTTATCTATCGATGGAGTAGATAAACGTATCGTGTTCCAAGGTGTACATACATTATTTGCTGCTTCGTATGATAGAGAGTGGCAAGAGGGTGAAAAGCGAGTAAGTGAAGTCGTATTTATCGGTAAAGATATTAATAAAGAATGGTTCCAAGAACATTTTGGGGAGTGTGTGAAATAAGTCTGCGTCAACTGCAGGCTTATTTTTATATGAGCATTCTATTGAGATTGTACTAGATTTCAATAACGAAACACATAAGGGAAAGAAACGGAAAATAGAAAATAACATTGATAAATATATAATAACAAGCCTGTTTTCACAGGCTTGTGTTTTCGTTTATTAGTAACTCCATTACAACACCTACAACTGGACCCTCATCATCAATATCCCCGTTTAAATGGAAACCAAATGATTCATATAGGCCCATGGCAAGTTTGTTGCCCGGATGTAAACTTAAGTAAATTATTTTACATGTAAATTGTTGTTGTAAAAATTGAATGAGTAAGCGAAGGAAACGCTTTGCGTATCCTTTTCCTTGATGTTGTTGGTCAATCATAAAACGATCTAACCAGATGCTTTCGTGTTTTTTTGAATACCAACCGTACATTGCGTATCCAACAAGTGTTTCTCCATCATATAAACCTACTGACGTCCCGTTTCCTTCATATAATGATTCTGCTAAAGAAAACGCATTACTTTCAATAAATTGCTGCTGGTTTTTTGCGACGTTTAAAGCAGCTACTGAACGCCAATTTTTTGCTGTTACTTCACAAATGTGAAGATTCATAATTCCAACTCACCTTCTAAAAGAGTATAGCTTAAAGCTAATATGGATAATTTTACTTGTTATTTTGGTCAAGTCAAGGATACATACATAAAAAGGCAGCTGAACAATAGATTCAGCTGCTTAGAAAATATAGTAAATTAGTTTGTTGCTTCTTTCAATGTGTTTACGTTTTCTTCCATTAAAGTAAAGTAATCTTTATTGTTCTTCGCATCATCTTCAGAAATAGTAGCAAGGTGATTTAAGCGTAAAACTGTTGTACCAGTTTCTTTTTGAATAACTGATGCGACTTTTGGCGTAGAGAAAGTTTCAAATAAAATATATTTTAGACCGTGTTCTTTTACTGTTTTTGTAATGTCAGCAAGCTCTTTTTGAGATGGCTCATCAGAAGCTGAAATTCCGGCGATAGGAATCTGTTTTAAACCATAGCGTTGTTCCCAATAACCATAAGCAGCATGAGAAACTAAAATTTCTTTCGTTTTCGCATTTGCTACAGCAGCTTTAAATTGATCGTCTAAATCGGTAAATTTAGTTTGAAGTGCTGCAAAGTTTTTCTCGAATTCTTGTTTATGGTCAGGTTGTAATTCCACAAGAGCATTTTTGATTTTTTCAGCTTGTTTCATCGCAAGAGTAGGGTCTATCCAAACATGCGGGTCTTTATCATGATGGTGATCATCTTCTTTATGACCATCTCCGTGATCGTGATGTTCTTCTTCAGAAGAAGCACGAAGTTTAATTCCTTTTGATGCATTTACAATTTTAACATTTTCTTTTTGTAATGTTTTTTCCATCTTCTCAGCAAATGGTTCTAATTCAGCACCGTTATAAACGAATAAATCGGCTTTTGCAACTTGTACTGTTTGTTTTTGACTCGGTTCAAATGTATGTGAATCGGCACCAGGAGGGTAAATTGCTTCTACTGTTACATAGTCGCCACCAATTTTTTTTGCGAAATCTGCAAGAGGGAAGATGGTTGTATAAACAGTTAGCTTTCCATCTTTCTTGGCAGTACCTTCTTTTTTATTTGAGCAGCCAGTAAAAATTAAAGTGAAAATAAGTAAGAATGAAAATATAGTCAATCTTTTAGGCATGAAGTTCTCCTCTTTTCTTTTTTTACGGATATATCTTCAATTATAGAAGAAAAATATCATTTTAATACAAAACGGAATAATTACGTTTTAGTTTGCGAACTTAGTATAATACATCTTTCATAAAGTTGCAATAAATAATAATCATTACGATTTGATTTTGTTATAAAGTTGTCAAATATAGATGTATTATTTTTGTGAATGCATGCATATGTGACAACGCTGCTTTCATATATTTGAAAGGAAGGTGAAGAGGGGGATGAGCGCTTGGGATATTTAATGGAAGCTATCTTATTGATATTAGCGGTAGTATTGCCATTATCTTTCGTTTTAATCTTTTTAAGACGCTTAATAAGTAATTTAGGGAATGCATCAACGATAACGAAATTACCAGAGAAAGAAAAGAAAAAAGAGTAAGTAAAGCACTATGCATACGCATAGTGCTTTACTTATGGTAAAATAAAAAGAAGGAAACTCCTAAAAGTTGCATGTCACTGAAGGAGAGAAAAGTAAAATAAGAGGTATATGCATATATGAATAAGCGAACAGCGTTAGTACTTGGTGCAAGTGGTTTAGTTGGACAAGAGATAACGCGTCTATTACTTGAATCAGATTACTACGATTCGGTTACTATTTTTGTAAGAGAACCAATGCAATGGCAACATGAGAAGTTACAGCAGAAGAAAGTAGATTATTCGGCATTAGAAGAATATAAAGAATTTTTTGCAGTAGATGATGTTTTTAGTTGTCTAGGAACAACAATAAAAAAAGCAAAAACAAAGGCGAATTTCAAAAAAGTAGATTATGAATATACGTTACGAGCTGCTTGTTTAGCTGAAAAGCAAGGGGTGCAAAACTTCCTTGTTGTGTCTTCGATGGGAGCAAATCCTAAATCATTTTTCTTTTATTCACAAGTAAAAGGGAAAATGGAAGAGGAATTGCAAAAGTTAGTGATTGGTGGTATTCATATTTTTAGGCCGTCTTTATTAGTTGGAAATCGACAAGAGTTTCGTTTTGGTGAACGAATGGCTGAAAAGTTAACTCGAATTATTCCTTTTATATTTAAAGGGGCTTTCAAAAAGTATAAACCAATTTCAGCTAAAGATGTGGCGAAAGGGATGTATATAACTGCGCTGCGAGAAGAATCTGGTCTCCACATTTATAATTCAAATGAAATTACAACGATAGAATAAATAAAACCGAGAAGAATGGCTTCTCGGTTTTATTTATTCATATTGATTTTCCCAGGAGCCCGCTTATATTGATACGGTTCTTGCAATTCAAAACCAAGTTCATTTGCGGCTATTCTTGGGAAGTACGGATTGCGAAGTAACTCACGTCCGATAAAAATTAAATCTGCTTCGTTATTATTTAATATTTGCTCTGCCTGTGCCCCAGTCGTAATCAATCCAACTGCCCCAGTTGCAATGTTAGCATGTTCTTTAATATGTTTAGCATATTGTACTTGGTAACCAGGATAAACATCAATATGTGTCGGTACAACTGCACCAGAACTACAATCGATTAAATCTACTCCTTGTTCTTTCATCCATTTTGAATACCGAACGTAATCTTGAACGGTTAGCCCGTCAGGATGATAATCATTTGCTGAAATACGAACAAATAACGGTCCGTCCCAAACTTCATTTATAGATTCGATGATTTCACGTAAGAAACGATAGCGGTTTTCAGATGAACCGCCATATTCATCCGTTCGTTTATTGGAAAGTGGAGAAAGAAATTCGTTAATTAGATAACCGTGAGCGCCATGTATTTCAATAACGTCAAATCCAGCTTGTTTTGAACGCAGTGCAGCCTTCTGAAAAGCTAGTGCGGTGTCTTTAATTTGCTCTTTACTCATTTCCAGTGGTATTTTCATTGTTTCATTAAATGGAATTGCTGAAGGTGCTAACGCATCTGTTTCTAACTCAGCTTTTCTTCCGGCGTGAGCGAGTTGAATGGCAGCTTTTGCACCATTATCATGTATAAAAGTTGTCGCTGTATGTAATCCTTCAATTAGACTGTCGTCCCAAATACCTAAATCTTTGTTAGAAATGCGACCTTCAGGTAACACAGCTGTTGCTTCAATCATAACTAAACCGACTTGACCGGCAGCCCTAGTTCCATAATGAACGAGGTGGAAATTCGTTACTTTTCCATCCTCATTTTCCGAAGAATACATACACATAGGCGACATGACGATACGGTTTTTTAGTGTAACATCCTTAATTGTGTAGGGTGAAAAAAGTTTGGAATGCATCAAATAGCCTCCTTGATTGAATTTTCTTATATTTTACCATTCTCTTTTTTGTTTCTCTAATAAAACGCTTATACGAAAAATTTTGTCTATTCGTGTTACAATGACTAATATGAACTGAATTGGAGGATGACATATGTACCAGGCTTATTATAAAAGTGAATTAGGTTTGCTAGAAATTACAGCGAACGAAGAAGGCATTACGTCTGTTATATTTGTTGATGAACGACAAGAAGAAAATACAAATGAAATGATAGATCAATGTATAAATGAGCTAGATGAATATTTTAAAGGAAAAAGAAAAGAGTTTACTGTACCACTGTCTGCAGAGGGAACATCATTTCAAAAAAATGTATGGGATGCGCTCTACACTATTCCTTATGGCGTAAGTGCTTCATATTTAGATATTGCGGAGAAGGTTGGTAATACGAAAGCTGTACGAGCAATAGGAGGAGCAAACAGTCGTAATCCCATTTCAATTATCGTTCCGTGTCACCGTGTAATAGGAAAGAGTGGAAAGCTTGTAGGGTATGCGGGTGGTTTATGGAGGAAAGAGTGGCTGTTAAAACACGAAGGTATTTTGAAATGAAGTATGAATGGAAAGAGGGATTGTTTTGGAATGTATAAATTGTGGGCAACCTTGTGCGAATGAACAGTTAAATTGTGCAAACTGTCAGCAAAAACTGCATAATAAACAAGGTGAAGGAAGCTCGCTAATAGACAAAGAATTAGAAGAATATGTAGGGAGACAATATCCGTACTACAAAAAAAAATGGGAGCTTGAAAATAAGCGAATTGCAAAATGGAGCTGGAATGGTTGGGCTGCTATTTTTAATGTAGGTTGGCTTGGCTATCGTAAGTATTATTTACCTGCTACACTATTTATACTGTTATTAGTAGTGTGTGATGCGTTTTCATATTATATGGGCTTCAACGTAGCATTGCCAATCATTAATATGGTGCCTCTTACGTTTTTATTACTCGTTTTTATCTTATTCGGGCTAGGGATTTTTGCGAATGGATTATATTATCAATTTGCAGAAAGACGTATATACCGCATAAAGGCACGTGAAATTAAAGATGAATCGGTTGAAAATTATCTCATTCGTGATAGTGGAGGAACGAGTAAAATGGGAGCAACGATCGTTACAATGTTAGCAGTTGCTAGTATTTTGTTCAGTCATTTCTTTTTCCCAACTGATCAGGATATTATTCAAAAAGTTCGTACAAGCTCGCTTTATGAATATCCAGTCTTTTCAATTGGTGAATCGTTCGAAAATTATTTTCAAAATTCAGGATGGATATACTATCGTGGAACGGAAGGATTAGAATTAGTAGAATTTCAGGGGGAGAGTCCTGAGATGCCAAGGAAAAAGGTGACAATTCAATTTATTGTTGATTATAAATTGGGAGAAGTGGAACCATATTCACTTACGATTAACGGTGAATCTAAAAATGAAGAAGAGTTTTTGAAAATAATGGAGGAAATATTTAAAGTTCAAAATCCATTTGATATAGAGGATGGCTTACAAGTAAATACTATTCAACAAAGCGGAGGGAAAGCAATTTCTGACCGCTTTTTTTCTTTTTATGAAAATAAATATTTAAAATAATCAGAATCTTTTGTATAATAAAATATATTATACAAGTTTTAACTTATACATATAGATTGGGGGAAGGAAGAATGAAAAGAAAGACAACAACAATTGCTGCACTTGCGTTATCGACTAGTGTACTGGTTGCGGGATGTGGGAATGGGGAGAAGGCTTCGACAACGAAGAAAGAATCAAGTAAGGGAATGGCAGATAAACAAGTTTTAAATTTGCTAGAAACAGCGGAAATTCCTTCAATGGATACATCTAAATCAACAGATTCTGTATCTTTCCGTGTATTTGTAAATGCAATGGAAGGATTATATCGTCTAGATAAAGATAATAAACCAACTCCAGGTATGGCCAAAGATGTGAAGATTAGTGAAGATAAAAAGACATATACATTTGAATTACGTGATGCAAAATGGTCAAATGGTGATCCAGTTCGAGCGCAAGATTTTGTATATGCATGGCAACGTACATTAGATAAAGCAATAGCAGCAGAATATGCATTTATTTTATTTGATGTGAAAAATGCACAGAAAGTAAATAAAGGAGAAGTACCGTCGGATCAATTAGGTGTTAAAGCGAAGGATGATAAAACGTTGGTAGTAGAATTAGAGCAACCAGCACCTTATTTCCTTGAGCTTACTTCGTTCCCTACATTCTTCCCATTAAATGAAAAGTATGTAAAAGAACAAGGGGATAAATACGGATTAGAAGCAGATAAATTATTGTACAATGGACCATTTACAATGAGTGAATGGAAACATGAACAAAGTTACCAGTTAAAGAAAAACCCAAATTATTGGGATAAAGATGCTGTAAAATTACAAGAAATTAATGTGGGTATAGTAAAAGAGACAAGTACTGGGGTAAATTTATATGATAGTGATCAAGCAGACCGTGTCATTTTAAGTTCTGAGTTTGTAGACAAATATAAAAAGAATAAACCAGATGAATTTAAAACGAAGCTAGACCCACGTATGTATTTCCTGCGTTTTAATCAAAAAAATGCAACGTTTAAAAATCAAAAGGTTCGTGAGGCGATTGATTTAGCGTACGATAAAAAAGGAATTGCGGATGTAATTTTGAATGATGGATCATTGCCAGCGTATTTCTTAGTACCTGAAAAGTTTACGACAGGACCAGATGGAAAAGACTTCCGTACTGTAAATAAAAATTTCCGTGACAGTAAAGATAATGCTGCGAAAGCAAAAAAACTGTGGGAAGAAGCGAAGAAAGAACTTGGTCAAGATACAATTACAGTAGAATTACTAAATGATGATAACGGTAGTCGTAAAAAAGTGGGCGACTTTATTAAAGAAGAATTAGAGAAAAACTTACCAGGTATTAAAGTGAATTTGAAGCAACAACCATATAAGCAGAAGTTAGATTTAGAAAAGAAATTTCAATATGAATTCTCATTATCTGCATGGAGTCCAGATTATCCAGACCCAATGACATATATTGATATGTTCGTTACTGGAAGTTCATTTAATGAAATGGATTATTCAAATCCGAAGTATGATGATTTAGTAGCGAAATCAAAAGGAGAACTACTAAAAGATGACGCAGCACGCTGGAAAGCACTTGCAGAAGCTGAAAAAATCTTAATTGGTCAAGATGTTGCAATCTCTCCTACGTACCAACAAAGTACAGCTTACTTAGAGAAGACGTATGTAAATGGTATTGCTAACCATACGTTCGGTGGCGACTTCAGTTATAAATGGGCATATATTACAAAAAAATAGTATAATAAAAGATGAGTGAATTTTCGCTCATCTTTTGTTTGTTTAAGGAGGAACGTGGAGTGTTGAAAGGAATCAATCATCTTTGTTTTTCAGTATCAAATTTAGAAAACTCTATTCTGTTTTATGAAAGAGTGCTAGAAGGAGAACTATTAGTTAAAGGGAGAAAACTTGCATATTTCAATATATGTGGAGTATGGATAGCACTGAACGAAGAGGCACATATTCCAAGAAAGGAGATTCATCAATCTTATACGCACCTCGCATTTTCTGTTGAACAAAAAGATTTTGAACGCCTGTTACATCGGTTAGAAGAAAATAATGTTCATATTTTACAAGGAAGAGAACGTAATGTGAGAGATTGTGAGTCTATATATTTTGTTGATCCTGACGGTCACAAGTTCGAGTTTCATTCAGGGACACTGCAAGACCGTCTAAATTATTATAGGGAAGAAAAACCACATATGACATTTTACTAGGGAGGAAGAGCATTTGCATGCACTTGTAATCGGGGGAACAGGGATGTTAAAGAAAGTTTCTATGTGGCTTTGTGAGCAAGGATTCCATGTTTCTATTATTGGACGAGATGAAGTGAAATTAGAATATGTGAAGCGAGCAAGCTCTGCACCAGAAAATATCACATGCCTTCCGTTAGATTATCATAATAATGACGAAGTAAAGATAGCTATTAAAGGTACAATTGAGAGAAATGGTCCCATAACATTAGTTGTGGCATGGATACATTCAAGTGCAAAGTATGCGTTATCACTCATTTGTAAGGAGATAGAATTTTCGTCAGAGACATACAGTTTATTTCATATTTTAGGCAGTAAAGCATCGCGTATGAATGCAGGGAAAATAGGTGGTACGCTTTGCCTGTATCATAGAATTATATTAGGTTTTATTTTAGAAGATACATTCGGAAGGTGGCTTACTCATCAAGAAATATCAGATGGAGTAATTAATGGGATTGAAAGTAATTGCAATGAATGGATTGTGGGGCAAATAGAACCATGGGAATTACGACCAAATTGATAAGGGGGAATGGGAAATGAAAACAACTGTATATGTAACAAGGCACGGTGAAACAGAATGGAATGTAGCGAAGCGAATGCAAGGACGGAAAAATTCAGCTTTAACTGAAAATGGTATGTTACAAGCGAAACAATTAGGGGAGCGTATGAAGGATTTACCACTCCATGCCATATATAGTAGTCCAAGCGAAAGAACACGTCATACTGCTGAATTGATTAAAGGGGAACGCGATATTCCAATTATAGAAGATGAACGTTTCTATGAAATAAATATGGGGATATGGGAAGGGCAAACAATTGCTGATTTGGAAATGCAATATCCAGAAGAAGTACATTTATTTTGGAATGAACCACATCTTTTTCAGTCAACATCAGGGGAAAACTTTGCGGCCGTTTATAAAAGAGTAATTGAAGGGATACACTTTCTTTTAGAAAAGCATAAAGGAGAAAACATTTTAATAGTTACTCATGCTGCAGCAGCGAAACTACTTGTAGGACATTTTGCAGGTCTTGAAATTGAACATGTATGGGAAGAGCCATTTATGCATAGCGCGAGTCTTAGTGTAATTGAATTTGATGAAGATCTTGGTAAAGTAAAACAATTTGCAGATATAAGTCATTTTCAGTAAACGTAAAAAAGGCCGCAACGCGGCCTTTTTTGGTGGACATAAAAAACTAGCAATTACGTTTTTTATACCAGAAGTGATCGAATTTTTTATTCTTGCAAGAAGAAGACTTGTGTCTGCTATCTTTGCAATCATTCCATTTGTGTCCGTCATCGTGACAGTCTCTACCGTGATCACATGAATCATCGCAAGAGTGACCGTGTCCGTGAGGGAAGAATTCGCATTTTTTACAGAAACTTCGTTTTGTCCAGTAAAATTTCTTTTCAAAGCGTATGCATTTTGTAACGAAAGTACAATGTTTTCTACGAGTACGTTTTGTAACTAAAACGCATTCTTTTCTACGCGTCACTTTCGTAACGAATGTCCATTTTTGAACACGAACACGAGTACATTTCGTAACAAATGTCCATTTTTTTACGTGCGTACATTTTGTAACGAACGTACAATGTTTCACGCGAGTACATCTTGTTCTTGGACATCTACCTCCTGTAGTGCATTTACATCCTGTAGTACATTTATGATGAGAGAATTTATCATCATCGCACTCAAAAGTACTTGGATCTTGATGTAAGAAATCCTCCATCCCAGCACTTTTGATTTCTTCAACAGCTTTTCTAATATCACGTTTCATAGAAATCCTCCTTATCATGTATTAAAGTGAAAAGGTATTCT
>Ga0102589_1000459_pt1 | contig 84459 bp, 63 predicted proteins | sample AraplaMF_Col_mLB_FD_76858 | JGI IMG/M metagenome (GOLD analysis project Ga0102589, IMG submission 76858) | Arabidopsis root microbial communities from the University of North Carolina, USA - plate scrape MF_Col_mLB | ecosystem: Host-associated > Plants > Roots > Endosphere | place: USA...
TCCCACCGACGCAGCGCCGCGCCTTCGAGGCGATGCAGGACAGGCTGAAGGTCCTGCAGCAGACCGTTCGCAGGGAGAGCAGCGAGAAGATCATGTCGGAACGGCGCCAGCGGGCTGTCAGCCGCGGCCGCGGCGTCGATCTTTGAATCCATGAAGGAGGCTTGCGCGATTATGAATGGCAGGAAATTTCTGAGCCGAGATCGACCGCGCCCCTATCGCAGTCGAGACCAAGAACCAGGCGGCAGTTCACCCGGCCGCGAGTCGCGGATCATCGGACGGGTTACGCTCTCGACACGACGATTGACCTCCGCATGTCTTAGCGTCTGATAGGCTACCGCGGCGCAGGCAACCGGACCTACAGGCTGGGTCCAAACGGATCAGCGAATGAGAACCCGTCGGTATCGGCACCAATCGTTGTGCTCCCCCGGCTAGCCGCATCGACAGCTTTCATGTCAGACATCATAAGGTCTTTGTCTCGAAAAGCGGCAATGACGCGATCGACCATGAAAGCGCAGCGGGCGCCATCGAACGGAAACAGGGCCGAGAATGCACCGGAGAGCTGTTTTTCGATCGACTGCCGCATCAGCTTTCGCGCCCGGTGCAGCCGGGTCTTGGCCGTTTCCGGTCTTATGCCGAGGTAAGATGCGGCCTCGTCCGTGCCCATGCCTTCGACATCCCGCAGCACGAATATAGCGCGAAAATCATCCGGCAGTTCGTCGACAGCATTTTCGAGGAGATGTCGCGCCTGGCTCCTGGCGAGTTCGGTTTCCGGATCGGTCGCCGACAGGGAGGACGGAAATTGCAATACGTCGCCGCCCCACCTCGTCTGCATGTCGATTTCCTCAAGTCCGGTGGTGTTTTTTTGCCGCCGCACGCGCCCCAGTGCCTCGTTGAGGGCAATGCGGGTCAGCCATGTCGAAAACTGTGCATCGCCCCGGAACGCGGCCAGATTGGTGAACGCCTTGATATAGGCGGCCTGGACGACGTCTTCGGCCTCCGCATCATTGCGGATGATGGCGCGCGCCGTCCGGAACAGGCGCCGATTGTGACGCTGAATGATGGCGCGGATGGCAGGTTCGTCGCCCACTCTTGCCAGGGGTACGAGCTCGGCGTCGGACAGTATCGATACCTCCTGCCGGTGTCGCTCGGCCGGAACCGGAATGGCTGTCATGGAAATTCTCCCCTGCTTGCCGTCCTTCGATCGGAGCCCGGCCCTAAAGCCTTTTGTTTCTGCATGCCGGTATCCCGGAACCGCTGCACACTTCCGGGCGACATGCATTAGGGCCGAACATCCAGTTTGCCCGCCATGGCGGGATGAAAACGACAATAGAAATCAACGGCTCCCGCCTGGCTGAGCGTCATGCGGCCTTCCGATTTTGGCGGCAGGTCGAGATCGAAGCTTTTGTCGCGTGCGGTTGCCGTGTGCCGGAATATATCATCGTTTCGCCAGACGATCACATCGCCGACATGCAGCTCGGCAGATGGCGAGCCGAATTTCATGCCGGCGATGGTGACCTGATATTCCGCCGCCGAGGCGACGCCGTTGCCTGCCCCAAGCAGCGCAGACAGCAGCGGGAGCCGCAGCGATTTGACCAGCGAGCCCATCGCCATGTCTACTTGATCATCGAAGCCAGATGCTCGGCATGTATCTGGTGCTCCTTGAACAGGATCAGGCCCGTTTCCAGCAGTGACTTGAGCTCCTTATTCTCAGCCGACGGGATCAGGATCTTGGCAAGCGCTGAGTTGACCGACTTGTGATAGGCGACCTCGTTTTCGACATAAGCCTTGTCGAATGCCGCGCCGTCGAGCGCCTCCAGCGTTTTCAGTTCCTTCGCTGCCTGTGTCGACAATGATTGGCTGACGGCGTTGTCTTCGGGCGTCACGTTCAGCTTCTTGACGAGAGCGAGCGCCTGGTCGTTGACGGCCTTGTGGTCGCGCTCCATGGTCTTGGCGAATTCGATGACTTCGGCGTTCTTGCTTTTCTTCAGCGCCTGCTCCGCGGCGGTGACATCGATCTGTCCTGCCGTGTAAGCGATGTGGGCGATCTGAGGATCGGTCGGCTTGGGGTCCGCGGCGATCGAAGCCGTGCTTATGGATGCCGCCATGAGGGCGGCGGCGAGAATTCCTTTCAACATGGTCTGTCTCCCTTGTGTCGATATGACGATGCCTCCCGGCAGCAGCGGTGTGCGCCTTTGAAGCGGACATTGGATGCAGGTCCGTCGAAAAGGTTCCCGGAAATTACGGAGATGAAGAAACGGTTTGGTGTCGGTGTCAGTCCTTGCCGATGAAATGCTGGAGGACGATCGCGTGATTGTGGCGCAGATCTTTCGCAGCGTAGAGAAGTGTCGCGTCCGATTGCCGGATCTGGCGCTTCAATTCTTCGACGGCCGATGAATTTTCTTCCAGTTCGTCCCGGTAGCGGCGCTGGAACTCCGTCCATTTGGCGGGGTCATGGCCAAACCATCGGCGCAGCGCCGGGCTTGGCGCGATATCCTTCAACCAGATATCGACTGCCGCAACCTGCTTGCTCAACCCGCGCGGCCATAGCCTGTCAACCAGGATGCGGGTGCCGTCACTGTCTTCCTTCGGCTCGTAGATTCGTTTGATGCGCAAGGCCATTTGCTCATTCGCCATGTGTCGACGCCAATTTCGATCGAAAAGACGGGCGAAGGATTTGGTTCCACCGAGGGGCTGATGGTTGCCAATTAGTCACACATGCCTACCTCTGGACTGTCATAATTGATTTTTCGCGTGCAACTGGTATTGCTCGGTCGCATGCCGCTGATATTTTCCGATTCTCTCAATATTGCCAAAAGGATACTTGATGCGAAAGTTGGCGCCGCTCGTCCTTGTCGCAGTTCTCAGTGCCTGCGCCCGGCCATCGGATGGCCCAACCGCCGGTGGTTTCTACAATGCCACTGCCCCTCAAAGTAATGAGCGGATCCCGGTGGTCAGGCTCTCTGAAGCGCCGATGGGTGCGGTTGCGGTCACCCCGCTGGCCTATGCGGCCACGGATCCCGGGCTCAGCCGTATGCGCTCGGGTGGATTTGCCGATACGAAGCTGAGGCGCGGCGACGTCATCGAGGTGACGATCCTCGATCCCGGCGAAGATGGACTTTTCTCCTCGACCCAGAGCAAGACCCTCAATCTCGGCCGGTTCACCGTCGATTCGACGGGGAATGTGACGCTTCCCTTCATCGGCAAGCAGCGGGTGGTGGATTCCTCGCCGGAAGCCCTGCAGACGCGCATCGTCACCGGCCTCAAGGGCTCGGCGGTCAATCCGCAGGCCGTCGTCACCGTTGTCGACAGGCCCTCCAGCGGTTTCACCGTCAATGGCGATGTACGCTCCGCCGGCCGTTTCCCGCTCAGCGCACGCAAGGAGCGCGTGCTCGATGCGGTCGCTCTTGCCGGCGGTGCATCGTCGGCGCCAGGATCGGCGACCGTCACGCTGATGCGCGGCAAGCAACGCGCCACCGTGCCGCTCCAGCGCGTCATCGATGACAGCAAACAGAATGTCTACCTGCTGCCTGATGATCAGATCTATGTCGACAAGGACTCGCCGACCTTCACCGCTTTCGGCGCCTTCAAGAGTGTCGGCGAGTTCGAATTCGAACCGGGCAAGCTGACGTTGGCCCAGGCGCTCGGGCGCGCCGGCGGCCTGCTCGACGATCGCGCCGATGCAAGCAATTTCTATGTGCTGCGCAACCAGCCGGTCTATACGCAGGTTGCAGCCGCAAATGGCAAGAATGCCGCGCCGCCTGTCGTGCGCACCAAGCCGGTGATTTACCGGGTCAATCTGAAGGACGTTTCCAATCTGGCGTTGATGCAGCGGTTCCAGATGATGGATGGCGATATCATCTACGCCAGCAACGCCAGCCTGGTGGATTTTGCCAAGCTCTTCAACGTCTACCAGAAGAGCGTGCCGACGGCCGCAGCGCCGATCCCCGGATCGAGCGGCAACTAAGCGCCGACTGGACGTTTCGCGAGGCCGCCGAGCAGATGCAAGGCGGCCTTCGCATTCTCGGGCCTGTCTTCAGGATTGTGCTGTGACAGGCAGATCGCCAACGCCTCTAAAGCCTGAAGCTCTTCGCCTTCCTCGTCGCAATGATGCAGGAGCAGGGACAGCAGAAGTCCAGCGGCATAGAGATCGGATCGGCCGTCGAGCGATTCACCGGCCATTTGTTCTGGAGACACGAAATCCGGTTGGCCGGCGAAGGCGAGATCGAGTTGCCCGTGCCGGCACCCGACCTCGATCGCGATGCCGAAATCGGCTATCTTCAAATGGGAGAGGTCGCCATCGGCAAGGAGAAGATTGAGCGGCGACAGGTCGCAATGCACGGTGCCGGCGGCATGGATGGCGTCCAGCCCTGACAGCGCCGAAATCATGATCGAGATGACCTCATCCGGAGATAACGGTTGTTCCTGCAAGCGATCCGCAAGCCGTCTCCCGAGCCATTCCATCACCAGGGCCGGGCGTCCGTCGGCGAGGCGCAGAACCGCTTGTGTTCCAGCGATATGAGGGTGACGGAGCGTTATGCCGATCTCGGCTTCACGCAGCATGAGCTTCCTCAGCACGGGGTCATCGGCGTGCTCGGGCCGCGGCATCTTGATGGCATGAAGCGTTCCGAGATCACGATGGCGGGCACGATAGATTTGGGTCAGCGCGCCGTCATGGACCAGCGCCTCGAGCGCGAAGCTGTTGGCGATGACCCCGGGATCGGTATCGCTGAGGCGGGCCTCGCCTCGATCGAGCGCATCCCGGACCCGGTCGACCAGCATCTGCCGGGTCTCGAGCGGATACGGACTGTCCGCCCTGGCATTCAAGGCCTGCCAGAGATGGGAGAAACGTCGCGCGATCTCCTCGAAATCCGCGTCCGGAGGTTCACGGCTCATCGGTCTTCACATCGATCACGATGGCGCTGAGATTGTCACGGCAATTGGCGATCAGCCCCTCGTGGACGAGGATGTCGGCCGCCTTTTCGATCTTTGCGGAAAGCAGGATTTCGGCGATGCCGCGTTCAGGGATCGCATTCGGCAGCGGCGCGCTGCAGAGCAGCAGCCGGTCGCCGGCCTGCAGTCCGCCGAAACGGACTTCGGGGATGAGATGTCCCCGCATGCCGATGGCGCGCGAGAGCGTGCGCCGCAGGCCGATCTCAACATGGTCGCGGGTGAGGCAGCGCATCATGCCGTCCCGTAAGAGATAGCAGCGGGCATCGCCGACCCAGAGCAAGGCGCAGCTGTCCCCAAGCGTGGCCAGCACGACGATGCTGGCGGCCGACGGCTCGCGATCGGAGGAATGATAGGCCGATTGAAGCAGGCCGTGGGCGCGGCCGAGCTTGCCCTTGACCTCCTGCACCAGCGCTTCGATCGTCTGCTGCTTCGCCGTTTCGGCCAGCACGTGAACGGCGATCTTGCCGACTTCGGCCGCGGTGTTGTCGGCACCCACGCCATCGGCGATGGCAAAGAGCGAGGGCGTTTCCGAGACGAGCAGCGCATCGGCGTTGACGGCAAGCCTTGTTCCGGCATGCGTGGCATGGCTGTGCCGGAGCACCAGAGGAGGATGCGGTTCGACGACAACAGGACGCGGTGTCGCGACTGTTTCTGGCTGCGGCGCCGTTGAAACCACACTGGCACTCTCGCGCAGCAGCTTTGCGAAGTGAGCAGGTTCCGGGGCACCAGTGACGCCAAATCCCTTGGCCCGCCGCTCCTCGGGGTCGATCCGCCACCAGATCGTGCCGCGGCTGGACGCTCTGTTCTGCAGCGTCTCGTTTTCCGCGAGATCGGCCGGCCGCAAGCTCCTCAGCCGCTTCAGGCTTGCGGTGAAATGGTTGATCTCGAAATCCCGCTTGGCCGAGCTTTCGGCGATCGCCTCGGCCGCCGTAAACCACGTATCGTCCAGATAGAGTTGGCGCGGATGCTCGGAAAAGCCGTGAAGCTGTGCCGCGATAACAAGCGGAAAGCTGCGCCCGACGCGGTCGAGACTGGGAAGCAGGACGCCGGCAACGGTTGCCGGTCCCCAGAGGCCGCGCTCGATGATGAAACGCCATGCCGGCATGAGGCGAAACCGGCGTTCCCAATCCTCGCCGAGGTCCTGCTGCGCTGCCTGCAATCCCGATTGCAGCCAGGCGTCAAGTGCTGTTTGCAGGCCGCTGCCGAGCCCCATCGAGACGAAATCGCCGTGGCTCGGCAGCTTGCCGAAGAAGCCGATCCTGTCGGTTTCGCTCGGGCTTCGGTCCAGGGCGGCGCGCTCGTTCATATCAGACCGGTCAGAATTGTGCCGGGCATGAGAAGGCGCCGAGCGCCTCCAGCCGGAATGGATTGAGCACCGAACCGAACTGCACGTCGAATTCCGCCGCTTGGCCGTCCTGCTGGAATTTCGCCCGGAACAGGTCGTCGCCCTGTATGGCGATGTCGGCATCGTCGAACAGCCGGAAGGGCGACCAATCGCCATTTTCCGTCAAGGCCTGCTGCCAGCCACCCGGCTGGAAGGCGAGGCGGGAAGCATTGCTTGCTTCCGTCGACGGCCAAGTGATCGATTTCGATTGGATCGGGCCGTGGAAATAGACCACGCGTTCGCCTTCGATCTCCAGCATCACGGCGCTGGCCGCCTCGGTCAGTGATACCGGCTTGACGTTGATCGTAATCGACGGGTTGTCGCTACCGGCCGGGAAGAAGGCGCGGTTGATCTTGTCGGCATTTTCGAACTGGGCGATCGCCGTGCTTGGAATGCTCGCTGCGCCGAAGGTGCCCTTCCAGCCCCATGGCGACGCGCTGGTGTCGACGAAGGCTTCGAGCTTTTCCTTGAAGAAGGTCTTGAACAGTCCCTCCGGCCCGAAAAGCCTGATGAAGTCGCTCATTGCCACGTCGCGCGGGGATTTCCGGTCGAAGGGATAACGGCCGGTGACGACGTTCGAGCAGAAGCCTGCGCCTTCGGCCGCCCATGCGTCGCTGATGCGTGAGCGGGCGGATTTGACCGCCAGCGATCCGACATCCGCAGCCAGCCCGGCCATCCAGCTGTCGACCGGCGCCGGCAGCTTGCGGGCCTGCTGCAACAGGTCCTGATTGGCGTCTGTCAGCTGACTGTCGACGTCGAAGACTTTCGCGACTTCGGCGGTGGAGGTCGTGGCGCGCGAGAGCTGCTCCTGCACTCTCTGCAGGATCGGCTCGAGCTGCCCGATCTCCGATCGCGGCGCATCCTTCGGCTGCTCGGCAAGCGGCGACTGGCCGGCAGGCGCCTTCAGCGCTTCGCGCAGACGGCCGAACGGGTCGGGTGCATTCGCCGCGCTGGCAAGCGCGGTGGTCGACGCGGGCAGGCTGTCGCTGGCGGCCGAGGCGATTTCCGCGCCGGGTCCACGCAGATCGGTGGTGGCGACGATCGATTTGGTGATCGTCTCGACCGGACCGGGCTTGCCCGCCAGGATGCGGGTGGTTTCTGCCGCATCGCCGATCGTCTGGGAAGGTTTTACCCTGATATCGGCCAGGATCGTCGACCAGCGCTGCTCGAACGTGTCGAAGTAAAGCTGCAGCGTCGCCTGGGCGACCGTATCGACCGTCACGCCGGCAGGATTGGGATCGCCGCGGACCCATTGCTCGTCGAGCGCCGCGCGCGCGGCGTCGGTGATCCCGGTGAGAACGACGGTGCGGTAGCCGGTTGCGGAGAAAAGGCCGGGAATGCCTTCGCTGAGCGGCGCCTTGGAGGTTCTCTCGAAAGCCTGTTCGCCGAGCGGCCCGAGCGCGCCTGCCGGGCTCCAGGCGGGAAGGGCGCGGGACTCGCGATATTCCGCCAGGATGTCATAGGCGCGGCTGGCGATATTCTCAGAGCGGATGATGTCGCGCGCCTTGGCGATCAGCGTCTTGTCGAGCTCGATCGGCGGCAGCGCGCCGCGCGCCATCACATTGGCATGGGCGATCAACGCCTTCCGGGCCGCGGCCCTGCCTTCGTCGGGGTAGAGTTTCGTGAACATGTCCTCCGCCTCAAGCGATGCGAAGTCCGCATCCATGGGGCCGAGCCCGCCGAGCATGCCGTAGAGCTTCAATGCGTCGAAGGTTCGGGTGACGTCGGTGGTTTCGGCCATGTCCTTCTGGAGCTGCACCAGCATGCGCGGCAGGAGCAGCGCGTTCAGCGCCCGCTGATAGGCCTCGCGCTGGCGGCTGGCGACCTTGCCTTCCTGGTCGAGGCCGAGGCTGACCGGCCAGACGCGGGTCTTCGAAAAGTCGGTGGTGACGGCGGCGAGATTGTCGAGCGCCGGCAGGATACGCAGGAAATCCGCATCCGAAACGTCGCGAACCGGCACGCCGCGCGCCAGTTGCTCATAGGCGTCTATGCGCCTTTCGGCGGCGGCGAGCGCGGTGGTGTTCCGGATATAGGTGGCCGTCCAGCTTGTCAGCACGACGGCCAGCAACAGCACCGCGCTCGCATAGGCGGCGCGGCGGAAGAGGAGCTGCCGGCCGGAAAGCCGCTTGTCGCGGGCGACCAGCGAGGCTTCGCCGAAGATCACCTCCTTGAAGAGACGCGGGAGGAAATAGCTGCGTCGCATGCGGGGAACGGCGACCGTCTCCTCCCTCTGGGTGCCGGAAGCGAAATAGATGCCGCGCAAGAGCGGCGCCTCCACCAGTTTCGAACCCGAGCAAAGCTCGGTGACGACCTCGTGCAGACGCTCCTTCAAAGAGGTGAGTTCGGCCGGAAAGCGGAAGATCCGGCCGCGCAGCTCCGGATTGGGTTCCTGCTGCAGGCGTTCGATCAGCATGGCGTCGACGCGCTGCTGCAGCAGGGTGAATTCCTCCGTGAAGCGTTCCGGCAGGTTTGCCGCCTTGTAGCTTTCGTCGAGGCCGAAGGTCGTGCCCCAGACCTGTTCGCGATCGCTTTTGTTGAAACCGTCGAAGAATTCCACGAAGCCGGTCAGGAGATCGGCCTTGGTCAAAAGCAGATAGACCGGCACGCGGGCATGCAGGAGTTCGTCGAGCTCGGAAAGCCGCTGGCGGATCGCCCTGACCTCCTCGCGCTGCGCCTCCGGATCGCGCGTCAGGAGATCGCCGATCGACAGCGTCACCAGCGCGCCGTTGATCGGCTGCGAACGCCGGTATTTGCGCAGCAGGCCGAGAAATCCTTCCCAGCCGGCCTTGGCGGCGCCATTCAGATCGTCCTGCGTCGTATAGCGGCCAGCCGTGTCGATGAGGATGGCCTCGTCGGTGAACCACCAATTGCAGTTGCGCGTGCCGCCGATCCCCTGCACCGAATTGCTGCCGAGCGCATCGCCGAGGGGGAATTTGAGGCCGGAATTGGTGAGCGCCGTCGTCTTGCCGGAACCCGGCGCGCCGAAGATGACGTACCATGGCAGCTCGTAGATATAGCCGAAACGCTTCTTGGTGATGCGGCGCAGCAGCTGCAGCGCTTCCTTGAGCCGATTGTGGATCTCACCGACCTCGGCTTGCTGGCTGGCCGCCGCTTCGGCTTCCGCGTCCCGCTCTATGCCTTCGACGAGCTTTTTGTCGCGGCGGCGGTCGCGGATGGTGGTGAAGACGAGATAAGCAAACCAGGCGGCGATGATGATGCCGATCAGCGTCAGCCGCACACTGGCGCTCGCCAGCGGCTTGAAATCGCCATAGGCGGCGAGGTAGCCGTAGAACCAGATGACGACGCAGATTGCCGCCACCCAGATGATCGAGATGAAGCGCCGGCCGAGGAGGCCGGCATAGGCCTCCACATAGGAGCGCAGCGTATAGAAATAACTGAGCGGGTTCATCGCGAACCACCTCCTGCAGCAGGCGCCGTCGGGTCGTCCGGCATGTCGGCCTGGCGCGGTGTCGTCATACCCGCATCGCTCAGCCGCTCGCTCGGATCGGTTAGCACCAGGATCTCAGTGCGACGGTTCATCTCCCGGCCCTCCGGCGTATCGTTGCCGGCGATCGGATCGGTGTCGGCACGCCCCTCGGTCAGGATCGCGCCCGGCCCGGTGAACGAACTGAGGATTTCGCCCACCGCCTTGGCGCGGGCTTCGGAAAGGTGCCAGTTGGAGGGGAACTGGACGGTGCGGATCGGCACATTGTCCGTGTAGCCCACCACCACGGCGCGGAAATTCTCTGCGGCCAGCGCGCCGCCGATCCGCTGGAGAAGATCGTGGAATTTCTGGCTGACCTCCGCGCTGCCGGTGGCAAACAGGCCGGAATTGCTGATCCGGACCAACAGCCTGCCATTCGAATCCGAAAGCGTGACCAGTTTCTTCTCGACCTCCGGCTGAAGGAAGGCGAGCAGATTGTCGAGCCGGCTCGGCGGTTTCACTTGTGGCGGCGGCCGGGTTGGCGGCGGGGTTTCGGCGACGACAACAGGCGGCGGCTGCCGGGGCGGTTCGGGCACCTTGACCAGCACACTCGGCATATCACGCGGCGGCAGCTTGGCGAGCCGCTCGAAGGTTCCGTCGGAGGCGCGATTGAGCGAGAGCGTGAAGAACAGATAGCCGAACGCCAGGATCAGGGTCAGAAGCGAAAGCAGCGTCCAGATCGCGGCCGCGGTGCGCAGCGGCTGATGCCGGGCCGAAACACCCTTCCAATGGGGAGACAGCTCCCGTTCGAACACGCCGTACTGGCCGAGCAACGTCTTGTAGAGACTGTCGCGGATGCGGCCGAGCTCCAGCCCGCCGCGCGCCGAGACGCGGGTGCGGCCCTCGAAGGCAAGCGACAGGCAGAGATAGATGAGCAGCAGCAGGTCCTTGTTGGCGCCGGGGCTCTGCTGGAAATGATCGAGCAGGTCGAACACCCGTTCGCCGCCGGTCACGTCCATATGGAAGGTGGAAACGAGACCCGAGCGGGCCCAGCCGGCGCGAACGCCCCAGGCCTTGCTGAGCACGACATCGTCGACCGTCGCGCAGACGACGTAGTGGGCGGCGCGCGCGCGTTCGGGGCTGATGCGGGCGCTCGCCAGATCGCGCTCGTAGCGGCCGACGGCTTCGATCGCCAGCTGACGCAAAGCGTCGATCTCGGGCTGTTCTTCCGTGTAGCGCAGGGCATGGGCGAGGTTGAGCAGCGGTGCGGCCGAGCGTACCAGCGTCGGCACGTCGTCGGCGCCGAAGCGAAAATCCCGGACGAGGGTTTCGATGGAGGCGGCGCTCTTCGGAGGTGATCCCATCGGCGTCTTTCCTGCCTCGCTTTCGGGAAAGTCGAGGACGTCATCCAGCATCTCCGCCATCTTGCGGGCTGATTGCTTTTTCCGAGTGCCATCTTCGGTGAGTTCGACGATGGTCGGCAGGTTCTGCCAGGTGGAGGCGGGTTCGGTCTTCATTCTCTGAGGGCCCACAATTCTATTTCAAGCCCGGGGAAATCGCCGGCAAGATGCACGGCGATGGCGCCCGAAGTGTCGAGTTGTTTCCAAAGCGGGTTTTTGGTGTCGAGTTCGAAATAGATGGTGCCGGAGCGATAGGGGAGCTGGCGCGGCAGCACCGGCAGCGGCCGCACGGGAATGCCCGGCAGCGCCACGTTGACGAGGTCGGCGATGCGCTCGACCGGGCCGACCTTGATCTGCGCCGGCAGCTTGCGGCGCACGTCTTCGGCCGGCATCTCGGCCCGGACCGCCAGCACGAAGCCGGCATCTCTGAGCAGCGAACGGTCGTTGATCGTGCCGATCCTGACACCATGCCGGCGTTCGGCCAGCTCGATTGCCACGGCCGCCTGTTCGAGCACGGAGGACAGCGAAGCGCGCAGATCGTCGAAGACGGCGGCGAAGGTCGCCTTCAGGTCGTCGTGCCGGTAGGGCGGGAAGTCGCTGGCGCGTTTGCGGTCTGTCGTGAAGGTGGCGAGCTCGCCGGCAAGCTGGATGCAGTTTTCGTAGAAGACGATGGGGTGGATCCGCGTCGCATTCGCCGAAATATGTTTCAGCATCGGGTCGGCGCGGTTGAGGATCTGCAAGAGCAGGTAGTCGCCGACCTCCGCCGTTCCTCGAATGGTGGGGTCGCCGATCCGTTCGGCGATCGCCTCCGCGCGGTGGCGCACGATGCCGAGCAGTTCGGTGATCAATTCGTTCAGCCGTCCCGCGGCCGTGCAGTTGAGACTCGGCACGATATAGTCCGGATCGAGGATCACGGCCCGGTCGGAGCGCACCTCGATGATGCGGGCAAGCCCGATGAGCTCGTAACCGGCAAGCTCGTCGCCGGTCCGGAGATAACGCAGGCTGAGGCGGCCGACATCGATCGGCGCCATGAAGTCGGTCTCGACATTGGCATCGGGCGCTTCGTAGGGCGAGGCGACGAGACGGACGCTGTTGCGTGCGGCGCCACCGTTCAGCGCCACGTCGGCCTTGCCCGGCTGGCGGGCGGGAAGCGCCAGATAGACGATCGTATTCTTGGTGTTCTCGTCGAGATCGAGCGGCGGCGGCAGATCGGTATCGATGGGGGCTTCGAACGGCGTTCCGTCGGGCAAGACGCCGCGCAGGTTCGACAGCGCGAATTGGCCGATCGCCAATGCGCCGCGGTCGATGCCGATCTCGGCCAGACCCCAGGGGTAGGGCGACAGGCCGTGCGTCGCGGTGCGCACGAGCCGCTCCGTCCAGCGGTCCGCCTGCTGAAAATGCTGCACGCGAAGGAACATGCCTTCGCTCCAGGCCACCCGGTTCTCATTCCTCATGATGTGTGTCTTTTCCTTCCTGCCTGTCTTGCGGACGAGGCGCTGCCTGCGTGCCGTCCACCGCGCCGGACATCGCATCACGGAACACGTCATGGATCGAGCGGCTCTCGCCGTCCTTTTCGAATAGTGCCCGGTAAGCCTGCCAATAGGCCTGGTCCCGGCGCCAGGGCAGGCGCCAGGCGCCGGTCTCGACCCGCGCCTCGATGATGCGCGGCTCCAGCCGGCCTGCCGCCTGAACGAGAGCCTCGAGCGCGGAATTGAGTTTGAGCTGCTGCCCGAGCATGGTCTCGAAGCGGGCAAGGAGCGCTTCCTCTCTGCCGCCGGCCAGGAAATCCTGCTCGCCGTCGGAGGATGGCGCGTTGATCTCGAAAACCGCATAACTATTCTCGATGGCTTGCTCGAGCCGGACAAGCAGCGGCTCCAGACGATCGGCGAAGGCGTCGGGCCGGCCGATCGCCAGCGCCGGAAATTCCTCGGGCTCCGGTTCGGGCCGCGGATCGTTGTAGTTGATGATCCCGATCACCGGCGCCGGCCGGCGCTGGGCGATCGGCACGGAGACATGGGTGGCGGCCCCATGTTCCAGGTGGCTGCCGTATTCGGTCTCCTCCACATTCCAGTCTTCCGGCAGAAGCTGGGTGGCTGACCGAATCTCCGGAGGGCCGCTCCAGCCGATCTCGACACTGCGGGATGAGGCCGCTCCCATTTTCCCGGCCTTTTCGGGAAGACCCCAATCATCGACCGCACGCTCGCCAAGGACGCCGTTTGCGGTATGGCCGCCCGGAGCGATATCGGCCAGGATTGCGGAGATGGTCAGCGGTTCGTCGCTCAGCACGAGGGCGGCATCGGGATCCTCGATCTCGCGGTCCTTGTCGCCTGATATGTGGACGGAAAAGGCAAGCCCGCCCATCTCCAGCCGCGACCTGTCGGAAAGCCGCACGATCTGGCCTTCATGCACGGCGATGCCGTTGACCCGGGAGCCGTTTGCGCTCTGGTCACGCAGCAGGAAGCCTTCGCGGTCGCGCTCGATGATGCAATGGAGCTTGGAGATGGAGCGCCGATCCTCCGGCAGCCGCCAATCGCAATCGGGCGCCCGGCCGAGCGTTCGCCGGCCGCGTTCGAAGAACCATTTCGGCTGGCCTGGCGCCATCGCGTCGCTGGTGATCTCTTTCAGTTCAAGCCGCATCTTCGTCTCCTCACCGCGCCTGGACCGACAGGCGCTCGACGATCACCGCATCGCCGCTGTCCTTTGCCGCCGGCGCGACCCTCGCCCAGCTGTTCCAGCCCAAGCGCGGCGGATCGCCAACCTGTCCGAGCTGGCAGAAGGGGACGTCCTCCTTTTTCAGGATCGCCTGTATGTCGAATTCGAGTGCGGCGCCGACATAGAGCCGCGTCAGGGCGAAGAGCTCGGTGATGGCGCGGCCGCCCGGCGCGAGCTGCAGGTAATCGGCATAGCCGAGCGGACCGATGACGATGCGAAAGCCGCCGCTGAAATCGTGGATGGCTGCACCCGCCGTCGCATTGATCCCAAGCTGGACGCCCTGCGGCTGGCCCATGCGGCTGCGCTCCTCCACCGGGATGGTCAGCCAGCGGCCGCGGAACAATTCGATCTCCACCGGCAGGCCGCTGAATTCGCGCAGCATGGCGCGCAGATTGGAAGCATTGCGGTTGCGCGCGGCGAAAAAGCCGGAGAAACGCAGGATCAGCTCTTCGTCGACGCCGCTCTTTTCGACGAGACGCTTGGTGCCGAAACCGGTGAGCGACAGGAGCGTAGTGACGAAGGCGTTGTTTGCCCACGTGCCGCCCCAGCGCAGCCGCCGGGCGATGCGGTATTTCTCGCAGGCGTCGGTAAAGAGTTCCGCCATCCGCGCACCGAACAGGTCGAAAAAGCCGGCCAGCGCCCGTGACCTGTTGCGCTCCTCGCGCATGACAAGTTCGTTATAGGCCGACGGCATCGAGCCGAGCGCGCCGACGAGACCGGCAAGCGCGCTGCAGATGACGGCGGTGCCGCCCTTGCGCCGGTATCCGCTGACGGCAAGAGGCGCCGGCGAGACGCCGACATGGGAGGCGACATCCAACCGCCCTTCCTCCACCGAAGCCTGCGCGACGCGAAACGCCGTCACCGGCTCGAAGCGGCCGGGGTCGCGTTCGAGCAGATCGGCAAGGGCGTCTGGTTGGCGGGCGACGGGGAGATCCATGATTTGAGAGCGATCCTTCCTCAGAGCAGCGGGCGTTCGGCGGCGCGTGCCGGCCATCGGGCGATCGGCCTCGACTGCCCCTTCATCCCGATGGTCAGCCGGGTGAAGCTGTTGACCGAGGTATAGAGACTGAAGAAACGGTCGAGCACGCTGCCGAACAGGAAGGCCGAGGGCCGGTCGATGGCGGCCGGATCGAATTCGAGTGCGATCTCGGTACCGGGCACCATGCCGCCGCTGCCGAGACGGGCGGTCGAGTTGCCCGCCTTGATCCGGACGAGCGCATCGCCGAACTGCTTGGTCTCGGGACTGTCCCGGAAGGCGTAGAGCGACAGGATGTCCTTCAGCGCCGCGCCGTCATTGTCGAAGAGCGACAGGTGATTGAGAATGAGATGCGACATCAGCCGCCAGTTTCGGCCCTCCTGATCGTTCATCCTGACCGACGGCGTCGGCGGGATCAGCGCTTCGACACTTGCGACCGCTTCATGGCCGGAGGCGAGCTGCAGGAAAGGATGGCCGCCGCCGAAGGGGAGCTGTTCCGGCAGGTCGCGATTGAGGCAGAGCGTATCGACGCTCGCGACCGCATCGACGGGACCGGCGGAGCGGCGCTGGCGATCGACGAAGGCGATGTCCATGTCGCTGGTCCTGTCGTCTTCGTCGAAACGGCGATAGGCCTGCCAGTAGGTCGGGCTCGCGCCTGCCCGTTGGGAGCGTCCGAAGAACGGCTGGCAGAATTCCTCCTGGCCGCGCGATCCGGTCAGGAGAACGCGATCGATCGAATAGATCTCGCGGGTCTTCTGGCGCCGCGCGTCCGGCAGGAGACGGTATTCGGTGCGGGTGCCGTCGATGGCAATCGGCTCGCAGACCTGGCGGAAGAGGTTGACGACAGGCGTCGCATTGAGCGCGAAGTCGCGGACCGACACCGCTCGCTCGAGCTTGGCGTCGCTGTCCCTCAGGTAGACGAAGAGCTCCAGCGTCTCGCCGCGCCAGCCATCGAGCCCTTCGATGTCGAGAAAAAGAAACTTCCGTGGCAGAGCGAAAAATTCGGTCAGCAGCCGGTAGCCGACAAAGCTCGGCGCCGGATAGGGCAGCATGGCCTCTTCGGGCTCGAAGCCGACCGGTTTGAGATTCCCCGCCGGCAGGAAGACCGGCGACCGGTCGTCCGCATGTTTGGCAAGCGCAATGCCGAGCGTGTGATTGGCAAGCAGTTCGTAGATCGCCACCGCCTGTTGCCAGGGGGAGGGAATGTGCAGGCGCAGCCGGTTCACGCCGAGGCTGCCAAGGGGCTTTTGGGCATCGAGAGAGCGGATGGAGAGCCTGAGGCAGCCGGCAACGCCGGCATAGGGCGAAAGCGGCGCATTGATCGGCTGGCCGGAAAGTGCTGCACCGGTGATCTCGATCGGCGCCATCTCGACATCCTGCGTGGTGCGGAAACGGCAGGCCTCCCCTCGCACTGGCTCGGCCAGGATTTCCGTATGACGCGGCACTGTCTGGACCGAGGCGAGCGTGTCGCTCGGTCGGAACCTGACGATGCTCATCGAGGGCAGCGGCGAGAGATAATGGGGATAGAGCGTTTCGAGCAGGCTGTCGGTCAGTTCGGGAAACTCGTCGTCCAGCTTCTGGCGGACCCGGGCGGCCGAATAGGCGAAACTCTGGATCAGGCGCTCCACATGCGGGTCGTCGGCGACGTCTCCCGTCATGCGCAGGCGGCCGGCGATCTTCGGGAAGGCATCGGCAAAACGTGCGGCCCGGCGGCGCAGCGCCAGCAACTCCTCATTGTAACGGTGCAGAAAACCTTCAGCCATGCGCAGCCTCCACGAGGAAGCGCTGGGTCGAGGGATCGATGGTCGACTCGAAGCTGATCGGCGGCATGCCTTCATGCAGACGGAAGGTCGCCTGGATGCGCATGCGCAGCGCTCGTTCGGTCATCGTCCGGCTCTTGAGGATCGTCACCCTGACATCGGAAAGGCGCGTTTCGAAAAGCGCGATCCGCCGCTCGATCGCTTGCGCCAGCTTGAGCTTGGCCTGGTCGGTCATCAGATTTGCCGAGACGACGCCGTCGACGCCATAGCTCACCAGGGCGTCCTTGAGTTCGGAAAGTGCCGTCGGCGGCGTGGTCGGGCAGCGCCGCGTGTTGAGCAGCGCTTCGAGATCGCGGCGGATCGCCTCCCTGACGTCGCGGACTTGATCGACGAGGCTCATCGGCGGATCGACGGCGCGATCCGGAGCCTCGTCGATCAACCTGTCGAGGATCGAGCGGGCAAGGACGCGGTCGCGCAGCCGGTAGCGTTCGAGCGGATCAACCATGCGCAACCTGCCTGCCGGCAGCCGTTGCCGGCACGATCTCCAGACTTTGGGTGTCATGGAAGGAAACCAGTTCGTCGCCGGCGAGGTAGCAGCGCTGGCCGCGGCCGGTGGTGATGCCCGTGGGTTCCTCGATCCATTCGGTCTCACGGCCAAGCCTGAGCGTCGCATCCTTGCCGGTGCCATGATAAACCGCAGGCAGAAGCACCGACGCGGCCGCGCCGTCGATCAGCGAGAGCTCGGCGCGGCGGAAGGCGAGATCCCGCGGACGGGCAATTGGCTCTATCGACAGAGCTGCGATCTTGGCGAAATCGATCCAGAGATAGGCGCCGCCGGTCATGATGACTTCGAGAGCGTGCGGCGTGCGGTCGTCGAGATCGCGGAAATCAGAGACCGCCCTGCCGTTCCAGATCAGTGGGCGCTCGCCCCTCAGGTTCTCGAGCGCAGCGAGCGCGGTCCTCGCCTCATCCGCATCCCCGCCGCGATGGGCGATGCCGAGGCGGACGGCGAACCTGTCGAGCTCGCTCGGCCCCTGCGGAAATTCCGGCAGGGCGCTGCTCGTAAACCAGGCGTCACGCGCCGCCATTGCCCGAAGCTCATTACGCAGCAAGGCGAAGCCCATCGTCGCGTCGGGAGAGAGGGTGGCCGCAAGGCTGCACTGATTGTCCGCACGCTGATAATCCCCGGCAAGCACGAGAAGATCGATATAGAGATGCCGCGCCTCCTGATCCGAGGGCTTGACCTTCAGATGCGACTTGACCTCCTCGATCGCGTCATCGAGGGCGTCGTCGCTGAGCGATTGGGCGATGCTGGCGGAAAGCGTCATGCGGACATCCTCTCGGGTATGACAATGGGGCGGCTCGGGGTCTGGCCGGTGGTCGCGGTCTCGGCGACGAGATGGAAGCTGGTGGCAACGTCATCGAGCTGGAAATGCGGCTGCAGCCGGACGGTGCAGGAGAAGCTGCCGGGCTTGCCCGGAATCTCGGCGACGCTGATGCCGGCCGAGCGCAGGGGAAAGCGGGTGCGCAACGCGATGTCGGCATCGTCATTGCCGAGCGTATAGGCGGTCAGCCAGTCCGCCAGCTTCCGCTCGATCGAGATCGCATCCGAAAGCTGGCCGATTTCGTCGCGCATGATGACCTTGAGATAATGCGAGAAGCGCGACGCGCAGAGCACATATTGCAGCATGGCGGCGAGGCGGGCGTTCTGGCGGGCATGTTCGTTGGAATAGTGCGGCGGCGCATGCAGCGACTGATTGGAATTGAAAATCGCCGAAGCGGAGAGATAGGTGGTGGCGGCGGGGATGATGCCGAGATCGCAAAGCTGCTGCTCCTGGCCGCTGGTCAGTTGGATTTCCACCGGCGGCTGGGCTGATAGTCCGTTGCTTTCGGTGCCAAAATCATAAGGCGGCAGGTCGGCTGCACTCAGCAGGCCGCCGTCGACAGCATCCTGCGTGACGCCGCGGATATCCGCGAACCAGCCTGAGACGATGAAATTTCGGATAACGACGGTGGCAAAGGCGAAAGCGGCGTTGCCCCACAGAAGCGAACTGCCGTCGGCAGCGATGCTTTCGCGGAAGGGAAAGCCGTCGTTGCGATCGCGCGCATGAGGCGTGAGCGGCGAGCGCATCAGGATGCGCGGCGCGACAAGCCCGAGGAAACGCGAATCCTCCCGTGCACGCAGACCGTTCCAGCGGATGCGGGCCGTCTCATAGGCAAGCCAGGAAAAGTCGTTGACCCGGTTCAGCTCGTGAAAGTCTTCAAGCCCGATCGCCTGCGGCGCTGCACCCGCAATAAAGGGGCAGAAGGCGGCCGCCGCCACCATGCCGATCTGCGACAGCGTGCCGACCGGATCGCCACCGGCCGGGTCGGCGGGAGAAAGATGATAGTCGCCGACCAGCAGGCCGAAGGGCTCGCCGCCCGCCATGCCGAACTCGCGGCTATAGATCAGTTCAAAGAGATGGCTTTGGTCGAAATCGCTGGCACGCTCCATGCTTCGCGCGAGCTCGCTCCAGCTGACGCTGAGAAGCTTGACCTTCACCTCGCCGCTGCGGCTTGCCTCGCGCACGAGCATGGCAAGGCCTCGCCATCTCGCCTCCATCGCCTGAAAATCGGGATGGTGGAGGATGGCATTGACTTGCCTGTTCAGCGCTTCGTCGATCAGCGTAATCAGCTGATCCGCCCGGCGCCGCCATTCAGTGCTGGAACCCATCGTCAACCTGACACAGATGTTCGAACGCAAGGGTCAGGCGCGGCGGCGAACCCACCACACCTGACCCTGCTTTCATCAGTTCTTCGAGGGAATCCGGGCGACCATGCGCAGCGAGGTGGTCAATTCCTCCATCTGCAACCACGGACGCATCCAGGCCACGGCATTGTAAGCGCCCGGCCTGCCGGGGATCTCCTGTACGGTGACCTTTGCCTCGCGCAGCGGATATTTCGCCCGCGATTCCTCGCCGGCGTCGTCATTGGCATTGACATAGTTGGAGATCCAGCGATTGAGCCAGGCCTCGCAATCTTCCGCCTCCATGAAGGAGCCGATCTTATCGCGGCCCATCACTTTGAGATAATGGGCAAAGCGCGAGGTCGCCATCATATAGGGCAGACGGGCTGAAACGGCGGCATTGGCTGTTGCTTCGGGCCGGTCGTAGAGCTTCGGCTTATGTGCGGTCTGCGCCCCGAAGAACACGGCATAGTCCGTATTCTTGTAGTGGCAGAGCGGCAGGAAGCCGAGCTTGCCGAGCTCGGCGTCGCGGCGGTCGGTGATGCCGACTTCCGTCGGGCATTTCAGGTCCAGATCGCCGTCGTCGCTCGAGAAGATATGCATCGGCAACCCTTCGACCTTGCCGCCGTTTTCCGCCCCTCGGATGGCGGTGCACCAGCCGTTCTTGGCGAAGGCTTCGGTCAGACGCGTGCCCATCACATAGGCTGCGTTCATCCAGCAGTAGGAATCGTGCGACAGTTCGCCGGTCTTGGAGCCGCCGGTTTCGTCGAAATTGAACTCTTCGATCGGACTGGTCTTCGGACCGTAGGGCATGCGGGCGAGCACGCGCGGCATGGCGAGCGTCACGAAGCGTGAATCGTCGCTGTCGCGCAGGCTGCGCCACTTGGCGTACTCCACCGTCTCGAAGATCTTCTCGAGATCGCGGGGTTTGGCCAGTTCGCGGAAATCCTCGAAGCCGAACATGCGCGGGCTGGCGGCCGAGATGAACGGCGCGAAAGCGGCTGCGGCGATCATCGAGACGCCCTGCAGAAGCTGGACGTCATCGAAGGAATTGTCGAATTCGTAGTCGCCGATCAGCGCGCCCATCGGTTCGCCGCCGGGTGTGCCGAACTCGTCTTCATAGACCGACTTGAAGAGCCGCGACTGGTCGAACTCGACGGCCTTTGCCAGATCCTTGGCGACATCGCGCTTGGATGCGTTGAGCACGCGGATCTTCAGATTGGCGCTGGTCTCGGTGTTCTTGACGAGATAATTCAAGCCGCGCCAGGCGCCTTCGAGTTTGGTGAACTCGGGCGACTGCATGATGGCCGCGAGCTGGCTTGAAATCGCCTTGTCGATCTCGGCAATGGCATTGTTCAGTGTGATCGTCAGGTTGCGATCATAGGTGACCGTGCCCTTCAGGGCTTGATCGGTCAGCGTGCGCAGAAGGTCCTGGGCACGGTCGGGCTCGGTCTGGCGGGTTGCCGCAACGACCTTCGAGAGCAGGTTCTCATCAGGCGCGAACCCGGCTTCTTCCTTTGTTTGCAATTGCGATTCGGCGGTCATCTATCGATCCTTTTTGCGAAAGCGGCGGCCCTCGAAGCATGAGGGGTTCCCTTCGAGAGGGGCGGCTGCCGGACAACGACTTTTCAGGAATTGAGCGCGCGGGCCGCTATCGGTCCGCGATCCCGGGCACTCAGTTCAACACGTCCTTCGCCTCTTCGGCTTTGCCGCCGCCAAGCTGGGCCACCAGCTGCGAGAGATCGGCCTTGTTCTGCAGGATATCCTCGAGCAGGCGCTCGAGTTCCTCGGAGCGGTCCGCCTTGCTCATCAGGTCGCGCAACTGGTTGCGGGCGTTGAGCAGGGCCTTCAGCGCCGGCACCTGATCGACGACAGAGCCGGGTTCGAAATCGGCCATGCTTTCGAATTTCAGCGAAACCGGAATCTCGGTTCCATCTTTCTCGAGGGTGTTCTCGACCGACAGGGTGAGGCCTGGCGTCATGCGGCGCATGACGTCATCGAAGTTGTCGCGGTCGATCTGCACGAATTTGCGCTCGCCGAAAGGCTTGAGCGCCTGCGTGGGGTTGCCGGAGAAATCGCCGAGCACGCCGACGACGAAAGGCAGCTCCTTCACCACCATCGCGCCTTCGGTTTCGACTTCGTATTTGATGTGGACTCGCGGCTTGCGAACCCGTTCCAGTTTTTCATGCACACTTGCCATCGAGATTCTCCTTCGTCTCATCGGCGGATTGTCAATTGAGATGCTGCGGCCTGTCGCTAGCCTCCCTTGTCGGTGACGGGCTGGATGCCGGCTGCCGTCAGCACCGCGTTGCGGGTGTGTTGTTCGGGCAGCAGTTCGGCAAGAAGCTCGAAAAAATCCATCCGGCCGCGACGCACCAGCGTCTCGATCGACATGGAGATCGGTGAATGGGGCTCGGTACGGCGGAAATAGCGGGCAACGGCGATCAGAAGTTCGAAGGCCTCTTCCCGTGAACGAATCGACTCGGCGCTGACCGGTGGCATGCGAATGGCCTTGGCTCCGTTGCCATCGCTTGCCTGCAACGGCTCGGGCCCCTGCGGGACAAGGGCTTCAGGAGCGGTGAGCGGCTCTTCGATCCCGGCGAGCATCCGGATTGCAGAAGCGGCCTCCTGCAAAACATTGCGTGTATTCGAACTCGGTGGCGCCTGGTCGCCGCAGTGTCTGTCAAGTATTTCGACCATGCGATCGAAAGCGGCGATGCACTCGGTCAGCACGCCGAGATGGGCTGACATCTGAGCGACACCGGCTTCTGCCGCCGCCTGCTGCAATTCCTTGCGCCGTTCCGCTTCGTTCGGCCGCTGTGCAAGCTGAAAATCCCAAAGCGAAAACTGGGCGAACTTTCCGCCGGGGATCAACGATGTCAAACGAATAGCCTGGATCAGCGTTCCTTCGCCGCCGACGCCGTTCAGGCCCGCGAAGGGCGCGAACCGTTCCTCGATATCGCCGTCTCCGATCGAATGCAAAGCGTCGAAATACTTGTCTAAAAGCGACACGGTTGCGACGTAAACGTCATGCAATCCTGAGAAGCCGCGCAGCCGTAACTGCGCTTCCGCCAGCCAGGCCAATACTTCGATGTCCTTGCTTCTGGAAGAAAGGATCTGCAATCCAAGATTGCTAACATCATGCCAGGCAGGTGCAAGCGCAATAGTGTCGCCTGGGGAAATACTACGTTCGGCTGTACGCGCGGCGTTTCTCGCGTCCTTAATTCTATAGTATATTTCACGTGATGAAGTATTAATCCGCACGTTTTCTCCGCACGGATGATTTTGTTCAAATGGATCTATAATTTCGCGAACGTTCACGCGGTTAAATTCCTCAAAAAACAGAGCATACTGCGAAGAACGGTCATTTTGGGCGGCTCATATTGGCTTGTCAACCATCGAAGGATGATGACGGATTTATGACGACTTTCGATATGCTCGTTTTTCAAAATAGAGTCGTTTTTCTTCTGGACAAGGGTTTATGAGCGCCCTAGTTGTTTCTTCGCGTTAGGAGAGCATACTGAATTTCGACGTAAACACAGGACTGGTGGATGTCCCATATCGATCTCAATCGTCTGATTAGAACGCTTGAGCCCAATTTACGTGTCGGTCTTGAGACAGCGGCTTCGCTTGCCGTGCGGCATCAGCACGCCGTCGTCGATATCGCCCACTGGCTTCGTTCCCTTCTTGATATCGCAGGATTTTCTGCCGTTTTCGAAGAGCTCAAGCTCTCCTGCGAAATGCTGAGGACAGAGCTCGACGCGGCGATCGCCGACATGCCGCGGGAGGATGGCGCCTCGCTCGCGCTCTCTCCGAACCTGCTTGCCCTTGGGAGGGAATCCTTTCTGGTTGCATCGCTGCAATGCGGGCGGAATGTCGTGCTGCTGGCCGATCTGCTGGCCGCGCTGATCAATGATTCGGCATTGCGGGCCGTCATGCGGGGCATTGCCCCATCGATGCGCAATCTCGACAGGGCGACGCTCGACAGCTTGCTGGAGAAAACGTCGTCCGGTCCGTCCGAGCAACTTTCTATGCCCGCCACCGCGTCTCCGAACCTCAATGGGGACAATGAATTCCTGCGGCTCTACACCCACGACATGACGGCTGACGCCCGCGCCGGCCGGATCGATCCGGTCATCGGCCGTGACGGCGAATTGCGGCAGTTGATCGATATCCTGATGCGCCGGCGCCAGAACAATCCGATCCTGGTCGGCGAGGCGGGCGTCGGCAAGACCGCGGTGGCCGAAGCGCTTGCCCTGGAGATCGCCGCCGGCAACGTGCCGGCGCGGTTGAAGGAGGTGAAGCTGCTGTTGCTGGACCTGAGCCTGCTGCAGGCGGGCGCCGGTGTCAAAGGCGAGTTCGAACGGCGGCTGCATGGCGTGGTCGATGCGGTGAAGACCTCGCCCGAGCCGATCATCCTGTTCATAGACGAGGCGCATGGGCTGATCGGCGCCGGCGGGCAGGCGGGACAGGGTGATGCCGCCAATATCCTGAAGCCCGCTTTGGCGCGGGGAGAACTGCGGACGATCGCGGCGACGACCTGGGGCGAATACAAGCGCTTCATCGAAAAGGATGCCGCACTCACCCGCCGCTTCCAGACCGTGCATGTCCGCGAGCCGGACGAAGAAGCTGCAATCCGCATGCTGCGCGGCGTGGCGGAAGGCCTGAAAACCCATCACAAGGTCCGCATCCGCGACGAGGCGATCATCGCCGCCGTCCGGCTTTCGGCGCGATATCTGCCGGACCGGCAGCTTCCCGACAAGGCGATCAGCCTGATCGACACGGCCGCTGCTGCGGTGGCGCTGGCGCGCCAGACGACGCCGGAGGCGCTGAAGTTGCTCGCCGACGAGCGCGATCTTCTGGAAACCGAGGCGAACTGGCTCGCACGCGAACCGGAGACACCGGAAAAGCGCGCCCGGCTTGAGGAGATCGCCGGCAAGCAGAAGCAGATCGTTCTGGAGATCGAGACGCTCCAGTCGAAATTCGACGAAGAAAACCGGCTCGTCCGGGAGGCTGACCGGCTGGAGGAGTTCTTCTCGCCCGACGACGCCGTCGTCCCGCTGGCGCCGGCCGACAAGACGGGCGACGGCACAAATGTGGCGCCTTTCCGATCGCAAGCCATGACCGCGGAAAGCGCACGCGCCGCACTTGCCGTCACGGAACGCAGCCTGGCGGCAGTCGTGGATCAAACGCCGCTGCTGCCGCGCGTCGTCGACAAGGAAATCGTTGCCGCCGTGGTCGCTCGCTGGACCGGCATTCCGGTCGGCAAGCTGCTGTCGGACCAGATCGAGACCGTCAAGACTCTCGATGCCCGCCTGAAGGAGCGCGTGCTTGGCCAGGACGCGGCGATCGAGCGCATCGCATCGGCGATGCGGGCGGCCCGCGCCGGGCTTTCCGATCCGCGCCGGCCGCCGGCCGTCTTCCTGCTGGTCGGCATGTCCGGCACCGGCAAGACCGAAACCGCGCTTTCGCTCGCCGACATGCTGTATGGCGGCAGCCGGTACCTCACGACCATCAACATGTCCGAATTCAAGGAGGAGCATAAGATTTCCATGCTCCTCGGCTCGCCGCCCGGTTATGTCGGTTACGGCGAAGGCGGCGTGCTCACCGAGGCGGTGAGGCGCAGGCCCTATGGGGTGCTGCTGCTCGACGAGATCGACAAGGCGCATCCGGGCGTTCAGGAAATCTTCTACCAGGTGTTCGACAAGGGAACGCTGCGCGACGGCGAAGGCCGGGACATCGACTTCAAGAACACCACCATCGTCATGACGGCGAATACCGGTTCGGAGATGATCGCCGCACTGGCCGCCGACCCCGACACGATGCCCGAGGCAGACGCGCTCGAAGCGCTGCTGACGCCGGAATTGCAGAAGCATTTCAAGCCGGCCTTCCTGGGCCGCACGACCGTGCTGCCCTTCATGCCGCTCGGCAACCAGACCCTCTCGGGCATCGTCGATATCCAGATCGGCCGCATCCGCGAGCGGGTCGAGGCCACCTACGGGACCAGGCTTTCACTCTCGCCGGAAGCCCGCGACGCGCTGATTTCGCGCGCCCGCGCCAGCGAGGTGGGCGCCCGCGCGATCGAGGTCATGATTGCCCGCGACCTCTTGCCTGATCTTTCGACATTTTTCCTCGATGCCGTTGGCCAGGGGAAGAAAATTCACGGGGTCACCATCGGTTACGACGGCCACCGTTTCGGCCTCGATGCCGAAGAGGCCGCCCCGCAGGAATTCGACACGCCGGGGGAAAACCGGTTGTCGGATGAAGTAGCCCCGAGCCGCAAGCGCACTCGGGGAGCAGCGAGAAGAAAGGCAACTACGCCTTAGACGCAACTAGGCACTCAACCGCCAATAGGAGAGCTGACAGCATGCCGATTTATCTTCAGATCGACGGTATCCAGGGGGATGCGACCCACGAGCAGCATCGCAAGTGGATGGACATCGAAGCCATTCACTGGAACGTCGCCCGCAACATGAACACCTCCGCCGGTTCGGCGGCAAACCGCGAAGCTTCCGAGCCGACCGTTTCGGAAGTGATCCTCACCAAGGTCAGCGACTCCTCGTCGACCAAGCTCTTCCAGGAGGCCTGCTCGGGCCGCACCGGCAAGCGCTCCGTCATCCATCTCGTCACCACGGGCAACCCCGGCGACACCTACATCGAGTATTCCCTCGAGAACACGCTGATCGCCAGCTACTCGATCGATTCCAACGGCGACCGCCCGGTCGAGACGATCAAGCTGAACTTCACCAAGATGGAAGTGAAGTACACGCCTTACGACGACAAGCACTCGCCGCAGTCGCCGATGATCGCCTCTTACGATCTCGCGACCACCAAGGCCGCCTGAGGCTTCTCAACATCGGCAGTGCCAGCCTTGCTGCTGGCACTGCAGCCGACGATTCGAGCGCCTTTTCCATCACAGGGAAGGGCGCTGAAATAGACTGTTTTCGCAGATGAATTGAGAGACATCCTTGCGCTTTAGACAATGGAGATGATCGTGTCGGCTGCAACTGATCGTTTGAACGATATTCTTGTAGAATTGCCCAAATACAAATCCCAATGGGAGACGAACGTCGCCAATCCCTATGTGCGGGCTTACGATCTCGCCGTCGACAATTACCAGAAGACCACGAAAGCCCAGGAAGCCCGCGACCGGATGCTGGCCGAGCTCTTCGTGTTTTCCGCTTCGGTCCTGACGGGCAGCATCATGATGGCCGCCTTTGCCACGACCTCGGTGCGTGTGCTGGCGGGGCGCACGGCGCTTCGGGTGATCTGCAACAACAATCTCAACCGCACCTTCGACCTGATGCATGCCGCGGCCAATAGCAAGCCGGTGATGTTTGCGCTCGGCGGCGTGCTCGACGAGGCCAAGAAGCTCGCCAACAAGCAGGTGACCAGCGCTGCGGAAAAGCTGACGAGCAGCGCGCCGATCGCTTCCGCGCCGACCGCCCTCAATTTCATGACGCGGATCGCCGATTTTATCGACACCAACCACATCTGCGTGCATGATTTGGTCAGGGGCGTGCAGCAGGACAATTCGATCAGCGAGGCCAATAAAGCCAGGCTTGCCGATCTGGTCGGCAAGACGCCGTTCTGCAATCCGCCGGAGAGCCGGCGCGTCGACGAAAACCGGCTGTCCCAGAAGATGGAGCTCTTGTTCTACATGAGCGCGGTTCTGGATTCCGACAAGCTGGTGACCTATGTGCCGGCCACCGGCGGCACTGTCGGTGGCATGGGCCGGGATATCGAATACAGCAAGAACGCCATTCCGCAGATGCCCTCGGCATCGGATTATCCGAAGGCCACTTCGCCCCGCTTTATCGGCCGGCCGCTCCAGCCTTTCGAACCCGGTCAGCGTGTCGAATACGACAATATCGGATCGGTCGTACGGGATCGCATCAACACGCTCAGCCGTCTTACCGGCAATTCATCTTTCTATCCCGAGCAGAATTTTGCCGAAAAGCTTCTGATAGACCCCACAGGCCGCGCCCAACTGGCGAAGGCGGAGCAGATCATCAACCGACTTTCCACCGACGCGCGGCCCAAGCAGCTCACCGACGTCAGGATGATCTGAGGGGTGTCGATGCTGTTGACGGATCTCCTGAAGCCGCACGGATTGATGGGGCGCATGCGCTGGCCGCTGGTTGCGGCCGCTCTCGTCTGCGCCATGGCCGCAAGTGCGGCCGGCATGGTCGGTGCCTCCGATACCACCGATCAGTCCCTGCTTCAGATCGAAGAGGTGGCGTCGCGCCTTTCCGGCACGCCTGCCGCTGTCGACAATGTCGCCAAGGCTGCGGCCGATCGGGGCATTTCGGCGACTTCGGATGCGCAGCCGCTGCTTGAAACGGCGGCGCGGTCCTCCTTCAAGGCCGACAGCATGCTGGCCGAAGTATCGAAAGCCGTCGGTGAGGCAGGCGACGATGCCGTCGATCCGAAAGCCTTCGCCAGAGCGGCAGCGGCTTTGGAAGAGGGGCAGGCGAAGGTCGCTCGCATGTACGAAGCGCAGGACCAGACCGCGGCGAAGGATATCGAAACGCGTCTTGCCGACCCGGACAACGGGCCGCGTATCAATCGGCTTGCCGATCTGATGGCCGGCCCGGATCTTGCCGTGGAAACGGCTTTCACCGCCCAGCTCATGTATCTGTCCCTGGAGACCCTCTCCAGCTCCGATGCCGGGACACTGGCGTCCGCTCCGCAGGACAAGCTGCAATCCGAGATGAAGAGCGTGATCTCGTCGCTGCGTTCGAAAAGCGAGAACGAGAAACCGCTTCCCAAGGACATGGCACGGGCGAATGAAAAGGCGCGGCTTACCTTCGTGCTCGCCACCCTGTCTCCGGAAGACCTGTCGGTGCTGACGGATTTCTATGAAAGCCCTGGTGGAAAGGCCAAGCGCGACGCGCTCATCGAAAGTTACAAGCAGGTCTCCGATCAGGCCAATAGCGAAATGCTGGGGCAGTATTTCCAGGCACTGGCGGATTACCTCAAAACCCATCCTCGGCCGCAACAGCAGCAGTAATTCGGCTCCCAAGACGGAACGTGATGTTATGGACGATTTGCAATCCCTCGCCGCCGATTTCATCCAGGCGAACCGTATTCTGAAGATCGTCTCGCCACTGGGTGAGGACCAGCTTCTGCCGGAGCGGGTGACGATCGAGGAAGGCATTTCTTCGCTCTTCGAGATCAAGCTGTCGGCGCGCGCCAAGAAGCCGTCCGTCAAGCCGGAGGAACTGATCGGCCGGCTGATGGATGTCTCCGTGGAGGTGCAGCAGGGCGAGGATGGCGGCGGCGTGCGCCGGCCGTTCAACGGGCTGGTGACCGAACTCAACGAGGGGCCGCCCATTACCCGCGGTCTCAGATCCTATTCCATGGTGCTCAGGCCGCAGATGTGGCTGCTGTCGCGCCGTTCCGACTGCCGCATCTGGATGGACAAGACGTCGGTCGATATCGTCGAGACGCTGTTTTCCGAGCACGGCATTCCGGCGCCCGATACCACGGGCGTGATCACGCCACCGCCACCGCAGCATTATTCGGTGCAGTGGAACGAAACCGACCTTGCCTTCCTCACCCGCCGCTTCGAGGAGGACGGCCTGTTCTACTGGTTCTCGCATGAGGACGGCAAACATAAGCTGCATGTCGCCGACAGCCCGAGATCCTGGCTCGGTCCGTCGCCCTCGGCGCAGGGCGAGGGGCGGGTCCGGCTGGCGCAGGGCTCGGCCGACCGCAACCACATCACCGAGTGGAGCCGGCGCTATTCCTATGTGCCGGGCCAGCGCGCCGGCGCCGACTGGAATTTCGAGACGCCGCGCATGGTGCCGGGCACCATGACCCCGTCGCTCGTGCAGATGCCGGAAGCGACCAAGCGCGAGCTCTACGAATATCCGGCGCGCATCTCCTCGGTGGCCGAGGCGGAGCGGGCGGAAAAACTGAGGATGCAGGCCTCCGAAGCCGATCACGACCGGGTCTTCGGCGGCTCGACATCCCGCATCCTGGAGGCGGGGCGCCGCTTCACCCCCTATGAAGTCGCCCATCCCGACCATGCCTACGAGGAGCATGTGGTGGTCAAGGCGGTGCATACCGTCGTCGACCGCTCTTACGAGACGAACAGCAACGAGCCGGAATACACGAACACATTCGAGGCGGTGCCGTCACGGGTGGCGATGACGCCGCACCGCGAGACCAAGCGGCCGCGGATCGAGGGCACGCAGGTGGCAATCGTCGCAGGGCCCGCCGGCGAGGAGATCCATCCCGACCAGTACGGCCGCATCAAGCTGTGGTTCCCCTGGGACCGCAAGGCCAAGAAGGACGGTTCCGACACCTGCTGGGTGCGCGTCAGCCAGGTCTGGGGAGGCGGGACCTGGGGCGCCCAAGTCATCCCGCGCATCGGCATGGAGGTGATGGTCGCCTTCGTCGACGGCGACCCCGACCGGCCGCTGGTCACCGGCGTGGTGCCGAATCCTTCCAATTCGGTTCCTTACGACTTGCCGGCCAACAAGACGCGCATGGTCATGCGGTCCAACACCCATAAGGGCACCGGTTTCAATGAGATGACCTTCGAAGACGAGGCCGGCCAGGAGAACATGTTCTTCCACGCCCAGAAGGACCAGACGACGCGGGTGCTGAACGACCGCACCAAACGCATCGATCGGCACGAGGTTTCGGCGATCGGCGCGAACCGGACGGTCGAAGTCGGCGGCAACCAGAAGCACGAGGTCGGCGGCTCGATGAACACCGTCGTCGGCGGCACCGGGCCGATGGCCATGGCATTGATGGGGGCGGTCAGCGGTCTTTCCGGACATACGGCCGGGCTGCTGGCGCAGGCTGGGCAAATTGCAGGCGGCGGTGGGCCGGGGCTCGCGGCCTTTGCCGGCACGCTGGCGTCTTCAGCGCTGGGTTTCCTTGGTGCAGGCGGACTGGGAAGCCGCGAGGGCGTTGTGTCCGGGCCGTCACCGAGAGCGGATGCGGGTACGGCGCTGGCTGGTTCCGGCACGGGTGTCGGCGACGCGGCCTCCAGCCTTTTTCCGCTGCCCGGCATCATGAACACGATTGTCGGCTCGTTCAAATCGGACACGATCGGCATTGCCCGTGCCGAGCAGATCGGCGTGAGCAAGGTGACCAATGTCGGCCAGACATCGCTGGAGAGCGTCGGCAAATTCAAGAAGGTCGCCGTCGGCGAGGAATTCGTCATCGAGTGCGGCGATTCCAAATTCATCATGAAAGCCAATGGCGAAGTGATCATTCTCGGCAAGACGTTCAACTTCGTCGCCACCGAACACTTCCAGATGCGCGGCAAGCCGATCGATCTGAACTGAGGAGGTTCGCTTGGAACTGATCAACCGGCTTCCCTTTCCGGCCATGGCCTTTCGGCAGTTCGATGCGAATGGGGACTTGGATTGTGTCGTGTCGGTTCGTGGCACGTTCGAACATGTTCAAAACGACAGATTGCGGTTACGTCGCGAGCAGGAAGACTTCCAATGGGAGGACGCCTATGAAGGTGATCCCCATGCCGGCCCTCTCCTGCATCAGACCGATCTCACGCCAGAGAAGGTCGGCACCGACATCACTTTCCTCGGCAATGCCTATGCGCCGGGCGGCACTCCAGCGTCGTCATGGCAGGTTGGTCTGCGCGTCGGACAGTTCTCCAAAAAGCTTGAAGTCCATGGCGCGCGCTTCTGGCGCCCCGTCGTCAAGGAAAAATGGGCCGGCTTTTCGGCACGGGAAGCCAAGCGGGTGCTGACGGATTGGCATCTGAGCGAAGCAGAACCGGCATCTTCGGTGCCGATCTGCTGGAGCAAGGCTTATGGCGGTCAAATTCCCGGTACGGGCGATCCGGAAACCGAAACGCCCGCCGATGTCGAAGCACGCAATCCGCTCGGCTGCGGCATCGTCAATCTCGACATGCCAACGGATCACGCCCCCGTCGCAGCGCCGCAAATCACGTTGCCTGGCGAGAAGCTGAACTGGCACGAGCCAACCGTGCCCCAGGGACTGGGCCTCGTATCACCCTGGTGGCGGTCCCGCCAGCAATATGCAGGCACCTATGACGATGTCTGGCTCAACGAGCGTCACCCGCTTCTGCCGGAAGATTTCGATGCACGCTTCTGGCAATGCGCTCATCCGGATCTCGTTGCGACCCCTTATCTGAGCGGGGACGAAGACTACCAACTGGATCATCTCCACCCTAGCTTCGCCCAAGCCACAGGGCGACTGCCGGGGATCACGCTGGGCGTCCGATGTGTCGGCCAGGAGCGCGATGAGTGGTATCTGCTCTCGCTGGACGGCGTGCATTTCGACTGGCGGAACGATGGTCGAGTTATGCTGACCTGGCGGGCACGCTTTCCGCTTCAGGAGGCAGGCGAAACATCGCTTACCTTGACGCGGGTCCAAGTCAAAGCGGCGGCTGATGCTCATCCCGACGGAGCAGCGGCATGAGCATTCCGCGCGACAACTATGTCGGCGAGCCCGACTATCCCACGCCCTGGACGACGAAGCAGCCGCGCGAAGGGCTCCGCGATATCGATGAGGCACGGATCGTTTCGCTGTCGCCGGATGTGTGCCTGACGCCGATAGGTTCTTCGGTCGTTCCCATACCATACCCGATCGTCGACTATTGTGGGCACGACAAGGGCTATACGCCATCCGTCCGCTTCACTGGCAAGAAAGCCATGGTCATGCGCTCCTGCACCACGCATGTCCATGGCGACGCTCCGGGCAATCGCAAGGGCGTTAAGTCAGGCGCGGTAGAAGACATCTGCGAGCCGATCGAGCATGCGGATCAGGTTCGAGCCGAGGGATCTCATGTCATCCGCCATCTCGACCGCTTCTGGATGAACAATCGCAATACGCAGGGCGAGGCGAATTTTGTGCGCGGTACCGAGACATTCGCGCCGCCTGAAGACGATGATCCCATTCCCGGCTCACTGCGCTGGAAGGGTAGTGACGAAGGCAAGGTCGTGAGCGACGCGTCACCCGAACCGCTGATAATGGGGGCTCAATACGCGGATGCGGGGAGCGCTCTTCGCAAGGTAGCGCCGCAGCAATCGGCAGGAAATGCGCAACCGGCAACCCAGCCCAAGCCGCTGCCGCAGCCACAGCGGCCGCAAACGACCCGACCTTTTCCTCCCGCCGCGAATGACAACGTTTATCAACGCCGCGGAACCTTCGGACGCCCTTTGCCGACAGGAGCGGGCCGGGTGCTCGGTTTGCTCGGCCTTGCGCAAGCCGGCTACCAACTCGGCGACATGGCGGGACGATGGTATGTCGGACCGGATGGTGTCATGGCTCGGGCGATCGGGGACCATTTGCGCGGGCAAGTCCCTATTACGTCGACGCAAGCGCAGGAAATCAGCAATTTGCCCTGGCATATGCGGGAATGGTTTTCCGGGAATGCGACCATCCTCAATGCCAATGACATTCTGGCGTTGAAGGCCGGTGTGCCGCTCGATTTTCGCACGATGGATCCCGATGATCTCGCCGACCTGCTCGAGGCGCCGTGGCCCAGCGCCGAGCAGTTGCGGAAAAACGCAGAGCGCATCGGTGAGCGCCGGGCGCCTGCAGCACTGCCCGTCCCGGAAAACGTCCGCGTGGAGCAGGAGCGTGAAAAGCGGAGATGCCGGATCGACACCTACGAAAAGATGGAGCCGATCTGCAAGAGCATCGGCATGCAGGCCCATCATATCGTGCCTGATTGGACCTTGCGCTATGGCACCCGCAAGGAAGCGATCGTCGGTGAAAAACGAATTCCGAATATGCCCGGTTTCTGGCAAGGGCAGAGCATGTGCGTCGTAGGGCAGGCAAGGACGCAGGGAACCGAACATAACGATTCTCACCTGGCCGATGGGGCGATCGAGGCGCTCGGTAGAAATTCCAATCCGCCGTTCACCGCAACTTTGGATGATGTTAAGGATGCCTCTATCGACGCGATGACGTCCGTTCGGCCGGATTGTGCCGCGCAGATCATCGCTGCAGTCAATGGCGAGTTCGCCGGGAGAGACCCCAACCAACTGTTGCGAGCCAAACAGTATCCGCCTTTGCCCAGCGACACGCTCAATGCGTTGCAGACGGGTGCCAAGAGAGGTGCAAATGCAAGACCTTAAGAGTGCGAGCAGCATGATAGAATTCACTCGCGCCTGTGCCCGCTCCGATGATGTCGTCGTGATCAATGCCGTCATGACAGGATCTGACGTCTATGCTCCAGAATCCCGCATCTTTCGCTTCGAACACGACGCCCGGATCGGAGAACAATGGTATTATGACGACTTCGATTTCCATATGCAGGACATCACCTTATTCAGCAATCCGGAAATCGACGCTACGACCGACTATCTCACCTATATGTCTTCTGAGGGGGATGTTTATCACGCTTGGTGGAAAGGAAACTTTCGCGAAAAGATCGCGGGCGCGGGAACCTGGGTGGCAGACGCTAAAGGGCATGGACGAATGTCAGCAATTACCCAGGTCGGAGGCAAACTTTATGCATGCGGACAGGGTGGGCAAATCTATCGGCGACACGGTCGGGACAGTTGGAGCCTTCTGACTGATAGATTGCTGTTCGACATGGCCAGCTATCAGAAGAAAAAAGAAGGAAGGCCTCGCACAGATGATCCGGACTACCTTTCCTGGCTGAGGGACTTTCGGAAGCAAGCGCCCAAAAACATTTCTCTGAACGCTATCAAAGGCTTTTCGGAGGATGCGATATATCTATGCGGATCAGAGGGACCCCGGCCCGTCCTCTATTTCTGGGACGGTTCGGAGCTGCATGAGCTGAAGGTTTATCTTGAGGAAGCAGCGCTGACGGGCATCCACATTGAGCACGCGGATAGCGTCTGGATCTGCGGACGGGAAGGCGTGCTGCTGCACGGCAGCTATGCACGCGGGTTCACGCCAGTCAATCTGCGTCAACAGCTCAATCTCTTTCACATGATTACGCCCTATCGAGGCAAGCTGATATTGCCGTCGAGCGTTCGCCCGGGCGGCCTGTTCGAACTCGCGCCCGGCACGTCCGATCTGCGCCGGTTTTCCCCCGCTCTCCCTAAGCTGCGCGGTGAATACATTTTCTATGCGGGGGCTGTCGGTGATGTTCTTTGGGTTGTCGGTCAGAAGGATATTTTCCGCTTCGATGGGAATGAGTGGGAGCGGATTGAGCATCCTGATCTTTAAAACAAGGCATCTGTTGCCCACGGGTGTGGCTGATGCTCATCCCGACGGAGCAGCGGTATGAGCATCTCGCGCGATAACTACGTCGGCGAGCCCGACTATCCAACGCCCTGGACGACGAAGCAACCACGTGAAGGTTTGCGTGATCTTGACGAGGCAAAGATCGTCTCGCTGTCGCCGGATGTATGCCTGACGCCAGTCGGCTCTTCCGTTGTTCCCATCCCATACCCCATCGTCGACTATTGCGGGCACGACAAAGACTACACGCCATCTGTCCGCTTCACCGGCAAGAAGGCAATGGTCCTTCGGTCCTGTACGACCCACGTTCATGGCGATGCGCCGGGAACGAAAAAGGGGGTCAAATCCGGCGCCGTTGAAAATATTTGTGAGCCGATCGGTCATGCCGACCAGGTACGTGCCGAGGGTTCGCACGTCATCCGGCATCTCGACCGTTTCTGGATGAACAACCGCAACACACAGGGTGAAGCGATCTTCGTACGTGGGACGCAAACTTATGCGTCGCCTGAAGACGACGATCCCGTCCCTGGATCGCTACGCTGGAATGGCAGTGACGAAGGCCGTGTCATCAGCGATGCCTCACCCGAGCCGCTGATCATGGGCGCGCAATATGCGCAAGCGGCGCCTGCAACGGTGCCTCAAACGGTTCCTGTACCGGCCCGACCTGCGCCGATGCCACGACCGCCGGGGCAGGTCATCCGGCCGAATGTTCCGCAGTGGAATAGGCCTCCACCCCGGCCATCCATCAAAGTTGGCAAATGGGTCGGAAGGCTCGGCCGATTTGGTAGGGCAATGACTGGAGTCGGAGCTTTTATCGAGGGTATGTGGCCAACCTCGACGGCAATGCCGTGGTATGATGAAATGCCACAAGATGATTTCGAACGGGCGCTTTTCCGGAAGGCACGCGAACTTGAGGAGCAAGGCGTCGACGTTGATGACGTTCAGGAGTGGTTCCGATCCGAGCGCGCAGAGAACGCACGACGCCGGAGGCAACAGGAGACAGAGGAAAGGCAGCAACCACAACCTCTACCACAGACCCAGGGTGCGCGTGTTGACGAGGAAGGCTCACAACGTCGATGCATTGTTGGCCCCTACGAGGAGATTGAGCCGATATGTCGGGGCAACGCTCACCATATCGTTCCTGATATGGCCTATCGGTTAGGGCGGCGACCTGCCAAATCGGAATATGATTCCACGGAGAATCGTATACCCAACGCGCCGACGCTTAACCAGGGGATGTCGATTTGCTTGCTAAGTCGGCAGCACGGAAGCGATAGCGAAGGATTGCATGGAATACTTCGACAACGGTTTGCGGAACTCGCAAGCCCTGTACCGGGGACAGCGCCAATGGGGGCAATTTTAGCTGAAAGTATCAAAGTCATCGAGGATATTCCGGATTTGCCGGAAGAATGCAAAGCGCTAGCTACAGCCATGGCAACAGGTCAAGTCGCATCAAAAACCGGATTTGCCGCTCCTGGGCGAACGAGGGAACGGCCACTTCCGTCCGGCGATGCCGAAACAGTACTGAGAAGGGGGCATTATTGATGAACGGCAGTGACTGGAAGGCAACAATTCAAGCCGCTGTGGCATTTGATGTCGACCGCTTTGCGATATGTCTTGGCGAGCTTGAATACGATGATCCATTTACTGCGATCATTTCCTATGACGGGCGATTTTCTCAGCCGTGGAGCAGAACGGATGTTCGGCGCGAGATCGTCGATATCAGCTATATGGAAGCCGATCCTACGGAAGGCCATGTACCGGTAGCGCTCAGTAACGAGGGCGACGTCTATGTGTTGAAGGACGAACATGCGGAGCGATCGAAGATCCCCGGGGCTGGGATTCTCAGCGAAGATGCTGAGGGTTTTGGGGCAGTCCATACGCTGGTCGTAGATGGACATAGCCAATATGTCGTCGGGGATAGCCGCCAACTCTATCGCAGAGAGGGCTTTGGAACGTGGCAACGGCTTTCTGCGAACAAATCCCGAGAGGACGGTTATGAGGCCGAACATTTCGGAAAGGCGGTTTCCCTAGACGGTTCGCTTGTCATCGAAAGTGTTCAGAGACCTTATTCTGCACCAAGCGCTGCGCAGCTCGATCCTAAAAGTTGGGAAAATGTCAGCCCGGAGCAGTTTCTAAAGATGATGAAGGAGCAACGGTCCGAGCGCGTCACAAGGCCACGCATGCAACGCGTTTATCATTATCTTGATGGTGTCTTCTCAAGACTATTAGTTCCTGAAGATTGCGTGATCAGAGGGCTGTATCGCGACCCGGAACATCGTATTTGGCTTTTGGGCGTGGCAGGTCTGATCCTGGAGGGAACCATCGAAGGAGGATTTGAGAAGGTCGGCTTCCACGGGGATACGGAAACGTTGTTCAGCGCCGCGTGGTATCGTTCCGAGCTGCTTGCGGCTACCGACGACGGTCTTCGCCGATTTGACGGCCATAAGCTCGGCATCGTGAAACCCAAACTAAATTCCGCAGCTATAAACCGAAATGTTCCTGCACCTCTGAAAATTCAATCTTTCGATAACACGCTGATTTATTTCGACAGGAAGCATGGCGTCTGCAGGTGGGACGGGCAATCCTGGGATTGGTGCGAGATCCCGCCGTCACTTCTGCAACGCGAGTTCAAAGGCTTACCTGCCAGACGATAGGGCTCGTCTATCGTATCCTTGCAGCCATAGCTGTTAATGGGCGGACGTACGCCAGTACAGCCACCGGGATGCGGAGAAGTCCTTGATCGCGATTTGAAGGAGGTACGACTGATCGCAACGGAGTTTTTTGAGGCGCGAGGCAAACTCCACGAGGCCAGGAGGATTTCCGAGGCCGAAGCGGAAATTTCCGCCACTGACGACGAAGATTTCGAGACGTTTTACGGAGCATGGGAGCCAACGCTTTATGCCGCGACCATGGCGGATGATCGATATTTTGCGCTTTTGATCGGCGGCCCGCGCTGGGACGATCCCTATACCATCATCCTGACGCGCGACGCCGAAGCGCAGACATTCTCCCGCCTCGATGTGCGGCGGGAATTGCGGGATGTCAGGGTCGTGCCGCGGACCGATGACGTAGGTGAACCGTCTTACGTGACGCTCAGCTTGAATGGCGACATTTATGTGATCAGTCCGAAAGGCGCCGAGCATTCGGTCATTCCCGGGACACAAGCCGAATCTGATGACGCACCCGAGATTTTGTTCAGTTCCATTCTGCCGGTCGGGGATCAATGGCTGGTCGCTGGCAGCGAAGGTTTTCTGAGGCTTGGCAAGGAAAAATCCTGGCAAGATGTCTCTCCTCCATTGGAGACGAAACATCCCTATAAGGTTCCCGATTGGACGATTCTCGGCACTAACCGCGATGGCGATATTTTCATTGTTGCCACGCAAGCAGCGAGCACCCGGCATTTCAATCTCTATCCCGGCCATCCACTTTATCGAGAGGATATGTCCGAGGAACAAGAATTTCAGCTCCAGAAGAAGCTCTATGCCGAAATGGACAGCTATCCGCGTCTGAAAACACTTTTCACCGGCCGGCCCGGAGCCTGGAAGCAGCAGGCACTGCCGGATCGTATCGCCCGGTCTCTTCCCGCTTATTCCTATGTTTCTGATATTGAGAGCGGTGGAAACGAAGCCGACTATGTCATCGGTTCCGACGGCTTGGTGATGAAGGGTAATCCTCAAGCCGGCTTTACCGACATTTCGTCCATTACCGACCGCGAGAAGAATTTCAAGGACGGCGTCTGCTGGCGCAACGAAATGATCCTTGCAACCGGCACCGAACTGTTCCGGTTCGATGGCCATTTTGCAAAGCCATTCGCGCCCAAGGTGAAGATGCGCTCTGCCCCCTTCGTGCTGCAGCCGAGCGCGATCTTCGTTCAAAACGATAAGCTCTACGTGTTCGACTACGGTCTTCGCTATTACACATTCGATGATCAGGGTTGGAATCAACACGACATTCCGAAAGAACTTTCGCAGAGGCCGTTCAAGGGTGGTGGCGGGAAAGGACCGCCTTGACCAAATCGCGCGGCTGACGAGCTTGACGAAGTCTGTCAGTCAACTCGTTCGGGAACGAAAACGTGGCTGAAAAATCAAACTACAACATCTTTGAGATCAAGTGGTTCGACGAATTTCTCTCGGCTTACAAGATCGACAATGTCATTCGTCCGAGCGTGGCTGATGTGGAGGCCTATCGGGGAAAACTGCCGGATTTTCTTCTCCGTTTCTGGACCGATCGTGGTTGGTGCAGTTGGTCCGACGGCCAATACTGGCTCTGCAATCCCTCCTTGCCTAAGCCGGTGCTGGACTATGTCTTTCGCGGTGATCCGGAACTTGATCCGAAAGAGATGTACGCCTTTGGCTATACTGCCTTCGGTGAGATCGATATCTGGTACGGCGATGCCATGATTAGGTTAAACCTGCCGAGGGGAGAGGTGGCTGTCGACAATCGAGGATATAACGAGGAATACCAACGCCGGTGGACTGATGAAGTCATGTTGGGTCTATGTTTCTCAGGTCGATTTGCGCCGGTTACTCCGCCGTGGGAGGACGAAAATCAGAAAAACATGATGCCTCAGGCTTTGGAAACGCTGGGGCCTCTCGCATGGGGCCAAATCTACGGTTTTGCGCCTGCACTTGGTTTAGGCGGCCGCAACATTTTGAAGAATCTTCAGAAGATGCCATTGGTCGAGCATCTGGTCTTTCTGGCGTCCATGGAACCGCCAACCTATTACGACTATACACCGCCCGCTCGGGGAGAACGTGGTCTTGGTACGGTGACACCGCGCCGAACGATCGGGCCACAGAGCCGATGAGACAGAGGCTAGTAGATTCCGCCGAACTGGAGAGTATTGGCTCATTTTCTGACCGCGGTTTGGGATACGAATGACCGCAGCAGAATTTCTTCAGGCGCGAGGTAAACCCAACGAGGTAAGACGAATTTCTCAGCCCGACGCGGAAAGTGTCATCGGGCGTGTTCCGGAGGACTTGAGAGAATTCTGGATCCAACATGGCGTGGGGTACTATGCAGACAGGAACTATTGACTGTGCACTCCGGCTCTTTTCGAGAGCTTCTTTCGCCAGATCCTGGCCAATGTTCCGGAATTGAATGCCGATGACCTCGCCGCCTTCGGATATTCGAGCCTGGGAACCGTCAATCTGTGGCATAGGGCAGGGCGGCATTTCACATTTTCGCTCGATGTCGCACTGCTGATGGATTTGACGAGCCGAAGCCGAACCGATCCCCCACCCCATGATCTGGAGGAGATCTATCGCGCGGCCGGTGTGGACATGCCTCAAAACGCGGTTGAGCTGTTTCTCGAAGCCAGGTCTACGCCGGAGAGCATCTGGAACATATTGTTGGCGGCAACCAGTTCGGATTCATACAAGGCGATTTATGACGATAGCGGTAAAGCCCTCATGCCGCAGCTCCGCCGAAATCTCGGGGAACTCTCGCAGAGCGAGATCTATTTCGAGATAGGACTGCGGGGGGAAATACGGCTGACCGCTATCAAAAACTGAAAATTTCCGAGGCTGTCTCGCGCGTACCTGACGAGATTTACCATTCATTCGCGGTCGAAGTCGCAGGGCAGCAGCAAATTGTATCCCAAACGATCGCCGTCGGTAGCGTTCGATAATTTGCTTCGACGCCCCGACGGGCAACGCGTGATGTCCTGAAGGTCGGTCGGCACCTATTGAAGTGAGGAAATATGCAGCCGTATGATCCACTCCGCCTTGATGGAGCCATTGCCCTGGCGAAGGACACTTTCTGCATCGTGTTCAGCGGCAAGGACTACGACTATATGCACTCGTATATCCTTGTTTACGAAGGGCGATTGGAACAACCTTGGTCTCGTTCCGACGTCCCGCGCAAGATCGATAGTCTTGCTGGTAAAGTAGGGGCGGATGGACGACCGATCATCTATGCCCTCAGCGATGAAGGTGATGTTTATACCCTACCGATGGGGCAGAATTCCTCCCATCGAAAAATAGAGGGCGCAGGCGTCTATTCCGACGATTCGACTGACCTTGGATACGTCAACTCAATAGCGCTGATTGGCGATGCCTTGTTCGTAACCGGCTATCATTCGCAGCTTTACCGACTGACCGATACCGACTTGGGCTGGTTTCATAAGGAAAAGCTGCCGCAAGCACCGGAAACCTACGATTATTTCGTCTTCGGTGATCTGAGTGGCTCGACCGAGAGCGATCTTTACATGAACGTGACCTATTCGCCGACAAGCACGAAACGAGAATTGACCGAAGAGGAAGAGGAGCGCGCAGCGGAACTATTTGAGCTAGGAAAAACTGATGAGGCGCTGGCTATCCACCATGCTGCCGAAGGTCAGACGCGTGTCCTGGAGGGCCGCCTTTATCACTGGAACGGGCAGGAATGGCGGATCGTTGCCAAGCCGCGTTCGGGAAAATACTATCCGGAGCCTGCTACGCTTTCGGACATTTTCATGGAGTCCGCAGAGAAGGTCTGGGCGGTCGGCGGCAATGGCGTCATTTTGTGCGGGAATGCCGAACATGGTTTTCAGGATGTTTCTTTCAAGGGAAACAATGAAAAGCTGCACTCGATCACGAAATTCAAGGGTCGGATGGTGATAGCCTCAGACTACGCTTTGCATTGGTACGACGGGCATCTGTTGTCACCTTTGAAGCCCGTCCTTGATCCGAGCATCAATCGCAACATTCCGAACCCGCTCAAAGTCCAGGCTGTCGATGACGTCCTGTATTATTTCGACTCGAAGCATGGCGTGCACACCTTTGACGGTGATCGCTGGACAGAAATCGAAATTCCACCTGAGTTGTTGGAACGCGATTTCAAAGGGTTGCCGCCTAAACCTCGATGACCGACGCCCCTGACGACGATGAAGATTTCGAGGAGCTGCCGGACAATGGTCAAAATACGCCGTTCTGTCCGTTCTGCGCGTGAAAATGGAGGGCTGCGGGGCGCCGAAGGATTTTCTTAAGCGTTGCCGCCTTGGATGGGATCGCTGTCTGTCAACGGATGATACCGGCTCGGTCACAAGCGGCAGCGGCGCAATTGTTCGGCATGCAAACGGGAATACGAGATGGTCCACGGCATTTGTGTTCTTACGATTCATCGCGGGTCTGATGCCCGCGATGCGTTGCGCTAAGGCTCGCTGCGCATGGTCGAGACCACCAACAGCTCCGGACGGAACAAGGCGCATCAGGATCGAGCCGATGATCCCGACACCGGTGCGGCGGTCACGGGTCCCGGAGATGAGAAGGCTAGGTTCTGCGCCGAAGTCGCGGCATTGGCCAATGCTGCCATGAACGGGGATCTCAGGCGGCGAATGAATGCCGACTATGCGGATCCGGATCTGCGCCGTTCGGCAGTGATCCTCAACGAGCTGATCTTGTCGATCGACGGCAACCTGTCCGATTTCAACGATGCGATGGCCGCTTTTGCGCAAGGCGATCTGCGCGTCAGCGTGCGGGCCAAGCACCGCGGCGCATTCGGGCAATTGCAGAAGAACTTCAATCTGGCCGTGACAACGATCCGCTCGGTGCTGGGGAAGCAAGGCTCAGAACGGTTCACGGACAAGGCGACAAAATTCGGCCGGATGCTGGCAGCCGTCAAATCGAAGGGAATTACCTTCGGAGTTCGGGTCCCCGACGAAGATGCGCGGCCAATTCCCTCGCCTCCCCACGATCTCTGGCTGAAACTTGCCGACGCCCTGGACGACTTCTCGATCTGAACGGGCGCCATGGCGCCGGTGCGCCGACCATTCGCGGCCGGACTGCACCGCAGTTGCAACAGAGCGCCCCGTCTCCGACCGGGCGCCCCATCACTTTGCCGGCGATGCCTCTCAGCCTCAGAAAGGATAGTGCTGGGCGGAATCCTCTACCGTGATCCAGCGCAGGTCGGTGAATTCGGCGATTGCCGCCTTGCCACCGAAGCGGCCGTAGCCGCTGCCCTTGACGCCGCCGAAGGGCATCTGCGCCTCGTCATGCAGCGTCGGGCCGTTGATATGGCAGATGCCGGATTCGATGCGCGCCGCAACCGCCATTGCCCGCTGGATGTCACGGCTGAAGACGGCTGATGACAGGCCATACTCGGTGTCGTTGGCGATGCGGATGGCTTCCTCCTCACCAGCAACACGAATGATCGGCTTCACCGGGCCGAAGGATTCCTCCGCATAGACCCGCATTTCGGGGGTGACGTGATCGAGCAGCGTCGCCTCGACCACGGTGCCGGAGCGCTTGCCGCCGGCGACGAGCTTTGCCCCCTTGGCCGTCGCGTCGGCGATCAGCTCCTCCATTTTCTTCGCCGCATCGAGGCTGATCAGCGAGCCGAGAACGACGTGGCCCCGCGGGTCGCCGGCCGGCAGCTGGCTGGCGCGGGCGGCCAGTTTGGCGACGAACTGATCGGCGATCGTCTCGTCGACGATGATCCGCTCCGTCGACATGCAGATCTGCCCCTGATGCATGAAGGCGCCGAAAATGGCGGCATTGACGGCGCCGTCGATATCGGCGTCGCCGAGGACGACGAGCGGCGCCTTGCCGCCGAGCTCGAGAAGGGCGGGCTTGAGATGCTTGCCGCAGGTCTCGGCGATGATCTTGCCGACCTTGGTCGAGCCGGTGAAGTTCACGCGTTTGACGGCCGGATGGGCAATCAGCGCGGCGACGATCTCAGGCGCATCCTCGGGCGCGTTGGTGAGGACATTGATGACGCCGGCGGGCAGGCCCGCTTCGGTCAGCGCCGTGGCGATCAGCCGATGCGTGCCGGGGCATTGTTCGGATGCCTTGAGGACGACGGTGTTGCCGCAGGCGATCGGCATGGCGATGGCGCGGGTGGCGAGGATGACGGGCGCGTTCCAGGGGGCAATCGCCAGGCAGACGCCGGCGGCCTGGCGAACGCCCATGGCGAGCGTGCCGGGTTTGTCGGAAGGGATGATTTCGCCGGTGATTTGCGTCGTCATGGCGCCGGCCTCGCGCAGGATATTGGCGGCGAGCATGACATTGAAACCGGCCCAGGGTGCGGTTGCGCCGGTCTCCTCGATCATCAGCCGGGTAAACTCGCCGACTTTCGAATCCATGATATCGGCAGCCTTCATCAGGATGGCGCGGCGCTGGCCGGGGCCGGTCTTCGACCAGGCGCCGAAGGCAGCGGAGGCGGCATTGACGGCTGCGGCAACGTCGTCCAGGTCCGCCGCTGCGGCGCGGCTTGCGAGCTTCTCGGTGAAGGGATCGAGACGATCATAGGTCCGGCCGGTGGAGGCTGCGCGGTCGGCGCCGTTTATGAGGAGGGAAATATTCATCGGAGATCTCCTGGGAACAAGAACTAGAAGCCGAGGACTTCGGCGTTGATGGACGCTTCGAGGCCGCCGTCGGCGGCAAGATTGGCGCCGTTGACCCAGCGCGCGCCATCCGAGCAGAGGAAGAGCACGGCCGGCGCGATATCGGCTGAGGTGCCGGCCCGGCCGACGCGGGTGATGTCGCTGTCGACCCTGGCATCGCCGAGCACGGCGCGGAACTGCTTGAGGATCGGCGTTTCCACCGGTCCGGGGCTGACCGCATTGACCCGGATGCCGCGGCTTTTGAACAGCGGCTGGTGGGCGGCGCGCATGGTCCAGAGCAGCAGCAGTTCCTTGGAGAGCGGGTAGCCTTGCTCGTCCTTGAGGCCGTGTTCGGCCACAACCGCCGCCACGTCCGGAAAACCTTCTTTGCCGGCCAAGGCCTTTGCCCGCTCGAGATTGGCGCGCCAGCCGTAGCCGGCAATCGAGGCGACGTTGACGACGGCGCCGCCTTCGCGCAGGCGGGGTGCCACGGCTTCCGACAGGGCGCGAAGGCCATAGAAATTGACGGCGAGCGTCGAGGCGACACCGGTGCTGCCGGAAAGGCCGGCGACATTGGCGAGCGCGTCGAGGCGCGTCGGCAACTGCGCGACGATGTCGGCAACGCCTGATGGCGTGGACAGATCGCCCTTGATGAAGGCGGCACTTCCACCCGCCGGCTCGCGCACATCGACGCCGATGACCTCGGCCCCCATCTGGCCGGCCAACTCGGCCGTGCGGGCGCCGATGCCGGAAGCCACGCCGGTCACCAGGATTGTTTTACCAAAAAGCATGAACGTCACCTTTCGCAAGAGAGTCGGGACATAAGCCGGCTCATTCTTCCCATTTGATTTTATGCGGGCCGGGCAATTTCAGCCGGTAGCCGACGGGCAGAAGTTGAAAATCGTAGCGGCGCTCGATTTCGCCCCACAGGCCGCGCGGCAGGTAGAGCGAGAAAATTAGGGCGGTGGCGCCGAGGCCGATCAGGTACCAGACGCCGGCTGCGCCGAAGAAGGTCTCGATCACGAAGAACAGGATGGCGCCGAGGATGGCGCCCTCGAACTTGCCGATCCCGCCGACCAGCACCATGAAGATCATGTAGGCCGTCCACTGGACGCTGAAATAGGTCTTCGGCTGGAAGGTGGTGGCGGTTGCCAGCCACAGGCCTCCGGCGACGGCGATGCCGAAGGCGGCGAGCACGAAGAGCAGCCTCTTGGTCGCGATCACGCGCACGCCGACCGAGGTCGCCGCCTCCTCATTGTCGCGGATCGCCTGCATGGCAGCGCCGGCGCGGCTGCGCATCAGGATGAACAGCGCGCCGAGCAGGGCGGCCATGGCCGTCAATGCGAGCCAGTAGATTGTCGCCCGCCGCGTGCCGCTGTCATAGACGTTGAGCGAAATCAGCGAGGTTCCGGTTTCTCCCTGGATCAGGCCGTCGAGGTTGACGAGCAGGTGGGCGAGTGTGGCGACCACCCACATGCCGATCGCAAACTCGCCGCCCTTCAGGCGCAGCATGAACAGCGAAAGCGGGATCGACAGCGCACCGGTGACGATCGCGGCGGCAAACAGCGCGGCGAAGGGATTGAGCCCCGCATCGGCAAGCCGGATGGTGAAATAGGCGCCGAGGCCGAAGAATACCTGCTGGCCGACCGAAACCAGCCCGCCGAAACCGGCAAGCGCATTCCACATGGCGGCAAGGATCACGTAGATGAACAGGGCCGTCAGCCGGTCGATCGCGCCGGCGCCGAGCACGGCGGGAGCGAACATCAGCAAGGCGAGTACCGCGGCCATGGAGCCGAGCGCCACCCGAGACGATTTCGTCCAGCGCTCTATCGATATTCCGTTGGAGATGATGGTCATGTCGGGCTCCGGAGACGGGCGCGCAGCTTGAGAGAGGCGCCGAATTTGTCGAGAACCGGCATGCCGAACCGGGACAGCCTGACGAACAGCACCAGCAGGAACACGGCATGGCCGCCGATCAGGAAGCCTTGCGGATGCAATTGCGCGCCGAGCGATTGGGCAAGGCCGAGAACGATGCCGCCGGCAAGTGTGCCCCATAGTGATCCCGCTCCGCCGATCACGGCCGCCTCGAAGGCGAAGAGAAGCTGCGGGCCGCCGGCATAGGGGCTGAAGGTCGCCCGCATCCCGAGAAAGGCGCCGGCGATGCCGACCGTGACCATGGTGATCGCAGTGGCGACGGCGTTGACCCTGCGGGCATCGATGCCGACCAGTCCTGCCGTATCGGGATCTTCCGCCGTCGCGCGGATGGCGCGGCCGAGGGCAAAGCGGCTGAGGAAGAACTGCAGCGTGCCGAGAATGAGGACTGCGGCCACCATCATCATGACGGCAAGCTTGCCGACGAAGATGTGGCCCGGCAGCTGCCAGGAGGCATAGGACAGGTTGCCGATGAAGGGCGCGAGCGACCTTGTGTCGGCGCCGAACTGCTCGAACAGCAGGTTGTCGATGACGATTGACAGGCCGAAGGTCGTGAGAATCGGCAGGAGCGTGCCGCCGCGGGCGCTGCGTTCCAGGATGAAGCGCTGCAGCAGCCAGCCGACGGCCGCCATCACCGGCAGCACGATCAGCAGGCCGTAGAAAGGCGGAATGCCGGCTTTGGCGGCGAGCAGCCACAGGCCGTAGGCGGCTGCGACCGCCAGGCTGCCATGCGCGAGATTGATGATCCGCATGACGGAGAACATGAAGGACAGGCCGCAGGCGATAACGGCGTAGTAACCGCCGAGCAGAATGCCCTGGAGCAGGGTATTGATCACGATGCGCTCCTTTCGCCGGCTGCCCGGTGCAATCCGAAATAGGCTTGGGTGACGTGCTCGCGCGTGACGGCCGCCGCCGGCCTGTCGAGGACGATGCGTCCCTCGAGCATGCAGATGACACGGCTTGCCACGCTCATGGCGCGGGCGAGATCCTGCTCGACGAGCACGATTGTTGTTCCCGACGTCAGCAGCGCTTGCAGCTGGGCATAGACGCGATCGACGACCAGAGGCGAAAGCCCGAGCGAGACCTCGTCCAGGAGAAGAATATCGGGATTGCTCATCAGCGCCCGGCCGATGGCGGTCGCCTGCTGTTCCCCGCCCGAGAGGTGCCCGGTCTTGGCGTGACGACGGGGTTTCAGGTTGGGAAAGGCGTCGAGCACGCGATCGATGCTCCACTCGCCCTTGCGGCCGGAGCTCTTTCCGAGAAGCAGGTTTTCCTCCACCGTCATCTGTGAAAACAGGCGCCGGCCTTCCGGCACCAGGGCGATGCCCTTGGCGATGCGCTTGTGGGACGGCACGGAAGCCAGATCTTCATCGTTGAGAAGGACGCGGCCGGAGGATGGAAGATGGGCGCCGGCGATCGATCTGAGCAACGTCGTCTTGCCGGCGCCGTTCGCGCCGACCAGCGCCAGCACTTCGCCCTTGGCAAGATCGAAACTGACGCCGCGCACCGCCTGCAGCAGGCCGTGGCGGACGTCGAGGTCACGGATGGAAAGAAGGCTCATGCGGGTGTCCCTCCGAGATAGGCCTTGACCACCACCGCATTGCTCATGACCGTTTTCGGTTCGCCATCGGCGATGATCCTGCCGGCGTCCATGCAGATCAGCCGCTCTGCCACCTGCAGCAGGATATGAACGATATGCTCGATCCAGACGATGCCGATGCCGCGGCGGCGCAATTCGAGGATGGTGTCGACGAGCTCGCTCGCCTCGCCATCGGTCAGGCCGCCGCCGATCTCGTCGAGCAGCAACAGTCTCGGCTGCGTGGCAAGCGCGCGGGCAAGCTCCAGCCGTTTGCGATCCAGGAGGCCAAGCGTATCGGCGGGGCGGTTGGCGACATCAAGCATGCCGCAGAGCGAAAGCGAATCCACCACGCGCTCATAGGCCTCGTCGCGACTGGCGGCATGGCCGTGCGATGCGGCGACGAAAACATTCTCGAAGGTCGTCATGCCGCTGAAGGGTTTGGGAATCTGATGGGTCCGGACGAGCCCGGAGCGGCAGCGTTCCGCCGCCGTCCGGTTCGTCACGTCGGCGCCGTCGAAGGTGATGCTTCCCTCGCTCGGCGGAAAGGCGCCGGCGAGCACGCTGAGCAGGGTCGTCTTGCCCGCGCCGTTCGGCCCGACAATGCCCACCGCCTCGCCATCGCCCATGGAAAAATCCAGATTCTCCAGGACCACCAGCGCGCCGAACCGCTTGTGGATCCCTCTGGCCGAGAGAAAGGCTCCTCCCGGCCGTCTTTGCGCTTGCTGCTGCACTTTGGTTATCCGTTGTAAGCGGTGAGCTTGGCGCCGACCGGAACGTTCGGGTCGGTGGCGTTTTCGGTGACGACGTAGTCGAGCGCGAATTTCGAGCCCTCCGGCGCTTTCACCCATTGCGTGCCGATGATCGGCCCGGGAGAAACATTGGCGACGGGACCGCTGGTGAAGTCGACCTTGCCGGCGATCGTCGTGGTCTTCAGCGTGCTGAGCGCCTTTGCGACGGCCTCCTTGCTCTTGACGTCGGCGCTGGCCTTCAGCGCATCGAAGCCGGCGTCGAGAAGCGCAAGGCTGGCGCCGAGCTGCTGCGTCCACTGCTTGCCGCTTGCCGTTTCATAGCCGTCGGCGAGTTCGGTTCCGGAGACACCCGTCAGCGTCGATTTGTAGGGGAAAGCCTTGTGCCAGTAGGCGGCGCTGCCGATGTTCAGGCCAAGGTCGCCGAGCGCCTCGATGTCGGAGGGAAACAGGCCCGTCTTGGCGATCTGGCAGATCTTGATCTGCTGGGTGAGGCCCTGCTGCGCGGCCTGACGCCAGAAGGCGGCGAAGTCGGGCGGGATCGGGAAGGAATTGAAGATCTCCACGCCCTCCTGCCGGAAGAGAGCGATCTGCGCGGTAAAGTCGGTGGTGCCGGTTTCATAGGCGCCCGGATCGACGATGGTGAAGCCCTCCTTGGCGAGCGCCGGCGCCAGATGGGCGCGGATCGCATTGCCGTCGGCATCGTTGGGATACATGACGCCGACCTTCTTGTTGGTCTCGATCAGGTTCCACTGCGAAACATAGGCCTTGTGGAATTCTTCGACGCCGAAGCCGAAATGATAGGTCCACTTGAACGGCGAGGGTGCGCCGGGCTTGGCGCCGCGGCCGAAATACCAGGCTTCCCAGGGCATGACCGTCGAGAGGCAGGGAATGCCGGCCGCTTCGCAGGCGTCGGCCACCGGATTGATGGTTTCGGGCGTCGAGACGGCGAGCATCAGGTCGATCGACTGGTTGTTGATCAGGTCCTTCGCCAGCTGGCCGGCGCGCGAGGGATCGGATTGGGTGTCCTGGTCGAGGATCTCCACCTTCCAGGTCTTGCCGCCCGCCTGCAGGCCGTTCGCCAGCGCCTTGCGCGCCAGGTCGAGCACATAACCGTCCGTCTCGCCGAAGCCGCCGAGCGGGCCGGTGCGCGGGCTGATGAAGCCGACCTTCAGCGTGTCGCTGCCTTGAGCAAAACCCGTGCGGCCGGACAGCGCCAGTGCCGCGCCGCCCGCCACGGTGGATGCGATGAAAGAGCGGCGGCTCAGCGGTGCCGCGTTGAATTTTCCGTTGCGGAAAATGCCGTTCATGAAATCATTCCTCCCTCTTGATGGGCCTCCCAGCCCGTTCCCAATGTTCATTTCCGCCGATCTCAGTTCAGATCGGGTAGTGCCGTTTTCCCGAGGCGATGGTCACCCATCGGAGCTCGGTGAATTCATCGATTGCCGCCTTGCCGCCGAAGCGGCCGTAGCCGCTTGATTTGACGCCGCCGAAGGGCATTTGCGGCTCGTCGGAAACTGTCGCCTCGTTGATGTGGCAGATGCCGGATTCGAGCCGCATGGCGACGGCAAGCGCGGCATTGACGTCGGCGCTGAAAACGGCGGCCGAAAGCCCGTATTCATTGTCGTTGGCAACCGTCACGGCCTCGTCGACGCTGCCGACCCGGATGATCGCGGCGACCGGCCCAAAGCTCTCCTCGCGGTAGATGCGCATGGCGGGTGTGACGTGATCGATGACGGTCGCGTCCATCAGCGTGCCGTTCGCCTGACCGCCGCAGACGAGCACCGCGCCTTTCTGCAGGGCGTCGTCGATGAGCGACCTGACGCGCCGGATGGCCTCGGCGTTGATCAGCGTGCCGAGCGGCGTGTTGCCGTCCTTCGGGTTGCCGGCGACGAGGGTGGCGGCCTTCGTCCGGAACTTGCCGACGAAGCCGTCGGCGATCTCGTCCATCAGGATGATCCGTTCGGTCGACATGCAGATCTGGCCCTGGTTCATGAAGGCGCCGAAGGCGGCAGCGCTGACGGCTTCGTCGATATCGGCGTCGGCCAGGACGATGAACGGCGCCTTGCCGCCGAGTTCGAGCAGGCAGCGCTTGAGATGCCTTGCCGCGGATTCGGCGATGATCCGGCCGACACGGGTCGAGCCGGTGAAATTGATGCGGCGCACGGCCGGATGGGCGATCAGGGCGTCGACGACGGCGGCGGCATCGCTCGGCGCATTGGAAACGACATTGACGACGCCTCGCGGAAAGCCGGCGTCACACAGGACGTCGCCGATCAGGCCATGGGTTTTCGGGCAGAGTTCGGAGGCTTTCAGGATGACCGTGTTGCCGCAGGCAAGCGGCATGGCGACGGCCCGGGTGCCGAGGATGATGGGCGCATTCCAGGGGGCAATGCCGACGCAGACGCCTGCCGGCTGGCGGACCGCCATGGCAAGGTTTCCCGGAATACCTGAAGGAATGAGCTCGCCCGAGATTTGCGTGGTCATCGCCGCAGCCTCTCGGAGAATATCCGCGCCGAGCCCGCAATTGATCGCGGCCCATTGCGCGGTGGCGCCGGTTTCGCCGGTCATGGCGGCGATGAGTTCCGGTGCGCGCGCGTCCAGTATATCGGCGGCGGCATTCAGCCGCCTGCGCCGTTCGCCCGGCCCGGTCTGCGACCAGTCCGGAAAGGCTGCCGCAGCCGCATTGGCCGCCCTTGTCATGTCGGCAACGGATCCTGCCGAGGCGATCGTCGCGACATCGCCGGTCAGCGGATCGATGCGTTCGAAGGTGGCCCCTTCGGAAGCATCCATCGCCTCGTTGTTGATCATCAGCTTTGCCGCGAACACTGTTCCACCCAATTCGTCACGTGTCGGCGCCAAGTGCCGGCGCCTGCCTTATTGCCATGGGAGAAAACGAGCGGACGCGGCGCCACGAGGGTCGCCTGACGATTCCTGCATCTGCTGAAGAGCCTCCTCCCAAAGGCTGATGAGAAAAGGTTACGCCGATCTGGCGTGGATGGAATGCGATTTATTGGGTTAATATTGTAATTATCTGGCGATTGTCACATGCTTGACGCGGGAATGGAGGAGAGGCCTTGGCGACGGACGGGGGGATTCATCACTATGCCAGGGGCGAGTGGCACGGGCCGTCGCTGTCGCACCGGCGCATCCGTTTCCAAAAAGGGCTGTATGCCGATTTCTACCATTTCCTTCTGCTTGGGGAGGGGAGCGGGGAGCTTCATTTCGACAATGGCGAACACCGGCCGCTGCACGGACCGCTGCTTGCCTTCCTGCCGCCACAGGCGCGGTGCGAGCTGTCGATATCAGCCGGAAGCGCGGCCCATCTAGTCGGCGCCTCGCCGCAGATCATGGTCGATGCGATCGGCGACAAGGTGGAATCCTATTCGCTGCGCATCTTCACCGAGCAGCGCAAGCTGGTCGAGGCACTGGATCCGGCAGCGGTGGCCGAAATCAGCCCGCTGATTTCCGGCTTCGTGCGGGAACTGGGCGATCCCGCCCGCTCCTCCTGGATGGTCGCATCCGCCTATATCAGGCTCATTCTGATGGCGCTGTGGCGCGGCTCCGACGGCGAGAGAAGCGAGCAGCGCGGGCAGGGCGAAACCGGATCGATCCTGCAGAGATACCGGCAACTCGTCGAGGCCGGTTTCCGCCGGCACCGGCCGATCAGCGATTATGCCGCGGAATTGGGCGTCACGGCCGACCGGCTGCATTCCATCTGCCAGAGGGCGCTCGGCCGCTCACCGATCCAGCTCCTGCATGAGCGCGTGGTGCAGGAGGCAAAACTCAGGCTGGAACGATCGGCCCGCAATATCCAGGAAATCTCCGACAGCCTCGGCTTTCGCGATCCGACCTATTTCAGCCATTTCTTCAAACGCAAGACCGGCCTTTCCCCCGCCGGCTACCGCGAAATCGCCCGCGCTTCGACCGGCTCGGAAAACAGCATGCTGTCCTCGGGTTATGCGGATTGGCCTTAGGCTCGGGGCTCATTGGTCAAAGCTGGAATTTGCCGCTCTTGGATCGCGGATCATGCTGACATGGAATCCCAAGCTGGTGTAGGACTGCAATGCGCCACAAGCAGTCGGTGGCCCGGCGTGAAGGAATGACGCATTTGAGACCGCGAGCCGACCGGCAGCTTTGGGTAGCATCACGAGGGACCCTGCCCATCTTGATCTGGTGCGAGTTCGTGTTTCTAGCGCGCGATCCAAGGACGGGCAGCGCGCGCTCCCACGACGGCGGCTGTTGACCGTATTTCCCTTTACCGGCCACCCTCGCTTGCGGTACCGAGTAGTTAACTGCATAGGTGACGCTGACACATGCTAGACTTCACCAAAATCATCTCAGGCGTTGCTGGGCAGCGCGAGACTTTCGAGGAACTGGTGTGTCAGGTCGCGCGACGCGTTCCGTCAACGGGACACGCCGAGTTTCGGCGTATCCACGGCGCCGGCGGGGATGGCGGGGTCGAGGCCGTATGGATCCTCGCGACCGGGGATGAACACGGATATCAGGCAAAATTCTATACTAAATCGCGCGATGTCGATTGGAGCGCGATTGACAATTCGGTCGCTACTGCTCTCGCCACCCATTCCAGGCTGACGACGATGACCATCGCGATTGCCTGCGCGCTTACCGGCCGCACACAGCGGGTGACCAAGAAGGGCCAGCCGCAGGCAAATGGGTGGGACGCGTGGGATCAGCATAAGGCAAAATGGGAGGCATCGGCAAAAGCGCTTGGACGCAACGTCGCCTTCGTGCCTTGGACGGCACCCGATCTGGAGGAAATGCTCACCCGTGTTGAGATGACCGGGCTGACAGACTATTGGTTCGGCGGGATTGAGCTTTCGCCAGAATGGCTTGCGCGACAGTGCCAGCGCACCGTGGCAGCGCTCGAAGAACGCTATCATCCAGAGGACCATGTCGATGTCTCTACCATGCAGGTATTCGACGGATTGCTCCGCAATGTCCCGTTCCGTACCATGCTTCGGGAGGCGCGCGATGACGTGCTGGAGAACGGTCGGCTTGGCGCCACTCCTGAGAGCTTGCTCGATGCCGACAAGCGGAAGCTAACCGCAATCACAAAGAAAATCCGGAAATTTGATGAAACGACGGCTATTCTGGAGTCGAATACCCATACGGCCTTCGACTACACGAATTGGAGGGACCGAGCGGACGACCTGCGCAAGTGCGTCTTTGGAGTGATCCAAGGTCTTAACGAAATCACTCGCGCACCAAAAGCCAAGCAGCCGTCAACAAGCGTCCCCCTCATGGTTGAGGAGGATCGCGAGCGGCCCGGCCTCCGCTATCTGATTGATGACCTGCGCAAGCTGCAGTCGGCGCTGGGGCAATTCCTCGAGGCCGTCGAATCACCCGGCAGTCTAAGCGACCAGTGCCGATTCGCGCTGCTCGATGGCCGCGCCGGGTCCGGAAAATCGCACCTTATCGCTTCCCAGGTGGAGCGTGCGCTCGCCGAAGACGCACCTGCCTTGTTCATGCTCGGTACTGATTTCACCTTACACGGCACGATCGAGAACCAGATGATCGCGCACTTCGAGCTTGGCGGGAGCAAATTCGATCAGTTTCTCGGCGCGCTGAACGCGCGCGCCGAAGCCCTCGGGAAGCGCGCGCTGATCGCGATCGACGCCGTCAACGAAGGTGCCGGCGTGCAATTATGGCGCGGCTCGCTACAGGGGTTGGCGCAACGTATACTCGCCTATCCACGTCTTGCCCTGTGCGTTTCGTGCCGGCGAGAATACGTCGACCATCTCGTGACACCAGCGGTCGATGCGCTGGCGACACGCGCCGAAGTCGCCGGTTTCGAGACGCCAGAGGAGATCGAGGCGGCAGCAAGGGTATACATGGACAGGCGCGGAATAGTGCGCCCGGCTACGCCCTGGCTCAACCCCGAATTTTCGAACCCGCTGTTCCTTCGTACGGCGTGCCTCGCGATCGAACGAGATGACCGCACTACCTTCCCACGCGGCATGCGGGGCACCAGCGAGGTCCTCAATTTTTTGCTCGACTCCACCGGGCGTCATCTCGGCACAAGCTATGATGGCGCCGGTACGCTGGTCGGGCCAGTAAGACGTTCGCTGCTTGCCCTGGCCGGCGCAATGGCGTCGGACCAACGGGACTACATCGCGCGCGGGCGAGCTCATACCCTAGTTGAAGCTGTTTTTCAGGGATTCGCACCTCCGCCCGGCAAGACGTGGCTGGAACTGCTGCGATTCCGTGGCCTGCTGCGATACGATCCCAATCCGGCACACGATCCCGCCGATCCTCTCTCCGATCAGGACGATGTTCTGCGCATCTCATTCCAGCGCTTCCAGGATCATCTCGTCGCGAATTCGCTTCTGCAGAATGTTGCTGATCCCACGGGTCTGTTCGACGCGGGAGGGAGCCTCTCATTTGTTCTCTGCAAGCATGGCGTGCAATGGGAGTGGCGCGGGTTATTCTATGCGCTGTTTCTGCATTTCGCCGATCGTTATCAAGTCGAACTGGTAGACCTGCTACCCGGTGGCGCCGATGCATGGTGGGATCAATGGCCGGTCCAAGACGCTTATGTCGACAGCGTACGCTGGCGCACCGTGGGAGCGTTCAGTAACCGGACGCTGGAGCTGCTCAATCGGCTCAATCGCGATGAAGAGGACATCATCGCATTGCTCGTCGAGTTAGCGGTGGTCGAGAATCACCCATGGAATGCGGAACTCCTTGACCGCAATCTTGCGCGCCGCAAGCTTCCTGACAGGGATGCTTTCTGGACGCGTCGGATCAATACCGCGCATAACGATGCCGGCCACCCGCTAACGCGCCTGATTAACTGGTGCCTCAACCCTGGCATTAGTCGCGCCGAGGACGGAACTCTCGGCCTGGCATTGGTCTTGCTGGCTTGGGCCTGCACCTCAAGTAGCGCGAACGTGCGCGATACAGCAAGTAAGGCAATGATCCGCCTCTTCCTTGAGCGCCCGGCGCTAATCGAGCCGCTGTTCATTCGCTTCGCAACCTGCGATGATCCCTATGTTGTCGAGCGGTTGTACGGCGCGCTCTACGGCGCAAGCCTGCGCACCCCCGACCCGGCGCGCCTTAACGGCCATGCGATGACCGCTTGGCGTCATGCCTTTGGCTGCGGCCAACCCCCGGTGCATATCTTGACTCGCGACTATGCGCGCGGTGTCATCGAGCTGGCGGCCAGTGCCGGCGGCCTCGATCCATCGGTCGATCTTGTTCGCTGCCGCCCCCCATACGGTGCCAAGGCACTGGCGTTCCATTTCACTGAGGCCAAGGTAGAGGCGCGCGCGAAACGCGTCGGAGCCGACTCAATCCTGTGGTCCTGTTATAAGGGGCTGGCCGATTTCGGCAGATATACGCTCCAGCACCGAGTCGAGCGCTTCGCGGCGGCGCCGCTAACAGGCCCTCGCCCGTTGACATCTGCGGAGACCGGCCAGGCATTTCTTGAAGATGTATCGCGGGGCCGCCCCGATATTGCGCAAGCGTTCGAGGCGCTGCGCGATGCGCATCGCCTCAAGCGTATCTCGTTTGATACCAACACGTTCAAGGTGACTGTCTCAGCGTCGGACCGCAAACGCATAGAAGTCGCCGAGGCGACATTGCTAGCGTTGCTCACGCCCACACAGGCGTCGCGATACGCGTCCGACGCCAAACGCTGGGCGGCAAACGAAACGGACCATGCTTGGATCATACCCGGTAAGGGTGTGGGCAAGGAAGTCGATGTGCATCGCGCAAAGCTCTGGGTGGCCAATCGCGCTATGGCGCTGGGTTGGACAGAAGCGCTTTTCCCGCGCGATCATACTAGCGGCGAGCGACAGGGTGATCGCGGACGGATTGAGCGGATCGGCAAGAAGTATCAGCGCATCGCGATGATGGAGTTGCTCGCTCGGCTCGCAGACAACAACTGGCTGAAACCCGACTGGGGCTCGCCCGCCAAGACCTACGTTGATCCGCTTGACGTCGAGTTCATCCGCGACATCGAGCCGTCTGTCTTGCCCGGTGACAACGACACGAAGCCGTCAGCGGGCACGCCGCATGTCCCGCTCTTGCGCTGTCCCGACCTTGCACCCAGCGAACGCGAGGCATGGGTCCTCGACCCGGAGCTTGCGCCGCAGCGGCTTGCATTGGCCTTGGGATCTGATCTTGGCAGCGGCGATTGGCTAACGCTCTATCGCTACGCCTCGCACGACGTCAAAGCACTGCGCGGCAAGGTTTCTTGGGATGTTCCCTGGGAGCAAAGCGACTTTCACTTCGTTGCCATGTTGCTGATGCCGCCAGGGACGCGGGATCGGTTTGTTGAAGAGACCGAAACGCACGGGGACGATTTTCATGAATGGCTGCCTGACAACGTCACCGATGGCCCATATATTGGCGAGCTGGGCCGGCGAGCCACGTGGCGAAGCGAACCTTGGTCGACGCTCGATGCCCGAGGCCGCAACACAGATCGTAGCTACCGGGTGATCAAGCCGACCATCGGTTACCAATGGGAAAGCCATCTTGACGAAAGTCTATGCAACGGCTTTTCCCGGCACATGCCGATCCCCTGGCTGATCACGGCGCTGGAGTTGCGTCCTGATGTCGACAATGTCGGTATACACGCTGACAGCGAGGGACTGCCGATCATCGTCAGTGGCAGCGACCACCGTCATAGCTATGTTTTGGTGCGCCGAGACGCCTTGCTCGCTATGGCACGCCGGAGCGAACTCGAGCCGGTCTGGACGGTAATTGGCGAAAGAGTCGGGTGTACGGACGACGACAAGCGGACACCCGATGTTCGCGTGCGCTACAACGGGTTGCTTTGGCTAGACGCAGACATCGCAGTTCTGCGGCACTGGTCTCGACCGGATTAGCCGACCCCCGCGCCGGGAGTCCGGTTAGCCGCGGTACACGCGAACATCCTTGCGAAAGCGCAGGGCGTTCGAGTTGCGGTTCTCATATTATACGCCGGGGAGCAGCCATGACCGATACATCGCCCAGATCGATGGACGCCATTTTTGAAGACTTGCGGTCACTTGCGCATTCCGATGGCGCACTGCACGACATCTCTGAAATCATCTATCGCGACTGGGTGTTGAACGTCGACCTGAAGGAGGGCAAGGTCACCGAAGCGCCCTCCGAAAGGTGGTCGACGGACAAGCTTAACACCAACGAACTGCTACTCCTATTGGGATTGCTCGTTCAGGCTCCCGACAATCGTACCTACGCCAATATCAAAATAAAATCAGATTTTGCTTCAAAGGCGGACCGCTTACTGCGTGAGTTGCACGACAGGATCAACGCGGACGCCGCATCGGTGTTTGACCCGGAATCCCAGAAGTTTCTTGAAAAACCAGAGTCTCTGGGCATGTTCGCGCGGGAGGCCATTTACTATGGTCCCGCGAGCTTTTACATCCACCAGTTCGCAAAATTTGCGCGGCACCGCTACAGGGCTGATGGGAGGTGGCTGCTACAGAACGCGGGCATCTCAATCCGGCCGATGATTGAGATCGCGACCTTCATCGTCGAGCAGGTAACGGCTCAGATGGATGTCACCGGCCGCGCGCGGGCGGCGGGCGAAGCGCTAAACAACGGGGACCTGACCAACAGCCTGCTTGTCTCAAAAGCTGCCTTACGCAGGAAATTTGGCTCCAAAGTCAATAATCTCATCGCCAAATTTGCAACGCCGATCAGCGGTTCAAACGCAGGTTTCAACACACCATTCTCGATCAACGGCGCTTCTATCGCACCGTTGATCGACTTCGGTGACCACATTTATGTACCCAGCCAATATCGGCTGATGGAGTGCATCTACGAGAGTCCGTTCTACTGGATGGTCGCGGATAAGGCTTATGGTGACGAGGCAGCGGCAAATCGTGGGCTGTTTCTCGAGGAGACGGCTGCGCATGTCATGCGGAAAGTGTTCAGAGATGAAAACGTCTTCTTGAATGCTCGTTTTCCTGACGCAAGGGGGCACAAAGGCGAAGAAATAGACGTTCTCGTCCGGTATGGCGAATTTGTCTTGGTGGTACAGGCAAAATCCAAGCGGATTACGCTGAAGGCTCGCGCAGGCGATCCCGAAGCGCTAAGGGCGGATTTCAAAGGAGCCATCAAGGATCCTTTTGAGCAGGCACTGGCGAGTGGCGAGCTGATTAAGGCAGGCGCGAAATGTTTGGATGCTGACGGAACGACCATCAGCCTGCCCGAATTCCCCCGCGTGTATCCGGTCGTGTTGCTCAGCGACATGTTCCCTGCCGCCACCAACCTGTCGCGGTCCATGCTCAACCGAAAAGAAGGCGATCCAGCCCCAGTCATCTGGGATATGGGGTTTTTCGATTGTGCATCGCGCATGTTGCCATCACCGATCGAGATGCTCTTCTATCTGAAGGCGCGAGGCGACGTTTTCGACCGCATCATCTCAGACAGTGAGTACAACTTCCTTGGCTATCATATCCGGGCAAAGCTGGCGCTGGCACCTGGGGCGGATTTCATGCTCATCGACCGCGACTTCGCGACCGTCGTAGACGACTACATGGTCTCAGCCGACCTTGGCGTCAAGCCGGAGCGGCCCAAGAGCGTACTGGAGAGGATAGAAATTCCGCTGATTGCGGAGCTTCTTTCGGAACTAAAGACGGCTCCTCCAGAAATCGCGGCAGTTGTGATCGAGCTTTATGAGTTTTCGGCTGCCGCGCTCGAAGAGGTTGGCACGAACGTCGGAATGCTTCGGGACGAGGTTGCAAAGACAAGAAAGGCGATCAAGGCGTTTTCGTTTCCAACTGAAAGCGGCGGGCTTACCTACGCAGTAACCTTGGACGGTTCAGAAAGAAGCCGCGCTGCGGCGGCTGCCATTGGCAGAAAGCACAAGTACGAAACCAAAAGTGATCGCTGGTATGTCATTGTCGATAGCATCAGCACGGAAGGGCCTATCGATGGTCTTCTTCCGTTGGTCTGGCCGTGGGTTGAAGATGCGGATGAGGCCCACAAGGCGGCCGGCGTGGCTACAATGTTTCGATCACGACAGGAGGAGATCGTGATTGGCGCAACAAAACAACAGAACGGTTAAGCTGGACGTGGTGTAACTGAAGCTTTTGTGTCCGCCGACTTCCGGCTGACGGAAATCGGGTCATTGCACGCGACGCAGACGGGCGGCATGTACGAATTGCGGGTTTATACGCGAACGACTGATATGGGCGCGCAATCAGCCTGATCCTTCGACAACGAAAAAGCTCGCTAAGGGCCGTCAGCAGAAACGGCCACAGCTGGCGTGACGTCGAAGAGCAGCCAACCTCACGACAGCGCAAAAATCCTCACCTCTCTCCCAATGCCCTGAAGCTCCGCCAGCCGGGAGACCGATGAGATGCCGCCGTCGCGGAGGATCTCCGAAACCTGGGCATCCCCGACAATCGCCTCCGTCGTCATGATCACGTTGGGATCGGCAAGGCCCTGGACGCGGGAGGCGATATTGACGGTTTGGCCGAAATAGTCCTGCCGGTCGTTCAGGTTGACGGCGAGGCATGGTCCCTCATGAATGCCGATCTTCAGCAGAAGATCGTCGCTGCCGTGTTCGGCATTCAGCCGCAGCATCGCCTCGCGCATCCTGAGCGCGGCCGCCACCGCGCGGTCCGGGCTCGGGAAGGTCGCCATCACGGCATCGCCTATGGTCTTGACCACCGCTCCGGCCTCCGTGGCGACGATCTCGTGAAGAACCCTGAAATGCGCGCGTACCAGATCGAAAGCGGCAAGATCTCCAACGCGCTCGTAGAGCGCGGTCGAGCCCCTCAAGTCTGTGAAGAGGAACGTCAGGCTGGTGATCTTCAGGCGCTGGTCAACGTCGAGCGTGTCGGTGCGATAGATGTCCCGGAAGCTCTGGTTCGTCAGCAGTCGCTTGGCTGTCAGAAAAGGTCGCCTGCGGCCCAGGAGGTCGTGCAGTTCGTCTCCGGCGATGCAGACATTCGGCACCACTCGGCGATCGGTGTGATTCTCGAGGGTGAGCCGCAGCAGGCCGGGACGAAGGGTCAGCGTTTCGTTCAGCGCATGCGTCCGGCTGATGATCATCGAGAGGGTTTGACGTTCGTCGGTGGGCTCACCCTGCACATCGATGAACTGCGCCGAGTGTGTGACCGCATCGAAGATGATGACGAACTGCGCCGGCAGTTGCAGCGAGACGAAAGCCTTCTCGCCCGGCGCCAACTCGATCATCTCCAGCTGGATCCGATCGAACTTCGCCTCAAGGTCCTCCGGCAGGTCGACGCCGGAGCTGAAGAAGATCTGGCGATAATATTCAAGCGGAGGCAACCGATCGGGGTCGTGGGCGGCAATCCTGCGCACTCTCGGGCTGACCGTGAACGTGACCTCGACCATCTCGTCGAGGGTCGGTTCGTATCCGGCCGCGCAGAGCGCGCAATGGTAGGTGTCCTGGACGACCCCTTTGAGGGTTGCGCCGCTGTCGAGGACGCCGCCGCATCCCGGGCAAAGGACATTCCAGGTCATTTCGAAGGCGCCGATGCGGGCCGCATGCAGAAGCGCCGCGATGGTTTTCTCTTCATCGAGATGATGCGTGTCGGCAAAGGCGAGCGCATTGATGCGATTGAGATCGCGATCCGAGCCATGTTTGACGACGTTTTCGATGCACTCGACCGTCGGCGGGTCAGCCGCCTGTCGCAGGGTGGCAAAAAGCACGTCCATTTCACTCATGAGACAAGTCTCCGTGTGCAGAACCCACGGCGGACGACGCCAGGGCCGGGATCATAACACGGGACTTTCCCAAGCGAAATCTATCAGCTTGGATGCGGCTTACTTCCCAAGCGCGGGGGGATTTCAGTTCCCCTTGTATATCCGTTTCAGCGCCATCAGCAGCGCGTCCATTTCGTCGCGCGAAAACAGCTCAAGGAAACGCCGCTCGTGCTTGTCGATCAGCTCACGCGCCCGCGCGAGCATCGCGCGTCCCGCTTTCGTCAGATGCAGTTCCTGGCGGCGGCGGTCGGCCGCGGAGGGGCGGCGTTCGATCAGGTCGCGGGCGGCCAGCCGGTTGACGAGGGCCATCATCGTCGCCCGGTCAGTGCCGAGCGTGTTGGCAAGGTCGATTTGCGATGCGCCGGGATTGCCGGCGACGAGTTCCATCACGGCGAGCTGCTTCTGCGTCAGCGCCAGCTCCTCCATGGTTTCGGCAAAGTCGCGATAGATCGCGACATGCGCCATGCGCAGATGGAAGCCAAGCAGATCGCCAAGCCGGCCGACGTCGAGCGCCGGCGTCGCGGGGGCATCTTCGCCCTCGACATCGTCCTGCGGTGATTTTGTGCCCATGGTTCGCTCTCGCTTCATTCAGGGTCATAACCATCAAAATCAGCAGGTTAGTCAATATCCGTCTTGCGGATTTCCCCGCGGCCATTCGAGCGATCGGATTTGCAGCGAGTAGCCTCTTGCATCTCTCTGGAAAAATATTAGTATGTGTTGCATACAAATTTGATGCCGGCTGCAGAGGAGCGGCGGGCATGGGAGGAGAACATGGCGCATTCCTTTTCCGGGATGGTTTCGTCGGCAGATTGCGGACTGGTGACGGATGATCCGATCCTTTACCGCGCCCGCGTCGCACCGGACCGTCCGGCTCTGTTCGAGATCGCCACCGGCCGGCAGCTTAGCTATGCCGAGCTCGATGCGCGCATCGCCCGCTGCACCGGCTTGCTCGGCGATATGCTCGGAGCGCGGCGGGATGGGGCGCGGGTCGCCATGCTGGCGCGCAACGCGGCGGATTCGATCGTGCTTGCCTTTGCCTGCCAGCGTGCCGGCGCCATCTACGTGCCGCTCAACTGGCGCCTCAACGCCGCGGAGTTGCGGCCGATCCTTGCCGATTGCACGCCGGCTCTGCTCGTTCACGACGAGGAGTTCGCGGCAACGGCGGTAAGCGTCGCGGGCGTCGATCCCGAAATGGCGCTGATATCGACGGCCGATGGCCCGGCCGGGCTCGCCGCGCGGATCGAGGCGAGCCGTCCGGCCGGCCCGGTGCCCGCCGATGCCGATGGACCTTGCGTGCTTCTCTACACATCGGGCACGACGGGGCAGCCGAAGGGCGTCGTCATCACCCGCCGCAACGCCTTTTTCGCCGCCATCAATTTTTCCATGGTCGGAGAGATCGGGCCAGGTTCCGTCGCATTGTGCGACCTGCCTTTCTTTCACACGATCGGGCTGATCGCGGTGGCGCGCACCACTTTGATGCTGGGCGGTACGCTTGTCATTTCCGACCGCTTCACGCCGGCGCGCACGCTTGCAGCCCTGGCCGACCGGCAGCGCGGCATCACCCATTATTTCGCCGTGCCGCAGATCGCGCTCGCCTTGCGCAACGACCCCGCCTATAGCGCCGCGGCTCTTTCCGGCCTGCATGCGCTCTTCGTCGGCGGCGCGCCGCTGACGCAGGCGCTGATCGAAAGCTATCTCGACGACGGCGTTGCGCTGGTCAACGGCTACGGCATGAGCGAGGCCGGAGCGGTGCTGCATGTGCCGATCGACCGGCGCGCCGTGCAGGACAATCCCGGCAGCGTCGGTCTTCCCGCGCCGTTGCTCGACATTCGCATCGTCGGCGAGGACGGCCGCGACGTTGGCGAAGACGAGATCGGCGAACTCTGGCTGCGCGGGCCGGCGGTAACACCGGGCTACTGGAACAAGCCTGGGGAAACGGCGGCCGCTTTCACCGACGGCTGGTACCGCACCGGCGATCTCGGCCGGCGCGAAACGAGCGGCTTCTATCGCATCGTCGACCGGCTGAAGGATATGTATATCAGCGGCGGCGAGAATGTTTACCCCGCCGAGGTCGAAGCGGCGCTCGCAAGCCATCCCGATATTCTCGATGCCGCGGTCGTCGGCATTCCCGACATCAGGTGGGGCGAATGCGGCGTCGCCTATGTCGTGCTGCGACCGGGCGCTGCGACCACGGGCGATGAGATCGCCGGCCATTGCGCGGTAAGGCTTGCCGCCTTCAAGCGTCCGGCCCGCATCCTCTTCGTCGAAACCATCCCCCGCACCGCCTCCGGCAAGGTGCAGAAACATGTTCTGCGCCAGTTCCATTCCGACGAAACCCTTCAACGACAGGCCTTGTAACGCGGGTTCCCGCCTTCACGCCGAAACCAATGGAGTAAACCATGACTGAAATGAAATCGCCGGTTCTGGTCGAATTCGATAGTGGCATCGCTTTCGTGACCCTCAACCGTCCTGAAAAGCGCAATGCGATGAATCCGGCCCTGAATGCCCGGATGCTCGAGGTGCTCGACGAACTCGAGGGCGACGAGCGCTGCGGCGTCCTCGTCCTGCGCGGCGCCGGCGAATCCTGGTCGGCCGGCATGGATCTGAAGGAATATTTCCGTGACAATGACGGCAAGCCGCGTGACGCCACGCTGAAGGCGCGGCGCCAGTCCGGCAACTGGTGGAGCCGGCTGATGTATTTTGAAAAGCCGACGATCGCCATGGTCAATGGCTGGTGCTTCGGCGGCGCCTTCACGCCGCTCGTGTCCTGCGATCTCGCCATCGCCGCCGAGGAGGCGAAATTCGGCCTCTCCGAGATCAACTGGGGCATTCTGCCGGGTGGCAACGTTACCCGCGCGGTCGCCGAGGTGATGCGCCATCGCGACGCGCTCTATTACATCATGACCGGTGAGCTGTTCGATGGGCGCAAGGCCGCGGAAATGGGTCTCGTCAACGAGGCCGTGCCGTTGGCCGAGCTTGAAACCCGGGTCCGCAAGATCTGCGCCAGCCTGCTCGAAAAGAACCCGGTGACGCTGAAGGCCGCCAAGGACACCTACAAGCGGGTGCGCAACCTGCCATGGGATCTCGCCGACGATTACATCTACGCCAAGCTGGAGCAGATGCTGTTTCTCGACAAGACCAAGGGGCGTGACGAGGGGCTGAAACAGTTCCTCGACGACAAGACCTATCAGCCGGGGCTCGGCGCCTACAAGCGCGGCTGAGGGCGCGTTGATTTAGGGAGGAGGATAGAATGAAAATCCATGCCGCGGTGGCGCGTGCGCCGCATATGCCGTTTTCGCTGGAAAGGCTCGATCTGGAGGAGCCGCGCGAGGGGGAGATCCTCGTTCGCGTCGTGGCGACTGGGGTCTGCCACACCGATATCGTCATGCGTGACCAGCACCTGCCGGTGCCGCAGCCGGTCGTGCTCGGCCACGAGGGCGCCGGCATCGTCGAGCGTGTCGGGCCGGGTGTCGCCAAAGTGGCGCCCGGCGATCACGTGGTCATGACCTTCAACTCCTGCGGCCATTGCCCGAGCTGCAACGATCACGAGGAGACCTACTGCCACGAATTCTTCCCGCGCAATTTCTTCGGTGCGCGTGCCGATGGGTCGAGCGGGCTCTCCTGCGAGGGAGAGCGGGTTCACGGCAATATTTTCGGGCAATCCTCCTTCGCCAGCCATGCGCTGTGCCATGAACGCAATATCGTGAAAGTGCCTAGAGATGCCGATCTGGCGCTGCTCGGGCCGCTCGCCTGCGGCATCCAGACCGGCGCCGGCGCGGTCATGAACGCGCTCAAGGTCGAACCGGGAAAAGTGCTCGCGGTTTTCGGCATGGGCTCTGTCGGTCTTGCCGCGGTGATGGCGGCACGGGTCGTCGGCGCTTCGCGGATCATCGCCGTCGACGTCAACGAGACACGGCTGGCGCTTGCGGCGGAACTCGGCGCCACCGATATCGTCAACGGCAAGACAAGCGACGCGGTTGCCGCGATCATGGCGCTGACCGGCGCCGGCGTCGACTATGCGATCGATGCCTCCGGCGTGCCCGCCGTCATCGAACAGTGCGTGCGGGTGCTGGCGCCGCGCGGCACCTGCGGCATCGTCGGGGCCTCGCCGCACGGCGCGACGCTGACGCTCGATCTCACCCATATCCTCTCCGGCGGACGCCGGGTCCGCGGCATCGTCGAGGGCGATTCCAATCCGGACGTGCTGATCCCGCTGTTGATCGACCTGCATCGGCAGGGGCGCTTCCCCTTCGACAGGCTCGTCACCTTCTATGATTTCGCCGACATCAACCAGGCGGTGGAGGATTCGGAAAAGGGCATCGTGCTGAAACCGATCGTACGCCAGCCGGCCGTCTGACACCGTTCAAGGGAGGAAACAATGAACACTGTCACCCCGATCGCCACCGATACCAGTGCCGATGCGATGAAGGCGCTGCTGGACCGGCAAAAGACGTCTTTCCTGAGGGAAGGGCCGCCAAGCATCGAGACCCGCATCGATCGCATCGACCGCGTCATCGCTCTTCTCGTCGATCATAAGGATGCGATCGCCGCGGCCCTCTCGGACGACTTCGGCAGCCGCAGCGTCGAGGCGAGCCTGCTTCTCGACGTCTTCACCTGCGTCGGTTCGCTCAAATATGCCAAGGCCCATCTTGCCGAATGGCTGAAGCCCGAGCAGCACGAGGCATTGTTCCCGGACGCGGTGGCCGAAGTGGTCTATCAGCCGAAAGGCGTGGTCGGAATCCTCAGCCCCTGGAATTTCCCCTATCAGCTTGCCCTTGCGCCGCTTGCCGGCATTCTCGCCGCCGGCAACCGCGCCATGATCAAGCCGTCGGAGGTGACGCCGGCTTCATCAGCCTTGATGGCGGAGCTCATCGCCGGCGCCTTCGACGAAACGGAAGTCTCAGTCGTTCAGGGCGGGCCGGCGACAGGCACGGCCTTTACATCACTCGCCTTCGACCACCTGATCTTCACCGGCGGGACCGCGATCGCCCATCATGTCATGCGCGCGGCGGCGGAAAACCTGACGCCGCTGACGCTCGAGCTTGGCGGCAAATCGCCCGTCATCGTCGGCCGCTCGGCCGATCTCGCAGACGCGGCGCGCCGCGTCATGACGGTCAAGACGCTGAATGCCGGCCAGATCTGCCTTGCGCCTGATCATGTCTATGTGCCCGAGGAAAGCGTCGAAGCCTTTGCCGGACATGCAGTCACAGCGGTCGGCGCGATGTATCCGGCGCTGAAGGAAAATCCCGATTACACCTCGATCGTCAACGCCCGCCATCACGCCCGCGTTCGGGGCCTGATCGACGATGCCAGGGCCAAGGGCGCTCGGATTGTCGAGATCAACCCGGCGGCGGAGAATTTCTCCCAGCAATCGGCTCATCGCATACCCCCGACCTTGATCCTCGATCCGACGGAAGACATGCGCGTGCTGCAGGAGGAAATCTTCGGGCCGGTGCTGCCGGTCATTGCCTATCGCGATATCGCCGACGTCATCGATCGTATCAATGCGAGGCCGCGCCCCCTCGCTCTCTACTATTTCAGCCAGGATCAGCAAGAGGAACGGCGTGTCCTCGACAACACGACCTCCGGCGGGGCGACGGTCAACGACTGCATGAGCCACGTCACGGCGGAAGGCCTGCCCTTCGGCGGCGTCGGCCATTCGGGCATGGGAGCCTATCACGGCAAATTCGGCTTCCTCGCTTTCTCGCATCCGCGCGCCGTCTATCACCAGAGCAAGATGGTGGAAGCGGAATACATGATGCGGCCTCCTTATGGCGAGGCGATGCGCAGCTTTTTGGCGGCGGCGATCTGCAAGTAGTGAAAGAGCCGGGATCGTGACCGCGGTTGCGTTATGAACAGCAGCGGCGCGATCTCTCTCGTAGCTTCACGAGCGCTTTGGCGCGCAACACGATAGTCCAAATGCGCATGCTTATCCGGATAGCGCAACTATTGCGCTATCCGGATAGATGTCCCGAGGCCCAGGATGCAGTTGTTAAGCATGCCTTATCGCATCGGGCGCTATCCGTTGAACTGCAGCGCGTTGCGGACATGATGTCTCCTGCCGTCTTCGGGCATGACCTTTCAATCCGGTTCAGCGTCTTTCTCATGTCGTCAAATCTGGCAGCAAGGCCCTGCGCATACCTCACCGTCTCCAGCACTCGCTTCGGCCCGGAGACGCATCTGCAAATGAAATAGCCTGATGAGTCTCCGATTTAACTAAGCTCAAACCAGTGTTGCCCTATGATCAGTTCGGTACATGTATTGGAAGGTGGATCCAACGCAGTGAGTGGCATCTGGACGCAATTCGGTGGCAACCTTTCTTTCGTGTGCCTGGCCATTTCGCTCTGGGCGCATTTTTCGATCCAGTTTCAGCGCAGTTCGGCCAGGCAGGAGAAAATCGCCTTCGGAATCGTAGCCGGCGCGGCTTCGATCGGATCGATATTGCTGGCCGTCGAATTCAATCCCGGCCTCTATATCGACTTGCGCTTCTCGCCGCTTGCTTTGGCGGGCATGTTCGGCGGACCGATCGCGGCCGTTTTTGCCGCGTCGCTGGCGATGGCCTTCCGCTTCTGTGTCGGCGGCGCGGCAATGGTCGACGGCCTCATCGTGATTGCAGTCGCGACCGGCCTCGGCCTGGTTGCCAATTTCTGGATCCGCAAGAGATCTCCCCGGCTCATGGACGTTGGCCTGCTGGGCCTCGCGCTCGCCGGCGTACTTGTCGTATCGATGGCGACGCTACCCACCCTCGTGCACGCCCGTGTGCTGGCCATCATCGGTCTGCCCATGACTGTGTTGAATTGCCTGGCGACTGTGCTTTGTGGTTTCGTTCTGTTGAAGACCCAGCAATGGGCGCTGGAACGAAGCATATTGGTGACCGCATTTTCGCAGTCGCCCGACTATCTCTACGTGAAGGATCGAAACAGCCGGTTCATCACCGTCAACGAAAATATGATCCGCCTCTATCGTTTCAAGACGACGGCGGAGATGACCGGATTGTCAGATTTCAATCTCCTGTCGCGCCCGCTCGCCGAAGAATTGTATTATCTCGAACAGCAGCTTATGGACACCGGGGTGCCTCTGATCGACTCTACCGAGCATATCGAAGGCAGATCCCTGCTCGCCTCCAAGGTGCCGCTGCGGGATAGGCAGGGGCGGGTGATCGGCCTTGCGGGCGTAACACGTGACATTACGGAGCGTACCGTCCTGGAGCGGGAATTGCGCGAAAGCAAGAACCTGCTGTCGCATGCGATGGCCGGCATGTCCGACGGTATCGCCATGTACGACAGCAAGGGTTTTCTTGTTTTCTGCAACGAGCAGTATCGCACCGCCTTTCCACTATCCGGGGATGCGCGCGTGGTTGGCGCCCATATCAGCGACATTCTCCGCCGCGTCGCCGAAACAAACGAGCGCACCGGTATTCCGGACAATGACCTCGAAGAATGGATCAAGGTCGCCAGTGCTGCGCTGCACAGCAACAAGGACGAAGAGGTCCAGCTTTATAACGGCGACTGGCGCAGCATCCGGACAAGGCTTGCCGAAGACGGCACGGCGATGGCCGTCGTCTCGGACGTCACCGCGACGAAGCAGGCGGAAATCGCGCTCAGGTTGTCGGCGGAGCAACTGAAGTCCCTTGCCGAGACCGACGGGCTCACCGGCATCGTCAATCGTCGGGCCTTCGACGAAGCTTTCGCACGCGAGACCACCGGCAGCGCCAGGAAGAACACGCCGTTCAGCCTGCTGATGGTCGATATAGACCGCTTCAAGGCCTATAACGACACCTACGGTCATCCCGCCGGAGACCAATGCCTGCGTGTCGTCAGCAAGTGCCTTCGCCAGTCCGTCAGCCGGCCGGCAGACATCGTCGCACGTTACGGCGGAGAGGAATTCGTGGTTCTGCTTCCGGCGACCAGTGCGAAAGGGGCAATGATCGTTGCCGAGCAATTCGCACGTCTCCTAAAGCAGGAGAATATCGTTCATTCCGGCAGCGAATTCGGACGAGTGACCGCCAGTATCGGCATATCCTGCGCGACGGGCGCCACCTTGAGGGTCAACCCGAACCGTCTTCTGACGGAGGCCGATGCCGCGCTCTACGACGCCAAGACGCAAGGCCGCAATCGCATCCTGGCACATTCTCCCGACGAACGGCATGCCATGAAGGACGTTGGTTGATTGAATCCTTGATAGGTTTTTCCTATCGATCCATCGCTCCTGCGGCCTTGATGTTTTCCTCGCTTCGACAATACAGGGCGCATGGACAAAAAATTCATTGGCAAGAAATCGGCGGCAGCCGGCGGCTGGGGCGCGTTGAAGAGCTGCGGGAAGCAGTTGCTTCAAAGCGGCATGCCGATTTCCGGGGCGCGGACGATGCTGAAGGCGAACCAGCCGGATGGGTTCGATTGCCCGGGCTGTGCCTGGGGCGATCCGGAACACGGATCGTCGTTCGAATTCTGCGAAAACGGTGTGAAGGCCGTCGCCTGGGAGGCGACGGAGAAGCGGGCAACGCCCGCTTTCTTCGCTGACAATACGGTATCGCAGCTTCGCCGGCTGACGGATTATGAGCTGGAACTCAACGGCCGCCTGACGCATCCGATGCGCTACGATGCGGCGAGCGACCGTTATCTGCCGGTCGCGTGGGAGGATGCCTTCGCCGAAATCGGAGCCGTTCTCAAGGGGCTCGATCATCCCAACCGGGCGGAATTCTATACGTCCGGCCGGGCGAGCAACGAGGCGGCCTTCCTTTACCAGCTCTTCGTGCGCGTCTATGGCACGAACAATTTTCCCGACTGCTCCAACATGTGCCACGAGGCAAGCGGCATCGCCATGCGCCAGGCGGTCGGTGTGGGCAAGGGCACGGTGCTTCTGGAGGATTTCGAAGAGGCCGATGCGATTTTCGTGATCGGGCAGAACCCGGGCACCAACCATCCCCGCATGCTCGGTGACTTGCGCCGGGCGGCGATCCGCGGCGCGCGCATCGTCGTCTTCAATCCGATCCGCGAACGCGGCCTGGAGCGCTTCTCCGATCCGCAGGACAAGATCGAGATGCTGCGCGGCGGCTCGACCGACATCGCCAGCCTTTATCTCCAGCCGCAACTCGGCGGCGACATGGCCGCGGTGCGCGGGATGGCGAAGGCCGTGCTGGCTGCGGAAGAGGCAGCGGTCGCCGCCGGTCTGCCCTCCGTTCTCGACCATGCATTTCTCGCCGAACACTGCGCGGGTTTTGCGGAATACCGGGCAGCGGTCGAGGCGACGAGCTGGGCTGAGATCGAGGACCAATCGGGACTGAGCCGGCAGGAGATCGAGCGGGCCGCCGATGTCTATATCAACGCCGAGAAGGTCATCTGCACCTGGGCGATGGGCGTGACCCAGCATCTGCATTCGGTCGCGACGATCCGCGAGATCGCCAATTTCATGTTCCTGCGCGGCAATATCGGCCGGCCGGGTGCCGGCCTTTGCCCGGTTCGCGGGCATTCCAACGTGCAGGGCGACCGCACCGTCGGCATCAACGAAAAGCCGTCGGACGATTTCCTCGATGCGCTGGAGAAACACTTCCGCTTCGCCGTTCCCCGCGAACATGGCCACAATGTCCTTGCCGCCATCGGCGCGATGCTCGACGGCTCGGCCGAGGCCTTCATCGGGCTTGGCGGCAATTTCGCCCGCGCCACCCCCGACAGCGCCCTTGTCGAGAAGGCGCTGCGGCGGCTGAAGCTGACGGTGCACATCGCCACCAAACCCAATCATTCGCATCTCACGCCCGGTGAGGCCGCCTTCATCCTGCCGTGCCTCGGGCGCACCGAGATGGATCTGAACGCGGCGGGCAACTCCCAGCTCGTCAGCGTCGAGGATTCGATGAGCATGGTGCACGGTTCCGCCGGCATCAATCGCCCTGCCTCACCGCATCTCCTCTCGGAAGTCGCCATCATTGCCGGCATTGCGCAAGCGACGGTCGGCGCCGCCGTGGTCGACTGGACAGAGCTCGCCGGCGACCACGACCGCATTCGCGATCATATCGCGGCGACTATCCCGGGCTTCGAAAATTACAATGCGCGCCTGCGCAAGCCGCGCGGTTTCCACCTGCGCAACACGGCTGCCCACCGGGAGTGGGATACGCCGGCAGGCAAGGCGTCATTCTCTGCCGAGCCGCTTCCGGAAGAGACGGTGCATCAGCGGGCGCGAAGGGGTGAGGGGCGTTTCGCCCTGCAGACCTTCCGGTCGCACGATCAATACAATACGACGGTCTATGGCCTCGATGACCGATATCGCGGCGTTTACGGGGAGCGGCAGGTCATCTTCATTCACCCGGCGGATCTGCAGGCGATGCATGCCGAGGCCGGCGACCGGGTCGACGTGGTCGGCGAGCATGAGGACGGTATCGAGCGCATCGCTGAGAATTTCCGCTTTGTGCCCTATGACATCCCCCGGGGAAGCATAGCGGGTTATTACCCCGAACTGAACGTGCTCGTGCCGCTTGGCAGCGCCGGCAGGGAAAGCGATACGCCCACTTCGAAATCGATCATGGTGTCCTTCCGCCGGCGAAAAGCCGCGTGAGCGTAGAGGCAGCCGAGGTCGATCGCTTTCTTGCCCTCGTCGCGGCGGCGCAAGGCAGAGATGCCCAATTGACGTCGATACAAGCCGGCCTGCTCGTCGCCGCGGAGCTGGGGATTGCGCGTGACAGCCGCACCTTTGCGCGCATGCTGGGGATAGCGCATTCTCTCGTGCTGAGGGAACTCAACGCCCTGGCGGAACGCGAGGGCGTGCTGCAGATCGTCAAGCGCGATCCAAGGACGATGAGAGTGCATTACACATTGCCGCTGAGGGACGAGACCTAAACCGTTCGCGTTATCGCCGGATCACGCGCTTCCTGGTGTCGGAAGGGTATTCTCCGTATGTCGTCTTGTAGACCGAGGAAAACCGGCCGAAATGAAAGAAGCCCCATTTGAGGCAGATGGCCTTCATGGTGTCCTTGCTCTCGGGATCGAGCAGATCCTGGCGTGCCGCACGCAGACGAAGGGTCAGCAGGTAGGCGGCGGGAGAGGTTCCCCTGAAGGCACGAAAACCGGTTTCGAGCGCCCGGCTGGATACGCCGGCCGCTTCGGCGACCTTCGGCATGGTGATCGGCTGATCGATATTGGCGTGCATGAATTCGATCGCCCGGCGGACATGCCGGGGAGCGATCAGGGCCGGGCCATTCTCCAGGAAATGCGACAGCCGGTGCGGCACCAGGCGCACGACCAGATCGGCCAGCGCCTGCGTCATATGCGCCATGGCGATCGGCGACTGCAGCAAGGGGCCATCGTCGCGCATGCCCAGGATGATTGTTTCCGTCAGATTGCTGATCAGGCGGCCAGCTGGCTTCGACAGATCCAGTTCGGGCAGCAGATCGAGAGAGCCGCTGAACGGCATCTCGAAAGTCTGGCCGATCGTCTGGAGGATGAGCGGCCAGTTGATCAGCAACTCGTCGATGACGTTCGATCGCCCATGCATGATGACGCTGTTGGGCTCGAAATTATTGTAAAGAAGCAATTTTCCTTGCCCGGCCTCGGCGACGCGGGACCCATAGGTGACCCCCATGCCGCCGCTGCGCGGCACGACGATCGACAGGTATTCGGCCGTATCGACGGTCGGCTCGATATTGAACTGAAATTCCGCCTCATGATAACCGGTGAGCAGGACGGCACTGTCACATGCCGAGAAATCCAATCCCCAATGGAAGTCCTGGCTGCGGCCGACAGGTTCGGCATCAAATGCGCCAAAGGCGCCGCCCAGCGTTTCGACCATGTTGTCGAAGGACGAACCGCTAAATCGAAATGAGAATGGGGCATTGCTATTTTCCGTCATGCCGCTCCTATCGTTTCAATGGGGCTGTGTTGACTTGTCCTTCTCCGTCGCTCGCCAATGCCGGCGCAATCCATGATAGCGCTGTCATGCGGATGCACGTGCCTCCAATCGCTTCGCCTGATACCATCGATCCTCCTCCTCCGCTTCGTCAGGGCCTGTGGACGCAATTGATTGGTGAGGCGTGGCTATATATTAGCCGATCGGAGCATGCAGCGCAGCAAGTCTCAACGGAGCAGGGGAATCTGCACCTGGTGTGGCTATCGGGATCAGTGGTTTGCGTAAGCCGATGCAGACCAAACGCGGGCGTGACAAGCGTCAAAAAAACCAACCCGTTAAATGCATTGCCGACAGTTGCCATCATACTCGTTTTCGTAGCCTGACGTCAGGAACTGGCAGAACCGGGAACGGTTGGCAAGCCATCGGGCTGATGATGAAACGATTACGCAGAAGGGTAAATTTGTCGCCTGTATCCGCCAGGCCACTAAAGCGCATCGCGCCACTGCGGATTCATGCGGCGCGTCTTAGGATTTTGATTCAAAGTGATAGAGCGGTCTTGGCACGTCCGAAAAAACGCGGCCGCGCTCAGCGGGCTTAAATGCAGCGGGTCTTGCCGAGAGGAGCGATATCTGAAGCTTATCGAGCGGGCCCCCGATTTCGCAAGTCGCGCAGTCGCCTGCCGAAGGTTCTATAGTGGACCGCTTAAAGAGGGCCTTCGGCAGGCTGACAGGCATGCAGGCATACGCACGGGATGGAGTGCGTATGTATGATCCCTTCCATCCTTTTGGGGGTGATGGATGAACGGGTTTGGTTTTAGGACCGCAAACCATCATGGCATTGGTCGGGATTGATCTTACTGTTCCTCAGCTATGGAGCAATTGTCCGGTCCCGATATTGTCGGTCGAGCGGCTTTTCGTGGCGCAGTCTGGACTGATCTTGCGCAAAATGTATATGAAGCCGCTCCCCTGAAGCCGTCTGTTCTGCGCAATGCGCTGCGCAAAGTGGATAGAGATCTGTAATTTCTCAATTAGCCGAACGAGGACATTGTCGGCATGGTTGCGCACTGGTCCACTGTGCGCGCGCTTCTTCGGCTTGGTAATGATTTGCTTTCACTGAAGGCACAAGCGGCGGATCGTTTCGAGTACCGCTGCGTCGACTTCGAGGCTATCGGTTTCCGCGGTACATGCGGACATCGCTCTGTCGCCGGGGATGCGAACTCCCTTGGCGCGCAGCCGCTCCAATTGGGCCGTGGCTCGCGCCTGAAAATCCGGATCTACTGCTGCGGGAAAGAGCGCGATCACGGTCATTCCGGCATTGACCGGATGCTCGCCTGAGAGAAAGTGGCCTGCATCGAGCGACCACGCGGCCCCGGAAAGACCCGCGGAAAGCATCTCGACGACAAGGGCGATATTGGCGCCCTTGTAGCCGCCGAAGGGCAGGAGCGCGCCGAGCATCGCCTTGACCGGATCGGTGGTGATTGCGCCGGTCTCATCGATGGCGATGCCGTGAGCGATCGGCGACTGCGCCTTGGCCGCCTCGGCAAGGGTGACGAAGGCCGTGGCACTCGTCGCCTGGTCGATGACGAGAGGCGGCAGAGGGTCCGGCATGGGCGCGCCGAAGGCCAGCGGATTTGTGCAGTAGACGCGCTCGCCGCCCTCGGCGGCGGCCATCAATGGTGGGCCGTTGGCAGCGGCGATGGAGATCAATCCGTCCTGAGCCAGGCGCCTGATGTAATATCCCAGTTCGCCGGCGGTATAGCTGTTTTTCTGCGTGAAGACTGAAATGCCGAAGGTTTTCACGCGTTTCGTGAAGTCGTCGTAAATGAGGTCAAAGCCGAGCTGCGCTATGCCGCCATCGGCATCGGCCTGGATCAGGGCCGGCAGCACATGGTTGAAGCGGGGCTTGGCGTCTCCGTTGATCCGCCCCTCGCGCAGGCTGGCGAGATAATCGACGAAATGCGGAAAACCCAATTCGGGGCGTCCGAAACGGGCAGCCTGCAGGGTTGCATCGACGAGCGCCTTCGCCATGGCCTGGCTGGCACCGCAGGCGAGGCAGGCTTCGAGCGCCAGTTGGCGGAGCTCGTCGATCGGCATTCTGATCCTCTGCCCGGTCATCACAGCTCCAATGCGGCTCGCCTGCCCTCATAGAAGGCATAGGGCGCCTGGCGCGGCGCGGCGCAGTCTCCGATCTCCACGACATGGCGACCGCTCGAGCGCAGTTCTTCGCCGAGCCAGTTGGCGGCTGCATTGGTGGTGGCGAGCACCAGGCTGTCGCCTTCCTCGAAGAAATGCTCGCCGGTATTGTGATCCAGCAGGGTGACGCCGTTGCCGTGCCACGCCAGCACGCTGACCTCCAGACGCCATTTGACACCCAGCGTCTTCAAGGTCCGACGCAGCGGTACGTCGGCGGTGGTGCGCTGAAGTTCCTTGCCGATGAAGGGATCGGGCGAGAGCATGGTCACCAGGTGCCCATCTTCGGCGAGCTTCCAGGCGGTTCCGCAGCCGCGCCAGCCGCCGCCCTCGTCGAGCAGCAGGACCCTTTTACCCGGCCTTGCCTGCCGCGCCATGACAGCCTCGATGGTGAAGACATTTCCCTTTTCGATGCCGGGCAGCGTCTCGACCGAGGGCAGAGCCTTCTGGAAGCCGGTGTCGGGAGAATAGGAACCTGTCGCCAGGATGACGGCATCCGCGCCGATCGCTTCGACATCCGATGCCTCGACATAAGAGTTGAGCCGGATCTCGACGCCGAGTTTCGCCAGCTGCCGCTCGTACCAGCAGATGAGGTCGAGGATCTGCGCGCGGCGAGGCTGCAGTCCGGCCAGCAGGAAATTGCCGCCGAGCCGGCTGGAGGCTTCCGCGAGGATGACCCGGTGGCCTCTCTCCGCGGCTGCGCGGGCGGCTTCCAGACCGGCAGGCCCGCCGCCAACCACCAGCACCGTCCTCGGCTGGCCGGCCGGGCTGAAGCGGTCGCCGCCCCATTGGTATTCCCGTCCGGCCGACGGGTTGATGAGGCAGCTTATCCAATAATCACGCGAGCGCCGGCCCCAGCACATCTGGTTGCACGAAATGCAGCCGCGAACATCGTCGGGGCGGTCTTCGCCGGCTTTTCGGGCGAGATGGGGATCGGCGATCTGGCCGCGCACGATCGAGACGAGGTCCGCCGTTCCTTCTCCCAGAATGGTTTCGCCATTCTCCGGTGTTCTGATATGGCTTTCGGCGATCACGAGCGCGTGCGTGACGGACCGCCTGATCGTCGCAGCGAGATCGGCGCCGAGCTTCTCCTGGTAAAGGAATGTCGGCATCAGCTTGTGGAAGTCGAGATAGCCGCCCGAGCCGCAGGTGACGTAATCGACGAGGCCGAGATCGTCATGGAGGGCGACGATTTCGGCAAGCTCGTCCCGCGTCAGCGCGACGCTGTGATCGGGCTCATCGCTGATCGCAAGCCCGATGATGAACTGCTCACCGCAGACCGCCCGGATGCGGCTCGTGATCTCGCGCGAGAAACGTGTCCGATTTTCGAGCGAACCGCCCCATTGATCCTCTCGCCGGTTCGACCAGGGCGTCCAGAACTGCTCGATGAGGCCGAGATAGGCTGCCCAGACCTCCACGCCATCGAAACCGGCCTCACGGCAGCGGCGCGCCGCCTGCACGAAACCATCGATGGTTTCCCAAATCTCAGCCTCGCTCATGGCATGCGAGCCGTCGCTGTCGTGATAGCTGGGCAGACCGGACGGCGACCAATGCGGGTGGTATGAATTATCGGAATCTCCATGGGCGCCAACATGGTAGAGCTGCTGGATCGCGACCGCGCCGTTTTCCCTGATCGCCGTCGTGACCTTCCTGAAGTGAGGAACCACACTATCGTCGCCGGGAAGAAAATTCCCGCGCGTCAACACGGCGGCGGGATGGACCGGCATCGGTTCGACCACGATCATTCCGGCGCCGCCGATCGCACGCTCGGCATAATAGGCGACATGCCGGTCGCCGGGCACGCCGTCGCTCGCCATGTTTGCCGTATGCGCGCCGAAAACGATCCTGTTGCGCAAAATGTGTCCGCGCAGACTGACGGGCGAAAACAGACGCGGAAAGAGTTTCGACATGGTGATCCCCAAGCGTCAGGCGGCCGACTTTCCATTTCCTGCGATGGCGACGTGTCCGATATCGGTATCGCCAACGAAACGGAGAGACGGCCGCATTTGAGCTTCAGAGTGCGACCGAGAGGGCACTATCGCGTCGGGGAGCCACCTCCTGCGAGTTCACCATCGCGCCTGCGAGCTGGCGGAAGGTGACGAGACCCAATGCTTCGCCTGATGGTGAAATCACCCTGGCATCGTCGTCCGGCGCCGATGCCAGGATCCGGACGGCCTCTTCGACTGTCGTGCCTGACGCAATCGTCAATCCGCCGGGTACTGCGCCGGAATGCAGGGGGGTCATGACGGCTTCGACATGGATGACGCGGCCGCGATTAACCTCCTTGACGAAATTGGCGATGTACTCGTCCGCCGGACGCAGGACGATGTCCTGGCTGGTGCCCTGCTGGATGACTTCGCCGTCGCGCAGGATCGCAATCTGGTCGCCTAGGCGAAGGGCCTCATCGAGATCGTGGGTGATGAAGACGATGGTTTTCTTGATCTCCCTCTGAATGTCGAGAAGGACCGTCTGCATATCCGTGCGGATCAAGGGATCGAGCGCCGAATAGGCTTCGTCCATCAAAAGGACCGGCGCATCGTTGGAAAGGGCGCGCGCCAGGCCGACACGCTGCTGCATGCCGCCGGAGAGCTGGTTGGGATATTTCTGCTCGAAGCCCTTGAGGCCAACCCGCTCCAGCCAGCGCATGGCGACGTCGACGGCTTTCGAACGCTCCATGCCCTGCACTTCGAGGCCGAAGATGGTGTTGTCGAGAACATTCCGGTGCGGCAGAAGCGCGAACTTCTGAAACACCATGGCCGTCTGGTGCCGGCGAAACGCCCGCAATTCGGTCTCGTTCATTTTCACGACATCGACGCCGTCGACAAGCACTTCGCCGGCGGTTGGATCGATCAGACGATTGATGTGGCGGATGAGGGTCGATTTGCCCGAACCCGAAAGGCCCATGATGACCTGGATGCGGCCCGAAGGTATCTCGATATTGATATTGCTCAAGCCCAGCACGTGGCCATGCTTTTGGTTGAGCTCGGTCTTCGACAATCCTTTTTGGACGGCATCGACGTAAGCGGCAGGATTGGGACCGAAGATCTTGTAGAGATGGCGGATCTTGATGCCGCCGAAACGTTGATCAGCCATGGACGATCTCCCGATGCTTCTGGAGCCTCTTGCCATATGCCTGGCTGACCCGGTCGAAGATGATGGCGATGCCGACGATGGCAAGGCCGTTGAAAATGCCCAGCGTGAAGTACTGGTTGGCGATCGCCTTCAGAACCGGCTGGCCAAGACCCTGGACACCGATCATCGAGGCGACGACGACCATGGCGAGCGCCATCATGATGGTCTGGTTGATGCCGGCCATGATGGTGGGAAGCGCCAGCGGCAACTGGACCTTGAACAGTTTCTGCGAACTCGATGTCCCGAAGGCGTCGGCCGCCTCCAGCACGTCCTTGTCGACCAGGCGGATGCCGAGGTCGGTCAGCCTGATCATCGGCGGGATGGCGTAGATGACGACGGCGATCAGTCCCGGCACCTTGCCGATGCCGAGCAGCATGACGACAGGGATCAGGTAGACGAAGCTCGGCATGGTCTGCATGACGTCGAGGATCGGGTTGATGACGCGCTGCAACCGGTCGGAACGCGCCATCAGGATCCCCATAGGGATGCCGATGGCGATCGAGAGCACGGTACAGACGAAGATCATCGAGACCGTCCGCATCGTATCGTCCCACATGTCGAAATAGCCGATCAGCAACAGTGTCACGAGACAGCCGAAGACGATCTTCAGGCTGCGGCTCGCAAACCATGCGATGACAAGGATGATGGATGTGATGATCGGCCACGGCGTCTGCGTCATGAAGCGGTCGGCGGCGATGAGAAAATGCTGCAGCGGGGAGAAGAGGCTTTCGATCGCGTCGCCATAGCTGCGGGTAAAGGCGCGAAAGCCGTCATCGATCGCCTTCTTTAGATTGCGAAGGGCATCATCATCCATATGCGGGAATTTATAAAACCATTCCATTCGGTTCCCCTTTTTCTTCAAAGAGCCGCGGCAGTCTTTTTGATTTTATCGGCAGCGAGAGGCGGTGCGCTTTGAGCGCACCGCAATAGTCGGCGTTAAAGCGCAGCTTCGATCTTCGCGGCTGCCTCAGGCGAGACCCACTTTGTCCAGAGGTCCTTGTTTTCCTTCAGGAAGTGCTTGGCGCCATCTTCGCCGGTCGCCTGGTTGTCGGTCATCCACGCCATCAGCTTGTTGACCGTATCATTGCTCCAGGAGCGCTTCGTCAGATAGTCCATGACCTCAGGCCCGACCTTTTCCGAGAAGGGCTTGGCAACCAAGGTCACGACGTGATCGACCGGCCATGCGTTCGGCTTCGGATCGGGGCAATCGGCGACGGTGATGCAGCGCTTCCATTCGGCTGCATCCTGCGGCACACCGGCTTCGAGCTTGACCATCTGATACTTGCCGAGCAGCGCGGTCGGCGCCCAGTAATAGCCGGCCCAGCCTTCCTTGCGTTCGTAAGCCTTGGCGATCGAACCATCGAGGCCGGCGGCTGAGCCGGTATCGACGAGGGTGAAGCCGGCCTTCTCGGCTTCGAAGGCCTTGTAGAGCTGCGTGGTCACGACGGTGCCGCCCCAGCCCTGCGGCCCGTTGTAGATGGCGCCCTTCTTCGGATCTTCCGGATCGGGGAAGAGATCCGGATGCTTCAGCACGTCGCCGATGGTCTTGATATCGGGATGGGCATCGGCAACATATTTGGGAATCCACCAGCCCTGTACGCCGCCATCGGGCAGCGGAGAGCCGACCTGGACGATCCGGCCTTCATCCGTTCCCTTCTTGACGACATCGGGAAGCAGGTCGATCCAGGCTTCCGGCGCGATGTCGGGCTGGCCCTTTTCGGCCATGGAGGTGATCGTCGGGACGGTGTCGCCGACGGTGATGTCGGCCTCGCAGCCATAACCTTCGTTCAGGATGAACTTGTCGAGGTTAGAGAGAACCTCTGCACTCTGCCAGTTCATGCTGGCGATGGTCACACTGCCGCATTCGGCGGCGCTGGCGAAAGACGCCCCGCCGATCAGGCCGAATGTCAGGCATGTCGATGCAAGTAGTTTTTTCATTTCGTTCCCTCTGCTTAGCGGCCGATTTTGACGAGCGGGGCGCCGCAGGAACCCGCTCCAACGGTTGTCAGGAAGCGTCTCCCATACTCACCGATTTCTTGAATGCCGCCGACAGTCCCTTGGCGACGGAAGCGTCGAACCCGGCAGCGCGCATGCCTTCGATGGCTGCTGCGGTGGTGCCGCGATAGGCGAGAAAGGTTTGAACGACGTCGTCAGGACATTCGTCACGGCGCTCCAGCAGGCGGCCGGCGCCGGTCATCACCGTGTTGACGGCCCGCTGCGCAATCTCCGCCGGCAGGCCATGGGTGACGGCGTCGCTCATCATGGCGGCTGCGAGCAGCGCCGGGAATGCCGGTCCGGATCCGGAAAGGCCGGTGAGATAGTCGATGTCGCTTTCCCCTCCGACCTCGTCCTCAGATCCGCATGCCTGGAAAATGGCGCGGACGACTGCCCGATCGTCTTCCGTGACGTCGCTCGCGCCAGTCCAGGGCGTATAGGACCTGGTTACTTCGGCAGCGGCATTCGGCAGAGCGCGGACGACGCGATCGGTGTTGTGGCGTCCCGAAAGCGTGTCCAAGCGGATGCCCGCCATGACCGAGATGACGAGCTTGCCGCCGGCATCGAACTCCAGAGCATGCCAGTCGGCCGGACGAACGGCGAGAAGGATCACATCCGAGCGGTCGGCAAGCTCCTGATTGTCGGTGGTCAGGAAAGAATTCGGGAAACGGCGCGGCGGCTCGCTGCGATAGGAGAGGGAGAGATTTCGAGGGCCGACCAGGCCGGCATCGAGGATAGAGCCGGCGATTGCTCCGCCAAGCCATCCGCCGCCGCCAATGATGCCGATCCTCAAGGAAACGCTCATCTCGGCCTTCCCTAACCGGGCCTATAGCCATGCCGGGAGAAGAAGCGATCGAGCTCCCTCTGCTGCGGCACTTCGCCGGTGTAGATCGCAATATACTCTGGAATCCGTTTCATGCGGACGGCGAGTTCCTCCCTGGACTGCATGGAGATATAGCCGATCTGAACGAGGTAAGTTGTTCGCGCTCTGACATCTGATGTCGTTTCTGGTAGTCCGAACCGGATGAACATGCGCTTGAGGGCTTCGAGGCGAAGCTGATCGGCTTGCCGGACTTCGGCGAGAATCTCGTCGGACTGCAGCGCCCAGCTGCGTACGGCGAATTCAAACCTGGCGTCGAACAGATCGTTGTTGAGCCAGCAATCGAAGACGTTGAGCATCGCCTCGGCAAGCGATTCCGCATAAGCTTCCGACTGCTTGACGATGTTGCCGGTGTTTTTATCGCGCCAGCGCGCCACAAGCGCGGCCAACAGCTCCTCCCGATCCTTGAAGAACCAGTAGAAGCTCGTGCGCGAGAGATTGAGCTTCTTCGCCAGCGGCAGAATTTTCACCGAATCCACCCCGGAATCCAGCAGCGAGTGGTACGCTGCTTCCAGCCATCCCTCCTGTGATCCGCGCCAGCCGGTGTCGTTCAAAGCCTGATCCATGGGTTGTTTCCTATCAAATTATCAAACCACGCACAAGAAAAATGTACATCAGTGTCGAAAATAACGACCCGTTTGTTTTCCTCGTTGACACTTATGTACATTATGCTTAGCGTCTCCTCTGACGTTTTTAATCCGGAACCACGGCCCATGTCGAATGACCCCCTTCTTCAGCCCTATCAGCTCAAGCATTTGAAGCTGCGCAACCGTCTCATCGTGACCTCCCACGAGCCTGCCTATCCGGAAGACGGCATGCCGAAGGAGAGGTATCGCGCCTATACGGTGGAGCGGGCAAAGGGCGGCGTGGCGCTGACGATGACCGCAGGCTCGGCCGCGGTCTCCAGGGACAGTCCGCCGGTTTTCAACAACCTGCTCGCCTATAAGGACGAGATCGTCCCGTGGATCAGGGAAATGACCGACGCCGTGCATGAAGAGGGGGCGGCGATCATGATCCAGCTCACCCATCTCGGCCGGCGCACGCGCTGGGACAAGGGCGACTGGCTGCCGGTCGTGGCGCCGTCGCATCATCGCGAGGCATCCCACCGCGCCTTCCCGAAGAAGATGGAAGATTGGGACATCGAGCGCATCATCAAGGATTTCGCCGATGCTGCGGAGCGCATGAAGGCGGGCGGCATGGACGGTGTCGAGCTGGAGGCCTACGGCCATCTGATCGACCAGTTCGCGTCGCCGCTGACCAACGAACTCGATGGTCCCTATGGCGGCTCTCTCGAAAACCGCATGCGCTTCTGTCTCGATGTGTTCAAGGCGATCCGGCAAAGGGTGGGTGACGACTTCATCCTCGGCGTTCGTTATACCGCCGACGAATGTCTTCCCGGCGGTACCGGCAAGGCCGAAGGCATGGAGATTTCCAAGCGGCTCCGCGATAGCGGCCTCATTGACTATCTGAACGTCATTCGGGGCCACATCGATACCGATGCGGGTTTGACGGATGTCATTCCGATCCAGGGCATGGCAAACTCTCCGCACCTGGATTTTGCCGGTGAAATCCGGGCCGCGACCAATTTTCCGACGTTCCACGCTGCCAAGATACCGGACGTCGCGACCGCGCGTCACGCGATCGCGGCCGGGAAAGTCGACATGATCGGCATGACCCGCGCCCACATGACCGATCCGCACATCGTCCGCAAGATCATCGAAAAACGGGAAGAGGATATCCGCCCCTGCGTCGGCGCCAATTACTGTCTCGATCGCATCTACCAGGGCGGCGCCGCCTTCTGCATCCACAATGCCGCCACCGGCCGCGAACTGACGATGCCGCATATCGTGGCGAAGGCCGACGCCAGGAAAAAAGTCGTCATCGTCGGCGCCGGCCCGGCCGGTCTGGAAGCGGCGCGCGTCGCCGGGGAACGCGGCCATCAGGTCGTCGTTTTCGAGGCGGCGAACAATCCCGGCGGTCAGATCCGGCTCACCGCCCAGAGTGAGCGCCGCAGGGAGATGATCAGCATCATCGACTGGCGCATGAGCCAGTGCGAGAAATACGACGTCACCTTCCACTTCAACACCTGGGCGGAAGCCGACACCATCGAGGCCGAAAATCCCGATGTCGTCATCATTGCGACCGGCGGCCTGCCGCATACCGAGGTTCTCACGAGCGGCAACGAGCTGGTGGTCTCTTCGTGGGACATCATTTCCGGCGACGTGAAGCCTGGAACCAACGTGCTGATCTTCGACGATGCCGGCGACCATGCCGGCCTGCAGGCGGCGGAGTTCCTTGCCAAGGCAGGCGCCAAGGTCGAGATCATGACGCCGGACCGGTCCTTCGCGCCTGAGGTCATGGCCATGAACCTGGTGCCCTATATGCGTTCTCTTCAGAAGCACGACGTGACCTTCACCGTCACCTACCGTCTGGAAGCCGTCGAGAAGAGCGGCAACCAGCTGGTCGCTCATATCGGCAGCGATTACGGCGGGATTGCCAGGCAGCACAGCTTCGACCAGATCGTCGTCAATCATGGGACCATCCCGCTCGATGAGCTCTATTTCGAACTGAAACCCAGTTCGAGCAATCTCGGCGAGATGTCGCACGACCAGCTTCTGTCTGGAGAACCCCAATCCATCGTCCGCAATCCCGACGGCAGGTTCCAGCTGTTCCGGATCGGCGATGCCGTGGCCGCACGCAACACGCATGCGGCCGTCTATGACGGACTGCGCATCGCAAAAGATATCTGATCGCAAGATCAGCCGCCTGTCGGGCGGGTCGTTTCGGGAGGTGGTGACATGAGTTTGCGCAATGAAAGCCTCCAGATTTTTGTGGATGCGGCTTTCGTGGCTTTCGACCAGTTTGCCAGGGCGCCGGAAGCCCGGCGCTCGATTCGTCAGATTTCTACGGCGCTGGAATGCCCGGGAGATGCACGCGCAGGGGAAGGAAGCCGATTGCCCGTGTGTGCGCTCCTTGATGTGGCGCTCTCGATCGATCCGTCCTATCCTTCGCTGACGCGTTTGATCGAGGGGTTCAAAGGCATGGAGCCAATGCTTGAATGGCGTCGGCGCACCAAGTATGACCACACGGCCAGCGACAATTTTGTCGATGGCCATGCCAATGCGATGATCATCGGCCCGGGAGGATTGGAGGAGCGGAGCGACCTGTGGATCGGCGTGACGTTGATGGCGCCTCACATGCGCTACCCCGATCACGATCATGCACCGGAGGAAGTCTACCTCGTGCTTTCCGAGGGAGAATTCCAGCAGGGGGAAGGGGACTGGTTTTCGCCTGGTATCGGCGGATCCTTCTACAATCTCCCTGGCATCAAACATGCCATGAGGTCGCTCGACACGCCGCTCTTCGCCTTCTGGGCATTGCTTGCCGAACGGCCGCACTGACGGCCGGTAGTCTAGAAATAAAGGGGGTCACCCATGAAAATTCTCGTGCCCGTCAAACGGGTTGTCGACTACAACGTGAAGATCCGGGTTCGTCCGGATGGCACGGGTGTCGAGCTTGCCAATGTGAAAATGTCGATGAACCCGTTCGACGAGATCTCGGTGGAAGAGGCGCTGCGGCTGAAGGAAGCCGGCAAGGCCGAGGAAGTTGTCGTGGTGTCGATCGGTCCTGCCAAGGCCGAGGAGACGCTGAGGACGG
>Ga0102589_1000460_pt1 | contig 83967 bp, 82 predicted proteins | sample AraplaMF_Col_mLB_FD_76858 | JGI IMG/M metagenome (GOLD analysis project Ga0102589, IMG submission 76858) | Arabidopsis root microbial communities from the University of North Carolina, USA - plate scrape MF_Col_mLB | ecosystem: Host-associated > Plants > Roots > Endosphere | place: USA...
TTTTTCGATTTGCCTACAGGTGTTCTTGCACCTGCTACAATGACAGCTTCTCTCATGTTCTTCCCTCCATCTCCGATTAGTTACGTAACGGTTTTCCTTTTACAAGCATGTGCTGCATACGAGCTTGAGACTTCATTTCCGTGATTAAGCTTAAGAATGCTTCACGCTCAATGTCTAATAGATATTGCTCATCAACTTTTGTACCGAATGGAACTTTGCCACCAGCAATTACATAAGCTAATTTCTTAGCAATTGTTAAATCATGCTCACTAATATATCCAGATTGATACATAGCTTGAGCACCTAATAATAATGTTGCATAGCCTGTTTCACCAACAACAGGTACTTTCTCACGTACTGGTGCACTATAGCCAGCTTCATATAATTCAAGAACTCGTTGTTTTGCTTCATAGATTAAATAATCAGCATTAAACACTTTACGATCATTGTGATTTAAGAATCCGTTTTCAAATGCTTCTTGAGCAGATGTAGAAACTTTAGCCATCGCAACTGTTTCAAACACTCGGTTTGCTAAAGTTTGTAAGTCAAACTGTACACCTTCTGGGAATTGCTTTAATTGTTTCATATAAAGCTCTTTACTACCGCCACCGCCAGGAATTAATCCTACGCCGACTTCAACTAATCCCATATAAGTCTCTGAAGATGCAACAATACTAGAAGCTGGTAAACAAATCTCTGAACCTCCACCAAGTGTCATTCCATATGGAGCTACAACTACTGGTTTATCAGAGTATTTGATTTTCATCATTGCATTTTGGAAGCCTTTAACAACCATTTCAATTTCAAAATAGTTATCATCTTGAGCTTCCATTAAAATCATTGCTAAGTTTGCACCAACACAGAAGTTCTTAGCTTGATTTCCAATCACTAACCCTTTGTAATTTTTAGATACTTCCTCAACTGCGAAGTTAATCATTTGTGTAATATCCATACCGATTGCGTTGCTCTTTGTATGGAACTCTAAGCAAGCAACACCGTCTCCTAGGTCAATTAAACTTGCACCAGAATTTTTCTTAATGATACGACCTTGTTCTTTTAATGCACTAAGTTTAATTTCTTTTTCATTTCGATCTAATTGAACATATTCTCCATTATGGTAGAAACTTACAGCTCCATTATCTTGTTTGTAGAAGCTATCATTACCGCTGTCTAACAGATCCTTAACCCAACCAGGGACAGAAATACCTTCGCTTTCCATGCGGACTACTGATTTAGATACACCAATTGCATCCCAAATCTCAAAAGGACCTAAATCCCATCCAAATCCCCATTTCATCGCTTGGTCTATTCCAACAATATTATCTGAAATTTCACCAGTTAATTGAGCAGAGTATGCTAATACTGGACTAATAATACTCCATAGGAAGTTTCCAGCTCTGTCATCAGCGTATACAAGCGCTTTCAACTTATTTGGTAAACCTTTTACTTGTTTAACAGTTTCAGTAGAAACAGTCGTTAATTTTTTTCTTGCACCATATTCAAAAGTAGCTGGATCAAGTTCTAAAATTTCCTTACCTTGTTTTAAGAAAAATCCTTGACCGCTCTTACTTCCTAACCATTTACGATCCGCCATTTCCTTCATAAACTCAGGAACCTTGAATACTTCTTTTTCTTCGCCTTCTACTAAGTCATAAACATTATTTGCAACGTGGATAAATGTATCTAATCCAACTACATCTAAAGTTCGGAAAGTAGCACTAGATGGACGACCAATCATCGGACCAGTAATTGAATCTACTTCACCAACACTATATCCACCTTTAAGCATCTCACGAACTGTTACAAGTAATCCGTAAGTTCCGATTCTGTTACCGATAAAGTTAGGTGTATCCTTCGCAAGTACAACCCCTTTACCTAAAACATCTTCACCAAATTTTTTCATAAATGACAATACTTCATGAGATGTATGTTGTGTAGGAATTACTTCTAGTAATTTTAAGTATCTTGGTGGATTAAAAAAGTGTGTACCTAAGAAATGTTTTTTAAAGTCTTCAGAACAATCTTCAGACATCGCTTCAATTGAAATTCCTGATGTGTTAGAGCTTATGATTGATCCCGGTTTACGAACAGCATCAACTTTTGCTAACACTTGTTTTTTTATCGCTAAATTTTCAACTACTACCTCAATGACCCAGTCAACTTCACTTAAACGACTCATGTCATCTTCAAAATTTCCAGCTTCAATTAAAGCTAAATTTTTCTTTGAGGCTAGAGGAGCTGGTTTTTGTTTTAATAATTTCTGAATAGCCGTTTGACTAAAACGATTACGAAATTCTTTAGATTCAATAGTAAGGCCTTTTGCAGAATCTTCCTCAGATAATTCTCTTGGGACAATATCAAGAAGTAATGTTGGAATACCTATATTCGCTAAGTGTGCAGCAATTCCTGAACCCATCACACCCGAGCCGAGTACAGCGGCTTTTTTAATTCTTTGGATCATATGCATTTCTCCTCCTTGTTTCTTGAATGAATACTCATTCACTTTCAAGATAGAATTTCCCCATCGCAAATGAGCTCTACTTTCACTATATGCTAAATTCTAATTTTTCGCAATAAACAAAAAGTTCAAATTAATATTTTTTTATTTTTGCCAACCCCATTTTTACTAATAAGATTACTGTATTAGGTTAGTCTAATGAATGGAGGTGATTACTATGCGACGGAAGAGAAATCCATCTAAGGGTGCAGTTAGTGCAGCAAGTGTACAAGGAAATGCAGGTCATGGAGATCAGCAGCAAGAAAAAGGAAAACAAAGTAACAACCAGCAGTACGGACGAGAAAATATGGGTCAATAAGATTAGTTTTTTTACTAAGTTTTTTTCATAGACTAGGACGATGAATTAATAAAAAATAATGTTGTTTTATTTTTGAATTTATATTAAGGTCGATTCACAAATAATCCTGTATAAAAAGAAAAAAGAGGCTGTTGAAATAAGGATCTCGGACAATCCTCTTTTCAGCAGTCTCTTTCAATTCATTATTATTTACTGAACATACCCTTTAATACGAAAGCTACGTTAGCTGGACGTTCAGCTAAACGACGCATGAAGTATCCATACCAGTCAGTACCATAAGGCACGTAAACACGCATATTATAGCCTTCTTTAACAAGCTCTAATTGGCGTTCAACACGAATACCGTATAACATTTGGAATTCGAACTGATCGTTAGGAATATTATGTTCTTTTACTAATTGCTTAGTATATTCAATCATTGCTTCATCATGTGAAGCAATTGCAGTAAAGTTACCGTTTAATAAGTGCATTTTAATGATTTTTTTGAAGTTCTCATCAACGTCTTTTTTGTCTGGGAATGCAACTTCAGCAGGTTCTTTATAAGCACCCTTAACTAGACGTAAGTTTGGATTTAAACTATTTAAATCATTGATATCGTTTTCAGTTCTGTATAGATAAGCTTGAATAACAGTACCGATATTATCATACTCTGATTTTAATTGTTTAAAAATACGTATTGTCTTTTCACAACGAGTAAAGTCTTCCATATCAATCGTTACAAACACATTATGTTTTGTAGCAACTTCTAAAATTCGACGCATGTTTCCTAATACAAGCTCGTCCGAAATATCAAGACCCATCGAAGTCATCTTTAATGAAAGTTGTGAATTTAACTTATTTTTACCGATTGCTTCAATTGCTTCGATACAATGATCAGTCATTTCGTTTGCTTCTTCAACCGTATCAACGAATTCACCTAAATAATCAATTGTAACCTTTAAATCTTTTTTATTTAAATCTTGGATTACTCTAGTTGCTAAATCGATTGTTTCCCCTGCAACGAATCGAGCTGCACCAAAACGAAGACCGTATTTCTTAGCCATCTTCGTTAAAAATTTATTTTTTGACATGAATAAAAAAGTATTTTTCATCAGTTGTTCCATCTCTTAACCCCCAATTTCTTAAATAGTACTTCTCTCTCTATCTAATACTAATGTATCATTTAATGAATATCGTTAAAACATTTTTTTAGCAAATTGTCGAATTTTGTACAAACATTAAAACGCTTTCTAAACATTATACTATCATAACTTTAGTTATCAGTCATCACTGTGACGCCCTAAAACTTATTACCTATTTTTTCTTGTTTGCCATTTCATCTCGATGTTGATCATTTAACGATTTGATTTCTTTGATTAAATGAACCATTTCATCCTTCGCTTCTGGATATGTTTCATTCCAATGTTTCGTCAATGGAGGCATAGATTTAGATATATAAGTGTACATGATCCACTTCTCTACTTTTTCTTGTTTTTCCTCAGACCATTCTCCAAGCATTAACTCTGTATATTTTTTAATTAGTGCTTCAAATTTTTGTTCAAATTCCTTTTGCATAAAACTCACCTCTCCTACATACTGCATAACTTTTTAAAATGTATTCTGATACACGAAATTATATTATACATTCACAAATAATAAAAATAGATGAATGCAAGTTTATGATTAGATTTTCATACTAAAACGAACATTTTCTCATTTCACACATTGTTCACACTTTCACAATCTTTCAACGGATATTGTCCTTATACTTGATGGTGTAACTATATATATTTAAGCAATGTATTGGAGTGATCATCTTGGAACGGGAAAGTATTCAGTATTGTATCGAACTGGCTCTAAAAAAAAAGGCTGTATTGGACCAAAATTTATATAAATATTTAACACGTGCAGCTTTGGCTTCCATATATATCAGTTTTATTTTAATTGTGTGTTTAAAATTAGCAGAAGTTTTCCGATTACAAGAATCTCTATTTACCTATGTTGCCTATCCTTTTGTTTTTGCCACAGCACTTGTCATGATTATTTATGGTGGTGGAGAACTTTTTACTAGTAACACAATGTATTTTACAATTTCTACGTTGGCTAAAAAAACAAGCAAAATTGATTTAATCAAAAACTGGATAGCCTGTTACTCGGGTAATATCTTAGGATGCTTTGTCTTCGCCATCTTGTATTACTTTACTGGTTTATCCAAGGAATTTCCATTGAATCATTTCTTAACTAGTATTGTAGATCATAAAATACACGCTACTTTTATTCAATTGTTTTTTAAAGGAGTCTTATGTAATTGGCTTGTATGTCTTGCTTGTTTTTTACCAACAAGATTAAAAGATGATATGGCAAAAATGCTCATCATTTTCTTATTAGTATTTGCTTTCTTTTTTTCTGGTTATGAACACAGTGTTGCAAATATTGCCGTCTTTACTTTAGCATCAATTTTGCCTCATGATATAGCATTTACTTTTAGTAATGTTTTACACAATTTAGTTCCTGTAACTTTAGGTAATATTGTTGGCGGATCTATCGGTGTTGGCGTTTGTTATTATTACTTAAACAGTCGCAACTCTGTAAATCATGAAAAATTAAAAAAAATTTCATAAAGTATGATTTTTACCTAAACCTGTCCTAAAACAAAGAAGACAGGTTTTTTCGTGCAAATCTATATTTAATATGGTAATAATGTGATTATATATGAAAATTTTACCTTTTTTGGTGGTGACAAATTTGAAGTACAATAAATTCGTTTATTTTATCATGATTAGTTCATTTTTGTGTTTTTTACTACTCACATATGGATTTATAAAAGGTGCATACACAGTTTTAAATCCTCAGAAAAGCAAACTAATCGTTAGCCAAGAGAATGACACAGAAGAAAGTATTCATAAGAAAGATTCGATTATGATTGTATCATTAGGCGACTCAATTACTCGTGGAGTTGGTGATGATGAAGGACAAGGTTATGTAAGAAGAGTGAAAGAAACACTTGAAAAAGACTATGATCAATCGTCAACAATCTCTAATTTAGCAGTAAGTGGAGCGAAAACATCAAATTTAGTCGCACAGCTTAATAATAAAAGTGTACAGGAAGCAATTCGTTCTGCCGACACAATTATGCTATCAATTGGTGGTAATGATTTATTTCCTGGTGCGGAACAACTAAACCAACAATTCTTACAATCTTATCGACCTGACGAAAAAACGTTTCAGAAAAATCTTCAAGCGATCTTTCATCAAATACGAAAACAAAACCAGTCTGCTCCTATTTATGCATTTGGTTATTACAACCCATTCCATAATGTAGAAGGTCTAGATGCCTCATCAAGCTTCGTTTCAAAATGGAATGAACTATTAGAACAAACAGTACTTCAGCTTGATAATGCATATGTTATTCCTACTTTCGATTTATTTTATAACGAAGAAGAAAAATATTTATACACTGATCACTTCCATCCAAACAAAGCCGGATACATTGAGATGGCCAATCGCTTATCTAAAAAAATAGGAAGCCAGCTTCGAGGTGAGAAAAATGAATAAAGTACTAAAAGTAGAAAATGTTTCAAAAGTCATAAAAGGCAAAGTACTAGTTGACAATATTTCGTTCGAAGTAAACCAAGGCGAGGTTTTTGGATTTTTAGGACCAAATGGAGCTGGCAAAACAACAACTATTCGAATGTTGGTTGGGTTAATTTCTCCAACAAAAGGAAAAATTGAAGTTGCTGGTTATCAAGTTAAAACACACTTTAAGGAAGCAATGGAGGAAATTGGTTGTATTGTTGAAAATCCTGAGCTCTATGGTTACTTAACTGGATGGGAAAACCTTGTACAGTTCGCTAGAATGTTACATATAACTGACGAGCTAAAAATCAATGAAGTAGTAAAGCTAGTAAAATTAGAACAAAGAATACATGAAAAAGTAAAAAATTACTCTCTTGGTATGAAGCAAAGACTTGGAATTGCTCAAGCTTTATTAGGTGATCCAAAGCTACTTATTTTAGATGAACCAACAAATGGTTTAGACCCCGCTGGAATACGTGAATTAAGAGAATTTATACATATGCTTGTAAAACAACATCATATCAGTGTATTTATTTCAAGCCACTTACTTAGTGAAATTGAAATGATTTGTGATCGAGTCGGCATTATCAATAAGGGAAAAATGGTCAGAGTTTCTACTGTAAAAGAACTCGTTGAAGAAGCTGCTGAGCGAGTTGAATGGAAAGTGTCACCTGTAAGTAGTGCACAAGAATTACTTATTAATGATCCATCCATTCAAGATGTTGTTCAAAAGAATGAAGTGATACAATGTCGCATGTCACCTGAAAAAATTCATGATTATATTCAGCTTTTTATAAATGAGTCAATTCAAGTAAACGGCGTTCGTACAATGTCCGTCACATTAGAAGACTTATTTATGGAAATGACGGGAGGCGAAGCACTTGGCTGAATTAATACGACTCGTCTTTAACGAAATTGAAAAAATGGTACGTAAAAAAAGAATACTAGTCATTTTTCTAATTCTATCTGTCCTAATTCCGATTTTTGTCTATGCTCAGTTACAGCAAACGCAAGAAACAATTAAACGCTTAGGAACTGATGATTGGAAGGTTGCACTTCAACAAAAAATTGTTGATCAACAAAACCGCTTGAATTCATCCGGTATTCCTGAAGAATGGAAAAGCTGGTTGAAAGTCCAAATTGATCAAGAACAATACTACTTAGATAATAATATAAATCCTACAACACCAGGTGCACCCACATTCATTCGAGAACTAATTGAACAAAGTATCGGATGGTTACTACTACCTTTACTCGTAATGGTGATTACAATCGACATTGTCTCCGGTGAAAGAAGTGACGGAACAATCAAGATATTACTCACAAGGCCCGTTAAACGATGGAAGGTTTTACTTAGTAAATGTATATCAATTTATTTATTAATATCATTTCTAATCGTTTTATATGGTTTGATGGCTTATCTCGTTTCTGGGTTTGTATTTAGTTTTAAAGGATGGACTGTTCCAGTATTAACTGGTTTTGTCATTAAAAATAACAATTTAATAACGGATTCAGTTCAACTTATACCTCAATGGAAATATGTCATCATGGCTTTTGGCCTAGCATGGTTTGTATGTATCATTATTGGAACATTATCATTTATGGTTTCTGTACTAGTACGAACAACACCAGCTGCGATGGGGATTATGCTGGCGGCTTTAATTACAGGAAGTGTTCTAAGTGGACTTGCAACTTCATGGTCAGGTGCAAAATACTTCTTTAGCGTAAACCTTGGTCTAACTGATTATTTACAAGGTCAATTGCCTTCAATAGAAGGACTGAATATGCAGTTCTCTCTCATCAATCTATCAGCTTGGGGAATAGCTGCTTTAATCATTGGATTCATCACGTTTATTAAACAGGATATGTTAGGTTAATACTAAATTTTTGTTCTGATTTACACATAAAAGGTGACACTTTTAAGCGTCACCTTTTTAAATTTTACATCATCATCTAAATTTACTCTTAGGCTCAACATGAATATGTGTATACTGAATACTGTGTTGCTTGTGTAAAATCTTTTCGATTTGATCCGTAATGCCATGACTTTTGCTTACGTCTATCCCACCATCTACTTCTATGACTACATCAGCAATTGTTGTATTCCCATACATCCTTGCTCTTAAATCGACTACTTTATATACACCAGGTACTTTTTCCACCGTTTCAGTAAATAACACCATTTCATCTGGATCAAATCCATCCGTTAATGAGTGAGAAGCTTCATAAAAAATCTCCCACGCAGTCTTACATATGATACCACCGACAATAATTGCGACAATTGGATCTATAATTGGATAGCCAAAAGATGCTCCTAATACACCAATCGTCGTTCCAAAGCTGACTAATGCATCTGATAAATTGTCCTTTGCAGATGCTTCAAGTCCTTTACTTTTGGTTTTTTTTGCGATTTTATTATTATAAAAGTAAATTCCAATCATAAAAATCCCAGAAGCAAATGCGACGATCGCCGCCAAATGATTCGGCGTTTCAAATTCACCTTTTATCAGTAGCCTTACATTTTCAATAATAACTTGTAAACCTACCGACATCATGATAAAGGAAGCTATTAAAGTAGCAATTTGCTCAGCCCTTGAATGACCATATGGATGATTTAGATCCCTTGGTTTTCTAGCAATTTTAATCCCAATAAATACTGCTAATGATGCACCAATATCCGTCACATTGTTAAGACCATCTGCAAGTAACGCACTAGAGTTTGTTCTAAAACTAACGATCACTTTAACTGCTGCTAGAATTAAATAAGCAAGAATACTTAAAAAAGCTGCCGTATCTAGTTGTTTTTGAAGACTTTTATCCATACAAACACTCCGCTCTACTTTGAAACTTATATCTCAATTTTTCTCATTCACTTATCATTCCCATAAATGAATGTTTCCATCGTTACGTAAGCAGAAAAAATAAAACCAGAACCTATGTAATAAACACATAGAATCTGGTTTGTTTCGATTATAAAGATAATTGAAGTTAATTTATTATAGTGGTTTTGGGTTATAACTAGAACCAGTTACATCCGTTAAGTCACAAACCGCTTGCCATAACTCAGGAGGCTTTTGTAAACTTAATAACTCTTCTGTTCGGATGTATTTCTCATAATCAGTTAATTTCTTTTGCTCTTGTGTTATTCCTATATCCCCTAAACGTATTTACGTAAAACTGCACGAACTGGACTACCATCTGCATCGGTTAATGGTAAAGGTAACGCTATAAGCTCATAATCACCTTCACTAACACTTCGTAAGTCGATTGACTCTAATATATGTATTCCATTTTCATGTAGTGCGTGATGCGCAACTAATTCTTTACTATCAAGCGGATCTACTGAAGGTACATCTATCCCTAATAATGTAATGCCGTTTTCTTTTAAAAACGCTGCTACGTCTTTTTCGATATGAGGTATTCTTTCTGGGAAATCGTTATCATTTTTCCATGAATTTGTTTTAATTAATAAACGATTTACACCATTTAATGAAAATGCCTCTAAGTCTACTTTTTTTATACTTTCAACATCTAATAATTCAATAACTCTTGCTTCACCTACATATAGATTTGGATCTAGGTCAATCACCTTTTTACCATTTTCATCAAAATGGAATGGCGCATCGATATGCGTTCCAGTATGTGTGCTTAATGTTAATTTACCAACATTCACTGATTCACTTTCCTCTTTTGTCCAGCTTAGTTCAAATGAGAAATTAGTATCACCTGGCCATACTGGCATTCCGTTTTGTAATCGTCTTGAGATATCAATTAAAGACATTTCATACAACTCCTAAGCAATAATTTCTCGTTCATTATGGAATTGTTCATATTGCTTTTCCACCATGATTTTCTTTAATATTTGTACACTATTCCATATATCAACATATGAGGTATAGAAGGCAATTGGAGCTAATCTAATTACATTTGGTGCACGAAAATCTGGAACAACTCCGTTCAATTTTAATGCCTTACAAATTCTTGCTGCATCCTCATGTTCAAGACAAACATGACCACCGCGAGAAACATCATCGAGTGGATTTCCAATTGTAAATTCAAACTCACTTAATTCTTCGTTTATTAAGTTCATTAAATATGCTGTACTTTGTAATGATTTTTCTCGAACTCGTTCAATTGTCACTTCATTAAATAGTTCAAGCGATCCCGCTAAAGGAGCCATACTTAAAATATGTGGAGTTCCTATTTGATAAGCGCCAACTGTTTGAGCAGGTGAAAACTCATGCTTCATATCAAACTGTTTTTCTTTATCTGAACCAAACCAACCAGTCAAGCCAGGCATTTTTCCTAAATGTTTTTCATGTACGAATAAACTTCCAACCCCACCTGGGCCACTGTTTAAATATTTATAATTACACCAATATGCAAAATCTACGTCCCAATTATGGAATTTATGCGGAATCGCTCCGACTGAATGACAGCCATCGAAACCTATCAATATTCCACGTTCATGAGCAGCCTTTGTTAAACGCTCTATATCCAGCAATTGGCCACTTCGATATAAAACAGTTGGCAAGATAATTAAAGCTATTTCTTCAGTCATCTCATTTATAATATCTTCTTCATTAATTGTTCTACCATCACGGCTCTTCACTTGAATTAAATGAGTTTCTGGATCGAAACCTTTTAACTTTAATTGACTTTGAATCGCATAAATATCGGATGGAAAATTTAATTCATCAGCTAATATTTTCGTTTTGTTGCCACTTGGTTGATAAAAAGTTGCAATCAACTGATGTAGATTTGTAGTTGTAGAACCTGTTACGATTACTTCATTTTCTTTTGCTCCAACTAATGGTGCACTTAATGCACCTAGTTTTTCTGCAAAATAATACCAAGGGTACTCCCCTTGCATCCACCCATCGATGGCTAAATTTTTCCAAGAAGCAAGTAAATCTAGTAAACTTTGCTCTGCCCTTCTTGAAAGAAGTCCAAGAGAATTTCCATCTAAGTAAATTGTATTAGGTTGTAGATAAAATTCATTACGATAGTTAGCTAAAGAATCTTTTTGATCTAGAATCTCAGCAAATTCTTTTGTTGCTTGAAACATCCTCTTTACCTCCTAACAATTAAATAACTTATATATTAAAGGTATTGTAGTTTGATAACCGATGTCAATATTTTCTGAATATAATTTCTAATTATAAAATAAGTGACTAGAACGCTATGTGTGTTCACATCAGTTCTAGTCACCTTTATACAAAATATTATTTGTTACTTAATCTTCTTACACATGTAAATCACGCTTATTATAAAATAAGAAGGTGACAAAAGTTAATGTAATGATCGAAACGAATGAAATTGTAACAAATGCTAAGTCAAATCCTCCACCATACATGATATTTTTCGCCTCAAAATATTTAAATGGTGACAGGTATTTCAGTATTTCTATTTTTTCATTCAAGTCAATTGCAATCGATAAAATAAATGTTAGTAAGAGAATACCAGTAGAATACGAAGCTGCCTTTTTAAAATTTTTACTTACTGCTGCAATCGCAGTACCAATCACTAAAAATAATAACTGTAAAATAAACATACCAGCCATTACGATGGCAATATCTCCATTCACCTGCTCACCATTACTATATTTCCCAACAAACAGCATGCTTGAAATCCAAGAAACCAGATTAAAAATCAGTAAATTCATAAGAGCACTTATCAATTTATACATGATTATACTTGTTCTAGAAATCGGTTTTACAAATATAAATTCCGCTGTTTTATCACGTTCTTCTTTTGCAATGATATTAGCCCCTAGCATGGCCGCATGAATCGTCGCCATTAAAAATAAATAGAGTACTAGTATTCCAAAATAACCACTCGCTTTTGATAAATCAAAAGCAAACGAACCAACAATTGCTTGAAATGATTTAGGCATTTCAGCAAACAATTCATTTATCTCACCATTAGCTGCAGTAGCTTTATATTTTGCCATCCCACTTGCCAATAGGAATATGATTCCAATACTCCAAAATATAATAGATTTTCGATAAGCTTTCATTTCTCTAAGAAATATATTCATGTCTACCCATCCTTTTTAATTCATTTATACCGCGTGTACATCCTTTTTCGTATAAATGAAATAGCTAACAATGATTGAAACGAGTATGATTCCGACTGTAACAAACAAATATGCAAATTCAAATTTTGAATGAGCAATAATATACTTTGGATTAAAATATTTAAAAGGTGATAAATACCGTTTTGCCTGACTACTATCACTAGAAACCACCATGCCAATTACAAAAAAAGCGAATACTGTACCTAGTGAAACTGAAAGTACTGCTTTTAATTTAGAAAAAATAACTGATATTAAAATTCCCACTGTCAAAAATATGAGTTGAAGGAAGAATAAAGTGATTGATACTAAAAATAGTTGCTTACTACTAAAAGGTGCTTCCGTAACTTGCCCCGCCATTATATAAACTGTTGCGAAGTAAAATACATTCGTAATAACTAATGAAGTGACCCCCGCTAATAGTTTTGAGGTTAGTACTTTGGTTCGAGTAACTGGCTTTGTTAAAAGAAAGTCTGCGGTCTTTTCACGTATTTCCTTTGAAACAATTGATGTTCCTAATACCATTGCCTGAATTGATCCACAAAGGGTAATGTATAAAAAGATATAAGAATAGAATCCTAGAATAGTTCCAAAACTTTCAAGCTCAAGTCCAAGCGCTTTTCTTACTCCTTCAGGATATCCCTCCAACACTTTTGAAAATTCCAAGTAATCTTTAGAAATTGAAGGAAACATTAGTAAAAAGAAAGTGACAATCCCCATTAAAGAACAGGTCCAAATTATCGTGGATTTTCGATAAGCTTTTAATTCGTGAAAAAATATATTCATAGCTTATTCGTTCTCCTTTTCATAATAATGCATGAATATTTCTTCTAAATCTGGTTCCTCTATCCATAGATTTCTTATCTCTATTTCAGCTAGTTTTTTCAATACAGTATTGATATTTCCTTTGAATAAAAAGCCAACTTCATTACCTTTCACTTCAAGATTATTTATGCCTGTCATTTGAAATAAATTTAGGTCGATACGATCAGCAGTTTCAATTTTAAAACGCTTATAATTGTTTTCCTTTAATGTGCTAATCTTTTCGACTGTTACGACTTTACCTTCTTTTATAATAGCAACTCGATTACATAAGCGCTGAACTTCACTTAAAATATGAGAAGAAAATAAAATCGTTGCACCTTTTTTATTTTCTTCTTCCAGTAGCTCAAAAAATCTTTGTTGCATAAGGGGATCCAAACCACTTGTCGGCTCATCTAAAATAATTAGTTTAGGTTCATGTAAAAGTCCCTGAACAATCCCTACTTTTTTCTTGTTCCCTAAAGATAAATCATCAATTTTCTTTGTTAAGTCTAGATCCATTATCTCCGCTAATTCTCTTATTCTTTTTGTGCTGTCTTTTTTATAAAAGCTAGCCGAATATTTTAATAGATCAATCACCTTCATATTGTCATAATAAAAAACTTCCGACGGTAAATAACCGATTTCTTTTTTAATTTCAGGGGCAAACTCAATACAATCCTTCCCAAATATTTTAGCACTACCACTCGTTGGGTATATTAGGGACAATAATGTTCGAATGGTCGTTGACTTCCCTGCACCATTTGGTCCAATAAATCCAAATATTTCTCCCTCTTCTATGGAAAAACTAATATCCGTAATTCCTCTTGAATTCCCGTAAGTTTTGGTTAGATTGTTAATTTCAATCGCATACATTGTTGCGCCTCCCGCATTGTTTTGTAATATTTGACACTTGATATTACAAAATCAGTATATACCTCTTTTTGGAAAATGAGAATACTTTTTGAAATATTTTTTATAAAATATTTCAAAACATGATACAATAGTATTAGATGTAATTGGAGGTAATCATTTTGGACGGCTATCAAAAAAGAACACAACTAAAAATGGAAAATATCGAACTGAGTACAATAAAATTATTATCCTTACCAATCAATGATATAAAAATTATGGATATCGCAAAATTGGCAAACGTATCACAGGTAACGATTTATAACTATTATGGAAGTAAAGAAGCATTGCTGAAAGCGGCATTTCTAAGATTAATGGACCAACAATATGAGGAATATAAAAAACTGCTTTCAAGTGAAAAACCATTTGAAGAAAAGATAAAAGAGATGCTATTAAGAAAGAAAGATGGAATAGATATTGTCAATCTTGAAACTTTTACGACCTTAATCCAAAAAGATGAAGAACTTCATGCTATTGTATTAGATTTTTCGATGAACAAATCTTTTAAATTATTACTTGCACTGATTGATGAAGGGCGTTCTTTAGGTATCATTCGTAATGAAGTAAGTACGAAAACCTTGCAAATATATATTCAAGTGCTTAGTCAGGCCTTTATGAACATGGACGCGACTACATCTCAATACATTCAGCAAAAGGAAGTAATTGATGAAATTATGAACTTGTTCCTCTACGGAATGTTAAAACAAGATTCTTAATATATAGGGGATCAAATAAAATGAAATGATTGTTAAAACAGAGGATTTATCAGTAAACAGTAACGTAGGGGTGTACGTAAAATATGAACAGTACATTTTCTTTAAGAGTCTATCTTTTTATAAATTGTTAAAAAGGTTCTCTTAGAGGCCTCTGGTTTACGCACAATGATTGGAACGGAAGGTGCTCGACTCCTGTGGGAAATGCGGGACAGGTGAGACCCCACAGGAGCAATAGCGACGAGGAGGCTCAGCGTACGCCCCACGGAAAGCGAGCATCCTGGAGTGGAAATTAACATATTTATCTTTTTAAAAATAAAGAGGACCAAATCATATAGGTTTGGTCCTTTACATAATTTTCTATTTTTTCGTGCATTTATACCGAACTCTTTATATACAAATATCACCTGTTTTTTTTTACACCACATCTCTCTTTTTAAATACTTCGCCCGCAATAATAAGAAACAGTGCGGTATAGAGCAATAGCATAAAAATTGAAAATCCGATGTGCATGTCATTTACGATATTAATACCTTGAGCATATACGGTTAAATCTGTGTGCATAAATGGTAAATATTTAGACCAGCTTTTTGAGCTTAATAATGCTGCAATCGGATCTGAAGTTGCAAATAAGATGATGCTAATTAATAAAGAAATACTACTCGTTTTTAAAATTGTTGAAAAGAAATAAGCAATCGATACGAATAGTAGGAATGGTAGTAAGTTTATTAAATAATTATATACCAAACTCGTCAGAACACTTTGTTCAACTATATGATGATTAGCGTAAATTAATACTGGTTGTGCGCTAAAATCGAAACCATTTATCGCACATCCAATGACAAAGGAATAAATCAGGATCGCTAATGAAAAGATGAAATACAATAATGTAAGACTTGTAAATTTCGCATAATAAATCATTCTTCTTGTCGATGGTTTAACTAATAAGAAGTTAATTGTTTTCCACTGATGCTCTTTTGACATCATATTACTTGCAAAATATAGTAATAAAATACCAATAAAATTTGTGATTGACGCACCTTTATTCATAAAGTCTATTACTGAATGTTGTTGATAAGGTGAGATATTATGTTGAATTCGATAGTTATTCAACTCAAGCTCCTCAAGTTGTTTGTCTGGTGGCTCTGAAATATCTGCAGATTTTAGTCCCTTTTCAATGCTTTCATTTGCTACCCTTATTTCTTCCTTCCAATTAGCCTCTTTAGTAGCACCTAATTCCTTTCCAACAAATTCCCATCTCCCAAGTACAATGATTGGAATTAAAAGGAGCAATAAGGATATGATAAATGACTTTTGAACAAAAATCTTACGACATTCATTTCCAATTAAATTAAAAAAATTACTCAATGACATTCCCTCCTGTCAATTGAATGAACAAGTCCTCTAAACTCTCTTTTTTCTTTGAAATATAGGATACTTCTATTCCTGCCAATACTAACTCTTTATTTAAACTCGAGATTTTCTCTTCATCAATTTCAAAAATCAACGTACGATCATTAATGACTTCAAATTTATAATCATTTACATGTAACACAGTTTCAATATCTTTCGTTTCATTTACGATGATCTCGATTACTAGTTTCCCAACTTCTTTTTCGTTCATATCAATCGTTTCAACGAAATGACCATTTTGAATAATGATTGCTCGATCACAAATTAATTCAATTTCCGATAGTAAATGACTAGATAACAATATCGCAGTATCTTCAACCTCTGCTATTCTTTTTAAATAATCACGTATTTCTCTTACACCAGCTGGATCTAGACCATTAGTAGGCTCGTCCAAAATTAAGATGGCTGGATTATGTAATAATGCTTGAGCAATCCCTAACCTCTGCTTCATTCCTAACGAATACGTTGAAAACTTTTTATGAATGGCATTAGAAAGTCCTAGTAAATCGATCACTTCCAACACTCGATCCTTTGATACACCTTCAAGCATACGTGAAAAATACATTAAATTTTTGAACCCACTATAGAATGGATAAAATGCAGGTGTTTCAATCATCGCACCAACTTGCTTTATAGACTCACTAAAGTTTTTCTGGATCGAATTCCCTTTGATGTAAATCTCTCCATCTGATAAACTCATTAATCCAACAATCATACGCATTGTCGTGGTCTTACCAGATCCATTCGGTCCTAGTAATCCTAAAACCTCACCCTTATATAACTCAAAGCTAATATCCTTTATGATTTCTTTATTCTTAATCATCTTTTTTACATTGCTCAGCTCTAGTACAACTTCTTGTTTCATTTTGACTTCCTCCTACAATTTATCACCAGCACATACAAACTTGTAATGATTAGTAGTAAAAACAATTGTTCTCTTTCAATTCCATTTAAATAATGCTATCCTCAAGATGGCATTGAAAGGAGAACTTTATGAAAAGAATACCATATTACTTAGTATTTGGTTCATTTATTCCTTACTTATTAATATTCGCATTACCATTTTCACCTGTTTCTGGTGGTGTAAAAGCTGGTCTTATACCAATTCTAGTTATTCTTGGTGAACTTATGTTTTGGATTGGTGGAATATTAGTTGGCAAAGAAGCGATGGCTGCATATCGAAAGAAGTTTAATCCAGCAAAATGGTTTAAAAATAGAAAAAGAACTGAAAAGAACGAAAACTAAATGGCCCATTGGGAAGAGAAATAACCTCTTACTCAATGAGCCATTTTTGTTAAAAAACGATTAAAAATAAACTGCTTTATTCATAGTTTTAAAGTATAATAAATCTGGCAATTTTAAATATTACAACTCGGAGGATAACACAAATGAAAAAAATTGTTACATTTTTCACTTTAGCACTTATGCTAATTTCACTAATCATGCCAATGAACACGGCAAAGGCGTTTGAAAATATCCCGCCGACTTTCGACAGTTTTACAATCAATAAAAAACAAGTCGAGCTGTATGATCAAATTGAATTTTATCTAGTTCAATCAGGTTCACCATATTTTTTAACGGATACTATACTAAACTATAAAAAACCGAATGGTGAACTGTATCCAATCCATTTATATAATGCTGGTTCGATGTATCATTATAATAGAGAGATATCTTTCTCAAACCAAGAAGATATTGGCTTATGGACACTTGATTCTATTGAACTAAGCGATGATGGTGATAACCATAACCTGTTATCAAAAGATAATTTCGCTAACATAGCGGATTATAATTTTGAAGTTCTTCCAGGGACAATTGATCAAAACAATCCAACAATTAATTCTATTACCTTCAAAAAAAATGAAGTAAATGCAGGTGAATATAACACAGTTGTAGTAGATGCTCAAGATGACTCTGGTGTAAGCAGTGTTACAATGGGTTTAATTAGTCCTTCTGGAAAAAAACAAATCGAACTATATAGTTTTAATAAAAATTCGAATGGCTTATGGGAAAGTAATTTTGAATTACCTGCTTATACAGAAAATGGTGATTGGAGAGTTGAATATGTAAATGTTTGGGACATTAACGATAATATATTATCAATTAATACATATGATTCATATCCAGACAATTTTTCTACTTTTCTAGTACACTCTGAAAATGAAGATATTGATGGACCTGTCATTCAATCTATTAAGATTGAAAAAAATGAAATGACTGCTGATGAAACAAATACAATTCAAGTAAAAGTAACCGATGCTTCTGGAGTTTCTGAACTTAGCCTAGCATACGGAATTGAGGCTGGTGATAATTCAACAGCTTATCCAACAGAATGTACACAAACTGAAACTGTTTCAATATTTGAATGTAAGGTGAATATCCCTTATTACCTTGCTTCAGGTGACTATCAAATTCTTCACGTCCATGCAAGAGACAATGCAGACAATATGTCTCATGTTGGATTTCAAGATTTACCGATTGAAGGAATAAATTTAATAAAATTAACTAATCCACATGAAGACATTACATCACCAGTATTAAATAAAGTAGTTATGCCGACTAAAGTTATAAAACTTGATTCTGTGATTAATTTACAAATAAGTGCAAAAGACTTAGGATCTGGTGTTGGCGCGGTTGATGTATATTTCGAAAATGAGTTTGGCGATCAAGTTTATGGATTTGATTTTAATAAGACAGATAAAAATACATGGTCTACAGATATGTATGTATACGGCAATTTCCATGAAGGAACTTATAAAATAAAAAGATTGGCTTTATATGATATGGCGGGGAATCGCACAGTTCGCGAATATACTGAGGATGGTGTGATTGAGTATAAAGGTGACACTCAAACTATACTTGAAAATGCACCAGTATATAAATTTATCGTTATAAATCATTCAAAAGCGATTAAAACTGCGAAGTCATATGTAAAGGTTCAAACTTATGGAAATCAAACTGTAGAAGTATATCATAATGATGTACTTCTAGGTTCTAAAGTTGCTAACGCATATGGAAAAGCGACTGTTCAATATACTTCATTACCAAAAAATACTCGTTTGAAAGTATTGATTAAAAATGCTGAAGGAACGACTACTGAAGAATTTTTCACTACGATAGGTGAATCAAACACTGAGATCATTCAGGCACCTCAAGAACCATAAAATTAAAAATCAGACAGTAAAAGGAGTACTTCTACTGTCTGATTTCTTTTTATTTATATTATTTACCATCTAATTGCTTCCATTTATTTTGCATAACAGGTGAAGTGAAATTATCCATTAAATCTAATAATTCAACTGCATCATCAGATACGACGAACAATGATAATGTGTTTTCATTCATGAATCCCTCTTTAACCGCATGGTTTAGTAAATTTAAGACTGGCGTAAAGAATTCATCTACATTTAATAATCCAATCGGCTTAGTATGAATACCAATTTGTGCCCAACAGATAATCTCAAACAACTCATCAAAAGTACCAATTCCACCAGGTAAAGCAATAAAGCCATCTGATAATTCATTCATTAATGCTTTACGTTCATGCATAGACTCAGTTTCAATAAACTCAGATAAACCTTGATGCGCAATTTCACCTCGGAATAATCCGTTTGGCATTATACCAATCGCATTGCCACCTTGTTTAAGAACTTCGTTTGCAATCTCAGCCATAATTCCTAATTTTGATCCACCATATATTAAATCTATATTTTTTTTAGCAAATATTCTACCTAATTTTCTTGCTTCCAAACGATAAGAGTCTCTGCTACCAAGATTAGAACCTGCATATACACAAATTTTTCTCATGCATTATCACTTCCTTTGATGTATTTTACTTTATTTTATCATATGTTTCGATTAGGATTGTAAAGATAGAGTTAACAACCTGTATAGGAGTTGAGTTTAATGAAGTTTGGAACCATCGGTACAAGCTGGATTACAGAAAGTTTTATTGAGGCATCAAAAGAAAGTAAATTACTTACTTTAGCAGCTGTTTATTCTAGAAATGAAGACTCTGCAAAAGCATTTGCAAAGAAACATGACGCAAGTACATATTTTACAAATTTAGAGGAAATGGCAAAAAGTTCAACGATTGAAATAGTCTATATTGCATCTCCTAATTCATTACATTATGAACAAACAATTATGTTTTTAAAAAATAAAAAACATGTTATCTGTGAAAAACCAATTTTCTCCACAACTAAAGAATTAGACCATGCCTACCAAGTTGCTGAAGAAAATGGGGTTTACTTATTTGAAGCAATTCGAAACTATCATTCTCCAAATTTTACAGTATTAAAGGAAAATCTACATAAAATAGGTCAGATAAGAAGTGCTAATCTGCATTATCTACAATATTCATCTCGATATGATTCATTCTTAAGAGGCGAAAATCCGAATGTATTCTCACCTGAATTTTCTGGTGGGGCTTTAGTGGATCTTGGTGTATATCCTCTTTATGTTGCAGTTGGATTATTTGGCCAACCAACTACAGTGAATTACACTCCTGTAAAATTAAGAAATGGTATTGATGGAAGTGGTACTTTAGTGTTGAACTATGAGGATTTCATTTGTAGCATTCAATGCTCTAAAATTTCTCAATCCTATATTCAAAGTGAGATTACTGGTGAAGTTGGTACATTCGTTCTCGATAAACCTTCACCAATTTCTAACATCACACTAATGAATCATAAAACAAAAGAATCAACATCATTAGAAGTATCTCAAGTAAAGAATGATATGCTTTATGAAATACAAAATATCACAAAAATCATTCAAGATCATCTAGTAGAAGATTACAAACGTTTAAAAGAGACGAGTTCGATTGTATTAGCAATTACAGAATCAGCTCGTAAGCAAAGTGGAATTGTTTTCGGTGTAGAAAACAATTAATTTTTTTCTACACTTTCTCTATTTAAAAGAAAAATAGTGATAACAAAAATACCATCACCCTTTAGAGATACTATATTCTCTAATAGGCGATGGTATTTATTTATTAAGTGATTTTAATAATCTGGCTGCGGTATTTGCAGTCCATTCTTTTTTATATTTACTGACAATTTCATTTAGAAGTTTCTCTGCTTCTTTATTCTTCCCATCAGTTATGAACCACTTAGCTTGCATTAATATAACATCATCATAATACGGTGATTTTTTAAAAAACTCATTTTTCTGGTTAACAAACTCCGTAATATAAGGTCTCACATTCGTTTTTTTATTCATTCTTTGTTCAGATAAAATTAAATAGTATAATGCGTCATCACTACTGTAATTAGTAGAATCTAAAGTATAACTTAATTTTAATTGTTCTATAGCTTGCTTGTAGTTTTTATTCTGAAAATGTTTAAAGCCTTTTTCATACGATTCTACTGCTTCTTTCACTACTGTGTCTGGTGTTAAAGAGTTTGATTTATCGGTTTCGGGTTCTGTTTGTTTTTCCTGCTGATCCGCTTTTTTAGATTGTGAAACTTCAGTTAACTTTTTATTTGCCGCATTAACCTGCATTTCCATTGTTTTATTTTTATCTTCTAAATCCTTTATTTGTTCCTTCAATACATTCACATCTTTACTTGCTTGCTCTGAGCGGTTTAACATATCAAATTTTTTCAATCCAATTCCAAGCATACAAAGTATCAAAATACTAATCAAAGAATACATCATTTTTTTAGACATGTAATTTCTTTGATGTTGAACTTTTTCTGGTACAACCAATTGATACTTTTGTTGAATCTGTAGAATCTCACCAGCATATTTAATCTCATCTGGCGCATTTGAAAGAAACTGACGAGCTTGTTTTTCTTTCTTATTTGTAAGTAGTAATAAAATATATGTTTTATACATTTCAATTGGTACTTGTAAGTCCTTATGGTCATTAAAAATTTCTTGTAAAATGAGCTCTGCACTATCTAAGTTATCTTCTTTTATTAATCTTGTTGCGTGATGATACATTGAATAAATTTCTTTATATTGATCAAGAACTGATTTATTTACAGTACCTTGAGATACTTTTTTCGCATTCACATTTACACCTCGTTACTTATCCCATCTAAAAGAAAAGCAGCATTTAACTTTTCAAATATATTACAATTTTAACATATCTACAAAATAAACATATGTAAAAATTATTGGTTAAAATTTGGTAGACCGAAATTCCGCCTCCTCAGCAAGCCTACGGGGTCTCAAGTTTCCCGCATCTCATATAGCGTCTTCGCACCTTCCATTCCAATCACTCTCGAACCAACTATTCTCTTTTCATTCTTAATGCATGTAGAAAAACAACGCCAAATGAATAAAAAGCTGATCAATATAATTTATATTAATCAGCTTTTATTGTTTTTAATTATACAAAAACCCAACCAAATCCTGGTATAAAGTACCATCTTCTACCTTGAAAAATGTAGAAGCCACCTGACCAATAACCACCAGGTCCTGGCCAAGGATATCCATGGCCACCGTGTCCGCCTCCATGGCCGCCGTGTCCACCTCCATGACCACCGTGTCCACCTCCATGACCACCATGTCCACCTCCATGGCCACCATGTCCACCTCCATGACCACCGTGTCCACCTCCATGACCACCGTGTCCACCTCCATGGCCACCGTGTCCACCTCCATGACCACCGTGTCCACTTCCATGACCACCATGTCCTTGACCTGGCGGGCCAGGAAATCGTCCATATAAATAGTTGCTCATATGCTCACCACCTAAATTAGAATACAGATCTTAATATTCTATGATTTAATTTTGGTACTGAGCATGTACTTCAGTAATTGAAGCTGACTAAATTGTTAATCACACCAAGCTTCATATTGAACGTATAATTCCTGACACTGTTCTTCTAGGCTTACTTTTTTCACATGAAGTTCTTGAAGTGTATCAATATTGCTTTCTTCCATCATTAATTTATTTAACTCACTTATTTTTTCTTCAAATATTGTAATCTCTTTCTCAATGTCCTCAATATCTTTTTGTTTTTCTTTCTTAATTGGTTTCACTTCTTTAGGTGTTTCCACTTTTATCATTTTTTCTTTTTTATTTTTACGTAAACTCATTTTTTCTTTTGCATGTTGATAGTCTTCGATAAATTCATGAATTGCACCATCGGCTAACCAATAAATCTTAGAAAATAACTTATTAATAAAGTAACGATCATGAGAAACAGATAAAATTGTACCTTTAAACTTTTCAAGTGCATCTTCTAACACTTCTCTTGATTCTATATCCAGATGATTCGTCGGTTCATCTACTACTAATAAATTTATATCTTGATACATGAGTTGAGCTAATCTTAATCTCATTCGCTCTCCTCCACTTAACTGGCCGACTTTTCTGTAGACCATATATCCATAAAACAAAAAGCCTGCCAAAATGTTTCGTGCTTCACCCTCAGTTACATGGACTTCTTCTCTGAACTCCTCAAGTACTGTATGCTCTGAATTGATCGCTTCATAATGCTGTGATAAGTAACCAATTTTGACATTACTTCCGACTTTCAGTTTTCCTTCATCTACTGAAGCCTCTCCTAGTATCATTTTTAATAATGTAGATTTTCCAGTCCCATTATCACCAACGATAACCGCTCTTTCTCCATAATATAAAGAAAAATGAATGTCCTTAAACAATACTTTATCCTGAAATGCTTTTGATAAATTCTCAGCAATGACAACATCTTTACCACTTCTACCAACTTCTTCTAATTGAAATGCCATTTTCTTTTTCTGTAAAATAGGGCGTTTTAGTCTTTCAATTCTTTCTAACGCTTTTTCCATACTTCTTGCACGTCTATGAAGCCCAGCATTAGGTGGATTCGCTTGGTTTGCCCACTCTCTTAACCGTTTAATTGTTTCTTTCATTTTTTGAATTTTCTTTTGTTGTTCTTCATAAGCTTGAAATTCTTTTAATAATCTCTCTTCTTTTTGAATAACGAATTGTGAGTAATTTGTATGGTAAACAGTAATTTCTCCATCTTCTAATTCCAAAATACTCGTTACAACTTCATCTAAAAAGTATCGATCATGAGAAATCGTAATAATCGTTCCTTCATATTCCTTTAAAAATGCTCCTAACCATTCAATCGCAGATAAATCTAAGTGATTTGTTGGTTCATCAAGCAATAAAAGATCAGGTTTTTGTAATAATACAATTCCTAGTCCAATCTTGGTTTTTTCTCCTCCGCTTAAAGAAGAAAACTTCTTTGATAATAAATCATTAATCCCTAAACCATTAACAATCTTTGACAGCTCTGCTTCCATTTCATAACCGCCATTTAAAGCAAATTTTTCTTGCAATACTCCGTAGCTACTTAACAATTGATTAAGTGAACGATCATCTGAAATACTTGTCATCTTTACTTCTAGTTGCTTCATTTCACTTTCAATTTTTCTTAAGTCCTCAAACACTGTTAATAACACATCGCGACTTGTCATTTCTTCTGGGAAAGAAGGAATTTGAGCTAAATAACCGGTCTTTAATCCTTTCTTAAAATGAATAACCCCGCTATCCGGCGCTTCAATTCCTGTCAAAAGTTTAAATATACTTGTTTTCCCACTACCGTTTGCGCCAACTAATCCAACTCGACTACCTTGGTTAATTTGAAAAGATAAGTCTGTAAATAGTGTATTTCCACCAAACATTTTTGAAATTTTTTCTATACTACATGCAATCATTATGATTCTCCATTCTATTCACCGTACAAATTCCATAGAAAAAAGCCATGGATAGATAAACTCATCCATGGCTCTCAATAATGATTAATTAAAGTGCAATCGCACAAATTATCTTATTTTATGAAGTCGTAGGAAAGAGTACGTTTCGTTATTTGAGTTGATAAATTGTTAAAAAAGGACACACGTATCCCGTTAACAGTTAAAAACGCAAATTTCGCACGACAAAAATATAAAAATTCTACCATTTGCGCGCACACCATTTGAAAACGTAACATCTTCCCTACACCTCCTTTTCGTCCTAAATTTATCTAAATTATAAAATAACTTAGCATATTGTACAATACCTAATTTATTTGGTTATACTGATTTTGTGCATTAGTATTTACATTTTTTTATAAATTAATTAAAAATATTAGAAAACTAAATCGCCAAAAGAGGAGAAATAAAATGAAAAAATTATTACCCCATATTTATATTGAAAATTGTAAGGAAGTACTTGAATATTATAAGCAGGTTTTTGGTGGAGAAATCAAAAATACGCAAACAGGTGATGGAATGGAAATGTTCAAAGGTCATGAAGGAAAGTACATCCATGCTGAGCTCCATATAAATGATGATTGCGTTATATACTTTGCAGATGTTTTTAATCCTATAACTAAAGGAAACAATATTTGGACAATGCTTGAAATGAGTTCTGAGGAAGAGATTCGTTCTATTTATCAAACATTATCAAAAGACGGAGAAATTAAAATGGAACTTCAAGATACATTCTGGGGTGCAAGATATGCAGTCGTAACAGATCAATTCGGTCTTACTTGGGAGTTAAACTTAAGTAAAGGACATACGTCAGAATGATAAATAAAAAAGCGAAAACCTCCAATCAGGTTCTTCGCTTTTTATTTTTAAAGTTGTGTTAATATAATTGGTTCACCTTTTGTAACGACAATTGTATGCTCACATTGTGCCACTAAACTTTTATCAGGTGTTACAAATGTCCACCCATCACCTGATTCAATAATGTGGTCTGCGTTAGCTGAAACGAACGGCTCAACCGCCAACACTAATCCATCTTTCAGTAATGCCCCGTCCATTGGGTCAAAATAATTTAAAATATGCTGTGGCTTTTCATGGAGACTTTTACCAATTCCGTGCCCTGTTAAGTTTTCAATTACATTAAATCCGTTTTTACTTGCCTCATTAAATACAGCTCGACCAATTTGATTTTGTTTAGATCCTGCTTTTGTTTTTTTCATTGCTGCCCAAAATGCATCTTCTGCAGCTTTACAAAGTTTTTCCTTTAACAAATCACCTTTTCCAATAACAAATGAAATACCAGTATCAGCATAAAAACCATCTAATGCTGCAGATACATCTATATTTACTAAGTCACCTTCTTGAAGCACGCGATCACTCGGAATACCATGAGCTACTTCTTCATTGACACTAATACAAGTAGTTCCAGGAAAATCATATTCTTTTTGTGGTGCTGAAGTTGCACCATGCTCATCCAACACTTTTTTTCCAATTTCATCTAATTCTTTAGTTGTCATACCTGCCGTTGCTTTTTCTTTCATCTCTTCTCTAGCTAACGCAACAATGCGACCAATTTTTCGTAAAGCTTCTAGTTCTTGTTCATTACTTATAATCATTATATTTTTTACTCCTGATTCGTTATTGATATTTGTCTATCTATTATTATGCCATAATATTACTATGTTATAGTCTTTTGATTACTTATACAATGAATTTCTTTAATTAAGCAAAAAAAGAGGAAACCCATTTTTTTGTGGTTTCCTTAATGTTAATTGACTAGTTTTTTAAAATTGTTACCGTTACAGGTGTACTTGAGTTGTTGGCATTATCTAATTGAGAGGCAATAAAATAGACATTTCCAGATTGTAAAGTAGTTAGATTAAGATTCGTTGTAAACGTACCTTGTTCATTTACTATTGCAGAATTGGTTACAGTCGTTTTACCATCAGTTACGAATATTTTAATGATAGAACCGATTTCACCCTTTCCAGAGACTGTATAGTTCGCCACGTTATCTTGTTTAATTGAATCGAGAGCATTTAGTTCAGGAATTTTTGGTCCTTCTGTATCTTTCATAAATTTTGTTACTGATTCTAAACTCGTATTACCAGCAGTACTTGTTTGAATAGCTGTAACTGTGATTTCTCCACTTTGAAGGTCAGTTGTTTCGATTTCTACTTCAAAAGATCCTTTTGCATCAACTTCACCAATAGAACTAACGTCTATTATACCGTCACTTAATACAACTTCAATTTCAGAGCCAGCTTTTCCTAAACCTTTTACTTGATAAGTTGTTTGATCTGTATTTGCAGTAATATTTGATGGCTGGAATACTACTGGCTTGTTAGGCGATTTTGTTTCTTTCGTCACGTTAACTGCTACATTTTCTGTGTTTCCTGCTTTATCAACTTGTTTTGCTTGAATAGCTACTTTACCTTCAGCAAATTTATGTACATTCACATTTAATGAATAATTTCCAAATTCATCAACAATCGTTTTTCCCATTGCAATTTGCTTTCCACTTTGTAAAGTAATATATACCGTCGCTTTTGGGTCACCTGTTCCTGAAACAGGAAAATCGCTTACATTATACGAATTGATGAAGCCATCGTTCTCAATTGTCAATTCTTCTAAAAATGTATCTTTTAAAATAGATACATTTTTCAATTTTCCTTTGTTACCACTTACATCAACATTATATACAGAAAGTTTAAGCGCTCCATCTTTTAATTTTTGTGTATTAAGGAACGATTTAAAATTTCCTTTCTCATCTGTTTTCGCTTCAAATGTAATCTGGTTATCTATACTCTTTAATTGTCCGATTACTTTTGATTTTGGTTCTGCTACCCCTTTAACCTCAAACTTCTTTTGATTAAGTTTATTAATCGATTTTTGAACATAAACCTTAGGGATTGCAGGTGCTTTCGTATCTTTTACAGCTGACTGATTTGCTTTAATTGTTGTATTTGAAACACTAACTTCAGCATGAGCAAATCCAACCGTACATATCGCAAAGCTTGTTGCAAGTACACTACTAGCTAATACTTTTTTTAAAGTTTTCATTATATCCTCCTATTTTGCTCCATGCTCTTTTAATAGTTCTACAATTTCTTTATTATCATTTTCAATTGCCATGGCAAGAGGGGTAATTCCTAGGTCGTCTTGAATATTTGGGTCAGCTCCAGCCTCAACTAGTAATTTCGTAATTTCAAGTTCACCGTATTGAACTGAAATAATTAAAGGTGTATTTCCTAAATCGTCCTTTTTATTTGGATCTGCATCTTTTGAAAGAAGTTTGTTTACTTTCTTGGAATCGCCGTTTGAAATTGCTTCCATTAGGGAATCTACTGAATTTTGGTTATCTTTTTTAACTTCATTTTGTTGATTCTTATTTTTGTCGCCATTAAATGTTGACGGTCTTTCACCCGAGCAACCAGTTAGAACGATTAATAATAATGTAATAACTCCAATTACTATATTTTTTTTGTACAAAATCCTCATCCATTCTTTTTATAGTCTTGATTTTTTAAGCAAATATAGGAAATAGGGAGCACCTATTAATGCTGTAACTACACCAACTGGTATTTCTATCGGTGCCAAAATTGTCCGACCAATTAAATCACTTACAATGGCGAGTATTGCACCTAATAAAGCACTGATTGGTAACACCCATCTATGATCATTTCCTACTAAAAGTCTACTAAGGTGAGGAATGACTAACCCAATAAATCCGATCGGTCCAGAAACAGCTACCGCACTACCAGCTAATACAACTGTAATCATTAATAGAAAGATTCTACTTCTCTGAACTGATACACCTAAACTTGTTGCAATATCGTCACCAAGTTGAATTGCGTTAATACGTGCTGACATCATGATTGTAATGATGATTCCGACAATAGACCATGGAAGAATCATCATTACATGCTCCCATCCTCTGCCCCAGAAGCTTCCTGCTAACCAAACGATTGATGCTTCAATTTTTTTTGACGCAAATACAATCATCCCTGTTGTAGCAGCTTGAAATAGTGCATCAATTGCGATACCTGCCAATGCAAATCTTTCTTTACTAATACCATTCTTCCAAGCTACTAAGTATACTAAAACGCCAGCTACGGCTGAGCCGATAAACGCAGCAAGTGGTAAATATGCAATTGGTAGAGAAGGAATAAAAAACATAGATAGTACTGCTATAAAACTAGCCCCTGCAGTTATTCCTATAATATTTGGTGCCGCCAATGGATTCTGTGTAACCGCTTGTAAAAGTGTCCCAGCTATTGCCAAGTTCATTCCGACAAATACCCCAATTAATGTTCGAGGTAATCTATACTCCCAAATAATGATGCTTTCAACAGAATCATTTGGATGAATAAGAGCTTGAAAAGACTTCATAAATGGAATTTTAATATCGCCAAATTCTACACTTAATGGAATCAGTATGATTGTGGCCAATAAAAACATGATTAATAGAATCGCAGGTTTCTTATTTTGCATGACGATCTCCCTGCTTTCTAACTAAATAAAGGAAATATGGACAGCCGATTGCAGCTGTAAAAATTCCAACTGGCAATTCAATAGGCTGTACGATCGTTCTTGCTAGGAAATCACCAGCTAATAATATACATCCTCCAGTTAAAGCGCTAAAAGGAATGAGATTTTTATGGTCTGGCCCTAAAATCTTCCTAACTAAATGCGGAACGATTAAACCGATAAAACCTATGCTACCTGCTACTGAAACAGAGCTCCCTGCAAGTACAACAACAAGTATTGCCATAGTAATTTTTAATAGACCTACTTTAACACCTAATCCTTTAGCCATATCATCACCAAGTTCTAGTAGATTCATTTTTGAAGAAAGAGCCAGTGCCAAAAATAAACCAATTATTGACCAAGGTGCTATTAACATTAAATGAGACCAAGTTAAGCCATTTAGTCCTCCAACTAGCCAAGTATAGACCGAAGCTGCGTCTTCCCCGAGAAGAATTAAAATGCCGACAGTAATTGCATGTAAAAATGCACTTACAGCAACTCCGGCTAGTGTTAACCTAACTGGAGAAACATTTCCTTTCATGCTCAAGGTATATACTACAGCTCCTCCTAGGGCTGCACCAATAAATACTAATGGAGAGAACCATATATAAGGTAGACTGACTAAGAAATACTCAATGATGACAACCATTGTAGCTGCACCAGCTGTAATTCCTAATAGTTTTGGTTCTGCAAGCGGATTTTTTGTCATACTTTGCATTAATGCCCCACTTACGGCAAGATTTGCACCAATTAAAAATGCCATCATTGCTCTTGGCAAGCGTAAATCCCAAATAATTGTTCTTGCTTTTGAACCATCATCTGACATCAAAACATCTAGTATTCTATTAAATGGGACGTTAACAGTTCCGTACATTAGAGAAACAATTACAAGTGAAGTACAAATGAAAAGCAATACTAAGAAAAAATAATATTTTTTATGCACTTATTTGCATCCTTTCAAGTTTAGTAGCGTGAAAGGATACTAGTTGCTTCCTTAACGATTAATTTTGCAGCTAATGGACCACGGCTACGAGACCACAGATCACGGTTTACTTGAACAACATGTTTATTTTTAACTGCTTTTAACTTTGGCCAAATTGGATTTTTAGAAACATCCTTTAAATCACTTTTACCAGGATCTACATATGCAACAATTAAATCTGGATCAATTGAAAGAATTTTTTCTAAATTAACCGTTTGAAAGTCTGAATACTCTCCACCACGTTCTTTATAAGCATAATTTGCTTTTAATGCAGTAAAAATAGTTCCTGAAAAAGAATTATCTTGCCAAACATTTATTCCACTTTTATTAACAAAAAATCCAAGTACGTCGATATTTTTGTCTTTTAATTTAGCTTTTGATTTATTTAATTCACTGTCAAATGAGTTTACAAATGATTTTGCCTGCGCTTTTTTCCCCATAATATCACCTAGAGTCATTAATTGACTCATAGATTCCTTATAGCTGTTTGCTCTAAATCCTACAACTGGAGATATTTTTTGAAGTTTTGAAAGGATTGCTTTATGAAATTCATAATCTTGATCGATAATAATTAAATCTGGTTTTAAAGCTGTAATTCTTTCTAGACTTGGCGCACTTAATGTACCAACTGACTGAACGCCTTTCAATTTATTTTTTAAGTACACAGGTGTTGAGTTTGAATTCGAAATTGTATATCCGACAGGTTTAACCCCTAAAGTTAGTACAGCATCAGTACCTGCCATGCTTAATGTAACAATTTTTTTAGGAATTCCTTTTAAAGTTACAACCCCTAATTCAGTTTTAAACTTACGAGTTTTTGTTGCAGCATCAGCTGTATTCCCATTAAATAATGATGTAAATAATAAAATGAATGATAGCAATACAGTAAGTAATGTTGTCTGTTTTTTATGTAACATTTATTTTTCCTCCGTTTTTTATATTGATAACGATAACCGTTCTCAGTATAATGCTTGAATATTTAGACAGTCAATATATTTTTGTAAATATTTTGAAATATCTTGTAGATTCATGTAATATTTTTAACCAATTCGTAATAAATCTATAAAAGATCTTTTCTTAATCTATTAAATGGAAATACAAAAAAGAGCCTCAAATCGCTTGAGACTCTGTGTGAAGTACTTTTTGCTATTAAAAAAGGAAAGTGACTCATTTCCGATTCAGAACGCTCGCATTCCATCGGGCCGAAATTTAACCTTGGAATGTATAAGGTGCAGACGACTTTAATAAGCTTTTTATACCTTGTTTATGAAATGGCATTAATTGATTCGCTGTTTCAATATCTATCCATTTAATTTGAAATATTTCATCAGGATATTGGATAGAAATATCTCCGCCAATTATCTTTGCAGAAAATGTAATTAATAAAGCATGATGATCCCTTTCCGGGAAAAATGCTTCATTAATAGCGACAATATGATCTACTTCAACTTCTAACCCTGTTTCCTCTAACGTTTCCCTAACAGCTGCTTGCTTTAACGTTTCGTTTGGTTCCACTGCACCTCCTGGCAATGTCCAAATTAGATTTTCATTTTGGACCATTAACACAGTGTTTTCAGCTTCATTATAAATAAGAGAATATACGACATTCACATTCTTCATTTTTCTTTCTCCTTTTAAAAGCAACAATTCAAATTGAACCGTTCAATCTTTATTTTTCTATATGTCTCTCATATACCAAGTACGAATACAATCGATATAAAATTGGAAATACCATAAAAATAGTTAAAAAGATCATCGTATCCTCTTTAATAAATAAACTAATAATCAAAACGATTAAGGCAAAAAAAGCGAGTAGATTACCCGAAAATCCATTGACTGGTTGATTATTTAAAAATAAAGTCTTAATCCCTTTTAAATCCTTTGCGTAACAATCCTCATGATATGGAATCACTTCAAATAATATTGTGGCGGTTACTAGATCATCTCTTACTTTTATTTCTTTTAAACACTTATCACAATAGATTTGCTTCAGAGGAATCTCTCCTTAATAAATAATAAGCCCTAGCTTTTATTTAAAATATTGAATCACTTTCCCTTTGCCTTCATTAACTTCTATCTCAGCAAAAGCACCATTGATGAAAGTAATTTGAGGAGGTACATGCCCACAATCAATTTCAGTAATTACTGGAATACCTAGCTCCTTACTAAATTCGTGATAAACATCTTCTATTGTGTAATTTTCCACTGTTTGATTAGCTGGACTGCGTCCGAATAAAATGCCTGAACAATTTTCAAACCATCCTGCTAATTTCATTTGTACCAAGGATCTTCTTAAGTCTGTTGTATTTAATTCACAGTTTTCGAAATACCAAATAACTGCTTCATTTGGTATGAACTTTTCTCTAAATGCTTGAACATCTCCATAAGGAGTTCCAATTAAATGTCTAATAATATCAACACAGCCACCGAGTAAACGTCCTTTAATTGTTTCTTTTTTATGAGAAACTGTCTTCCAGTAAGTTTCCTCAGTTAAATGAAAGACACATGGAGAAGGATCAACATGGTTCCATTCTTTTTGGAATCGATCAGAGGAGTATTGCGTAATAGAACCTTCTCTTTTTGTTGAAAGGACAGATTCCCACATTGCTGTAGTTTCATCAGAAAATTCTCCTCTTAAATCTAATAAGTTAGTACCATGTGCTGTAGCTATACCTGTTTTCAATGTGATTGCTAATAGAAGGCTACTTGTATCCGAATAGCCTAATAGCCACTTATCTTTAACATTCTCATAATCTATTAGATCAATCATCTCAATTGCTAATTCCCCACCCCATGGCGGAATAATGAAATCAATATCATCGCTTTTCATCATTTGATTAAACTCCAAAGCTCTTTTTTCTGCAATTGCTGATTTAGCTTTATCTTGAGTCCAAACCGTTTCACCACAAATTACTTTGAAGCCATAGTCTTCCATACGACGACAAGCTTGCTTAAATATATTATGCAAATCTAATGGTACTCCAGACGATGGAGCTGTTACACCAATCGTTGAATTCTTCTCAAAAACCGGATATTTAATCATATGATCACCTATTTGCTTTTAGTTGATTCTATTAAAATCTAATTCTATAAACAAGACTTTTTTTGTTTTTTTTAGAAAAAATTTCCTTTTCCGAACAAAAAACCTCTAATGTAACTGAAACATTGAGGTTTATACACATGTATATTGAGTTTTAGATTAGTTTCTATAAACGATATTTCCATTAACAAGCGTAGCTTTAACGTTTAATTCTTTATCAATCAAGACGATATTTGCTTTTTTCCCACTCTCTAAGCTACCTACTTCATGATCAATTTTTAGCAGTTTTGCTTGATTAAGACTGACCATAGGTAGAATCCTTTCGAGTGGAATGCTTAGTACATCTTTTACATTCTTTAGACATTCCATTAAATTTGTTGTACTCCCAGCCAAAGAACCTGTTTCGACGGTCCTTGCAATTTTATTTTCTACTTTTACCGCTAAAGCTCCAAGGGAATACTGACCATCGGGTAAATCTGCTGCGGCCATGGCATCGCTAATTAATAATATGTGATCATTCCCTTTTGACTTATAAAGTAGCTTAATTGCACCAGGATGTACATGCTGCAAATCAGCAATACACTCACAATAACATAGATCATTCGTAAGTACTGCTCCAACACAACCCGGGTCACGATGATTAAATCCTCGCATTCCATTATAGGTATGAACAGCGATCCTCGCTCCCTGTTCAATCGCCTTATTCGTTATATCATAGTCCGCATTCGTATGCCCTATCGAAACATGAACCCCTTTTTCGGTTAAATACTGTATCGCTTCAATTGCTAGTTCCTTTTCAGGAGCAACCGTCATGACTTTAATCGTATCGTTTGAAACCTCAATTAACTCAGTCAGCTCACTCAAGGAAAGTTCTCGCATAAATTTAATTGGATGTGCTCCACGATATTCAGGTGTAATATATGGCCCCTCCACATAAGAACCTATGATTTCTGCGCCACTTGTTTGCCCAATAGCTTCGCTGACAATCTTTACTGCGTTCTTAATCATTTCAAAATCATGGGTTAGCGTTGTTGGCAAAAATCCAGTTACCCCATGGCGGACAAGTGAAGTAGACATTTCTTGCAAGGAATGAATACTTCCATCCATTGTGTCATTGCCAGCAAGACCGTGTATATGAAGATCAATCAAACCAGGGATGGCTGCGTATCCAGAGAAGTCCAAAATCTCACAAGTAGGCTTTTTCGTTGTAATGTCAATTATTTTCCCAGCTTCAATTACTATATAACCGGTATTGATGACTTGTTGATGAGCGTAAACGTCTTTCGCCTTAATCGCTATCATTTCATTCCCTCCCATCTATAAAAAGCACCTTACAGACTAAAGGCAACACCACATAGCGATGCTGCCTTTGTACTGAAACAAATTATACTTGTAAGTGACTTAATCTTTTTAATGTTAAGAAGCATGCTCCGTACATTCCTGCATCATTTCCTAAAGCAGAAGGAAATACTAAGTCCTCCTGATTTTGATAAATAGGCATCATTTCCTTCTTAATTTCCTTGTTGATATCTTGTATAAATTGTTCAGTTTTCTCAGCAATACCGCCACCGATTATGATTGCCTCTGGATTTAGTAGATGTGCTACATTCACCAATCCTATACTAATATAAGATACAAATCTCTTATATACCATAGAAGCAATTGCATCCTTTTCATTTACTAACTGGAGAATTTGTTCTCCAGAAACATTTTCCAATACGACACCTTGTTTCTTTTTTTCCTCAATATAATCATTTACGAAAGCAGACGTAGCGGCATAGCGTTCATAGCAGCCTTTTCGACCACATCCGCAAGGTCGTCCATTTGCGACGATAACCGTGTGTCCTAACTCACCAGCTAAATGATGGGATCCATTAACAATCTTCCCATCTACAATGATTGAACTACCTATTCCAGTTCCTAATGTTAAAAAAACAACATTTTGCTTCCCTTGAATGGCACCCTTCCACTGTTCACCTAAGCAGGCGCTTTTCACATCGTTTTCAATGACTACTGGTAACGCCATTGTTTTGAATAAAATGTCAGCTAATTTCATTCCGGAATAACCTGGTAGATTATTAGAAAAGAGTATTTCCCCCTTTTTATGATCAACCAGACCACAAGAGGAGATGCCGATTCCAGCTATTTTAAAATCATTTTGAAGTAGTTTTACCTTCTCAATAATTAGTTCAGGAAGTAACGTCTGAATATCATGTTTAGGGGTTAGTGCCTTATCTTTAAACATCATTTGACCTTTTTGATCGATTAGACCATATTTGATAAATGTACCACCGATATCAAAACAAATAATATAATCCAACCTATACACCCCCCGTTATTTCCTTCACCTGGATGAAGTTCAAAAAGTAATGTACTTGCGATAAATCAATTTCCCCTGTTCTCTCAGTTGAAGCATTTGACATTCCGCAGGCACATGCCCACTTTAGTACTTCTTCAATTGAATAGCCCTTTGAATGGGCGTAAGTGAATCCGGCGAGCATACTATCTCCTGAACCTACTTGATGAACTGACGTCAAGGTCGGAATATTTGCCTGAAGAACTCTGCCACTACTTATTAATAGTGCACCTTGTTTTCCTAAAGAAAGAAGGACGAATTTTATTCCCTTCTGACAAATGGCCCGAGCATGTAGCATCATTTCCTCTAAGGTAGCATCCTTTTTTCCAATCAACTTACAAAATTCTTCGCTATTAGGTTTTATTAAAAAGGGATTTCCTTGAACTCCCTTTTCTAAGGCCTCATTGCTTGCATCTAAAAGCAAGTACTTCCCTTTTTGTTTCGCCTTCTCTGCCAGCTGTAGGTAAAAATCCGATGACAATCCATTTGGCAGACTCCCAGAAACAACAATGTATTGATTGGTTTCAAGGATCTTATCAAAATTCATCAAAAACTCTTCTCTTTCATTTTCCTCTATCACTGGACCTTGTTCAAGAATTTCTGTATGACCTTCGCTTGATTCAATCGCTAAACAAAATCTTGTGTTACCCTGGATTGGTACAAACTGATTGATTAATTCCCATTTAGGGAATTGCTCAGCGATCCATTCACCGCTTTTTCCCCCTAGAAATCCTGTGCAGGTTACTTTAACTCCTAATTGTGATAATACACGGGAAACATTTAATCCCTTTCCTCCTGCAGTTTTATCCACTATGGAAACACGGTTCACCTCATCCAACTGAAAATCTGGAAGATTGTATCGAATATCTATGGCTGGGTTACATGTAACTGTTGCAATCATTCTACTAACCTCGATTCACACTACCACACATTTTGATTTTATCGGCAACGACTTTTTTCATTTCAATAACTGCTTCTTGAAAATAATACCTTGGATCATTTGCATCAGGGTGTTCTTGTAAATATCCACGAAGTCCTTTTACGAAAGCCATTTTTAATTCAGTAGCAATATTTACTTTGCAGATACCTCTATCGATTGTTTTTTGAACTAATTCATCTGGCAAACCTGAAGCGCCATGAAGTACTAGCGGAATATCAACTTCCCTTTGAATGGCAGCCAAACGATTAATATCTAATTTGGGTTCTCCTTTATAAAGCCCGTGAGCAGTACCAATTGCGACAGCAAGTGAATCAATTCCAGTTCGAGAAACAAACTCCCGAGCCTGCATCGGATTTGTATAAATCTGATCCCTCTCATCGACTTCCAAGTCATCTTCTATCCCACTAAGCCTGCCAAGTTCCGCTTCAACTGCTACGCCAAATGGTGCTGCATACTCCACTACTTCATGAACAATCCTAACATTTTCCTCAAATTCATAATGCGATGCATCAATCATGACAGATGTAATACCCATTTGGATCAAACTTTTAATATCCTCAACGTTTTCATGATGATCCAGGTGGAAACAGATTGGAATATCATAGCTTTTTTTAGAGGCTTCCATCATTGCAATTAAAAAATCCTGGCCAATATAACGCACAGTACTTGGTGTAGCAGCGATCATAACCGGAGACCGTAGCTCTTGTGCAGTTTCTAAAACAGTTTTCATCGTTTCTAAGTTATGAACATTAAAAGCTGGTACTGCGTAACCCTTTGACTGTGCATCTAATAGAATCGCACTTCTTGAAGTAATCATGATAAATCTCCTCCATTTTTCGACTCATTCGTATAAGGGTGGATGGTAACCCCTTTTACAACTCTATTAACAACGCCTGATGGTGATGGATTATCTGGAGAAAAACCAAGATTAATAGATTTATACATAGCAAAGGTTTGTGCATATAAGATGTATGGGAAAGTAAGTAAAATATCATTATTAATCTTCGGAAGATCCACATGATAGAAAATATCACAATGATTTACAGACATTTCATCCTTAATGGAGGATATCGCCACAACTTTACCTCTATCTGTTTCTCGATAGATTTCTTCTAATATATCGAGATCGTATTGTCTAGTATAGGAGTGACTTGATAAGAACACGAATACAATCGTATCTTTATCTAAAATTGATTTCGGACCATGGCGGAAACCTAAGGAAGTATCAAAAGAAGATGGAATCGTTCCACCTGTTAATTCTAATAATTTTAAAGAAGCTTCTCTTGCTAATCCTTCGAACACACCAGACCCCAAATAAACAACCTTTGAAAATGTAGAGGCAGCTAGTTCTTTTACACTTTTTTCACTTTCACTGATAATGGAATTTCCAGCCTGAACAATGTCATCAAGCGTTGTTTCCAATGTATGAATATGTTTAACATGAGAAAGCAGTAATACAGAAAGAAGCATAGTCGTAAAACTACTTGTCATCGCAAAACCTTGGTCATTTGCTTCCGTTGGCATATAAATGACTAAGTGATTTGGATCATTTTTCTTCTTCACAGCTAAAAGGCCATCTGGATTACATGTAAAAATAATACCGTAAAAATCTTTTATGATTTGCTCTCCTAAGTTAACCGCCGCTAAGCTCTCTGGGCTATTCCCTGAACGTGCAAAGGAAATCATAATTGTTGGAAAAGTTTCGTCTAAAAACGAGTCAGGATTTGAAACAATATTCGTAGTTGCAATACTTTCTACCACTATTTTTTTGTTATTCACGATTCCTTTTAGATGCGGAAGGATCGTATCACCTACAAAAGCTGAAGTCCCAGCACCAGTTAAGATGATACGTAATTGTTCATGCTTATTTTCAATACTCTTTAAAAATGAAAAAATCTGGTCTCTATGATATAAAATAATTTCCTTCGTCTCGTTCCATAATCTTGGTTGCTGGGCTATTTCTTTTGCTGTATGGTTGGCACCTACATTCGTTCTCTCGAATTCACTTGATTTTAATAGCTCCATTTTTACTCCTCCTACTAAACAGTTAATGTCGTCATTACCAGTTAAATTGAAATAGATACATAATGTATCTATTTCAGTTCAACCGTATAAGTAAATTTGTCACCTCTAGCAATAGAAATCGTATATTCAATCACTTTGCTTTGGTCATAGGTAACACGTTTTAACATAAGACATGGTGCACCTTCATTTATGTTTAACATGTCTGATTCCACATTATTAGCACTAACAGCCATAAAGCTCTCCAATGCTTTAGAAATTTTCACATTATACTGCGAACGAAAAATTTCATACATTGGTGTTTGCTCTAATTCCTGACTTGAAAGATTTTTAAACTCATTGACTGGAACATAAGATGTTTCGTATAACATCGGATCCTGGTCAGCAAGTCTTAATCGAACAATCTTAAATACTTCCTCTTCAACCGGTAGATCCATCACTTTTGCAATTTTATGATCGCAAAATATTTTCTCAAATGAAACGACCTGAGTGGTTGGAAGTTTTCCGACTTTTTTCATCTCTTCTGTAAAACTATAAAACTTCACAAGGCTTTGATTATGTGTTCTTGGTGAGACATATGTTCCTTTACCATGAACCTTATAAATAAACCCCTGTTTTTCCAATTCCTGCATTGTTTGCCTTACAGTTGTACGGCTCACTCGGTAGGAATCACATAATTCTCGTTCAGATGGTAGTTGATCATTTTCAACAAGCTCACCTGATTCGATTTTTTCTAATAAAATATCCATTAATTGATAATAAAGAGGAAGTCGAGAATCCTTTTCTACCATGATATGCTCCTTTAGGTGGTATCTTTGTCATAACCAGTTATTAATAAGTATATTATACATAATATTGAAAAAGTTACCACATTTTGTCGCAGTAGATTTTTTTATAAAACTTCCTCTTTCATTTCTTTCAAACTTTCCACATATTCCTTTAATGATACCATTGCTCCTGTTACTCTTGATTCCTCAGCTGCATAAGCAATCATGTGACTTTGCGCAGAAACAAAAGCGGATGTTAAACTGCTATTGCTTTTCTGTTTTACACTTTGAATGAAGTCCGCCATTATACTTGTATCTGCCCCCATATGACCTCCATCTACTGTTTCAGGATGGATTATTTCTTTTTTCCCTGAAAAATAGTTGATTTCGAGCTCATTTTTTGCGTCATTACCATTAATTTCACCCTTTGTACCCATAATTTTAAAGTTTCGGAATGTCTCCTTTGTAAAAGCAGACATGGTAAAGGCAACTGTCACATCATTATCAAACAATAAATTCACTACTTGATGGTCAACTACATCGTTATCACAATGATACACACAGCGACCATATGGACCTTCTTGAATCGCCTTCAGTCTACTTTCTATACTTGAATCTGCCGAAATGACATTAGCTGGCCAAACATCACGATCGTGTAAATACCATTTGGCAGCTGAATATGGACATTCTTTTTCCACCTTACATCCATCCAAACAGCGATATGTAGAGCCTTCTGGAGCGTTTTCCTTTTTAAAATAAGATAAGCTTCCATAAGAAGAAACACTTTTACATTCTTTACCAATCAACCATGCCAACATATCCATATCATGACAGCTTTTTTGAAGGATCATCGGGCTTGATTCATCTGAATTGCGCCAGTTACCGCGAACAAAGCTATGTGCTTGATGAAAATAACCAACATTCTCATTCCACTGAATGGATACAATTTCACCGATTGCTTTTTGATCAATGACCTCTTTTAATGCTTGATAAAATGGAGCATATCGCATCACATGACAAACCGTTAATAGGGTATTATGTTTGCGAGCTGCTTCGGCAATTTTTAATGTCTCATGCGGAATCGGTGACATTGGTTTCTCTAGCAAAATACTATATCCTTTTTCAATAGCTTTCATGACAGGTTTAAAATGATCCCGGTCTGGACTGCAAATTAAGAGTGCCTCACAAAGTTGTTCTTTTTCTAATAGCTCCGTCCAATCTTCAAATCTCATATTCTCTGGAATATTATGCGTTTCAGCAAATTTCTCTCGCTTTTCTTTATTGGGTTCAGCTACTGCAATGAATTGAATTTCATGTGGATATTGAAGAGCATACGATCCATATGCATAAAAACCCCTACTTCCCGCTCCGATTATAGCTGCTTTCATCATCAGTTTCCTCCTAGCTTTATGAAATCTTTTATTTTCCGCCTGTTATGGCAATTCCTTCAATAAATTGCTTTTGCAGAATCATAAATAAAATAAGCATTGGTAAGATTGCTAAAAAAGATCCTGCCATTAAAACCGGATAGTTTGTTAAATATTGGCCTTGCAACGAAGACAAACCTACTGATAGAGTCATAGATTCTGGTGAACTATTAACAATCATTGGCCACATTAACTCATTCCAGCTCCAAAGAGTTGTAAAAATTCCTAAAGCAACTAAACCTGGTTTTGCTAGAGGTAGCATAACTCGCCAGTAAATTTGGAAGTGGTTACATCCATCCAGTCTAGCCGCTTCTTCTAACTCCTTTGGAAGCCCCATAAAAAACTGACGTAATAAGAATGTACCAAATGCACTAAATAAACCAGGAACTACAACGGCTTGCAAAGTATTTAGCCATCCTAATTTCACCATAATCATATATTGCGGTAGTAAAAAAACTTGCCCTGGTACCATTAAAACAGATAATGCTACTAAAAACAGAACATTTCTACCTGGAAATTCTATCCTCGCAAACGCATAGGCAGCTAGTGAACATAAAAATAGTTGGCCAGCTGTCCGAAGTACAGTAACAATTAAGGTGTTAAGCATAAATTTGAAAAAAGGAAGCAATGTAAAAACTTCTTTATAATTTTCCCATTGTAAATCTTTTGGAATGATGACAGGTGGAACATGGATCGACTCCGCATAAGTCTTTAATGAAGTTAGGAACATCCAAATAAAAGGTAAGACCATCGCAACGGCGCCGACGATTAGGATGATATGGATTAGTAGTGTTTTACTTGTAATAAGCTGTCTCGTTTTTTCCAATGGTTACTCCTCCTTTAATCATAATGAACCCATTTTTTCTGTAAAACCATTTGAATCGCAGTTATGATGAGAATAATAATGAGTAATAGAACAGCGATTGCGGCTGCATAACCTTTATCGTTTAACACGAATGCATGCTGATAAAATAAGTACACAATTGATTGCGTTTTTTCCAATGCTGTACTGCCTTTACCAATCATCATGAAAATTAAATCAAACACCTGAAATGCCCCAATAAAAGACATAATCGTCACGAAGAAAATGACTGGAGAAAGTAATGGAAGGGTTATTTTAAAGAACACCTTGATTGGACCTGCTCCATCCATCTCCGCTGCTTCGTAATACGTCTTCGGTATTCCCTGCAAACCTGATAAGAAAATGACTACGTTATAGCCAATTCCACTCCAAATCGCAACTACAATGATCGAATATAATGCAATTTTCGGATCACTTACCCATTGTGGACCCTTTATTCCAATAAGAGATAAAAGATAATTTAGGAGTCCATAATCTGAATTATACAGCCATCTCCACACCATAGCGATCGCAGCAGGCATTGTAATAACCGGTAAAAAATATAATGTTCGATAAACCGATTTCCCTTTAATTTTCTGGTTTAAGAGAACTGCTACTAAAATAGAAAGGAAAATGCCAATTGGAACTGTAAATAAAATATAAATGCCAGTATTCTTGAAAGACTGTAAAAGGTTAGCATCATCTACCATTCGTTTGTAGTTGTCTAATCCCGTCCATTCATACTGCCCAAATGCTCCCCACTCTGTAAAACTAAAGTAAATCGTTTGAAGAATTGGCCACAAATAAAATACTAATAAGCCCAGCATAGTAGGAGCAATCATTAGATACGCCCAAAAGAAATCGGAACGCTTTTTTGTCTTGCTTAAGTTTGGTGCCTTCAATTTTCTTCTTTTCGCGTTTACTTCAACTTGTAGAGGAATTTCCTTCACTATACTCCCTCCTTTTTAAGGAAAATAAAGAGAAGAAACTACTTCTCCTCTTCATTTTTTCTAGTTCTTAGATAGTGCCTCATTTGCTTTTTTCGTTAATTCTTTTACAGCGTCTTCTACACTTTCTTCCTCGCTCCAGGCCTTTTTCAGAATATCAGTTTCGTACTGCCAAATTTCTCCTGTATTTTCCACACTTGGTAATGGGACAGAATAATCAACACCATCGATAAATGCTTTAAGATTCAAATTTGGAACAGATTGTAACCAAGCATCCTGGGTACCGTTGTAAGCAGGAATTACCGTTCCTGTTTTTGCATATACTTCCGCTGCTTCTTTAGAACCTAAAAACTGCACAAACTTCCAAGCCGCATCTTTATGCTTTGTATTTGCAGCAATCACATTAGATAATCCATGAATCGCAACAGCACGTTGCTTTCCTTTTGGAACAACCGCGACATTTAAGTCAGGATTTTTCTTATATTCTGGAACCATCCAAGGCCCATCAAACATCATCGCAATTTTACCTGAAGAAAATAGTTCAGAAGCCGCTGTTTCCGTCATTTGAGCTTGTGTTGGAGAAAGCCCATCTTCAATAAAGCTAATATTATATTTTAATGCCTCAATCGCTTCAGGTTGATCAAATCCAACAGACTTACCATCCTCAGAAATAATATGACCACCATTTTGCCAAATGAAATCATAATAGCCACCTTGATTACCCATTAAAGCAGCATAGCCCCAAATACCCTTATCTTTATTTGTTAGCTTCGTAGCTACTTCTTTTAACTTGTTCCAGTCCCAAGTATCATCTGGATACGGTACACCTGCTTCATCAAAAATCTTTTTGTTATACCATAAACCTGTTGTATCAAAATCTTTTGGAATTCCATATACTTCATCATCAACTGTGTAAAGATCAATTAACGACTTCGGATAATTATCAAAGCTATAATCATCTTTTTTAGCCATGTCGTTTAGTGGGAGAATGACTTTACCTTTTGCATATTGAACAACATGCGGGCCATTCATCCATAACACATCAGGCAGTGCCCCACCTGTCGCAGCTGTTTCAAGCTTTTGGAAATACTGCGCATAAGGAGTCAGCTCAGTCTTCACTTTAATATCAGGATTTTTTTCATTAAATAATTTTATAATTTCTTCAATTGCAGGGACTTGCTTTTTATCCCAAAATCCATAAGTAATCTCGACTTTTCCATCACTTGATGTTTCATCACTAGAACTACATCCTGCTAACCCTAGTAATCCCAACGCCAATGTTAAAATCATAATAAGCCATTTTTTCATCTTTTTTCCCTTCCTTCTTATGAAAGTTTAATAGATTTCAAACCTAATAAAAACCATCTCATCACGATGTTATTACCAGTAGTATTGTAAAGGCTTACAAAAATGTCTTACAGTAACTTTAGTTTCAGTATATGGATCAGCACCTCCTAGTAGCAACATAGTAATGACGTCATTACCAGTTGATGATAGTATAACACCTCTTTTTCAAATCCAAAATACCTTTTCATCATTTTTATCTGAAAATTAAATCGACACATTTCATCATTATTCTCAAAGACTTACATTTGTAGTAGTTCAGTCGTTGCTCTTTTTTATCAACACAACACCTTACTATTCCTGTAGTTAATAATTCATTCTCTAATGTAAAAACCTCTAATGTTCAATAGACACTAGAGGTTTTTCATGACCATTAAAAAATCTTTCGCTGCTGGCGATCGTCTTTTACGATTTCTACTGCTTCTCTGAATCTTTGTGAATGGATGATTTCACGCTCTCTTAAAAATCTTAAAGAATCATTTAAATCCGGATCATCAGACATATCAATAATCCATTGATATGTGGCACGTGCTTTTTCTTCCGCTGCAATATCCTCGTATAAATCAGCAATTGGATCACCTTTTGCTTGAATATAAGCTGCAGTAAATGGTACACCATCTGAATTATGGTAGAACAAAGCGCTATCATGCGCTGCATAGTGTGCATCTAACCCTGCTGCCTTCATTTGGTCAGGAGTTGCATCTTTTGTTAATTTATAGATCATCGTAGCAATCATTTCCAAATGTGCAAATTCTTCCGTTCCAATATCAGTTAATAGTCCGATTACTTTATCAGGTATTGTATATCTTTGGTTTAAATATCTTAAAGCGGCAGCAAGCTCTCCATCTGCTCCACCATATTGTTCAACTAAAAATTTAGCTAACATTGGGTTACATGTACTTACTTTAACTGGATATTGTAATTTCTTTTGATAGATCCACATCAGATTCTCCTCCTTCTAAACTTGCCATGGCCAAGGGCCTTTACCCCAGCTCCAATTCTCATCAGAGAAACTATTTCCAAATTGTAAAAGTGGACCGTATTTAGCTTCAAAATTAGCCTCAATTTGTTTTTTATACTGAGCGTACTGATTAAATTGATTAATAGCATTCGTATCATCTGGGTGTGTATCTAAGTATAAAGTCAATTCGACTAGGACAAAATCAACTGCTTGTAATTCTTCTAGTTCTTGATAGTATTCCGGTGGAAAGGGATTTGTCATCTTTTTTACCCCCTTGCCTTATAAGGATTGTCATAAAAATCATAGAAAACTTTCCAAAGCGTACCTTTTTGCAATGCTTCCTTATATGGAAATTGTTCTAAATTTGGTGGTTGAAATCCTAAATAAAGATTTGGAGGAGTCGAATAGAATTTCTGCCCGATTGGTGGACAAGGATCATTTGGCCCGTGAAAAACAGTATATGCTTTAACATGGGTAAATGAAGGTATATTATTTTCTTTTTGATTATCGTTCAAAGTGATCACTCCTTTGAAGGTAAATACATCAACTATTTCACTATATTCATAGATCTTCAAATTAATGAAAAAGAAATGGATTTATTCGTGAAACGACCTAGTATTTACTTCATAGGCAGCACGAATGCCTGATTCAACAGCTCCTTCAATCCAAGCAGGTGCAGATGAAGTGTGCTCTCCAGCAAAGTGAACTCTTCCCTCTGGCGTGTAAATATGAGGTGAGAGCTCTTTATTTTGTTCAGGTTTAAACATTGAAAAAGCACCACCAGCGTATGGATACAATGCCCAACTATGTGTGTAACCCGTAATATATTCTGTATAAACTTGGTCCCCATGAATCGTTGCCAAATCTTTTAACGCATTTAAAATACGATCTTGTTCTGACATACTATCCCAAATTAATGCATCATCTTCCCAAGTGTAGCTTGCTAGTACAATCCCGGAACCATTAATCCCATTATGATTACTAGGATAATAAGCGAATCGAATTGGTAGATCTGTCGTAAGCTTCCCTCCAAGGATTCCTTCCTTCTCCCAAAATCTTGACTTAAATTGTAACCCAATCTTTGTTGAGGCTACATAATGTAGCTCTCGAATTGCTTTCCATTTGCTATATGAAAATGAATCACGTGGGTAAACATTAATAAAATTAAGTAAGGAAAATGGAATTGTAATAATCGCATAATCCCCTGAAGTTTCAAAAGATTTATGTGTAGTATAATGATCTGAATGAATCGTAACTTGGTGATTTTCTTGGACGATTTTATTCATTTTTTGACCAAAATATATATGTTCTTTCAATTTTCCATGGAATTTGTGAGCTAATTTATCATTCCCACCAGTAATTTCATAAAACTTAATATCTTTCGTCAACAAAACAATAAACTCTCTTAATATTGCTGTAAAAGCAAGCTCTGGAAATCCTTCCAACCCTACAAGCACTTTAACTTTTTCTACCGCTCCAGGAGAAAGAGGCTCACCTACAGGGTTATAACGTAAAAAAGAGTCCATCGAATAACGATCTAATTCTTCAATTACTTTCTCCCAATTTTCTTCAGGGTTTTGATTAATATAATCTATTACTGGTTTAATTGATCTTTCTATTAAAGAATCTACATTTATTCCTTTTTCATTTTCAGTCACATGATAACCTAACATATCTGGATTTTTTTCATACTTTTTTTGAATTGTTTTTATACCATTCGCAAATATAACATCATCTGATTTTCCGTTAATAAATTCATTGATTTCTAGACCGAATTTTTTTATATACGCCAAAACAAGATGATGGGTAGATGGTATTCGCATTGCACCTAGCTCAAGATATTGGTCATTAATAAATGGATTTCTTTTTGTATAAATGCGACCTCCAGCTCTCCCATTTGCTTCTAAAATAACAACATCATGCCCAGCTTCTTTCAGTAAAGAAGCTGAAACTAATCCCGCAATACCTGCTCCTACAATAATAATTCTTTTAGGATTAGTTGTTTTTTCTAAACCATGATGAATACAAGAAAGCATCTCTTCTTTTGACAAAACCTTATTAGATGTACGATTCATGTCTTCTCTCCTAAAAAAAATATAATTTAGTTCAAAAGAATCTTATTCACTAAAATATTTCAATAGAAGGTTTTTTTACAATATTCATTAAAAATTTTTACTTTTTCTAACAAAAAGGAGGTTTATAATAAAAATTTATTACAATGCATATAAAAAGATGATTTTTGTAGCATTAAAAAAGGCAATACCATTTCGGTACAGCCTTTCATCGCTAGAACGTGTTACTTATGAAAACTTGTTATAAAAATATAACCTAATATTACATTCGAAAGAACTGTTGATTTTGCTTGTAGTAGCTCCACCGCTACATATTGCCATAACTGTAAAAAGGGTATGTGATAATGTATATACGTATAACCAGAAAGATATAAAGCTGGAATCCCTAACACAATGAGCTTCGTCACATTTATTTTCCAATTCCCCTTTTTCTTCCGTTCAGCTAATAATTGTGGCAATCCAAGACATAAACCAATCGGAACGTATAAGAAAGATAATATAAATATATAGTCTGAGTAGTCATAAGTCTCAGCTGCAATTTTCTGTATATGATTATTAATAGATAAACAACCTATTGAAATTCCGTACAATAAGATTAAAAAAAACAGGTATTTAAAAGATTTATAAAAAATCATTTCATCCCTCCTTCCGTTATATTTATTTCTTTGTAGCGCTTGAAAGTACTTTAAATTGTTATGATAAAGTCAAAATGCAAGTGATATTTAGTAACGAAAACACCACATCATTATTAAATGAAGAACATCCACTTTTACATTGTTCAAAAAACAAAAAAACACTCACCTATTTGTGAGTGTTTTTTATTCTTATCATTTAATGAATTATTCTTTTACAAATTCTTTCGTACTTCTAACAGTATCTATTGGGCGTACCATACTTTCAATTTCTGTGCGTTTTGATTCTAAAAATGGAGGTAAAGATAATTTTTCGCCTAGCGTTTCATATGGTTCATCCCCCATAAATCCTGGACCATCGGTTGCAAATTCAAATAAAATCTGTGGGGCTACTCTTACATATAATGATTCAAAGAAATGACGATCGACATACCCAGAAGTTGGGAATTGGAAAGATTCAAAGCGTTTAATCCACTCCTCTAGTACAGATCGATCCTCCACACGGAATGCAGTGTGATGTACAGTCCCAAACCCTTGGATCGCTTGAGGTAATATTGTATTATACTCAACGATTACCTGTGCACCATTTCCACCTTCACCTACTTCAAATAAATGAACTGAACCTTCTTTATCAATCTCTTTAAATAACATAACTTTTTCTAGTACCTCTTTAAAATAGTCGAAATGGGCAGTTCTTACAAAGATTGGTCCTAATCCAGTAATAGCATAATCTAAAGGAATTGGTCCATTTTGCCAAGGAGTACCTGATTCAACACCTGTGTTGCCTTCATCTGAAATTAATTGATATTGTTGATCATCAAAATCAACAAAAGATAAAGTCTTCTTACCAAATTGTGTTTTAATCCCAGTATGTTTTACTTCTAGACGATCAAAACGTTTTAACCAATAGTCAATTGCTTCATCACTTGGTACACGGAATGATGTTTTTGAAATTTCGTTTGTACCATGCACACCTTTTTGAATCCCAGGAAAATCAAAGAATGTCATATCTGTGCCAGCACTACCTTTATCATCTGCAAAAAATAAATGATATGTTTGAATATCATCTTGATTAACTGTTTTTTTAACTAATCTCATTCCTAATACATACGTAAAAAATTCATAGTTTTTTTCTGCACTACTTGTAATGGCTGTTACATGATGGATTCCTTTTAAACCGTTCATTTTTTTTCCTCCTATTGAACATAGCGTTCGATTTGTTTTAGTTCATATATATTTTGTTTCATTATTCATGCTTGAATACGAGTATAAAAAATATCTCGAATTCAAGATATCTTGATTCGAGATAAATATATCATGAATTACTTTTTACTGTCAAACAGTATTTCATAAAATCTCAGTGAATAAAGATTGTTGATTTCCATGGCTACATACTGCTTACTTTTCATGTCACGTGCGATGAGTCTCACAAGATCAATTAAACATTGCGCTACGACATTACTTTGCTAAAATTATTAGAGCCTATATAAAAAGTACTACCAAATTCTACTGGTAGTACTCCTCTAATAATTAGTTCTTTTTAAATTAACGTGAATATTCATGAACCAGATTAAAAATTTCAACACGATCTCTGCCACTATTTTTCGCGACATAAAGTGCCTGGTCAGCTTCTCTAATCAAAGACTGCATCGTTTTATTTTCATCACCGATCAAAAATTGAGTAGACGTAATCCCAAAACTTGAGGTAACCTGTATTTTTTTGTCATTGATACTTGTCTTCCATTCAGCTATTTTCTCTCGTATGTCATCAGCCAATTTATATGCCTCAAGAATATTTGTATTTGGCAAACAAATAACAAACTCCTCTCCGCCGTATCTTCCTATAATATCCGAACTCCTTAAATGGTCCTTTGCTAATTTTGATACACTCGATAATACAATATCTCCCACTTCATGACCAAAAGTATCGTTAACACTTTTAAAATGATCTATATCAAACATTATGACGGCAATATTGTCTCCCGTAGCTTTTAACTCATTAAAAACTTCTTCATACCTATTCATAAAAAATGATTTATTAAATATTTGAGTTAGTCCATCTATACTTGCAAGACGCTTTAATTTTTTTAGTAAATAAATTCTTTCGGTTATATTCGTAAACGTAAGAATCTGACCTATCGTCATTCCATTTTTATTCAAAACTGGTGCAAAACGAATATTGTAGTGGATGGTTTGACTGTTTATTAACAATTCATAATCACAAGATTGTCCATTGTTAATCAGCTCTAATAAATATTGATTGTCATACAAAATGTCTTTAATTGGTTTACCAATCACATGTTTATTTAGGATAGGTAAAACATCTTTCATTGCATGATTGTAGTCAAGCACTCTGTTGTTATTTTGACTCAAAACGATTACACCGTCTTTCATACTTTCAAACACAGTATCTCTCGCGATCGGTGCCACATTAAACATTTGAAAAGTTAAAAGTGCTGATCCATGAAATAAAAAAGAAATACTCATTGAAACAGGCCCTAAATCGATTCCATACGGACTTAATCCATTTAAATAAAAATGATTCGCTACGATTGGCATGATTAGACCAGCTACCATCATGAATATTTGTACTTTAAATCTAAAAACAGCTTTTCTTAAACGCACTAGTAACATAATAATACTAATCATTAGACATAAAAATAAAAAAATTGAATGGACATAAAAAAATAAACCATACTCTAGTTTCACGATTGGAAAAGGAAGATCATTCCTTAAACTAACCGATTTGTAATATAGATGATGAAGATCATTTGTATCATGCATGAAGATCGTTACAATTGGCGTTATAAAAAGTATATAGTAAACCCAATTCTTTAACCTTATTCCGATGTACTCTAAACACATCAACAAGATAAATACTGGAATAAATGGCATTGCAAGATACTCAATCTTTAACCAAAATTTTATTTGCTCTAATGAATTACTACACAACTCAAACGCATACGAATATGTAAATATAGTAGATAAAATGGTTACAGCAATATATGGCTTAGCACCAGGTGCATTTTTTAGATTAAGATGAGCATATAAAGATAAAAATAGACTTAATGAACCTGCAAATATAATAACTAATACATAAACTAATAATTCTTGAGGCATCCTTATTTACTCCATCTGTTTTAATTGAATAGGTTGTTTTGTTAATAAAATCTAGTAAAACTACACTAAATTACTGATTGTAAAGCTATTCATTGCTGTTAAAACATCTTACTGCTTTAGTCTATATTCCTACAATCAATCATTTTCCGCACATGATATATCATTAAGATATCAATATGATTCGCTATCATTATCTTATCATATTTCATTTATTTTTTTAAAATTCTAACGTATATACAATACAAAAGAGCATTCCCATTATTAGTGGATTGCTCTTTTTTTGAAGAATTTAGCTGTCGAGGTTTTCCAATGTTTATTACAAAAAAATTTTTTATTTTTTTGACATAGTAGATTATTTTATCTTTTTGCACAAGATAAGTTATAGGGATATACTAAAAAAATTACATATCGTAGATTCCTTCTATTGAAATAATCGCTGATATATCAGTGTTTTTTTCAGAAATTCATTTTACAGAATGCTCTAACTTATTTTATAATCATTAGTATTGCTATTTTTGCAAAAATTTTACAACAAGGAGATGAAATTCATGACAGAATTTATTACTGTACTAAATGACTATTTATGGGCCAAATTAATTGTCATTTTCTTAGTTGCAATTGGCTTATTTTTAACAGTGTATTTAGGCTTCTTACAAATTAGATTCTTCCCTGAGATGGTCCGACTATTAGGGGATGGTCGTAAGAATCAAGACAAAGACAAAAAAACTGTATCATCATTACAAGCATTCATGATCGGGATGGCTGCTCGTATTGGTACTGGTAATATTGCCGGTGTTGCTACAGCAGTAGCATTAGGTGGTCCTGGTGCAGTATTTTGGATGTGGCTAATCGCACTTATCGGTTCTGCTTCTGCATTCGTAGAAAGTACGCTAGCTCAGGTTTACAAAGTTAAAGATGGTGACGCTTGGCGTGGTGGACCTGCTTATTACATGGAAAAAGCTTTAGGAAATAGAAAGCTTGGTATTATCTTTAGTATTTTAATTACTTTATCATTTGGTCTTATTTTTAATGCTGTACAAGCTAATACAATCGCCGCTTCAATAGATAATGAATTTGGCATCAGTACGTCAACTACTGCAATTGTGCTTGCAATTATTACTGCAATCATCATTTTTGGTGGAGTACATTCAGTAGCTAAATTCTCTACAGTATTAGTACCAATTAAAGCTGGTGTTTACATAATTTTAGCGTTATGGGTTATGATTGCTAATTTCGATATCTTACCAAGCGTTTTCGGTGCAATTTTCTCTGAGGGTGTATTTACTTTCAAACAAATGTTTGGTGGTGTAATGGGTGCTGCCGTACTTCATGGAATTCGTCGTGGATTATTCTCGAACGAAGCAGGTATGGGTTCTGCGCCAAACGCTGCAGCTACCGCTGATGTTACTCACCCTGTAAAGCAAGGCTTTATACAAGCTTTAGGTGTAATTGTTGATACATTTATCATCTGTTCATCTACTGCTATGATCGTATTAGTTTCAGGTGTCTACAAAACTTCTGAGTTAACAGGTATTCCTTTAACACAAGAATCATTACGTGTAAGTCTTGGTGACTTTGCAGCAACATTTGTATCTATCTCTGTATTCTTATTTGCTTTAAGTACAATTATGGGTAACTACTACTATGGTGAATCAAATATCAGCTTCATGAAGAATAGTAAAAAAACAATTTACCTATATCGCTTTGCAGTAATTGGAATGGTATTATTCGGAGCACTATACAGTGCAGAATTAATTTGGTCTTTAGCTGATATCTTTATGGGACTGATGGTTTTAGTGAACTTATATGCAATTACGCGTCTATCTAAAGTTGCTAAAGCTCTATTACTAGACTATATCGCTCAAAAGAAAAAAGGTGTGGATCCAGTTTTCCATGCTGATTCTATTTCAAATCTACCAGGTCGCGAACATTTAGAAGCTTGGGTTGATGAAAAAGAAGCTAATAAACAAATTGGATAATTAATTTAAAACCATCATTGCATAGTTTGTAACTATGAATGATGGTTTTTTATTTTCATTTTTTATATCTCTTAAGTTTTGATAGTAATGCGTTGATCCTGTACATTTCCATGAAATTTCTAGTAAGAAAAAGATATTTAAAAATAACAATTTATTGAAACAAAAAAAGTACAGACTGAATAAAATCTCCAACCCGTACTGAATCAATCTATTTCATTTGTTTTTTATATACCTTCATCGAAATCAAGTAAAACAAAATCCCAATTCCCGCTAACCAAATTACTGCTGTTAAAAGGTCACCATAGTTCGGATTCCCAGCTAAAAGTGATCGCATACTTTCAGCAAGTGGTGTCATTGGTTGGTTTTCGGCAAAAGCTCGAAGCTTGCTACCCATGTTATTTGTCGGAACAAAGGCTGAACTAACAAACATAAGACCCATTAACAGATATGAGAACACGCTTGCACCTTCATAAGACTTTGCCATAAGCCCGAATGCTACCGCCATCCAAGTGAAAGCGAAAATGGTAAGCAGGATCATACCCAATGCTAATATCCATTCCGCAAAATTAGCGTGAGGACGGAATCCCATCAGAAAAGATATCAGAATCACAGCAGCAACTGACAATAAGTTTAATAGCAAAGTTGAGATGACATGCCCACCTAAAATTGAAGATTTGGCAATTGGCATGGAATGGAAACGGTCAAAAATCCCTCTTGTCATATCCATATTCACCCTTACCGCTGTGTATGAAATCCCCATTCCAATACACATTAGCAGTACACCAGGTACGATAAAATTAACATAATCCGATTTATCCATTGTCATGGCACTACCGAAAATGTAAACAAATGCCAGCATTAACATAATAGGCGTAAGGATTGTAGTGATGATTGTATCTACACTACGAAGGGAATGCTTCATCACCCGCCCGCTCATCGTCATTGTATCACTTATTAAATGTTCTCTACTCATCGTTATTCCGCCCCCTTCTTAGCTGTGACCGCAAGGAAAATTTCCTCAAGTGTCGGCTGTTTTTCCACATATTCTACTTTTTTAGGTGGAAGAATTGCTTTTAGTTCTTCCATAGTTCCTTGCACGATAATTTTTCCTTCATGCAAAATGGCGATGCGGTCTGCTAATTGTTCGGCTTCTTCTAAATATTGAGTAGTCAGAAAAACAGTAATACCAGCTTTCACCATATCACGAATCACATCCCATAAAGCCAAGCGTGCTTCAGGGTCAAGTCCGACAGACGGCTCATCAAGAAAAACAAGTTCCGGCGAGCCAAGCACAGTCATAGCCAAATCCAAACGTCGTTTCATCCCACCTGAATAAGTGGCAAGAGCTCGATCACCGGCTTCCAAAAGATCGAAGCGACGCAGACTTTCTTCTACTGCTTCTTTTCGATTTGGTAAATGGCGAAGTTTTGCAACCAATTCAAGATTTTCCCGTCCGCTTAAAATATCATCTACCGCCACGTTTTGCCCAGTCAGGCTAATTTTTGCACGGACCAGCTCTGGATTTGATTGAAGATTGGCACCGCAAACTTCAATTTCACCTTTGTTTGTTTTGAGTAAAGTAGTTAATATTTTAATGATCGTTGTTTTACCAGCACCGTTTGATCCTAGAAGTGCAAAAACACTACCCTTTTTTACTTCAAAATCTACTCCTTTTAAAACATCTTTATCTTTGAAGGATTTTTCTAGCCCTTTCACTGAAATTGCTGTATTACTCATAACTGTTCCCCTCCCTATTTAATGCTGAGGCGCTTGCTCAAATCGCAGTAGCGCCAACAACTGGTTTTCTCTCCATAGATTTTTCTATGTTATTTTTTCTTGCCTAAACGATCTAAAATGCTTTTGTTTAAATTAGTGCGCAACTTATCATCCCATCTTTTCGCTTGTTCAATCAGTCCATTAGCGAATGCTGTTACGTCTTCACCGGTTATTTCCAAAACATCTTTTCCTTCTGCCGCACCGTCTTCAAACAAGTCTATTAAATCGTACTGGATTCTCAGCATATCCATGCCACTTCCAGCAGAGAAACGCCACATATATTCGCAGATTTTTTTATAGGCTTCTGGGTAGTCGCCTGGCAAAGCTTCTACACGCGCCATCATTTCTTTGTATTCTTTTTTGTCATTTAATATCTTTTTAATGAAATTTACCATTGTATTTAACCCCCTACTTATTTTTATTCGTCCATATTTTTACTTGCTGTTCAACTCTACTCTCAATTTCTTTATTCAGCTCAACTTGCTCTCCTAATTTAATCCCATTGTCTTCATCTAACTTTGAGAGAGCCATCAACTCATCGGCAAATGCAGCCACGTCTTCGCCAGTAACATCTAATACATGCTTTCCTTCTGCCGCACTAGCTTCAAACAATTCATACAAATTGATAATTTCTTCTCCAAATCCAAAACCGAAATTCCACATGTACTTTTGTATCTTTTTAAATACAAAAGCGTAATCATTCGGTAGCGAATTTACTTTTTTCATAAATGCTTTGTATTCCTTCTTGCTTTCTAAATCTCCAATAATTAGCTCTATAAATTTCTTCATATTACTTCTCCCCCTTTAAAATATTAATTTTTGATGAAAGAAAATCCCATTTCCCCCAAAATTGTTTTAATTCCTCATGTCCAGCTTCGTTTAATGAGTAAAACTTACGAGGCGGTCCCATTTCAGATGGTTTTTTTTCAATATTCACCAGCTTTTTCTTTTCCAGTCGTACCAAAATTGTGTAGACTGTACCTTCAACAACCTCTGAAAATCCCAGATCATTAAGGCGGCGGGTAATCTCATAGCCGTAAGTATCACCTCGACTGATGATTTCAAGTACACAACCTTCCAATGAACCTTTAAGCATTTCTGTTAAATTTTCCATGGTATACACCTCCTTAAATATATAAATTAATTTTCATTTTAGTATAACTATTTAGTAACACAGATATTCAGTATCACTTAGTAGTAGTGAATAAAAAACTCTAAATAACTAAAGGAGTAAGGATTTCAAAAGTTAACTTTTATTTAACCCTTTCAGCTATTTAGCATGACTGGTATTCCGTGTTACTTAGTAATAGTATATTGTATTACCGAGTAGCTGAAATGTGAACCTATTTTTTAAAAAAATTTTATAACCACTCTCAACTATTTAGTACGACAGGTATTCTGTATTACTTAGTACCTGTATATCGTAACACTAAGTAGTGAAGTTTGTAAAGCAGTAAAGTAAAAATATTTGTTTTTACCCAAAAATCCCTGCAATCTACAACAAAAATAATAGTTACTGCTAAGACTGAGAAACAAGAATTTAATTATGGAATGATCATTGTAAAAAGAAAATGGGCTATAGTAAATTTTAAGTTTACCTATAGCCCAAATATCTACTTATTATAGTTCATTAAAGAATAATCTAAAAGTAACGATCAACAATTAAAATAGAATTTTTGACATAAAAAAACCACCAACAGTATGTATTGGTGGAGACGGTGGGAGTCGAACCCACGTCCAGAAATATCGGCACTTAAGCTTCTACGAGTGTAGTCAATATATTCGTATTTCGCATACTATTCAGCCTATTGACAGGCTTCCTAGTAGCTAGTCTGGTTAGTCTCTTCCTTTCCCCTCAGACGGTGAGGTCCGGCGTAGCCCACTAATGAGTGAACCCCTCTAAGCTATGCACATGGGCGATACATAGGAGGAGCCTTCAGTGCAATTAAGCAGCTAAAGAGAAATTGTTGTTTTTGCCAGTTATAGGCTTTTGCGTTTTAACGAGGCCGACCCCTCGACTCGCGACCTAAGCTCGAACTACCCCTGTCGAATCCGTAACGTCCCCATATAAAATGCACACTCGACATTATTCCAGTCTTCGTGGCTATGAGTGACTTACGAAGCACTAAACAAAAGCTTAGCTTCATAATCTATAAAATCTGCACAACATCGTGCTCATTTATGTGTTTCATTAACTTACAAACTTATTATAGCACATTCGACATCAGTTGCAATTAACAATTGTTGTTAATAGTAATACAGAATGGAAAAGCTTCAACTATTATCCAATTAACTTTTTTGACGATCTCGGAACGCTCGTTCAACCTCACGTTTTGCTTCTTTTTTCTTCAGATCATCACGTTTATCAAATTGCTTCTTACCTTTACCTAACCCAAGTAATAACTTTGCATATCCATTTTTTAAATAGATTTTTAAAGGTACTAATGTGTAACCAGTTTCCTTTGTATAACCAATTAATTTCACAATTTCTTTATTATGAAGTAATAATTTTCTTGTACGTAATGGTTCATGATTATATCGATTGCCTTGTTCGTACGGACTAATATGCATATTATGAAGCCATACTTCACCGTTTTGAACTCTAGCAAATGAATCCTTTAAATTAGCCTTTCCAGCACGTAATGATTTTATTTCAGTACCTTGTAGTACGATACCAGCTTCATACGTTTCTTCAATAAAATAATCATGATAAGCTTTTTTATTTTGCGCGATTACCTTACCTTCACCTTTTGGCATGTTTGAAACACCTCACTATCCTTACTTATTTTACCATAAAATGAAACCAGTTTCTATGTACTTAGGACCACTCTTTGTTATATTCAAAAAGAATAAAACAGTGAACAATTCACATGTCCACTGCTTTATTTCTTATTATCTCTTCTTATTTCCTTTTGCTACTTTATCATAGAAAGGTTTTTTCTTTTTACTTTTACTTTTTGTTGGGTTAAAGCGATCATCTCGTTTGTTACGAGGTTTCCCATTTCTGCCATTGTCTCTTTCTTCACTTGAAGTGGTACTATCTCCTCCACGTCTACCGCGTGAACTACCACCTCTATTGCGATCAGTACTTCGATCTGTTGGTCCTCTTCCGCGACCTCTACCTCGGCCTCCTGAACCGCCGCCATCTCGGTTCACTGGACCTCTTCCACCACTTCGGCGAGGTTTATTTGATTTCATACCTACAATTTCAAAATCAATTGCACGTTCTTCTTTATTTACATTGGCAACTCGAATCGAAACCTCATCACCAATTCTAAAAATCTTACCTGTTCGTTCTCCAACCATAGCGTAATGACGTTCATCATAATTGTAGTAGTCATCCGATAAATCAGCTACACGAACGAGACCCTCAATCGTATTTGGCAATTCAATAAACATACCGAAGTTTGTAACTGAGCTAATAATTCCTTCATACTCTTCGCCAATTTTATCAAGCATAAATTCTGCTTTTTTCAAATCATCGGTTTCACGTTCAGCTTCTACAGAACGACGTTCCATATTTGACGCGTGCTCAGCAATGGCTGGTAATTTATCATCCCATTCACGCTTCGTATCATCATTCATTTCACCTTGAATTAAGTAAGTACGGATTAAACGATGTACGATTAAATCAGGGTAACGTCGAATTGGTGAAGTAAAATGCGTATAGAACTCGGCTGCTAAACCAAAGTGTCCTAAGTTATCAGCTTCATACTTCGCTTGCTTCATTGAACGAAGCATTACAGTTGAAATAACGGTTTCCTCTGGTTGACCATGTACCATATCAAGAACTTGTTGTAATGCTCTTGGATGAATATCATTAGCAGCACCTTTTACTGTATAGCCAAATGTTGAAATGAATTCAAAAAAGCGTTGTAGTTTTTCTTCTTTAGGATCTTCGTGAACACGATACATAAACGGAACATTTAACCAATGGAAATGCTCTGCTACCGTCTCATTCGCCACAAGCATAAACTCTTCAATTAATTTCTCTGCTGTTGAACGTTCACGTAAAACAATGTCTTCTGGGTGACCTTCAGCGTCTACAAGAACTTTCGCTTCTTTAAAATCAAAATCGATTGCACCACGATTCATTCTTCGTTTACGTAAAATGCTAGCTAAGTGGGCCATCTCTTCAAACATAGGTACAAGAGGCTCATAACGTTCACGTAACTCGACATCTGCTTCATCTAGAATTTTGTTAACATCACTATATGTCATTCGTTCAGTCGTCTTGATGATACTTTCGAAGATTTCGTGTTTAACGACATCACCTTTTTGGTCAATTTCCATTTCACAAGAAAGAGTAAATCGATTAACTTGCGGATTTAATGAACAAATTCCATTTGATAGTCGATGAGGAATCATCGGAATCACTCGATCAACTAAATAAATACTTGTTCCGCGATCATAAGCTTCTTGGTCAATTGGAGAATTTTCCGTTACATAATAAGATACGTCAGCAATATGTACGCCAAGCTTATAATGACCATTTTCTAGCTTTGTAACTGTAACAGCATCATCTAAATCTTTTGCGTCAGCTCCATCAATTGTGACGATTTGTTGATCTCGCAAATCACGTCGAGTACCAATATCCGCTTCATCAATATCCTCAGGAACAGCATTTGCTTGATCCATAGCTTCTTTAGGAAACTCCTGTGGTAATCCAAATTTGTGAATGACTGAAAGAATGTCTACACCTGGATCGTTTTTATGTCCAAGGATTTGAACAATAATTCCTTCAGCGTTTTTGCCGTTTTCAGGGAATTGCGTTAGTTCTACAACTACCTTGTGCCCTTCAACTGCACCTTGTGAATTGCTTCTTGTAATAAATATATCACTACCAAATCGTTTATCGTCAGGAATCACGAAGCCAAAGTTTTTCTGCGCTTGGAATGTACCAACCATTTTCGTTTGACCACGTTCGAGAATTTTTACGATTGTACCTTCACGTCGGGCATCGCTTTTTTCTTTCGTAATTCTTGCTAAAACAACATCTCCATGTAGTGCACCATTTAAGTCTGAAGGAGAAATAAATACATCCTCTGCTCCCGCTTCTTCTGGAATAACAAATGCGAAACCACGTGCGTGACCAGTAAGCTTACCTCTTACTAGGTTTGATTGTTCAGGTAAACTGTATTTATTATTTCGTGAACGGACAATGAAACCCTCATCTTCTAAAGTGACAAGCGCTTTAACCACTTCACGAAAATCTACTGCATCAGTTAATTGTAATTCTTCTTCTAACCCTTGAATATTTAAAGGCTTATAGTCTTCACTTTTCATTAATGTTAATAACTTATCTTTCCATTGTTGAAAATCTTGCATATACATTTCCCTCCTTTTCTCACCAATCCGGTTAAGGGTCTTTTATTTAAGTTTGTCCAGAATAACATGATTCTACCAATCCAAATCATTAAGAAAGGCTAGAACATCTTCATGTAATTGATCCTTCTCTTGTCCAAGCGTAATAACATGAGTTGAATTTTCATACCATTTTAATTTTTTCTGATCAGATTGAACTTCATTAAAAATAATATTTGCACTATCTGTATTAATCATTTCATCTACTCTGGATTGCACTACAAATGTAGGTGCGTAAACAGTGTCTACATTTTCACGAACTTCTTTGATTAACCCTTGAAGTTCTTTTAATGTTTTCATTGGTGCTTTTTTAAACTCTTCCATTTCAATTTCAATTTGCTCAGGTGCTTTACCTTCTCGCTTTTTAAACTCAGCAGCATATGCAAGAACACCTTCATACATTATTTCTTCGCTTTTTATGTACATTGGGGAACACATTGTCACAATACCATTTAATGGGACTGTATAGCCTAGTTTCAGTGCAAATACTCCACCTAGAGATAAACCTACCGCAGCAATTTTTTCATGACCACGGTCCTTTAAATATTGGTATGCTTCTGTAACATCTTGCCACCAATCCACTGGTCCAGTATGAACAAGCTCCTCTGGTGGTACACCATGCCCCTTATAATGAGGTGCATGACATGTATAACCACGTTTTTCTAAAAAGCGACCTAGCATGCGAACGTCGGCTGAATGCCCTGTAAAACCATGTAATAATAAAACTCCTCGCTCTCCACCTTCAAATGTGAATGGCTTAGGCATTGTTACTTTCATTTATACTCACTCCAAAACTTTTCTATCCTATATTTCATTAGATTCCATTGTTTTTACATCTTATATACTAATGAGTTTCAATATTCATTCTAAAATACGTCATAGAACTAAACTTACATGACTCTTCCCATATTAGATTACCCATACAGGAAGCGTTCTTTTATTTTACCTTTCATTTGCATTATTTACCAATAAAGAGTTTTTTTATCTTTATGCTTATGATTTAATGATACTTGAGGCTATAATATCTTTGTATATACATATAAGAAACTTTAGGAGGCATTTTATGTTTATTAGCATTGACCAATTTATTAATGAGTGGACACATGAAGCAGAAGGTACATTAAAGTATTTGAACGTGTTAACTGACGATTCACTTGATCAAGCAATTGAAGAAGATCATTTTTCACTTGGAGAACTAGCTTGGCACGTTACTAATGCTGCTAAAGAAATCGTCTCACAATCTGGCTTAAAAATTGATCTAACAATCCAAGGTGAAATGCCTGGATCAGCGAAAGAAATTGCTGAAACATACAAAAAAGTTAGTAGTGCAATAGTCGAAGCTGCAAAAGCACAATGGAATGACGAAAGCTTAAAAGAAATGAAAAATTGCTTTGGTTTTGATATGCCTGTGTTTGCAATCCTTCGTATGACGTTAAATCACCAAATCCATCATAGAGGTCAAATGACAGTTCTAATGAGGCAAGCTGGATTAGTTGTACCTGGAATTTATGGTCCTAGCAGAGAAGAATGGGCTGAAATGAAAAAATAATTTTAAAAGAAAGAGACAACCATTCTAAGGTTGTCTCTTCTTTTATTAATCATTTAAAAAGATATCTTCTTGTTCAATAGACGATATTTTTCCCGACTTCGCGTCAATATCAACTGAATAATTTATATGATTTTTCATTAATTCGACGCTATAATAAAATCTACCATCTTCCTCTTCTTTTTCTATCTCAGTAATTGTAGCGTCTTGTACTTCCGCTAATGCTATCTCTCTTGCTTCTTTAGACTTGATGACGAATTTATCTTTATGGAAAAAGTCTAATTTTTTATCATCTAAAAAATCACGTTCATTCCTCTCCTTTTTCACATCACCAGTTTCCGCGTCAACTAAAACCGTTTTTTTCTTATTTTTTTCTGCAATCTCTAATTCATAAGTAGTTTTATTCTCTTTTTCAATACTTGTCACTATTTTGTTTGAATCTTTTTCGATTTTAGAAACAACTTCTTCTTTTGATATTTCTTTATTTTTACTATTACAGCCAAACATAGCTATGACTAGTAAAAGTACTATACTTAAAACTTTGATGTTATTCATTACTTCCATCCTTCCATTTCCGTTTAGTTTCACCCAAAAATTTTGATTATAACAAAGCTTATTAGTCATATAACAAATAAAAAAGCCACCTTTAGCAGGCAGCTAGTTTATTACAGTTTTAAATAAGTTACAGCAATTGTTAAAATGAAGAATAATACTGCTACAACAACTGTTATTCTTTGTAAAACTAATTCGAAACCACGTGCTTTTTGTTTTCCGAAAAGCTGTTCAGCTCCACCAGAAATCGCACCTGATAATCCATTACTTTTACTTGATTGAAGTAAAACTAGAACAATCATAAGAACTGAAACGATAATTAATAAAACAGATAAAAACGTATGCATTTCTTCACCTCCACAGTTAACACTGTTACTTATTATTCTACTATGAAGAACAGTTTACTTCAAGATGAGAGTACATGTTGTTCTATCCATGTTTTAACATCTAGATAAACATCCTCTTTATTTATTTCGTGTAGCATTTCGTGACGGCCTTCATCGTATAGCTTCATAGTTAAATCAATACAACCTAAATTTTTATAAAGCTCGTAAACTTTTTTCACGCCATCACCGTTTTGACCAACAGGATCTTTGCTACCTGAAAAAATATAAATGGGTAAATTTGTTGGCGTTTTTCTTATTTCTTCTTTTCGGTGGATAATCCCAACACCTTTTAAAAGCTCTCGGTAATAACTTGGAGAACAAATAAACCCACAATAAGGATCTTTTATATAACGATCAATTTCGGCTTCATCTCGAGTTAGCCAATCATACTTTGTTCTTGGAAATTTAAAATGATTATTAAAATTACCAAATGTTAAAAAATCCAATAGCTTACTTCTTCCTTTGTCACCAATGATGAAGGATTCAGAACCTGATAATATTACCCCTAACATTCTTAAAATGCCAGGATCAAATCCCGTACCAGATAAAATTAACCCATCATATAGCTCTCCATCTAATTGAACAACGCGTCTACTTAGGTAAGAGCCCATGCTATGACCGAATAAAATAAGCGGAACATTCAATTCTTCCTTTATGATTTTCGTTATATAAATAATATCTTTAGCAATTTGGTCCCATGCAATTTTATCTCCAAAATAACCTAAGTCATCTTCATTCTTTGCCGTTTTTCCATGTCCTCTTTGATCATGAATATAAACCGCAATGTTTTGATGCACTAAGTATTCAATGAATTTTTCGTATGCTCCCCCATGTTCAGCCATACCATGAACAATTTGAACGACTGCAATCGGCTGATCCGGAATAAATTTTCTAACATAAATTTTCGTTCTATCTTCGGCCGAAATTAAGCCTTCCCAGTTTTTCATCTTAACCCCTTCATTTCATATGTAATAAGTAACTATAGTTTAATTTATCGTATGTTATTAAATGACCCTTTTAGCACTGATAAAACCGAAAACTAACCAGTATATATACAATACATCATTTTAATAGTATACCAAATGTAACCTTTTAAGTATTCGAGAAATCCTCTATTGATTCCTTCCCATCTTTTCATTAAGCAGTTTGGTTCATTTTGCTTAGAATTTATCAATTAGGGAAAATTGATAGTAAAGAATTTTTATATGGAATATAAAGAGGTGTTGAAAATGAAAAGGGGTTTTCAAACGATATTAAGTCTTGGTTATACCATATTAATGGTTGCACTATTTTTCATCTTTTTCTTAAAGGGAGATACGTATCGATATCAAATTGCAATCGGAGGTATCATATGCGGTCTCATTCCATTTGCTCTAGATAAATTTTTAAAAATCCGATTTACATTACCATTCATCATTTCATATTTTGCTTTCTTAGTCGCTTCACAATGCCTTGGTTCAATGCTAGGACTATATTCATTAGGTTGGTGGGACACACCATTTCTGCATTTATTAAGTGGTGCATTAATATCCTTCCTTGCTGTCGATTTAATGGAAAAGTTCACAACTGATCAATCAAGGAGTGAAATGTCGGCCTGGTTTATATTTCTCTATGTACTCTCATTTGGTGTATTTGGAGGAGTACTTTGGGAAATTTATGAATTTAGCGCAGACCAATTCCTCGGAACAACAACCCAAGGCGGAGGAAACTTCGACACAATGACAGACCTAGTAGCAGACACAGTAGGAGCACTAATCATCGCAATTTGGGTTGCTAGGAGATCGAAAGTTAAAACTATAAAGTAGAAAGAAAAGTGGAAGCGCCTCGCTCAGCCCCGACAAGCATAAGACAAGGACTAGAAAAGTTGCTCTAGAAATGAAATATAAACACAAAAAAAGAGAAGGTAAGGGGCCTTCTCTTTTTAGTGTCTATAATGGATTATGTTTTGTTTTGCTTAACATACATTTTTAAATTGTTGTGTCTATGATGTGATTTTTTAAAATTATTTACGTAAGTTGTAGAAAGATTTTAAACCTTGGTATACTGAGCTTTCGCCTAACTCGTCTTCAATACGTAATAATTGGTTGTATTTAGCGATACGGTCTGTACGAGATGCAGAACCAGTTTTGATTTGACCAGCGTTTGTAGCAACTGCGATATCAGCAATTGTGCTATCTTCAGTTTCACCAGAACGGTGAGAAACTACAGCTGTGTAACCAGCACGTTTAGCCATTTCGATTGCTTCGAATGTTTCAGTTAATGTACCGATTTGGTTAACTTTGATAAGAATTGAGTTAGAAATACCTTTTTCAATACCTTCAGAAAGCTTTTTAGTGTTTGTAACGAATAAATCGTCACCAACTAATTGTACTTTTTTACCTAGACGGTCAGTTAATAATTTATGGCCATCCCAGTCATTTTCATCTAAGCCATCTTCGATTGAAAGAATTGGGAAGTCGTTGCAAAGTTGCTCGTAGAAATCAACCATTTCAGCTGAAGATACGCCAGTACGGCCTTCACCTGCAAGATCGTATTTACCAGTTTCTTTGTTGTAGAACTCAGAAGACGCAACGTCCATACCTAAGAATACTTCTTCGCCAGCTTTGTAACCAGCTTTTTCAATTGCTTCCATAATTACTTCTAAAGCTTCACGGTTTGATCCAAGGTTTGGAGCAAATCCACCTTCATCACCTACTGCAGTGTTTAAGCCTTTAGAACTTAATACAGCTTTTAGGTTATGGAAGATTTCAGTACCCATACGGATTGCTTCTTTAAAGCTGCTAGCTCCAACAGGTAAAACCATAAACTCTTGGAAGTCTACGTTGTTATCAGCATGAGATCCACCATTAATGATGTTCATCATTGGTACTGGTAATTGTTTAGCGTTGAATCCACCAAGGTATTGGTATAATGGTAACCCTAATTCGTCAGCTGCTGCACGAGCTACTGCCATAGATACACCAAGAATAGCATTTGCACCTAATTTACCTTTATTTTCTGTACCATCTAATTCAATCATACGTAAGTCGATTGCAGTTTGTTCAGTTACTTCGTATCCTACGATTTCTTCTGCTAAAATATCATTTACGTTTGAAACAGCTTTTTCTACACCTTTACCAAGGTAACGTGATTTGTCTCCATCACGTAATTCAACTGCTTCGTATTCACCAGTTGAAGCACCACTTGGAACTAATGCACGACCAAAGCCACCATCTTCAGTGTAAACTTCTACTTCAACAGTAGGATTACCACGAGAATCTAATACTTCGCGAGCGTAAACATCAATAATCATTGACATAATAAAATCTCTCCTTTAAATGCGCTATACGCTTATTGTAAAACTTTTATATTAACTGTTCACTTATTAATAAGTGATTTACCAGTCATTTCGTTTGGTTGTGTTACTTTTAATAAATCTAGAACAGTAGGTGCTAAGTCTCCTAAAATTCCATCTTCACGTAAAGCAATACCTTCTTCAGTTACGATTACTGGAACTGGATTAGTTGTATGAGCAGTCATTGGTTGACCTTCAGGTGTAATTTCTTCATCAGCATTACCATGGTCGGCAGTGATGATTGCTTTTCCACCTTTAGCAAGAATTGCATCTACTACTTCTCCTAAGCATTCATCCACAGCTTCAATCGCTTTAATCGTTGGTTCAAGTTTCCCTGAATGACCAACCATATCTGGATTTGCAAAGTTTAAAATAATAACATCATGCTTATCAGCAGCAATCTCTTTTAAAAGAGCATCTTTTACTTCATAAGCACTCATTTCAGGTTTTAAATCGTAAGTTGCAACCTTAGGTGAATTAATTAAGATACGCTCTTCACCTGGGAACTGCGCTTCACGACCGCCACTGAAGAAAAATGTTACATGTGGATACTTCTCAGTTTCAGCAATACGTAATTGAGTTAAATTATTTTGAGCTAGTACTTCACCTAAAGTGTTATCTAAGTTAGTTGGTTTAAATGCAACATAACCTTGAACCGTTTCGCTAAAATGTGTTAAGCACACAAAATGAACATTCTTTGGAAACTCTGTTCCACGATCAAAATCACGGAAGTCTTCATTTGTGAACACATTAGAAATTTGAATTGCACGATCAGGTCGGAAGTTGTAGAAGATAATTGAATCATCATCATCAACAGTTGCAACAGGTTTACCATCTTCTTTAACGATCACAGAAGGTAAAACGAACTCATCATGAATCCCATTTGCATATGAATCTTCAATTAACTCATATGGATTTGAGTATGTTGGACCTTCACCATAAACCATTGCACGATAGCATTTTTCAACACGATCCCAACGTTTATCGCGGTCCATAGAGTAGTAACGACCTGAAATTGTTGCAAATTCACCTACACCAATTTCTTTAAATTTTGCTTCTGTTTGCTCAATATACTTTTTAGCAGTTGTTGGTCCAACATCTCTTCCATCAAGAAAAGCATGAACATATACTTTTTCTAAACCTTCTTCAGCTGCTAATTTTAATAAAGCAAACATGTGGTTAATGTGACTATGTATACCTCCGTCAGACAGTAAACCGAAAATATGAAGTCCTTTACCTTTTTCTTTCGCGCTCTTCATTGCATCAATAAAAGTGTCATTTTTTTCAAATTCACCTTCACGAATAGCTTTATTTACACGCGTCAAGCTTTGATAAACGATACGTCCAGCTCCGATATTTAAATGTCCAACCTCAGAATTACCCATTTGTCCTTCTGGAAGTCCAACTGCTTCACCAGATGCAGTTAATTGTGCATGGGGATACTGATTCCAATATCTATCATAGTTTGGTTTTTTTGCTTGCGCAACTGCATTGCCAAATGTTTCTTCACGCAAACCAAATCCATCAAGGATGATTAGAGCTACTGGTTTTTTACTCATTACTTAACAGCCTCCAATAAAGCAAGGAAAGAAGCTGGTTCTAGACTTGCACCACCAACTAAAGCACCGTCTATGTCTGGTTGTGCCATATATTCTTTAATATTCTCTGGTTTAACACTACCACCGTATTGAACTCGTACAGCTTCTGCAACATGATCATTGTAAAGACTAGATACAACATCGCGAACAAACTTACAAGATTCTTGAGCATCTTTTTCAGTAGCAGATTTTCCAGTACCAATCGCCCAAATTGGTTCATATGCAATGACTAAGTTTTTCACTTGATCTTCAGTAAGGCCAGCTAGATCAGCAGTTAATTGAGTGCGAATAACTTCCTCAAATTTACCACCTTCACGTTCCTCTAACGTTTCGCCACAGCAAAGAATTGGTGTTAAACCATGTTCAAATGCTTTTTTAGTTTTGCTATTAATGAATTCATCTGTCTCGCTATAGTATTCACGGCGTTCAGAATGTCCAATGATAGCATAAGTTACGTTCAAGTCTTTTAGTGCAACTGGGCTAATTTCTCCTGTATATGCACCACTATCCTTGTCACTTACATTTTGTGAACCAATTTTTAAATCAGTTCCTTTTACTGCATCTACCATAGGTGCTAGAAATAGCGCAGACGCACAAACAGCTGCATCTACTTTATCAGATGCTGGTACACTATTTTTTACTTCCTCAACGAATGACATTGCTTCGCTAAGCGTTTTGTTCATTTTCCAGTTACCTGCGATAATCGGTTTACGCATGTGAAACACCATCCTTACGGTTAGTAAGACATTATATCCTACTATATATTCTAAAACAATTTTATTCTTGGAATCTTATTTATCATTTAAAAGTGCTACGCCAGGAAGTTCTTTACCTTCCATAAACTCTAATGAAGCACCACCGCCAGTAGAAATATGGCTCATTTGTTCTGCTAAACCAAATTTTTCTGCAGCTGCAGCCGAATCTCCACCACCAATAATTGAGTAAGCGTCAGAGTCTGCTAATGCTTGAGCAACACCTTTTGTACCTTGAGCAAATTTATCGATTTCAAATACGCCCATTGGTCCATTCCAAATAACTAATTTAGAGTTTTTGATCACATCAGCATAAAGAGCAGTTGTTTTTGGTCCAATATCAAGAGCTTCCCAATCAGCAGGGATTTGATCGATATCAACTACTTTTGTATTTGCATCTTCACCGAATTTATCAGCAATCACTACATCAATCGGCATATGGAATTTCACGCCTTTTGCTTCTGCTTTTTGCATAAATTCATTTGCTAAGTCAATTTTATCTTCTTCTAAAAGTGATTTACCAATTTCAAATCCTTTTGCTTTTAAGAACGTGTAAGCAAGGCCACCACCGATAATTAAGTGGTCAACTTTTTCTAATAAGTTTTCAATTACACCTATTTTATCGCGAACTTTTGCTCCACCAATGATTGCTGTAAAAGGACGTTCTGGATTAGAAAGTGCTTTACCTAATACATTGATTTCTTTTTCCATAAGGAAACCTGCTACTGCAGGGATATGTTTAGCGATTCCAGCTGTTGTTGCATGCGCACGGTGAGCAGCCCCAAATGCATCATTTACATATACATCAGCAAGTGCAGCAAATTCTTTAGATAGAACTTCATCATTCTTCTCTTCACCTGGGTAGAAACGAACGTTTTCTAATAATAAAACATCGCCTTCGTTCATTTTGCTGATTTCTTCTTGAACTTTTGGTCCGTAAGCTTCATCAGATTTAAGAACTTCTTTACCTAATTTTTCACTTAAACGTTTTGCAACAGCATTTAAACGTAATTCTTCATTTACTTGTCCTTTTGGACGTCCTAAATGAGAAGCTAAAATTACTTTTGCTCCGTTTTCTACTAAATATTGAATAGTAGGAAGTGCAGCACGAATACGTGTCTCATCTGTTACTTCACCATTTGCCATTGGTACGTTAAAATCTACACGGCAAAATACGCGTTTACCCTTTACATCAATGTCACGTAAAGACTTTTTGTTCATTGTAGGTGCCTCCAGTACGTTTTTCATATTCATTCCACTATCCATTGAATTGTAAAAAAGCCAATTAGATATTGAAAATTTTCTTCTCAGAACTGACGAAACTATTCATATTTCTACAAATAGCCTTCTATTCTGTGATATTGTCACCGCAATTTTAACAGATTATGTATATTAATTGGAATTTATTTCTTGAGTAATTTTTACATTTTTGTTGGGTGATTGACCTAAAGAAGTTTTATTTCATATAAAAGAGGGGAGGAATGTCCTCGCCCTCGTATTTATTTTTCTATTGAAATTATAGGCCTTTAGAAGCGATGTAATCTACTAAGTCAACTACACGTGTAGAGTAACCAGTTTCGTTATCGTACCAAGAAAGGATTTTAACCATGTTACCTTCCATAGTCATTGTAGATAATGCATCGATTGTTGAAGAGTTAGAACATCCGTTATAATCGATTGATACTAATGGCTCTTCTGAGTAACCTAAGATACCTTTTAATTCGCCTTCAGCAGCAGCTTTGAATGCAGCATTTACTTCTTCAGCAGTAACTTCAGCATTTAATTCTACAACAAGGTCAACTAATGATACGTTAGCAGTTGGAACACGAACAGCTCCACCGTTTAATTTACCTTTTAATTGTGGTAATACTAATGAAACAGCTTTAGCAGCACCAGTTGTTGTAGGGATCATGCTCATCGCAGCAGCACGTGCACGACGTAAATCTTTGTGTGGTAAATCTAAGATTTGTTGGTCATTTGTGTAAGAGTGAACAGTTGTCATCATACCACGTTTGATACCAAATTTTTCGTCTAATACTTTAGCGAAAGGAGCTAAACAGTTAGTTGTACAAGATGCATTTGAAAGTACATTGTGGCTAGCCGCATCATACTTATCTTCGTTTACACCCATAACGATTGTGATATCTTCGTTTGAAGCTGGTGCAGAGATAATTACTTTTTTAACTGATCCACCTAAATGTTTTTCAGCATCTTTTTTATCTGTGAAACGACCAGTAGACTCTACTACTACTTCTACTCCATAATCGCTCCAAGGTAAAACTGCTGGGTCACGCTCAGCAATAACTTTGATCTCGCTACCGTTAACAACGATAGAATCACCATTTACTGTTACTTCAGCATCAACGCCACCATGAACTGAATCATATTTTAATAAGTGTGCTAATGTTTGAGCATCTGTTAAGTCGTTAATTGCAACAACCTCTACATTAGGGTTTTTTAAAGCTGCACGGAAAACCATACGTCCAATACGTCCAAATCCATTAATACCAATTTTAGTTGCCATTATAATTTCCTCCTTATAGTAGGTAGAATCTATTTTTTTATATAGTTAAAGGGTACTTCCTTTAATTAACTCTCTTGCTGCGCCTTCATCTGTAACGAGAATGTTTACATGCCCTTTCTTTAAGAAAGAAGCAATTGACTTCGCCTTTGAAGATCCTCCAGCCACTGCTAATACATATGGAATATTTTTTAATTCATCAAGTTGCAAACCAATTGTTCGCACCTTATAGACATCTTCGCCATTCTCATTAAAATAATACCCAAACGCTTCTCCTACAGCCTCAGATTCAATCAAGGTTTCTAATTGTTCAGAAGATGATTGCCTTCGTTTCGCCATTGTAAATGCTTCACCGATACCATGAATCACCATTGACGAAGAACGAATTAAATTTAGAACCTCTTTTACTTTCGGTTCTTCCATCATTGTGAGATATGCATCCTCACTTAATTCATCCGGTAAATGTAATAAACGATAATTACCTTTAGCCATTTCTGCCATTTTTGCACAAATTGTATTTGCTTGATTTCGTACTTCTTCCCCTAAACCGCCTCTAGCTGGTACAAATAAAGGATTAAGTTCTTTCGAATCTGCATTCATCATTTCAGCTACGGCAGCTAAAGTGGAACCACCAGTAACAGCAACAATATTATTTGTATCTATCCTTTGGTTTATACAGCCAACGGTTGCACGGCCCATCTCTTTTTTAACCCAAGCCAATTCATCACTATCGCCCGAAACAACTATGACTTCTTTTAGGTTAAACATATCCTTTAATTGGTCTTCGATGTTTTTTAAGCCAAATAGTTCACGCATTGGTTCTTCTAAATCGAGTAGTAAGCTTAAGCCTTCTTCCGTTAATGTCATGCCTGAGGAGGCAACATTAATTAATCTCTGTTCCTTTAAAAGAGCAACTTCTGATCTCAGTACTCTTTCAGTTATTCCTACACTAACGGACAAGTTTCTACGACCAATCGGTTGCATAATTCGAATGTATTGTAGGATTAGGAATCTTTTTTGAATAACCGGAATTAGATCGGGTAACAATTTGTGTTGTAGCTTTAAAATATGGTTCATTTTCATCTCCTCTTTCGCAGAGTATTCTGATGGACGGAATAAGTCCCACTATGACGTATTATGTCCCACTTGTTATAAAAAAATTACAGCGTTTTTCAACGTTGTTTTTCGATACAAGATATACTCCAGAAATGAAATAACCCTGCTACATTTACATTGTAACAGGGTTACCTATTTCTTTCAATAGATAAGCACCTATTTAATGGCATTTAATATGTCGTTTTTATGAATTTTCCCATAAGCAATGGTTTCGCCATTGATTTGAATGACAGGAATCATCAACTGATATCTCTCTAATAATTCATCATATGAATAGATATCGATTTCAGTTACTTCTATTTTATGTTCTAATCGAAGCGACTCAATGATTTCCTTTGCTTCATTACACAACCCACAATTTTCTTTTGTAAAAAATGTTAACTTTATTGTCATGCAATTGTTCTCCTTTTAACTAAAGCGCTTTCGTTTTGAAGATCCAGGTATTCTCAATATATCTCTATATTTAGCAACTGTTCGTCTAGAAATCTCAACGCCGTGCTTTTGTGATAGTAGCTCTACTAACTTTTGATCTGAGAATGGCTTTTCTTTATTTTCTTCATCAACTAACTGTTTAATAAACACCTGAACACTCGTAGAAGCAAGTTCTTCTCCATCGGCACTTACGCCTTGATGGAAAAATTGTTTCATTTCAAACAATCCAAAAGGTGTCTGTACATACTTATTTTTGCAAGTTCGACTAATTGTTGATTCATGTAGTGAAAGCTCTTCAGCAATTTCTTTCAAAGTTAATGTTCTTAAAAATGCCGGTCCTTTGTCAAAGAACGCTAACTGTTTATGAAGGATACAATTCATTACTGATAGCATTGTTGATTTTCGTTCTTCAAGACTTTTCATTAACCAGTTTACTTGTGTATTTTTATCCTTTAAATAGGCTGATACTTCCTTTTCGTGTTGTCCGTTTAAAATTGAAGAATATTCATTTAATACTCTTAACCTTGGCATAATTTTATCATTGATCAATACAACAAATTCTTCACCAATTTTTTCAACTGATAAATCAGGCGCTACATAATTTACTTGATCTTGATAATAATTTAACCCAGGTCTAGGTTGTAATGTTAAAATTAGATCAATTTCTTTTTGTAATTCTCCTAAACTCATTTTCAACTTCTTCGCAATTTCTTTCCAATTTTTATTTACAAACATATCAAAGTATTCATTGATAATTTGTTTGGCAATTGAAGTGTCAAGATCAAGTCCGTTTAATTGAATGGATAAACACTCTTTCACAGATCTAGCACCAACACCGGCTGGTTCAAACTTTTGAAGAATTTCAATACAAATCTGTAATTGTGAATAGGAAATCGCTAGTTCACTTACAAGCTGTTCATCGGTTTCCATTAAGAATCCATTCTTATCTATGTTATATATTAAATATTTTATTATCCGATATTCATCATGATCTAATTTCAACTCATTCAGTTGACTTATTAGTTCTTCCTGCAAGCTTTCAGCCTTACGTGTATATAATTCCATACCGTGATCTGGAGTAGTAGTTTGCTTACTGACTTTTCTTGATGAATAATCGCTATAAGGAGTTTCAACTTCAATTAATGGATTTTCTAATGATTGCTCAAATAAAAAATCCGTTAGCTCTTGGGCATTATACTGAAGCATTGTAATGGCTTGTCGCAGTTCTTGGGTCATAGCTAGTTTTAATGATTGTTTTTGCATTAAATTCATTTCCATACTACTTCACTCCCTTAAGACTATTTTACTCGATATTAAACTTTTTCATAGTACTTGACGAATTGTTTCAATATTAAAATATAGTGAAAACGTTTACTATTTCCTGTATAGTAAAAGTATACAACTTCAAATTACAGGTGGGCTAATATGAATAGAAAAAACCAAATTTATGAAGTTTTTGTCCAACAAAGTAATGCACAAGGCTATACAGCAAATGAAATTGCTACAATGCTAAATTTAGATCGTGCAAACGTTAGCAGTGATTTAAATAAATTAGTAAAAGAGGGTTTATTAGATAAAACAAATTCTAGACCAGTTTTATTTAAGCTCCAATCGAATATGAACTCTAAAGTAAAACATCAGGTTCTTGTTCCAGGAGAGAAACCTTCCTCTGAATATAAGCACGAATATTTTTACGATGAGAATATTAGTTTGAGGCCAGCAATTGAAAAAGCAAGGTCAGCCATACTATATCCTCCGAATGGAATGCACACTTTAATTTTGGGTGAAACAGGAGTCGGTAAATCTGCATTTGCAGCGAAAATGCATGAGTTTGCAATCCGCTCCAACATATTAAGTCAGGATTCCCCTTTCATTATATTTAACTGTGCCGATTATGCAAATAACCCTCAGCTTTTATTAGGTCAACTTTTTGGGGTAAGAAAAGGCGCATACACAGGAGCAACAGAACAAAAAGGATTACTTGAAAAGGCAAACAACGGTATTTTATTTTTAGATGAGATTCATCGTCTTACACCTGAAGGGCAAGAAATGTTATTTACTTTTATTGACTATAAGTTGTATAGACGACTAGGAGAGACTGAGAACGAACGTACATCAAATGTACTCATCATTTCAGCTACAACCGAAGATCCAAGCTCAACTTTATTATCTACATTTACTCGTCGAATTCCGATGGTCATAAAATTACCAGCTTTACGAGACAGAACTTATGAAGAAAGATTCACACTTATTAAAAGATTTTTCTCAGAGGAAAGTCTTCGTCTGGGTAAAGAAATTGTTGTCAGCGCAAATACAATCCGTTCATTTCTTTTCTATCCTTGCCAAAACAATATCGGACAATTAAAAGCAGATATTCAATTAGCTTGTGCGAAAGCGTATGCAGACTTTATTACAAATCAAAACGATAAAATCCGAATTTACAGTACTGATTTAAATTGGTATGTGAAGGAAGGTTTGTTTATTGAGAAAAAAGTGAAGCATTCAATTACACTTTTAAACGAGCATTTTGAATTCTCACCAACAAAAGGCATGATTAGTAATCCACAAATGGATGATACTGATACAATTTATGACCGAATTGATACAAAATATGAAGAATTAAAACAACGAGGAGTCGCACAAGATGAACTATCTTTACTAATGGAAAATGATATTGAAAGTTATTTTACACACTACTTAACTTCAATTAATCGTAAACTCTCCAGTAAAGAAAACATTCAAAAAATCATGCAACCAGAAATTGTTACTTTAACTGAAAAAGTATTAAAATTTGCTGAAGATAAATTAAATAAAAAATTTAGCGAGAAAATTCTTGTTGCTTTTAGTTTGCATATACAAACTCTCTTGCAACGTATTCAGTCAAACAAGAAGATCTACCATCCAAATATTACGCAAATTCGTGATCAGTATAAAAATGAATTTTCAATATCAATTGAATGTGTAAAAATGATTGAAGATTATACAAATGTCTCTATCCCATTTGATGAAGTCGCTTTTATTACGATGTTTTTTGTATATGGAAATGAAGATTTCAAAGAACAAAATTCAAACGTAAAGGTAATCGTTCTAGCTCATGGTAATGGAATCGCAAGAGAAATGGCAGCAGTTACAAATGAGTTATTAGAAAATGATGAAGTCATTGGAATCGATATGCCATTAAGCGAACCACCTCAAGATTTTCTAGTTAGAGTTAAAGAGTATATAAAATCATTAGGAAAATTAAATGGCATTTTATTATGCATTGATATGGGTTCATTGGCATACATCGGAGACATTATAGAAGCAGAATGTTCCATTCCAGTTCGTGTCATTCAAATGGTTAGTACTGCACATGTAATCGAAGCATCTAGAAAAGCCACTTTAGGATATAGTTTAGATGAACTTTATCAAGATGTTCGTAATCTTACTACTTTCTTTATTAATGCACATTCAAGTAAGAAAAAACCAACTGAATTTTACCGCTCTGTTATTCTAACTGCATGTCTGACTGGTCAAGGAAGTGCTATCGCCATTAAAAATATACTAAGTAATAACTTGTTCTATGATAAAGAGATGATAGAAATTGTTCCAATCAGCCTTTTAAATAAGGAAGAATTACAGAAAATGTTAATTGATATATCAAAAGAACGGAATATCGTTTGTATTGTTTCCAATTTTGACATTCATGTTCCTTATAATACATTCCACTTACAGGATGTCCTAAATATGAAAGCAACAAAAAGGATACAAGAATTAATTACTTATGAAGAAACGTATTTAAAAATGGCTGAAACCTTGCAAGATACAATTTCTTTAAATAATGCAAAAAACGTTATTAGCGTCATTCGCCGTTCTTTAAATGATATCCAAGTTCAAACAGGTAGATTCTTTAAAAATGAAGATTTAATGGGAATCGTTCTCCATATGAGTTGTATGATCAATCGCATTCAAAACGATGAACCACTAACACCATTTAAAAACAAGGAAGATAAAATCAATAGTCACTACATGCTTTATTTAAAAATGAAAAAAATACTTCAACAAATTGAAGAAGCTTGCGATATCATCATTCCTGACGATGAAATATGTTATTTACTAGAATTTTATTCCCGCAATGAAGTCCCAATAACCAACTAGAAAAAAGCCACTTTCTTCTATATTAATATAGAGAAAAGTGGCTTTTTATCTCGGCTCTCTTATAACATTATTCACAATGACAGAGCCTATATCTTAATATTTGACTAATTCAATCTCACTCGGAAGTTTTGCAGCTGTTAAAATATCTAATTCATTTAATCTTTCAAAACAATAGGATGTACCATTTTTCAAGTGATTGTCTACTAATGCTGGATGCACCATAACCTCAACTGACCCTACTCCACTTTTAATTCGTTCAGAAATCGTTTCAAAGTAATCTAATGGAATGTCACTTCCGTAAAAATCAGTTAATAATTGATCTGTAAAAGGTTTGATTCCATCAATAGTATGTTGGTCTGAGATTCGAACAGGTAAATCATACTTTTGTGACAATTTAGCAATAACTGGTTGAAGTACAGGAATCATATGTACATGATGATGGCTATCAAGATGCGTCGGTGTTAGCCCAAAAGACAGGAATCTTTGAATTTGAGCGTCCCACTCTTGTTCAACCTCATCGATTCTTGACGCTGTTGGATTTCCATACCAGTAAGTTTGTTTTAGAAATACTCCATTATGATCCACTATACCTTCTAGATCCTCAAGTAAAGGCTTTCCAGCAGTTAAAACTAAATGAACACCAAGGCCTAATGTTGGATATTTTTTAGCTAGTTCAACCCCATGCTCTACCGCATACATATTCATCATCATAGTTGCTGAATTCACAATTCCATTTAAATGAGCCTCAATTATGCCTAAGTTAACTCCCTTTGAATAACCAAAATCATCCGCATTAACAATTATTTTCGTCATAAGATTGCTCCTTTACCGTACGTAGGATAAAAAAAGGATGATACTCTACTAGATGAGCTACATCCTTTTTTTGCAAACATCGTGTTTCTTATTAATTAGCAGTCACTGTTTCATTTTTAAAGAACTGTGGTAAATGTTCTTTATGTGCTTCTAACATCTCATCTAAAATTTGTTTTGCTAAGTTATCAGAACCAACGAGTGGATTAATACACATTGCAAGTAATGCCGTTTTGTAATCACCTGTTACGCCAGCTTCTGCTGCAACTCGTTCAAACGATTTAATCTGTTGAACTAATCCGCGAGCCGCGACTGGTAAATCCCCCATTGTTAATGGTTTTGGGCCGTCTTTCGTTATAACTGCACTTACTTCAACCGCGCAATCATCAGGAATAGAAGCAATCGCACCATTATTCATTGTATTAACCGGCTGTATATCACATTTATTGTTATATAATGAAGAAATTAAACGACACGCTGCATCACTATAGTAAGCTCCACCACGTTTTTCTAATTGAGGTGGTTTAATATTTAAATTTGGATCTTTATACAGTTCAAATAAATCATCTTCTAATTTTTTAACGACTTCTGCACGTGTTCCGTCTCTTTTCGCTGCTTCTAATTCTTCTTCCAACATTACTTTTGATTGATAATAGTAACGGTGGTAAGGACAAGGGATTGCTCCTAACGCTTCAATAAAGTCAGGATTCCAATCCATTGCTTTAATATTTTGCATTGTCATGCTTTCAGTCGGACGAGCGAATTCACTAATAACTCGGCTTGTAACATCTTCACCGTCTAATAATACTTTTGTTCCATAAACCATATGATTTAAGCCCATGAAATCAATATGAACACGTTCAGGCTCTACACCTAATCCTTTTGCAATATTCATATGAATATGAATTGGAACATTACATAAACCAACTACTTTACGGAAATTCGTATATCGCAAAATAGCTTCTGTTAAAATACCAGTTGGATTTGTAAAGTTTACTAACCAAGCATTAGGACATAGTTCTTCCATATCTTTTACGACATCTAAAATAACTGGGATTGTACGAAGGGCTTTAAATAATCCACCTGGGCCATTAGTTTCTTGACCGATTACTCCATACTTTAGAGGAATTCTTTCGTCTTTCATACGTGCCTCAAGTAAACCAACACGGAATTGAGTAGTAACAAAATCAGCGTCTTTTAAAGCTTCACGGCGATCAAGAGTTAAGTGAATTTCCATTGGTACGCCTGCTTTTGCAACCATGCGTTTTGCCAAATTACCAACAATTTCAAGCTTTTCTTTTCCAGCTTCAATATCAACTAACCATAATTCTCTTACAGGTAGCTCATCGTATCGCTTAATAAACCCCTCGACTAACTCAGGAGTATAACTAGAACCGCCACCAATCGTCACAATTTTAATACCATTACTCATTGTCCCCACTCCTCACACTCTATTTTGTATCGCTTTATTACCTAGTTTTCTATACAAGTTTTATAAAAGAAAAGTAGCTAGTTCAATATGGTTAACTACTTTTCTATTTCATTATTATTCTATTATTTATTTATTTTTTCATGTAGATGAATTATCTCAGTTACTAAATCTCTCATTGTTAAAGCATTCATCAAATGATCTTGTGCGTGAATCAATAGAATATTTAATTCTACTTTCTCACCGCGAGCTTCACCCTGGATCAGCGAAGTTTGAGCATGATGTGCATGATTTAATTCTTCTTTTGCTTCTTCAATCTTACAATGTGCTTCTTCTAAATTTCCTGCACGAGCTGCTTGCATTGCTTCCATTAATGAACTTTTGGCATTTCCAGCATGTAAGATTAATTGAAACGCTGTTTGCTCAACATTCACTATAGTACTCATTTCGTATCCCCCTCAAACTATTACATTGAAGCACTTTGATTATTTGATGCCTCTTTAATTTTTCTGATGTCAATTCTCTCTTGCATTACAACAAAAGGAATATAAATTAATATCGAGATTGCTAAGTTAGCTGCTGCTAAGATAGCACCAGAAATGTGACCACCTGTTGATAACCAACCACCAACAATTGCCGGTGTAACCCAAGGAATGTTTGTTGTAACAGGATGTACTAATCCCCAAGAAATCGATAAATATGAAGTGATTGTTAAGACAATTGGCGTTCCGATAAATGGAATAAACCATAATGGATTTAATACGATTGGCATACCGAAAAGTACTGGTTCGTTAATTTGGAAAATACCAGGCGCACCACCAAGTGCTATCATTTGTTTATTACGTTTTCTATTTACTAATATCATTGAGACAATTAATCCCAGTGTTGCTCCAGATCCACCTAAAAATACGAATGCATCAAAGAATGGTCCTGCCATAACATTGTATCTATCCCAGTCTTGTACACCTTTTGCAGCTAAATCAATGTTTTCATTTCCTAATGCTGTAAATAATGGTGTTGTAATTCCACCTAAGATGTTTGGACCATGTAATCCTAACACCCAGAAGAAGTGAATGAAGAATGCGATACCAATTGCAAATGGTAATGAATCAGCAGCATTCGTTAATGGTTTAACAAGTACAGAGTTTAACCAATCATTGAAGTATACTCCATCTGATAAGTATAATCTGAATACCAATCCTACTAAAGCGATTACGAAAATTGTTAACATACCTGGAATCAATTTTGCGAAAGCTTTAGATACTGCTGGTGGAACACCATCAGGTAATTTAATAACTAATTGTTTTACTTTGGATAAACGAACAAATATCTCAGTTGCTACAATCGCTACAATAATACCTGTAAATAATGCAGTTGAGTTAGTATAAGTAGAGTTTACTAGACCCCATACCCCACCAGTTGCTGTTTCACCATTTTCAAGCGTTACAGTTACTGCACTTAAAGATTGTGGTACTAATACAAAGTATGAAGCCAGTGCTACTAACATTGCTTCGAAACCTTCATCTCCGTAAGAACGAGCAAGTTTATTTGCGATCCCTACTACTGCAAATACAGTCATGAATGCAAATGTACCCCACCAAATGTCTCCACCTAAGGTTTTCCAGTTAACCCCAAAAACCGCTTCCATCATTTTATCGTAGCCTTTTATAGCACCACCTAAATTATTTACTAATACTGCGAACGAACCCACCATTGTTATTGCAATCATTCCGATTAACGCATCACGGATCGCTAATAAATGACGTTGGCTACCAATTTTTCCAGCAGTTGGCATAATATACTTTTCTATAAAATTCATCATTGTCATAGAGCTCCTTTTTTCAATTAATCATTCAATATTATTTTTTTAGACTAAGAGCTAATTCCAATACAGCTTCTCCGTTCATTAATCCATAATGTACTGGATTAATAACATCAACAGGAATACCTTTTGGTTCCGCAATCTTTTTCATTTCTGATGCTAAGTAACGTACTTGAGGACCTAATAAAAGAACATCTGCTTTTTCTAAATTTTCTTTTGCAGCATCTCCTGAAACTGCCCAAATTTTTGCTTCAATACCTTTTTCTTTTGCCGCATTTTCCATTTTTGTTACTAGTAAACTAGTAGACATTCCCGCAGAACAAGCTAATAAAATATTCATTACGATTCCTCCAAAATTTGATATTATTTGTAGCGCTTACAAAGTAGATTGAATATTCATCAACTATAATAAACTCACTACAAACTATTTAATTTGTGTTTACACTCTTTTATATTGCAATTACCATGCCAAGTCTTTTAAAAGAACTAATTATTATTTGAAAATATTAAAAAAAGCTTATTGCACCAGTAGTTCATCATTCAAAATATTTCATTGATCATGAAAATCATTTTAGCGTCTATTATTAGTGTGTTGCTACACTTCTGTGATATTTTACAGATATATCTTTAGTGTGTTATATCTTTAAGTAGTGTGTCGCTATTTAAACACACTAATAAAACAGTGTTTTATTGTTTAAATAAAAATGTAAGTTAAATTTACTAAATTATACACTTTAACATAAGAAAGGTGGTATAGCCCAATGCTATACCACCTTCATTTATTTATAGATGTGAAGTTTTTTCATGTAGAAAAATAATTTCTTCAACTAAATCCCTGGTTGTTAAACAGTTCATCAAATGATCCTGTGCATGTACAAGCAAAATATTAATAGGATACTTCTCCCCATTCGCCTCACTTTGAATTAAAGTCGTTTGAGAATGATGAGCTTTTCTTAGTTCGGCATTTGCTTCAGTAACCTTATCTCGCGCTTCACTAAATTTTCCTTCTCGTGCAATGTACATTGCTTCCATTAATAAACTTTTAGCGTTTCCAGCATGTAATATTAGTTGGAATGCAATTTGTTCTATATTCGTGTCAGTAGTCATTTGCACTCTTCCCTTCACATCTATTAAAGATTTAATGTGTTATTATTAGAAGTTTCTGTTGCTTTTTTAACTTCCATACGCTCTGCTACAACAACGAATGGTAAATAAACGATGATCGAAATAACTACGTTTACTGCTGCTAAAACAGCACCTGATACGTGACCACCTGTTGCTAAATAACCACCGATAATCGGAGGAGTTACCCAAGGAATTGTTGATACAACTGGATATACTAAATGTGAAGCAACAGCTAAATAAGAAATAATTGTTAATAAAATTGGTGTTAAAATAAATGGAATTAACCAAACTGGGTTTAATACGATTGGTAATCCGAAAATGATTGGTTCATTAATATTGAATAATGATGGTGGAGTACCTAAGGCGATCATTTGTTTATTACGTCTACGGTTAACAATAAACATCGCGATCAGTAATCCAATTGTTGTACCAGATCCACCCATATAAACGAATGCATCTAAGAATGGGCCAGCTAGCACTGCATATTTATCTAAGTCTGTTACATTTTTTGCGTATAAATCGATATTTTGGTTACCTAATGCTGTTAATAATGGTGTTGTAATACCACCTAAAATATTTGGACCGTGTAAACCTAATGCCCAGAAGAAGTGAACAAAGAATGCAATTGCTACCGCAAAGCCTAATGAATCTGCAGCATTTGTTAATGGTTTTACTAGTACTGAATTTAACCAGTCGTTAAAGAATACGCCGTCAGAAATATATAATCTAAATAATAATCCAACTAAAGCTACGATGAAAATTGTTAACATACCTGGTAATAGTTTTGCAAATGCTTTTGAAACCGCTGGCGGAACACCATCCGGTAATTTAATGACTAATTGTTTTACTTTTGCTAATCTAACAAATATCTCAGTCGCAACAATCGCCACAATGATACCAGTAAATAGTGCAGTAGTATTTAATGAATTCCAACTAATGAATCCCCAAGCACCACCAGTTGCCGTTTCTCCACCTTCAAGCGTAACCGATACAGCCGCTAAAGATTGAGGAACTAATACGAAGTAAGATGCCAAAGCAACTAACATTGCTTCAAAACCTTCGTCTCCATAAGAACGTGCTAGCTTATGGGCAATACCAACTACAGCAAATACTGTCATGAATGCAAACGTTCCCCACCAAATGTCGCTACCTAGTGTTTTCCAATTCACACCAAAAATTGCTTCCATCATATTGTCGTAGCCTTTAATAGCTCCACCTAAGTTATTGATCAGAGTTGCAAACGCTCCAATCATCGTGATTGCGATCATACCAATTAACGCATCACGAATTGCTAATAAATGACGTTGGTTTCCGAACTTCGCCGCTGCCGGCATAATATACTTTTCAGCAAAACGCATCATCTTGAGTACACCTTCTTTTCTCTTTAATTTTTAAACGCCCCGTTATTTCTTCAAATTTAATGCCATTTCCAATACCGCTTCTCCGTTCATAAGACCATAATGAACTGGGTTAATAACATCCACTGGTATTCCCTTAGGTTCTGCTAGCTTCTTCATTTCTGAGGCAAGATAACGAACCTGAGGTCCAAGTAGTAATACATCTGCTTTTTCTAAATTTTCCTTTGCTGCATCACCTGCAACAGCCCAAATCTTAGCTTGAATTCCTTTCGCCTGTGCTGCTTGTTCCATTTTCGTAACAAGCAAACTAGTAGACATCCCTGCGGAACATACCAATAAGATATTCATTCTCCACCTCCAAACATAAATTTACTCATTTTTGTAACGCTTACATTTTTACATATAAAGACAAAAGATTTGATTCGTTACAAAAACAAGTGATTCATCAATTTTAATATTGCAATTACTGTGCCAATTTTCTAAAAAGTCTTTTTATTATTTTTTAACAAATAAAAAAACCTTGAAAAATCAAGGTTTTCATTCTGAAATATATTTGTTCAATCGGCTAGTGTATTATCAGTGTGTAATACACCAAACACTGTGTTAATACAATTCACTTAGTGTGTTGTGATTTTGTCTCATTTTTCACGTTTCGACGACAATGTGTGTTCCTAATGACACAATCATCATAAATGAATTAATCTTCGACAGTTACATGTGTTTTACAAAATTCTTTTAATTCTACTTCTTCATCTTCCTCTAAATCAAAGTCTAAATATTGATTGGTTTCAACTTCAAATAAATCGTACTTAATTACTTTGGATTCTTCGCCATTAACACCAAATAACGCTTTTATGTATATACCTTTTTCATTGTATAATTCATCATCCTCAGGCACATCAATGTATAGGATAAACTCATATCTGTCACCTTCAATAATTCCAAATGGATCTTTGATTTCTT